>Ga0207416_1001420_pt1 | contig 32057 bp, 30 predicted proteins | sample PaiPotPPM11metaG_FD_184107 | JGI IMG/M metagenome (GOLD analysis project Ga0207416, IMG submission 184107) | Iron sulfur acid spring bacterial and archeal communities from Banff, Canada, to study Microbial Dark Matter (Phase II) - Paint Pots PPM... ...
CGCGGCCGCTTGGCGAGCGACGCATCGAGCGCGTGTGCGAATTCGTGCGCGGCCGTCATGCGCAGCGCGCCGGAGCGCAACAGCATGCGCCGCTCGTCGACGACAAACAGTCCGGAAGGCGGCGCCGGCCAGCTGTCGATATCCGGTACGGTCCGCCCGACGGACGGCGAAACGTCGCAAAAGCGCTGGCCCGCGGGAATGATCGCGATGCGCGTCCCCGCGTCGACGACTCGCTGAAGCGCCGCCGCTCCAAAATCGGCCAGGACCCGAGCCAGGGCGGCCGCAGGTGCTCGCTCCAGCATCGACCCGACCAGCAGCAGCGCGCGATCACCCGCCGCTCTCGTATTCGAGCCGGGAACGCCGTTGAATGGTTCCGACAACAAAATGGTGCCGCGTCGGCCCTGGTAGCCGGATAAGTGCGGGTTTTGGAGGCGGCGCAATGCGCCCAAGACGCAGGCGTACCCCCGGCTGCCCAAAGCCGGTCGCTCTAGCCGGCGTCGGCGAAGGAGGCGCCCCCTGACCGACTCGATCGCCCAAGCGGTCAGCGAATTGTCGCAGGCAACGAGCTTTGCCGTGTCCGGCGGGACGGCGAGATCGGCAAGGACGGCGCGGCAGTTCGGCATTGCCGCAGTGTGGCGGGGTCATATGGCCACGCCGTCGCCGCGATGCGGCCATTTCCGCATCGTTGTAACGACGGCCGTTCCAAAGGCGTCATCCGTATACGATGACGGCAATGGCCATGAATCTGGAAATGATCCACCCGTTGGCGGCGGTGGCGAGCTACCGCGATCCTGCCCTCGGGTCGCATCTCGTGCGCATCGGTTTTTATTGCCGAACCATCGCCCAACGGCTGCAGCTGCCCGCCGACGTACAGGAGCTGCTCTTCAAAGCCGCGCCCATGCACGATCTCGGCAAACTGGCCGTCCCCGATTTCATCCTGTCGAAGCAGGACCGGCTCGACGAAGCCGAGTTCGCAATCGTCAAGCGGCACACGATCATCGGCCACGAGCTGCTCAAAGACAGCCGCTCCACCACGCTGCGCACCGCGGCGCTCATCGCCCTCACGCACCACGAGCGGTACGACGGGACGGGATATCCGCACCGCCTCAAGGGAAACGAGATTCCGCTGCTCGGCCGGATTTGCGCGGTCGGCGATGTTTTCGACGCGCTCATTTCGGACCGACCATACAAAAAGGCGTGGAGCATCGACCGCGCGGTCGGCGAGATCGCCACTCAAGCCGGAACGCAGTTCGACCCGCGCGTCGTCGAGGCGTTCTATGGCGCGCTCCCGGATCTGCTCCGCCTCCTCGGCCGTTACCCCGATGATCGCCTACGCGTTTGTTCGGCCGTCTAACGGCGCTCGTCTAAAGACGAGCGCTACCGCCATCGAGTAGGGTCAAGACGCCGGGCATCCGAACGTCTGTTTGATATGCCCGTGCGACGGCGCCACACCCGAAGGGCGCGAGCCCGGCGGGGCGGTCGCCGCCTCGCGATTTTGCTCCTTTTCATCGCTGCGGGAATCGCCTCGTATGGTCTTTGGCATCACGTCCGCATCTCGGGCACGCCCGCGCGCCAGATCAAGCACGTTGCGCGGCTCGCATCGCCTCTGCCCGCTGCGTCCGCCGCCCGGACCGGACGCCAGGAGCTCTCGCCTTCGCCCTCTCCCTCTCCCGCCGCAACGGCGTCACCCGCGCGCGGTGGCGCAAAGCTCGCCATCATCATCGACGATTGCGGCTATAGCTTGCCGCACGACGAGCAGTTTCTCAAGCTGCCGATCCCGGTGACGTTGTCGATCCTGCCGATGACGCCGCACGCGCGCGACATCGCCGCAGCGGCAGCGGCTGCCGGAAAAGCGATCATCCTGCACTTGCCGATGGAGCCGGAGGTCGCAGGTCCTCACGCCGATCCAGGGCCAGGCGCCATCACGACGGCGATGAGCGACGCACAGGTACAAGCGCAGGTCGAAGCAGATCTGGCCGCGCTGCCGGCCGTTCCCGGAGCCAACAATCACATGGGCAGCAAGGCGACCAGCGACCCGCGCGTGATGCGCGACGTGCTCGACGTTTTTAAACGGGATAATCTCTTCTTCATCGATTCGATGACGAGCCCGGCCTCAGTCGGCTTCTCCACTGCGCGCGAGCTCGGCGTTCCCACCGCGGCGCGCGACGTGTTTCTCGACAATCAGGCCACGCTTTCGTTCGTCGAAGAGCAGCTCAGAAATGCCCAAGCAGTTGCGCTGCGTCAAGGGTCGGCTATCGCCATCGGCCATCCCAACGCTGCAACGGCGCAAGCGCTGGCGGCCATGATTCCCGAAATCCAGGCGGCCGGCGTTACCTTCGTACCGGTCGAACAGCTGGCGCGCTAGGTCTCGAAGCAGCGCGCGAATTTTGCGGCGCTAGTGGACTGTGGGAACGGCGGCGGGCAGCGGCACGCCCTGCAGCGCATGGACGACGATATTGAGCCTGCTCTGGGTGATCGTATTGCCGCTCGGATCCAGAATCTTCACCATAATGTACTTCGTGCCGGACAACGCAACGAGCGCGCCGTTGATCGGGAACGTATAATCTTTGTCGACCACAAAGCCGATCGGCGATGCGGTGATGCTCTGGTCGACCTGTTCGGTCTGGCTGGCCAGCAGCGCGTCGCTGCCGTTGAAGACGGCGAATTGCACCGCGCTCAGCGGGATCTTTCCGAAACCGCGGGCGACCACGTGGGCGTGAACGGTGGCCTGGCGATCGAGCAATCCCACCACCACGGGATTCGGCGTCAGGTCCAGCGAGAGCGAGTGGTTCTGGCAACCCGCAGACACGAACATGAGAGCCGCGAGCGCGGCGACGCGAATCTTCATCTGTTGAAAACCTTTCTTCGCTAGTGGGATCCGCCCGGCATCGGCGGCCCCGACGGCACCAGCGGCGGCGGTGCCTGCTCACCGGGCGCCGGTTCGATATGCGGCGTGATCGTGATGATCAGGTTGGTGTTCTGCCGCGTCTCCGTATAGAAACGAAAGAGGGCGCCCACAAGTGGCAGATCGCCGAGCAACGGAATCTTTTGCAGGTTGTGAATGTCCCGCTGCTGCATGAGCCCGCCGATTACCAGGGTCTGGCCCTCAATCAGGTTGACCCGCGTCTGCGCTTGGCGGGTGGAAATTTGCGGATCGTTGTTCGCGGTGAAGCCCGAAACGGACGACACCTCCGAAAAAACGTTGGCTTCGACCGTGTGATCGCCCGTGATGCGGGGCTGGATCTGCAAATTGACGCCGACGTTGATGTATTCAACCTGGCTGGCAATCGTGCCGACGCCTCCCACGCCAACCGGCGTATTCACGCGGATGGGCAGCGAATCGCCGGTCAAGATCGACGCGGTCAGGCCGTCCTCAGTCAGAATCTTCGGATTGGCAAGGATGTGCGCGCCGCCTTTGCTGACGAGCAAGAAGAGATTGGTCTGAAATTCGAGCGCACCGGGTACGGCGGTCGAGGGCAAGCCGTTGACCTGCTGCGACTGCGCGTTGAACACGCGGGTGATCGGGGTCGTCGGCGTTTGGTTGTAGTCTAAGCCCAGCGATTTGGCGCCGGTCTCCGTCACTTCAATGACCGACGTGTCGAGCAAGACACTGCGTACCGGCACGTCGAGCTGGCGAATGAGGCCTACCATCTGCGCGATCTGATCGGGCGATCCGGAAAGCACGATCGCGTTCAGGCGCCGGTCGATTGCGATATTGTCGTTGATCCGCTGACCCAACGGTTGCGCGCCGGTTTCGCCGTAGTTGCCCGTCGGCAGCGATTGGCTGGTGGTCGGCAGCCCCGGCGAGCTGAAATTGCCGAAACCACCGTAGCCGATCGGCTGCGTGCCGAGCTGGCTGGGCTGCGGATTAAATTCGCTGGACGGCGCGACGTTGCCCGAATTCGACAAGATGCCAACCACCTCGGAGACGTCTGCATAGTGCAGCCGGACGATCCGATACATCTGTACGCCGCTGCCGAAGTTCGCTTGCGGCAGCTGTCCGTACGCTCCGCTGGCACCGTACCGGTTATTCTGCGGAACGGCGCGCATGCCGGGCGCCGGCGGCACGTCGATCACGACGAGCCCGTTGCCGAGCGCCTGCACGGCCGGGCGCAGCGGCGCCGCGAGGCCCAAGCTGATGGTAAGCGTGGTTCCGAATTGACCGACGGTGATCGTCGACAGCGCGCCGAGGTTCACCGGAATCACCGTGGGCACGGTCGCCGAAGCCGCAGCGCCGTCGAACTGCACGGCGAACGCAGTCGTCGGGATCGATGAATTCGGGCGCGGCGTCACGGCGCCGAGAAATTGCAGCAGAACGCGGACGTGCGCGTTCGGCAACAGCTGCGTCTGGACGGTTTGCAGCACGGGCGTCGGCTGGGCTTGCGCCGCCACGGGCACGATGGCGAGCGCCGCAACCAGCGCCGGGAATGCATAGCGCATAGAGGCTCGGGGGTTTCGCCGGTGGCAACCGGTGGCCTGCTCTATGCCGGGGCTGCCCGCTTGCTCGTGAATATCCAAAGCATGTTGAGCATCAGCAAGTTCGCGACCATGCTGGAGCCGCCATATGAGAAAAACGGCAGCGTGATCCCGGTCAGCGGCAACAGACCGATCACGCCGCCGACGATCACCACGACTTGAATGCCGAGCGTCGTCGCAAAGCCGGTCGCCAGCAGCGCGGTGAACTTGTCGCTCGCGCGGAACGCTGCTGCCAGGCCGCGCACCACCACCGCGAGATAGAGCCCCAGGAGCGCGACCGCACCGAGCAGGCCGAATTCTTCCGCCCAGCTCGCGAACACGTAGTCCGTCGCCGCGTCCGGAATGAATTGCGGATGGCCGAGGTGATAGCCCGTACCGAACAGCCCGCCGGCCGCCAAAGAAAAATAGCCCTGCTCGGGCTGATAGCCTCGGCCGAGCGGATCGCTCCACGGGTCGAGCCACGCTCCGATGCGCGCGTGCACGTAGGTGAAGTGGGCGGCGATAATCCATAAGCCGACGACGAAGACGATGGCGGCAAGGACGACGATGTCGAGCCGGCGCGACGCGACGTACAGCATGGCCAGAAAAATCCCCAGGAAGAGGCACGCCATTCCGACGTCGTGCTGCAGCGCAAGCGTCAGCATGGATACGCCCCAGCCGAGCACCAGCGGCCCGAGCAGCCGGATGTTGGCGCCAATCGCGGACAGCGGCAGCGCCGCGATCGCCTCGCCGTTTTCCGCCAAGTACGCGGCCATAAAAAACACCATGAACAGCTTGATGATCTCGACGGGCTGCACGCTGAACACGCCGATTTTGAACCACAGGCGTGCGCCGTTCACCTCGTGTCCGAAAAACGCCAAGGCGATGAAGATGGCGAGCGAGACGACGACCCACGCATATTTGATGTGCTCGACGCGCCGGTATTGCACGAAGATCCGCTGACCGAAGGCGACGATGACCAGCCCGACGAGCATCCAGAGCGCTTGGTGACTGCCGAGCGACGAGTCCACCCGCGTCACGATCAGGACGCCGAGCGCGCAGATGCCGGCAATCACGGGTAGCAGCGCCTGGTCGCGATCGGCGGCATCCCACGCGGATGCGTGCCACGCGATAAACCCGCCGGCTGCCAGAACCAAAAGCCACCACGGATACGGGCCGGAAAGCGGCAGCAACAGACTCAAGGCAACGCCGGCGCAGCCGAGCACCGCCAGCAAGGAAAGCGAAAAGCGAGCCTGCCGGGTCGCGGGCGCCGGCGTGCCTGAGGGCTGGTCTGCGACGGCGGCCTGCGCCGTCACGATCGACTTTCCGAGACCGGAACCACGGTGACGAACACGATATGGCTTGCGCCGATGCCGATATGGTCGCCGCGCCGCAGCTGAACGCTGTCGCCGCTCTCGATGCGACGCCCGTTCACGAGCGTGCCGTTCGTCGAATTCAGATCTTCGAATACCGCGTGGCGACCGTCAAAGTGCAGGCGCGCGTGCCACTTGCTGACCGACCCATCGTTCAGCGCAATGACGCAGTCGCGACCTCTGCCGATGAGGCAGCCGTCCTCCACCTCGAGCGTTTCGACGTCGGCGCCGGGCCGCGCTACCTCTACAATCAGCTTTCCGGAACGATCGCGTTCGGTGGCGTTTTCACGAGCGGATTCGACGCCGCTCAGCGACCAGGCGCCGAGCGCCAGCGTGCCGATTACGACGCCGAGCGATTCCCATCGCACGGCGACGACGTCAACCATTCAATTCTCGGCTTGCCGGAGACGGCCGCTCCATGTGGCGTCGTTCGAGCAGCGCGTAAAAAAATCCGTCGTTGCCGTCGATGCCCGGCGTTACGAGCAAAAATGGTCCGATGGCGCCGGCATCCGCGCCGGCGGGCGCGACCAGCGGCAACGCGCGCCAGCGCGCGTCTTCGCCGAGAAAGGTCTGGACGACGTCCTCATCCTCAGCGGCCGACGTCGAGCACGTTACGTACAGCAGCCGCCCGCCCGGGCGGATGCACTCGGCCGCGCGGCGGATGATCGCGGCTTGAACGCGAGCAAGTCGCCGGCAATCTGCCGGACTTTTTTGCCAGCGCGCGTCGGCACGCCGGCCGAGAATCCCGAGGGCCGAACACGGCGCGTCGACGAGCGCCGCATCCGCCAAGCGTGGGACGGCGGGCGGAAAGACGGCGCGCGCGTCGCATGCGACGGTCGCGACGCCGCCCAATCCTGCGCGCTCGATCGCGGCGCGCAGCGCGCCGAGCTTTTTCTCGTCGTCGTCGATCGAGATGATGCGCCCGGCGCCGCTCAGCCGCAGCGCGATGAGGGCCGTCTTCGTTCCGCGCCCGGCGCAAACGTCGAGAATGGTTTCACCAGGCGTTGGATCCAGCAACTGCACCGCCAACTGGCTTTCTTCGCTTTGGAAAGCCAGCTCGCCGGTCGCGATGCGGCGGCGCAGCCAGTCGACGCCCGCGGCTGCGACGTTGCGCACGATCAGGCATTCAGGAATCCCGTACGCGCCGGCGCCGACGTTTGCTCCGGCTCGTTCGAGCGCGCTCCGGGCGGCCGCGACCTTCCAGCGAGCGGTGTTTACGCGCACGGCGACGCGCGCCGGAAGGTTCATTCCCTCAGCCGCTTGGCGGGCGCGCTCGCGAAAGCGCTGAATGAGATGCGCTGCGATCCAGTCGGGCAAGGACGCATAGCTCGCGAGACCGGTGACGTCGCCCTCGGCGGGCAGCGGCGGCCGCTGCGGGTCCGCCGCCAGCTTGCGCATGACGGCGTTCGCGAGCGCCGCCGTGCCGGCGTGGCCCGTGGCGCGCGCCAGGGCGACCGTCTCGTTGACCGCGGCGTGCCGCGGAATCTTGTCCGCGTACAGCAATTGATAGGCGCCCAGCAGCAGAGCCCAGCGCACGGGCGTATCTAGAGTTGCCAGCGGCCGGCGCAGAAAGCGCGCGAGCGACCACCCGAGCGCGCGCTGCATCTTGAGCGTGCCGTTTGCCAGCTCCGTCGCGAGTGCCCGGTCGCGCGCCGCAAGCCCGGCGTCGCGAAATTCGCGCTCCAGGGCCGCCTTGACGTTGCCCCCGGCCAGCAGCGCGGCCAGCGCAACGGAGCGCGCGCTACGAGCCCGAGCGACGCTCAAGCGCACGCGCGAATTCTGCGCCCGCTCCGGGCGCTCTGCCCTCCGGCACGACGCGCAGCAAGCGCAGCGCCCCCGGCGAGCATGCGATCAGCGGCCCGTCGCCGCCGAGTTCGACGATCTCCCCGGGAGCGAGTTCGGCGGTTTGCGCGCCGGCGGGCTCGGCGCGCGCGGCGAGCACTTTTACGCGCTTTCCGCCTAACACAAGCCACGCGCCCGGCGTGGGGCTCGCGCTGCGCACGAAGTTAGCCACCTGCGGCGCCGGTTGGTCGAACCTCAGGCGCAGGTCGGCTTTTGAAAGCGGCCTCACGTAGGTCGCCCGCCCGTGCTCTTGCGGCATGCGCGGCAGCGTGCCCGCCGCCAACTGCGCCGCAGCCTCGAGCATGAGATCCGCCGCGATGCCGGCTAAGCGATCGTGCAACGTGCCGTAATCGTCGTCCGGCAGAATGGCGGCAGCGCGCGACAGAGCGATATCACCGGCATCCATCTCTGCAGACATCCAGATGATGGTGACGCCGGTTTCGCTGCGCCCTTCGCGCAGCGCCGCCTGGATGGGCGCGGCGCCGCGATATTGCGGCAAGAGGCTCGGGTGCGCGTTGAGCGCCGACATGCCCGGGATATCGAGCAGCGCCGGCGGCAAGATTTTTCCGTAGGCCACGCAGGCGAGCAGCTGGGGATGCAGCCCTTCGACGAGCGAGGCGAAGGCGGCGTCGAGCCGTTCGGGCATGAACACGTCGAGCCCCAGCGACTGCGCCGCCGCTTTGATCGGGGTCGGCGTCAGCCGCAGCTTGCGGCCCGCCGGCCGGTCCGGCTGCGTGAACACCGCGCGGACGTCGTGGGACGCGGCCAGCGCGCGTAACGCGGGCACCGCGAATCCCGAGCTGCCGAAGAAAATGGTCTTCACGTCGCGCCTAAGGCGATTCGGCTGCGGCTTGGGCGGCCTCGACGGGGACCGCGTCGCGGATGTTGGTCGCTTTATCGGTGATCAGGACTCCGTCCAAGTGATCGACTTCATGCTGGAAACAGCGCGCCAGCAGACCTTCGGCAGTCAGCGTGAGCTTTTTTCCCTTGCGGTCCAAGCCGGCGACGGTGCAGCGCAGCGCGCGCACCACGTCCCCAACCTTGCCCGGAATCGACAGGCAGCCCTCGGCGGCGGTCTCTTCGCCGTCGAAATCGGTCAGCACCGGGTTGATCACCGCGTACGGCCCGCCGTCCTCGCCCACGTGCACCACGATGATCCGCTTGCCGATGCCGACCTGCGGCGCCGCCAGGCCGATGCCGGGCGCAGCGTACATGGTTTCGAACATGTCGTCGATGAGCTGCTGCGTCAGCGGCATTTTCAATTCCAGGGTGGTCACCTTTTTGGCGACCTTGTGCAGGATGGGATCGGGATCGACGATGATCCGCCGCGCGTACGCCATGCGTGCTTACAATATATACTGCGACAGATCTTGATTCTTGACGATGTCGGCCAGCCGCTGCTCCACATACGCCTCGTCGACGGTGATGGTGCCGCCGCGCTCCGGCGCTTCGTAGGAAACGCTTTCGAGCACTTTTTCCATCATCGTGTGCAGGCGGCGCGCGCCTATATTCTCCGTCTGTTCGTTCACCAGCGTGGCGAGCCGGGCGATCGCGTCGATGCCGGAATCCGTGAAGTCCAGCGTCACGCCGTCCGCAGACAGCAGCTGTTTATACTGCTCGATCAGCGCGTTGCGCGGTTGAGTGAGGATCGTCTTGAAATCTTCTTTGCTCAAGCTATCCAGCTCGACGCGGATGGGAAACCTTCCCTGCAGTTCGGGGATCATGTCGCTGGGCTTGCTGACGTGGAATGCGCCGGCGCCCACGAACAGCACGTGATCCGTGTTGACCGGCCCGTATTTGGTGATCACCGTCGAGCCTTCGACGATTGGGAGAATGTCGCGCTGCACGCCTTCTCGCGACACGTCTGGCCCCCCGGCGGCGGCGTTGCGGCCACCCGCGATCTTGTCCATCTCGTCGATGAAAATGATGCCGTTCTCTTCGGCGAGCCGGACCGCTTCGCGTTTCAAGGCTTCGTTGTCGACGAGCTTCGCCGCTTCTTCCTGCTCGAACATGCTTTTTGCTTCGGCGACGGTGACGCGCTTTTTTGTACGGCGTTTCGGCAGCATCGAGCCCAGCAGATCGCCGACATTCTGACCCATTTCCTCGAACTGCGGGCCGCCGAACGCGCCGATGAGCTGCGGTTGCTCCTCCACCTCGATCTCGATGAGGCGGACGTCGTAGAAGCCGCTGTGCAACTCTTCTTTCACCTTGTTGCGCAGCGCTTCCATGTCCGCGGGACGCGGCGGAGCCTGCGTGCGGGCCGCGGCGCCGCCCGAAGCGCCGCCGAGCATGGCCGACAACGCCGAGTACGCGCTCGATGGGCCGGCCCCAGGAGCGCGAGTCGCCGGCTCGAGGATGTCCACCAGCCGCTCGAGCGCGAGATCTTCGGCCAGCGATTTGGTGTCTTCCATGCGCGTGGCGCGCACCATGCGGATTGAGGCTTCGACGAGATCGCGCACCATCGATTCGACGTCGCGGCCGACGTAGCCGACTTCGGTATACTTCGTCGCTTCGACCTTGATGAACGGCGCTCCGACCAGGTTCGAAAGCCGGCGCGCGATCTCGGTCTTGCCGACGCCTGTCGGCCCGATCATGAGAATATTTTTCGGATAGACCTCCTCGCGCATGTCTTCCGACAGCCTGTTCCGCCGGTAGCGGTTGCGCAGCGCGATGGCCACCGCACGCTTGGCGCGCGCCTGACCGACGATGTAGCGATCGAGTTCGCGGACGATGCCGCTGGGCGTGAGTTCGGCGGAATTCATCAGACGAACGCATTTCGGAGCGCCCCGTTCACGAACCTGTGGAGTTGCGGCGCTCCCGCTCGCATCGTATGATGCGGCCGAATTAGAAGATTTCGCCGGCAGCTGGGAAAATCGTTGTCGCGGTCGTCTTTAGACGACCGTCTAATAGACGACCCACTGGAGACAATCGTTTGAACGTTGCCGTGCCGCGCGAAACCGTCCCGGGGGAGCGGCGCGTGGCCGCCACGCCGGACGTCGTGCAGCGCTTGGTAAAATCCGGCTGCACGGTATTCGTCGAGCGCGGCGCGGGTGAGGCGGCGGGCTTTCTCGACTCGGCCTATGAGTCGGCTGGTGCGGCTATCGCGGCGGACGCCGGCCGGTGCTACGGGCAGGCGAACGTCGTGCTCAAGGTGCAGCCGCCGACCGCCGATGAGATCGCGCTGCTGCCCGAGGGCTGCACCCTCATCGCGTTCTTGCAGCCGCTGAGCAATCCGCAGCTCGCGCGGGCGCTTGCCCGGCGGCGCGTCAGCGCGCTGGCGATGGAGCTCATTCCGCGCATCTCCCGCGCGCAGAGCATGGACGCGCTGTCGTCTCAGGCGACGGTCGCCGGTTACAAAGCCGTGCTGATCGCCGCAGACCTTCTGCCCAAATTCTTTCCGATGCTGATGACGGCCGCAGGCACGATACCGCCCGCCAAGGTGTTCGTCATCGGCGCGGGCGTAGCCGGGCTTCAGGCGATCGCGACGGCGCGCCGCCTTGGCGCCGTCGTCTCAGGGTTCGACGTGAGGCCCGCGGTCAAGGAGCAAGTGGAGAGCCTGGGCGCGACCTTCGTGAGCGCCGAGACCCATGCGGAAGCCGAAGGCGCAGGCGGTTACGCCAAGGAGCTGTCGGAAGAACAGCAGCAACGCGAACGCGACGTCATTGCCAGAGCGGTCGCCGAAAGCGACGTGGTAATCACGACCGCGCTCGTGCCCGGCAAACGCGCTCCGCTCCTCATCACCCGGCCGATGATCGAGGCGATGCGGCCGGGATCGGTCGTCGTCGACCTCGCCGCGGAGGCCGGCGGCAACTGCGAGGCGACGGTGCCGGGTGAGACGGCGGTCGAGGGCGGCGTCAAAATCGTCGGCACGCTCAACCTGCCGAGCGCGATGCCGCAGCACGCCAGCCAATTGTATGCCAAAAACGTTTACGCGCTGTTTGCGAATTTTTATAAGGACGGCGTGCTAGCGCTGGATATGAACGACGAGATCGCCCGCGGCGTCTGCGTGACACGCGACGGTGAGATCGTCAACGAAGCGCTGCGCGCCCGCGCTGCGGCGGGAGGGCCCGCATGATCGAACGCGTCCTCACCGAGCTGACGATCTTCATGCTGGCGGTGTGGGTCGGCTTTGAGGTGATTTCCAAGGTGCCGTCTATGCTGCACACGCCTTTGATGTCGGCGACGAATGCGATCCACGGCATCGTCATCGTCGGCGCCATGCTGGTCGCCGGCGCGCTGATCGGCGGGGCGGCCGGCCACGCGATTGGGCTGGCCGCGATGATCCTCGCGACCATCAACGTGGTGGGCGGATTTGCGGTGACCGGCCGCATGCTGCAGATGTTCAAAGCGAAACCGGGACCGCCGAAGTGACCTCCGCTCAAAACGCGCTGCTGCCGGCGGCGTACCTCGTCACCGGCCTGCTCTTCATCATCGGGCTCAAGTTTTTGAGCTCGCCGGCGCGCGCGAAGACCGGCAACCTGCTGGCCGGCATCGGCATGATCGTGGCCGTGGTCGCCACCGGCTTCGATTCGCACATCTTGGGGTGGACGGACATCCTCATCGGCGGCGCGATCGGCGCGCTCGTCGGATTCGTTTCCGCCCGTTTCGTAAAGATGACCGCCATGCCGCAGATGGTCGCGCTCTTCAACGGCGCGGGCGGCGGCGCGGCGGCGCTCGTCTCGGGAGGCGAGTTCCTCAAGATGTTCGGCGTCGGCCGGCAGCTGGCGCTCGGCGAGTTGTTGCCAATCGTGCTGTCGACGATCATCGGCGCCCTGAGCTTCGCCGGCAGCATCATCGCGTTCGTAAAGCTTCAGGAATGGATGCCCGGCCGGCCGGTCACTTATACCGGCCAGCAGATCGTCAATGCCGTCGTCCTGCTCGCCGTTATCGCAATCGCCGTCTCCTTGCTGCTCGGTGCCGGTCCGTGGTTCTTTGTCGCGCTCGTTGCGGCGGCGGCGCTGCTCGGCGTGCTCGCCGTGCTGCCGATCGGCGGCGCGGACATGCCGGTTGTGATTTCGCTGTTGAACTCGTTCACGGGCGTCGCCGTGGCGGTCACGGGTTTCGTTCTGGGCAACAGCGTGCTGATCATCAGCGGCACCCTCGTCGGCGCGTCGGGCACGCTGCTGACCACGCTGATGGCGCGCGCGATGAACCGCTCGCTCGGCAATGTGCTGTTCGGCGCGTTCGGCAGCGTGAAGACCGCAGCGTCCGGCCCCGCCGCTGCAAGCGGCGGGACGGTTCGGACGGCGAGCGTCGAAGACGTCGCGACGCTGCTCGCCTACGGGCGCAGCGTCATTATCGTACCCGGCTATGGAATGGCCGTCGCGCAGGCGCAGCACGCGGTGCGCGAGCTGGCGGCAAACCTGGAAAAGCGCGGCGTCGACGTGAAATACGCCATTCATCCGGTGGCGGGGCGCATGCCCGGCCACATGAACGTGCTGCTCGCCGAAGCCAACGTGCCGTATTCACAGCTGCACGAAATGGATGAGATCAACCCGCAGTTTGACAGCGCCGACGTCGCGCTCGTCATCGGAGCAAACGACGTCACCAACCCGGCCGCCCGCAACATGCCGAACAGTCCGATCTACGGCATGCCGATCCTCAACGTGGATGCGGCACAGCACGTCGTCGTGCTCAAGCGCAGCATGAACCCGGGCTTCGCGGGCATCGACAACCCGTTGTACGAAAACCCCAAGACCCTCATGCTGTTCGGCGATGCAAAGGACTCGGTGCAGAAACTCGCCTCCGCCGTCGGCAGCGCCTAACGCAATGATACTTAGAGCGTTTCGACGCTGATATCCGCGTTCGTGTAAATGCAGATCTTCGCTGCGATGAGCAGCGCTTCGCGCGCTATCGCCTCCGCCGACAGCTGCGTGTGCCGGATGAGCGCTTGCGCGGCCGCTTGAGCGTAGGGACCGCCGCTGCCGATTGCGGCGACGTCTTCATCGGGCTCCACGACGTCGCCCGTTCCCGACAGCACGAAGAGATGCTCCGCATCCCCCACGACGAGCAGCGCTTCGAGCCGCCGCAGGTAGCGATCGGTACGCCAATCTTTCGCCAGCTCGACCGCGGCACGCGTGATGTTCCCGTGGAACTCCGAGAGTTTGGCTTCAAATTTGTCGAGCAGCGTGATGCCGTCTGCAGCAGAGCCGGCGAACCCGGCCAGCACCTTGCCGTCGCCCGCGCGCCGCACTTTGCGCGCAGTGTGCTTCATAACGACTTTGTCGAGCGTCACCTGGCCGTCACCCGCGATCGCCAGTTTGCCGTCTCGCCGGACGGCGATGATGGTGGTGGAAAGCATCATGCGGTTGCGGTTGCGGCTAACGTTGCAGTCAATTCCGCTGCGCCGCGGTCGATCTCGCGCAGCGCTCGCTGCGCGATCGCCCGACGACGGGCCCTTTTATCGGCCGGCGGCTCATCCAGCGGTGCGAGGTACGCGAAGGTGACGTTTTGGGGCTGAAAATCCTGGCTCGTGTCGTCGCGCAGATACGACAGCAACGCGCCGAGCGCGGTGGTGGTCGGCGGAACGAACGCCGCCGCCCGGTCTTGCGGGTCGCTGGTGCGGCGCACCGCGTTCACGGCCGCCACGATGCCGGTTGCGGCCGCTTCGACGTAGCCTTCGCAGCCCGTCACTTGGCCGGCCAAAAAAATGTTTGGCGCAGCGCGCAGCGACAGATCGGCATTCAGCACGCGCGGCGCGTCGACGAACGTGTTGCGGTGCATGACGCCGAGCCGAAGGAACTCGGCGCTGCCCAATCCCGGCAGACGTCCAAAGACGGCCTTCTGCGCCGGCCACGTCAGCCTCGTCTGGAAACCCACCATGTTGTAGGCGCTGCCGATCGCGTTCTCGCGCCGCAGCTGCACGACCGCATGCGGACGCCTGCCGCTGCGCGGGTCGACAAGCCCAACCGGCTTGAGCGGCCCGAAGCGCAGCGTGTCGATGCCGCGCCGCGCCAGCTCTTCGACGGGCAGGCACGCTTCAAAGAACGGAACCTTGCCGTTCGCCGCGTCCTGCTCGAAACCGTGCGGCTCGTGCGTCGGCGACTCGCAGAGATCGCGCGCCAGCCGTTCGTACTGCTCGCGATCGAGCGGGATGTTGATGTAGTCGGCGCCCTCACCTTTGCCGTAGCGCGAGGCTTCATAGGTTTGCGACCGGTCGATTGAATCTGCGGCAACGATCGGTGAAGCCGCGTCGTAGTAGTGCAGTTGCCGGCGGCCGCACAGCCGGGCGATTTCCGCGGCGAGCGCCTCCGATGCGAGCGGGCCGCAGGCGACGACCGTGACGACCGCCGGGTCCAGCAGCGTTGCTTCCTCGCGCTTGATCTCGATCGCTGGATGCGCGGCGATCCGCTCTTCCACCCGCGCGGAAAATTGCTCGCGGTCCACCGCCAGCGCACCGCCGGCCGGAACTGCGGCAGCCCGGGCGCATTCGATGATGAGCGAGCCGAGCCGGCTCATCTCTTCTTTCAATAGTCCGACGGCGTTCTCGATCGAGGCCGCGCGCAGGCTATTCGAACAGACGAGCTCGGCGAGCCGGCCGGTGGCATGCGCGCCCGTCATTCGGACCGGCCGCATTTCGATGAGCTCCACGCGAGCGCCGAAACGTGCGGCTTGCCAGGCGGCTTCAGACCCGGCGAGGCCGCCGCCGATGACGCGAACGGCCGCGGTCACGCCGCAACATCACCCTGGTCGTGGTGTGCATCCCGGCTGCAAACGAGGCGCTCTTCACCGCGCGTGCGCTTGCGCACCAGGAAGGCGCCGCATGCCCGGCAAGCCGAGCCGACGGCCGGCGGATCCCACGCAACGAAGGTGCACGAGCTCGGATCATCCTTCTTGTAGTTCTCGCATCCCCAGAACGTGCGGCCCTTGCGGCTGCGCCGTTCGAGAATGCGGCCACCGTCGAGCGGGCACACGACGCCCGAGTCTTTGACGATCGGCTTTGCGTTTTTGCATTCCGGATAGCCGGAACAGGCAAGGAATTTTCCGTAGCGGCCGTTTTTGACGACCATCGGACGGCCGCATTTTTCGCACACTTCGTCGGTGGGCTCTTCCTCGAACTCCACCTTCGGAAAAACGGCTTCCGCGTGCTCGAGGTCCAGGTGAAATGGTTTCCAGAAGTCCCGCAGCAGCGACACCCAATCGTCGTGCGCGTCCTCGACGCGATCGAGCTTGCGCTCCATGTCCGAGGTGAAGTTCTCGTCGACGATCTTCGGAAAATGTTCGGCCAGCAGATCGGTCACGATTTGGCCCATCTCGAGCGGGGCGAAGCGCCGGTTTTCGAGCGTGACGTACGTGCGGTGCTGGATCGTGTCGACAATCGTCGCGTAGGTGCTCGGCCGCCCGATGCCCTTCTGCTCGAGCGTCTTGACGAGCGTGGCCTCCGTGTAGCGCGGCGGCGGTTCGGTGAAGTGCTGCTTCGGCATGAGCTCCCGCAGATCGAGCGACTGCCCTTCCTCGAGCGGTGGGAGATGCTTTTTGCGCTCCTCGTCCTCGGCGGCGTCTTCATCTGCGCTCTCCTCGTACAGCGCGGTGTAACCCGGAAACAGCAGCGTTGTTCCGGTCGCGCGAAGCCCGCAGCCATCCGCATCGACGTCAACCGTGGTCCGGTTGTACAGCGCCGGCGCCATCTGACTCGCCACGAAGCGCTCCCAAATCAGCTTGTAGATTTTGAGTTGCGCTGCGTCCAGGTAGCGGCGCAGCATGTCCGGCGTCCGGTTGACGTCGGTCGGACGAATCGCTTCGTGTGCGTCTTGCGCCGACTCCGCCACTTTGAATTGCTTGCCGGAGTGGTAGTCTTCGCCGAAGCGCTGGACGATGTAGGTTTGGGCGAGCTCTTGAGCCGCCGGCGAAAGGCGCGTCGAATCGGTCCGCATGTACGTAATGAGCCCGACCGTGCCCTCTGCGCCGATGTCGACGCCTTCGTACAGCCCCTGCGCGATCTGCATGGTCTTGCGCACGCGCAGCTTGAGCCGGCGCGACGCTTCTTGCTGCAGCGAGCTGGTGGTAAACGGCGGCTTGGGGTTATCGCGAACTTCGCTTTGCTTGATCGAAGCGATGCGGAACGCCGCGCCGCGCAGCCGCCGCGCGAGTGCGTCAGCCGCCGCCTGATCCTTAAGGTCGAACTTCGCGAGCGCCTTGCCGTCAACCGCGACCACGTCCGCGTCGAAGGTGTGCTCGCGGTCGTGATGCCCGTGCGGCCACAAGCGCGCCGTCACGGTCCAGTACTCTTCGGGCCTGAAGGCTTCGATCTCGCGCTCGCGGTCCACGATGAGCTTGACCGCTACGGACTGCACCCGGCCGGCGGACAGGCCGCCGCGCACCTTGCGCCACAGCAACGGAGAGAGCTTGTAGCCCACGAGGCGGTCGAGGATGCGCCGCGCCTGTTGGGCGTTGACGCGGTCGGCGTCGATCGGCTTCGGATGCTTGAGCGCTTCTTCGGCGGCTCGTTTGGTGATCTCGTGCAGCTCAATGCGCAGCGGTTTTTCGATTTTCAACAGCTCGGCCAGGTGCCAGGCGATCGCTTCGCCCTCGCGGTCGGGGTCCGGCGCGAGGTAAATTTTCGACGCCTTTTTCGCCGCGCCGCGCAGCTCTTTGATGACGTCACCCTTACCTTTGATGGTAAGGTAGGTGGGGGCGAAATCGTTGTCGACGTCGACGCCGAGACGGCTTTTGGGGAGATCGCGGACGTGACCGACGGAGGCAAGCACTTGCGCGCGATTTCCCAAAAATTTCTTGATCGTACGCGCCTTCGCGGGCGATTCAACGATGATGAGGGGTCTCGGCAATCGGTCCTTTCTCGGGCGCGCCGCGGGACAAGCAGGCGGCGCCTCGTAAACGTCCCCTACTATACACTACCGCGTCAAGCGCTGTCAAAAATGGGACAAACGTGAGTTCGGTCGGCGGGCGCCTCAAGAGGCGGCGGCGGGGCGTCGCGCGCCGATGTCGGGTTGCCGGCCACCGAGTTCCTCAACCTTGTGGCACGCCACCCAGTGCCCGTCGTAATGCTTGAACTCGGGAACCTCGACGCGGCAGCGCTCGAACGCGATCGGGCAACGGGTGTGAAAGCGACAGCCGCTCGGCGGATTGACGGGCGAGGGGATGTCGCCTTGCAGGATGATGCGATCGCGGCGCGTCTCCGCCCGCGGATCCGGAATCGGAATGGCCGACAGCAGCGCTTGCGTGTACGGGTGCAGCGGGCGCTCGTAAATCTCGTTGCGGTCCGCCATTTCCATGAGTTTCCCAACGTACATGACCGCCACCCGGTCCGATATGTGGCGCACGACGGACAGATCGTGTGCGATGAACAGATACGTCAGCCCGAACTGCTCCTGCAAATCCTGCAGCAAGTTCACGACCTGGGCCTGGATCGAAACGTCGAGCGCGGAGACCGGCTCGTCAGCCACGATGAACTTCGGATTGACGGCAAGCGCCCGCGCGACGCCGATGCGCTGGCGCTGGCCGCCGGAGAATTCATGTGGATACCGGTTGGCATGGTACGGCGCAAGTCCGACGGTGCGCAGCAATTCGTGCACGCGCTCGTCGATCTGCTTGCCGCGCGCCAGGCGGTGGATCTGCAGCGGCTCGGCGATGATGTCGCCGACGGTCATGCGCGGATTCAAGCTCGCGTAGGGGTCCTGGAAGATGATCTGCATCTCGCGGCGCGCCTGGCGCAGCTCGCGTCGCCCGAACGCCATCACGTCCCGCCCGTCAAATTCGATCTGCCCCTTCGTGGGTTCCAGCAGGCGCAGGATGCAGCGGCCGATCGTCGTCTTGCCCGAACCGGATTCGCCGACGAGCCCAAGCGTCTCGCCGCGCCTGATTTCGAACGACACGCCGTCCACCGCCCTGACATCGGCCACGTGGCGGGAAAATACGCCCGCGGTGATTGGAAAGTATTTGTAGACGTCGCGCACGTTGACGAGCACGTCGCCGTTGGATGAGATCTGGCTACGGTCCATCGGCCGCGCTCTGCGAAGCCGGACTCGGCGGAGCCGCGGATTCACCGGCTGCGGAGCGCAGCCGGCGCACGTCGACGGTCTTGTCGGTCTCGTACAGGAAGCACCGCGCTACGTGACCGCCGCCGAAGTCGATCGTGGGCGGCGGCAGGACGGCATGTTTGGGTTGAGCGTAGCGGCAGCGCGGCGCGAACGCGCAACCGGAAGGCAGCCGGAGAAGATTCGGCGGCTGGCCCTCGATCGGCACCAGCCGGCGGCGCTCTTTTTCGTCGAGCCGGGGAAGCGAATCGAGCAGGCCCCAGGTATACGGGTGCTTCGGCTCGCGAAAAATTTGATCGGCAGTGCCGTACTCAACCATGTTGCCGCCATACATGACGAGCACGCGCTCGCACACCTCGGCCACCACGCCGAGATCGTGGGTGATCAAAATGATGGCCGAATTAATCCGCTTCTGCAAGTCGCGCATGAGGTCGAGGATCTGCGCCTGGATCGTCACATCGAGCGCCGTCGTGGGCTCGTCCGCTATCAGCAGCTGCGGATCGCAGGCCAGCCCCATTGCAATCATGACGCGCTGGCGCATGCCGCCGGAAAATTGATGCGGGAAATTCTTCACGCGCTTGCGCGCCTCGGGTATGCGGACGATCTCCAGCATCTCGATCGCGCGCTCGAATGCTTCGGACTGGGATTTGTGCTGATGGAGCCGGATCGCCTCGGCGATCTGCTCGCCAACGGTCAAAACCGGGTTCAGGCTGGTCATCGGATCCTGGAAGATCATCGCGATGTCGTTGCCGCGGATGTGCCGCATCTCGCGCTCGCCGACTTTGAGCAAATCTTTGCCGTTGAAAAGAATCTCGCCGCTGGAGATCCGGCCCGGCGGCGCTGCAATGAGGCGCATGATGGAGAGCGCGGTCACGCTTTTGCCGGAGCCCGATTCACCGACGATGCCCAGCGTTTTGCCCGGCTCGATCGACAAGGATAATCCGTTGACCGCGCGGACGATTCCGTCTTCGGTTTTGAATTCGACGTGAAGATCCTTGACAGCGAGCAGCGGCATGCGCTTTGTCGATCCTACCTTGCGGCTAGCGCGTCGTCACGAACGCGTTATCATGAAATAGGAGATCGCCAGCAGGATAAACCCGACGGCCGCGACCGTTGTCAGCCGCGCCAACTGTTCGCTGAACCCGAGCCGGCCGCGGTACGCCGACTCGGCGCGTCCGCCGATGGTGCCCGACAGGCCCTCCGTCTTGGTTGTCTGCGCGGACATCAGCGCGATGAGCGCCACGCACGAAATGATGAACAGATACTTGACCGCGTTCAGCACGAACGGATGCTGATCGCCCCAGCTTAATGGCGCGAAGAGATTGTTCGGCAGGTTCGTGGGAATGGTGATCGGTTTCGGCGTCGGCACCGCGGCCGGCGCGCCCGTCGGACTTGCCGCCGCCACCAATATCGAAGCAAGGCTGGTCATACGGCGATGCTTCGTTCGGGCGGCGGCGCGGCCCTGTCCCGGCGGCTTTACACCCGCCGTTCATGGGGCTTATAATGAGCGCGATGCGCGCTCGCCTGCCGAAGCCGGACGCCGAGCCCGGAACGAACATCACCGTCATTCGTCAACATCGTGCCGCGATTGAGTTTGCGCGCGCCCTATCGACGATCTTCAATCCATTTCTGAACGCCACCGTGCTGTTCATCATCATCTCGCGCGCCTTCTCGACGACGATGACGCAATTCTGGCTGCTGTCCGTTATCGGGGTGGCATTCTTCCTGGCCGCGCCGCTCGGTTTTGTGCTGTACGCGTACTTGACCGGACTCGTATCGGATTTTGAGATCACCGACCGCGTCGAGCGGCAACGCGTGTTTGTGGCGTTCGTGCTCATGTACTTGGCCGCGGCGATCGTGCTGACGCTGTATCGGGCGCCCATTCAACTCGTCGCCATCACCTGGGGCTACTGGGGCACCACGCTCGCTACGATGCTCATCACGCGCTGGTGGAAGATCAGCACGCACGCGTTCGGCGTGGCCGGCCCGTTCGCCGCGCTCTTCGTGCTCTTCAAATGGCAGCCCGCGCCGTACGTCGTGCTCGTGCCGCTGGTTTGCTGGGCGCGCATGTATCTGCGCGCGCACACCTTCGCTCAGGTCGCGGTCGGTGCTGCGCTCGCGGTGCTCTCCACGTTGCTGTTCTTCCGCCTATTTCATGTGCTGTAGCGGCTCGAGTGCGGCGGCATGGCGCAGCTCGTCGATCGCCACGCCGGCCAGCCGCAGGGCGGCTTGCGCGAACGCCCGCGGGTCGCCGCTGACATCGACGACGAGCCGGCCCGCCGCCGGCGCCGGCGGCCCGAGCGTGGCCGCGGTTTCGCGCGCCGTCGCAAGCGCGGGATCGACGATCTCGACCGCTGGTCCCAGCGCTTCTTCGAACCATTTGCGCACGTGCGGAAAATGCGTGCAGCCGAGGACCAGCACGTCACAATGCGCCGCGCTGACCGGCCGCGCGGTCAGCGCGACCGCACGCCGCGCGCGTTCGGAATCCCATTCGCCGGCTTCGATGATCGGCACGAGCGCGGGCGCCGGCACCGCGGTCACGTGGGCATCGGGGCGGGCGCGCCGGATGGATCGTTCGAAGGCACCCGAAGCAATCGTCGCAACGGTCGCGGTGACGCCGATGCGCCCCGTCGCCGACGTCGTCGCGGCCTCGCTTGCTCCCGGCTCAATGATGCCGATCAGCGGCACCGGCAGCTCGGGGCTGCCAAATGCTTCAAATGCCGAACAGGTCGATCCGCAGGCGAGCACGACTGCCGAAGGCTCGTAAGCGAGCAAGTGGGTGATGTTGCGCCGCCCGATCTCGTTGATGGCGGAAAGCGTCAGGTCGCCGAGCGGCACGTGCGCCGTATCTGCGAAATAATAAACGTCGACGTCGGGCCGCAAGGCCCGCACGGCCTGCAAGACGGTCAGTCCGCCAAGTCCCGAATCGAGCATGGCGATCCGCTCGAGCGCCGGCGCCTTCAATGCTGCGGGCCGCCGGAATAGTTGGTGATGCCGCCGGCGATGCCGTCGGCGAGTTTGGCGACGAACGACGGCTGCTCGAGTAGCTTCGCATCGTGGGGATTGCTCAAAAATGCCGCTTCGACGAGCACCGCGGGCATGTTGGTATGCTTGATGACGTAGAGGTCGTCGCGCTGCACGCCGTCGTTCGCCAAACCGCCGCTGGCCACCGTCGCCGTCTCGACCGCCTGCGCAAACGCGCGGTCGCTGCGGCGCCAGTAGTACGTCGTGGTTCCGGAAAGCGCGGAGCTGACCCACGAGTTCATGTGGATGCTGACAAAGAACCTAGCGCCCGCCGCATTGGCGACGTCGCACCGCGCCTGCAGCTCTTGCCGGTCGTCGCCGCTCGGATCGCCCACTTCGTTATCACCGTCACGCGTCATCACCACGCGCCAGCCGAGCCGTTCCAGGCGCGCCTTAACGGCGCGCGACAGCTGCAGGGTGAGCTGTTTTTCGACGAGCCCGTAGCCCGAATTGATCGCACCAGGATCGTTGCCGCCGTGTCCGGGATCGATCGCGATGAGATCCGGCTGGGTCGCAGCGGCGCTGACGCGCGGCGAGGGCGTGCCGGCGATCGCAATCGAGCCGACGCCGGCTCGGGGCGCATCCGAAGGCGGCGGCGCGTTTTCAATCTCGATGCCCAGCTGATCGAGCGAACCTTCAACCGGACCGACTTGCACGTCGATCGGCTGAGACGGCGTGATGGCGACCCGCACGATCGCTTCGGGCGTGACCTGGTGTTGCGTGATTTGCATGTCGGTAATGAACGGCAGCTTCGACGCCAGGTTTTGCGCGGGCCCGACGAGCGTCGCGCCGTGGATGTCGATCCAGTAGCGGTTGTCGGGCTGATCGAGTCGATGCCATTCGAACGATACGCTGCCGGTCAACGTCAGCGTGATGCGCGTTGCCGACGAAAGGTCATTCACCTGCACGCTCGTGATCTTCGCCGGCTGCGGGCTGGGGCCGACGATCGCGCTGCTACGCGGCGCCGACGGAAGCGGGGCGGGCGTCAGCGGCGCCGACAGCAACGGCGCGGGCGACACCTCGATCGGTTGGGCGGTTGGAACGGGTGATGCGGCGGACGGCGTGGGCGCGCTTTCGGAGGTGAAGCGAGCGGCGGCATTTGCCGGCGCCGCGACGATCGGCTTCGGCGAGGCAGCCTCCTTCAGCCGCAGCGCCGCCTCGTTCTTCGCCAAAACCACATCGACGCCGACGCCGCTGCCCATTCGGTGTGCGGCAAATTTCGTACCGGCTGACAATTGGATGGCGACCGTCGCGGTGGGAAATCCCGGCGGTCCCGATTGCCGAACAATCGCCTGCACGGCATCGCGCTTGCCCAGCGGCACTTCACTCGCGTCCGCACTGAAGCCCGGAAAGCTCAGGGTCAAGGTCCGGCGGCGCGCGTTGAAGGCGGCGTGCCAAGCGATCGGAACGGCAGCGTCGATCTGCACGATCGTACGCGCCAAGCCGATTTTTCGGCTCACCGAGAGGATGTGAGGCACGAAGACGTAGCCGCCGCGGAACTGGCGAGCGTCCAAGCCGAGGGCCTGCACCATCGGCCGCAGTGGGACATACAAATCGGCGCCGCGGTAAAACGGCGCGAGCGGCAATTCGGTCGCCGCGCCGTCGACGGTCATCGCGTAGCTCCCGACCGTGAGCGTCACGATCTTCCCGTCCGCCCGGGTCACGGCGACGAAACGTGTGCCGGGCTGCCACGTCATCTTGGCGCCCAGCGCATCGAGCAGGTCGCGCAGCCCGGGATCGGCGACGGCCGCCACCGGTTCGCCGGCCACGCTTCCAAGGCGATCGAAATGAATCTGCCTGCCCGCGACGTAAACCGGCGCCGCGCTCGAGGTCAGCGCGACGTTGAGCGCCAGCGCCGGCGGGCTTGAGAACCAGCCGACGAGCGCAAAGAGAGCGCCGGCGACCGCAACTCGAGCTGGCGCGCCGGTCATTGGGCGAACGTATCCCGCGTCAGCGGCTCGTCAAGCGCGAACTGGCCGCCGGGCAAAGCTGCAACGCGTTGACCTTTCACGAGCACCTGGACGCGTTCGACGTTCGGCAGACCCGTCAGCGTGTAGGTCAGTGACTTGAACATGGCCGTTTCTTCACTGGTTCCACCGTGAAAATTATCGGCAATCGGGCCGCGCAAATCGACCGTCGCGGTGTCGCCAGTCAGCGCGACGTCGGCACGCGTGCCGGCTGGAAAGAGGACGACGTCGTTGCCCAACACGCTAGGCCCGGCCAACAATTGATTGACGGCGAATGCGGCGAGCTGCTGATCGTTGAGCTTTGAGGCGACGGCGAAGCGCAACGGCACGAGCGCTTGGCTGCCGCCTTTGCAATAGTAGACTGTGATCTGATGGGTTTCGAGGACCTGCGGATGGCGGGCGCATCCGCCTAGGAGGAGCGCCCACACCGCGGCTGCGGCGAGCGCGGTTCGCGCCCAGCTCGATCGTGCTCGGACTTTTCGTCCCTCCCCGCTGCAGTGTGCGAGCGAAGCTCGCTGATCGTCCCCGAGCGGAGCTTGAGTTCGTTCCCAAGCGCAGCTTGACGTGGTGGAGGCGACCGGAGTTGAACCGGTGTCCGAGAAGACTCCCACGAAGGCATCTACAGGCTTAGCTCGGTTTTGCATCTCGCGGTGAGCGTACTCGTCCGAGCTCGATGACCGCCACCGCCAGCCTCAGTTGATTTCCCGGCTGCGTCGAGGTCCCCGCAACCAGTAGCCGACTTGTTTGACGTCCGCGGGCCCGTGCCGGCGCCGTTGCCCCGCGGCCGTGACTAGCCTAGATTAGGCTGCCAGTGCGTATTCGCTATTCGCGTTTATACGTTGTCCGATCGTTTTAGGAGGGCTCGGAACTCCGCCTGCTTCCCTCGCCTGAGCGCAACCCGTCGAAACCGTGACGCCCCCGCGACCTTCCTTATATTACCCGATGCGTAGGTTCAATACAAGAACGAATGTTCGCACGGCCGCAGTTCCGGTCAAGCTGCGGCGACGACGAGGGCTTTTGGAGTCATCGTGAAGCGCTGCGCGCAGGCTGCTCTTCGCGTCGTTCGCCGATCAGCAACGAGAGGATCCACGATATGATCGACATCACGATGGCCCCCCAAAAAGCTGCCCAGAACCCCGGGACGTGAAAACCCGGGATGTACTTCAGGCCGAAGTAAAAGATCAACCCGTTGATAACGAGCGTGAAAATCCCCAGGCTCAAGATCTCCAGCGGGCAGCTGATCACGATCAGGATCGGCCGAACGATGGCGTTGGCGAGGCCGAGCACGATCGCGCCGATGATGATCGGCTCGATGCCGTCGGTTCGGATGCCCATGAGATGGATCGCTGCGATCGCGTACAGCGCAATCGCGTTGATGAGAAGCCGCGCGAGGAACTTCATGCCGTCACCTTCACGTCGAGCACGCGCACGCCCTTCGCGGGCAACCGGCAGCCGTCACGCAGTTCGGAACCATTTTCCGCGTCGGAGAACGCGGCTCCCGGCGCAAACGCGACATCGCTCGGTTCCCAAGCGTGATTGACGAGCAGGTACCGTCTGCGCCCGCCGTCGGCCCGTGATTGCCAAGCAAAGTGCTGCACGAGCCCGCGCCTTTCGACGAATGGGGCTCCCGCCAAGCTTGCGCCGGCCGCCCGGTACACGCGCCACGTTTCGTCGCCGGCGTTCGGATCGAGGCCGTGCAGCAAGTAGTATTCCAGCGGGTATGCGCAAAAGACGACCGCTCCGCTGCCGGTGGTTCGCTTGAAGAGCGCGGGCCGGTCCTGCTCGTCGACGGCGAGCACCCCTGCTTCGACGGGCTCGCAGAGCAGCATCGACGTGCGCCGCTCTTCTCCTCTGACACGGATGGGTATGCGCTCGTCGTGTCGCAATCCGCCCGTCTGCTCGGTACCGCGCAGCGCAATGGTCCGGGGCGGCGCGGGCTCCACAAGTCCGTAGCGGATGCGCGGCTTCGCCCCGATAAAGCGCTCCAGCGCGGGGTGCCACGGCTCGCCGCCGTATGAGGCGTACACCACGCCGCCGCCGTGCGCGAAGGCTTCGAGGTTCGCCGCATCCTTCGTCGTCAGCGCCTGAAGGCACGGCACGATGAGCAGTTCCGCGTCGATGGGTTCGCCGAGATCGACGAAGCGCGCGGCGAAGCCGGCGCGAACGCATAACGCGTACGTCTGCAGGTGGAGATCGCGTTGCTCGCGTTTCGTCCAGCCCCAATCGAATGGAAACGATTCGAGGAAATAGGACGTTCTGCCGATCGCAACGGCCGGCTTTTCCGCCTGCCATTCGTTCGGATCGTGCCGCGCGGCGAAAGCGGCGAAGCGCGCAAACTCGTCGGCTTGCGGTTTGCGCACCCCGCCGCGCCGCAGCAAGCCGAAGTGCATCTCGTACGGATGATGCGAATATGGCCGGCGGGTTGCGAGAGCGTCGAAATCGTGTGAGTTCCAAGCGAGCGCGCCGCAGTTCCCGGCGCCGAACGCCGACCACAAGGTGGTGCGGTAATAGTCTGCCGCGCTGCCGTCGTCGGCCTGGTCCGACGAACAACCGAACTCCTCCAGCAGCACGGGTTTTCCCAACGGCTCGGCCATGCGCATCGCAAACGATGCGACGAGCGAGTGGCGCAACGAGTCGGATTCCTTCGGATAGAAGTGCGGGCCGAAGAAATCGATGACGCTGCTCAGCTCCCGCGCGGGCAGCCCGGTGCTCTGACCCCAAACGATGTCCCACGCGCCGTCGCCCAGCGAAAGCGGGTGCGACGGATCCACGGCGCGCAGGGCGGCGCTCATTCGCCTCGCCCACCCGATGCCCCGCGCATCGGCCACCCGGCCGGCAAACAGCGGCCATTCGTTGGTCAAAAGCCACGCCGCGAGGCGGGGATCTTCCTTATACCTAGCGCCAACCGCGCGGATGAAAAGCTCTTGCGCCGCGAGCAGCCGTTCGTCGCAGTAATAGTCGCGGCCCCGAGCCCATGGCGGGTGCCAGTTCTCGCCGGACATGTGCCCGACAAACAGCGTGGGAACCGACCACATGCCGCGTGCGGCGCACAGCGCGACCGTTTGCTCGAGCCGCTCGAGCGCTTGCGCTGCGACGGCGTTTTCCGCGGGCATAAAATCCGGCCAGAAGCAAAAGATGCGTACGCAGTTGGCGCCGAGCGCGGCGAGCTCGTCAAGATCCTTGCCGACCGCCGCCGAATCCCACGGCTCCCGGTACATGAACGGTCCGGTCCTCGAAGGCCAGAAATTCGCGCCGATGAGATAGACCGGCTTGCCCGCTGCGGTCCGAAAGCAACCGCCCTCGAGACGAAGGTGCTCCATGCGTGCGTTACGTTTCGTTCAGACGATCGTGAATGCTGCGCGCGAGCGCCCCGGAAATTCCCGGCACCGCATGGATCTCGTCGACACCGGCGCCGCGAAGCGCCGCGACCGACCCAAACACGCGCAGCAGGGCCGCCTTGCGCGTCGGCCCGACGCCGGGCAGTTCGTCCAGCGCGGACGCCACTTGCGTCTTGCCGCGGAGCTTGCGGTGATACGCGACCGCAAATCGGTGCGCTTCGTCGCGGACGCGTTGCACGAGATGCATCGCTGGCGAGTTGCGCGGCAACACGATCGGCTCGGCCGCGCCCGGCAGATACAGCTCTTCGAACTGTTTGGCGAGCGCCGCGACGGGAATTGCGATAAGATCGAGCTCGCGCAGCACGCCGAGCACGGCATTCAGCTGGCCGCGCCCGCCGTCGATGAGGAGCAGGTCGGGCCGCTTCGCGAACTTGCGCTCCTTGCCGGCCGCCCGATCGTCATCCGCCTGCAAGTATCGCAGGCGGCGGCGCAGCATTTGCGCCATGTTGGCGAAGTCGTCGTTTTTTTCGGCTCCTTGGATCTTGAAGCGGCGGTAATCGCTCTTGCGCGCGCGAGCACCCTCGAAGACCACCAGCGAGCCCACCACGTTGGTGCCCTGCACGTGCGATATGTCGTAGCACTCGACGCGCTGCGGCAGTGCGCTGAGGTTGAGGGCAGCGGCGAGCTCGCTGAGGGCCGCGGACGCGCGCTCGTCGGCAACCGCCGCGGTGGCGAGGTGCTCGCTGAGATACTGCTCCGCGTTGCGCCGGACTTTGCGGATGTACTCGGCGCGCTGGCCGCGTTCCGGGACCACGATGCGCACGCGGCCGCCGCGCACCAAGGATAGCACTCGTTCGACGGCTTCGGCGTCCGGAATCCGCAGTTCGAGGATGATCTCTTTCGGGATGCTGCGCGATTGCGCGTAGTAGAGCTTGACGAATTCGGAGAGGATTTCCGCCGGGTTGCGGCCCTCCGTACCTTCGACGATGCGGTGATCGTGACCGATGAGCTTGCCGCCCCGCACGAAAAAAACTTCGACCGACGACAGCCCCTGGCCGTGGGCGGCGGCCATGAGGTCCATGTCGACGCGGCTGCGCCACACGACTTCCTGACGCTCGATGACTTGGCGCAGCTCGGCGATGCCGTTGCGCAGCAATGCAGCGCGTTCGTAGGCCAGATTGTCCGAGGCCGCGCGCATTTCGCCCGCCAAGCGCTCGATCAGCGCTTGGTGGCGCCCTTCCAGGAACAGCGCGACGTCGGCCACGATCCCATCGTACTCTTGCTTCGTCTGCAAGAACGCGCACGGCGCCATGCAGCGCTTGATGTGATACTGCAGGCACGGCCGGTGGTATTTTTCCCCAATGTCGTCGAGGTTGCAGGTGCGCAGGGGAAAGACGCGCCGGATCACGTCGATCGCTTCGCGCAGGCCGTGCGCATCGGTGTACGGGCCGTAGTAGCGGCCGCCGTCGTCGACGAGCTTGCGGGTGAACAGCACGCGGGGAAATGCCTCGCCCAACGTCAATTTGAGGTACGGATATTTTTTGTCGTCCTTGAGCCGGACGTTGTACGGCGGCTTGTGCTGCTTGATGAGGTTCGCCTCAAGCAGCAGCGCTTCTACTTCGTTCTTGACGATGATCGTGCGGATGTCGGCGACGCGATCGACCAATGCGTCGGTGCGTGCGTGGTGCGCGCGGCCGGGCTGAAAGTACGAACGGACGCGGGAACGCAAATCGATCGCTTTGCCAACATATAAGACCGCGCCCGCGCGATCCAGCATCTGGTAGACGCCGGGATCCACGGGGAGCCGTTCGAGCTTCTCGTGCAGCGCGTCGGCGATCACTTCGTCGCTTCGCTCCTCGCAGTCGCCTGAAGACAACCGCTGCCTGCTCTCATGGTCTATAAGTCAGAACGAACGCTCGGCTGTCGTTGGGCCGGCGCCTTGCGTTCCGCCCGGAAGTGCATCCAGAGCCAGCCGACGACTGCCAGTACGAGAACGGCCAGCAGCAAAAACGATACCGGTCGGAGATGCGCGGCCAGTTCGTACCAATGCTTGCCCAGGACGTAACCGATAAACGAAAACAGCGTGCACCAAACGACCGAACCGGCGAGCGTGTACGCCACGAACGGCACGATCGCCATCTTCGTAACGCCGGCCGGAAACGAGGCGATGGCGCGAATCCCCGGCATGAGCTTGCAAACGAACACCGCACGCGCACCGTATTTCGCGAACCACCGGTCCGCCCGCTCGAGTTCTCGGCTACGAACGAAGAACAGTCGCCCGAAGCGCTTCACCAACGGACGACCGCCGAAGAAGCCGATGCCGTATGCGACGAGCGCGCCAAGGGTGTCGCCGGCGGTCCCCGCCGCGATCACGAGCGGCATCGTGAATTTCCCGCTCCATGCGAGATAGCCGGAGAACGACATCATCACTTCGCTGGGCAGCGGGACCGCGATCGCCTGGCCGAACATGCCGGCAGCCAGACCCAGGTAACCCAGCTGCGAAATGAGCTGCAGCACCCACATGGTGGCGGCGTGGAGGACGTGCATCTAGCTCGCCGTTCGTTCGGGCCGCGCAGCGAGCGCTGCGAGTGCCCGCGCGGCAACGCAGTTGCCCTCCGCGAGGATGCCGCGAAGCACGTCGATCGGTTCGACGGCGGCGGATCGAGTCTGTGCGGCGCTCGTCGCGGCGCTGAAAATTCGCAGCACGCGCGGCGTGATGACGATCCCTTCCCACGGATGCTCCGCGGGGGGCTCCATGAGCGCCCGCAACGCTCGCTTCACTTGCCACGGTTCGATCCGGGCCGCTTGAAAATAGGCGGCGATGTCGGGTGGCGGCGCGATCGCCATCGCGAGCAGCAAATGCTCGGTTCCCAAATAGTAATGACTCGCGTTGCGGCATTCTTGCTCCGCGAGGTGGACGACGGCTTGCGCCGCGGGACTAAAATGGGCAAACACAAATGTTTACGAAAACCTCGGCATGCGATTGACGGTCTGCGATTGCGACCGAGAATCCTGCCGAGAAGCAAACGGCCGTCTGCAAGAACGGCCGCTTCCCTTTCCAGAATCGGGGCGACAGGACTTGAACCTGCGAACCTCTCGGTCCCGAACCGAGCGCTCTACCAAGCTGAGCTACGCCCCGATGCGCGCGAGCGGCTCCTAGTTCGTCGTGCCGCCAAAGCTTTCTTGCCGCTGCAGCGCGCAGGGGATTGCCGCGAATCGCCCCGAAGCCCGGGAACCGATGCGGCGGCATTCAACCTTCGGAGTTGCAGTATGAAGTACGTCATCGTCGGTTGCGGACGCGTCGGCTCCACGCTCGCCAAGCGTCTCGACCGCGCCGGACATCAAGTAACGGTCATCGATGAGAACCCGGCCGCATTCAGGCGGCTGGGCAAAACTTTTCCCGGCCGACAAGTGCTCGGCACCGGCATCGACGTCGACGTTTTGGCGCGCGCCGGCGCACAGACGGCGGACGGCCTGGCCACCGTCACCGAGGGCGACAACCGCAACATCATGGCGGCGCTGATCGCCCAGGAACATTTTAAAATCAAGCGCGTCGTGGCGCGCATCTACGATCCCGAACGCTCGCACATGTACCGCGACTTCGGCGTTGCGACGATTTGCCCGACGACGGTGGGCGCGCGCCTCATGGCAAACGCGCTGATCGACGATGCCTATCGCCGCTTGCCTTTCGAACGGGCGGATGTAGAGGTAATCGAGGCCGCCATCGGCGACGCGCTAGCGGGCAAAAAGGTTTCGGATCTGACCGTTCCCGGCAAGACGCAAATCTGCGTGGTCATCCGGCGCGAAGAGAGCATCATCCCGTCGCCCGAAACGCAGTTCGAAAAAGGTGATCGCATCGTTGCCGTCGTCCATCCCGATTACCTCGAGCAGTTCCGCAAGGCCGTGGAACTCGAGCTCGCGAGATCGGCATAGCCGATGTTCATCGTCGTCGTCGGCGGCGGCAAGCTCGGTACGTACCTGGCGCGCGCGCTGCTCGAGGAGCAGCACGAGGTCGTCGTCATTGAGAAAAACGACAAAAAGGCCCTGCGGCTCGCCCAGACGCTCGGTCGCGAGATCGCGCAAATCGGCGACGGCTGCGATCCGATGGTGCTGGAAGAAGCAGGCGTGAGCCGGGCGGACGTCGTCATCGCGGATACCGGCGACGACGAAGACAACCTCGTCATCTGCCTCGTCACGAAAAAGCGCTTCGCGCGGCCGCGGACGATCGCCCGCGTCAACAATCCGAAAAACAAGCAGATCTTCGAAGAGCTGGGCATCGATTCCGTGGTGAACAGCACCGAAGTCGTCATGAAGATGGTGCAACAGGAAGTCAACGTGCGTGAAGTCGCGCCGTTGATGAGTTTCCGCGGCGGCAATCTTGCGCTGGTCAGGTTGTCGGTGCCGCCCACGTCGCCGGCGAACGAAAAGCGCCTTTCCGACATCGCGCTGCCCCGGCACTGCGTCGTGGTCGCGCTGGAGCGCGGCGGCGACGTCATCGTGCCCGACGGCGAAACCCTCGTCCAGGCCGGCGATGCGATGTTGATCGTCGCTCAGCCGAGCGCGACGAAAGATCTGCGCGCGCAGCTCATCGGTCTGAACTAGCCGGCTGCTAAGAGCGCCGTGTACGAGCGACGCAACTTCGCCCGTCCACCAAAGCAGGGTGGTGTGGCGCCAGTTTTACTTTTCCCGTTTGTTAAAGAGTTTTTGGTGCCGCGAACAAACTTGCGCCAGTGTCCATTCATCCCCCGGCGCGCCGATTGGCACATATGCAACGCAGCAATCGCTCACGGCGTCCAGTATCTTTTCTGCCCTGCCTATTAGCGTCTCCACGACGCGTTGATCCGGCCGCGAGCGATCATGGACAGCCGCATCGAGGCTCGCGGCGACGTCCGCAGCATCACCTGGAATCGTCGAACATCGCCAGAGCATCCACCGCGTGACCCCGGCACTCTGGGCATTCGCTGCACGCGTCGAAGTGATGCTCGTATGGCCGTCCGAAGTGCGTTCAACGCGATTGACGGTAAGGCGTTCCGGCGCAGGGCCGAGAATCCGGATAAGCTGATC
>Ga0207416_1001422_pt1 | contig 32022 bp, 24 predicted proteins | sample PaiPotPPM11metaG_FD_184107 | JGI IMG/M metagenome (GOLD analysis project Ga0207416, IMG submission 184107) | Iron sulfur acid spring bacterial and archeal communities from Banff, Canada, to study Microbial Dark Matter (Phase II) - Paint Pots PPM... ...
GCGAGTTTCATGATCTTGATCTCAGAGGCGTCGCCTGACCCCTCACCCCGGCCCTCTCCCCGCAAGCGGGGAGAGGGTGACGCGAAGCGGCGGGTGAGGGGCTCTGGTTCAACTGTGTGCATTATTCTCGACCGGACCTTAAGTGAACAGCATTGCTCTTAAACCGTAGCCGCAAGCCATCATACTTTATTTTAGAGTGCAGGCCCCGTGGCTTTCAAGACCCAAGAGAGACTTCCCTGCCCGGCGCACGTGCCGCAAGCTGAGTTTTGCGGTTCATTTGCCAAAAAGAAATCGAAGGCAATCGCCGCCAGTCCTTGACTCCCAGCCCCGAGGAGCATAGATTCTAATTGGTTGTACCAAATAAATCAGGAAAGTCGAGGCGCCCCAATGGCAAGGAAATCCGGCATTCAGTCCGATTCCGGGCCGAACCGGGATCTGACCGGAAAATTAATCGCCAACTTCAAGACTTTGATTGGGGAAGGGGTCTTTACCCCCGGTTGCAAGTTGCCGCCCGAGCGGGAGCTTGCGCAACAATTTGGCGTGAATCGGTCTTCCTTGCGCCAGGCCCTGAAGGTGTTGCAATTAATGGGGGTCGTCACCCAGCACGTGGGCAGCGGCACCTACCTGAGTCACAGCGCCTCAAACATTATGCGCGAGCCCATGGAATTTCTGATCCTAATGGGCGATATTACCGATGAGGAATTGTTTGACGCCCGTATGATTGTGGAATCCGAGTTGGCAGCGCGCGCCGCCGAGCGAGCTACCTCTGAAGATCTCGAATCTCTACGCCAGGCAATTGCAGACTTGGCCGCCAGCAAGTCTGACCTTTCCCGCCTGGAAGCGGACTTGGCCTTCCATGAGGCGATCTTCCGGGCCTCGGGCAACCGGGTGTGCCGTCTGATCTTCACCGTCATTCATCGCGCCATTCTCGTGAGTATGGAAAGGATTGTCCGGCGCAGCGGCGTTGACCGGCCATTGACCTTCCACAGGGCTATCTATTCGGCCATCCGCCAAAAGCAATCTGGTGAAGCCAAGCAGATCATGATGGAACATCTGCTGGATGCCAAGTCCCAGCTTATGGCCGCCAACAAGAAGACGGCGCGCTCACCTTCAGACAGCGTTTCGCCGGTCTGAACCCTGCTGGAGAGATGCCGGTCAGCAACACCAACTTCCCCGCTACCTCAGCCACGATATCAATGATTCCACTCACAAAAATCTCGCGGCGCCATGCGCTGAAGTCTCTCGCCACTTCCGGCCTGCTGGTTCCGGCTGCTCCGTTGCTGCTTCCCGTGCATACAGCGCAACCGCCCGCCGGGCCGGGGGCGGAACTCGGCTATTCTTTCCGGGATGTTGCCCGAACCGCGGGGATTACCGCCCGGAACTACTACGGCGGAGAGACGTCAAAAAAGTACATCATTGAGGCCAATGGCTGCGGCGTGGCGTTCTTCGACTACGATCAAGACGGCTGGCTGGACATTTTCCTACTGAATGGGTGGAGGCTCGAGGGCTTTCCAGAAGGGCAAGAGCCCACCAACCACCTGTTCCATAACAACCGGGATGGGAAATTGGACCTCTTTGTTTCGAATTACCTCGTCTTCGATCCCAAAACCGCTCCCGACCCCGGGTCGAATCCATATTGCATTTATCGCGGATTGGCTGTGAATTGCGGTCCTCGCGGCCTGCAGAGTGAGACCAACCTGCTTTATCACAACAATGGCGACGGGACTTTTGCGGACATTTCCGAAAGGTCAGGAATCAGCACAGTTAGCGGCAATTATGGCTTGGGCGTCCTGGTCGGTGATTTCGATAATGACGGATGGCCGGATGTCTACGTAGCCAATGATGACACACCCTGCGTGCTGTTTCACAATCAGCACAACGGAACGTTCAAGGACACGGGAGTGCTGGCCGGCGTGGCCTTTGACGCCAACGGCCGGGTGACAGCCGGCATGGGTGTAGCCGCTGCCGACTACGATTGCGATGGGTGGTTGGACATTTTCCGCACCAATTTTTCCGATGAGATTCCTACCCTTTACCAGAACAATGGCGATGGTAGCTTCACAGACGTAACCTACCCGGCCGGCGTCGCAGATTACACGCTTTTTGTAGGCTGGGGCTGCGGATTTTTGGATCCGGACAACGACGGATGGGCTGACATCTTCTATTGCAATGGCCACGTCTATCCCGAGTTGGCGCGAGCTCACACCGGTGTCCCTTACCTCGCGCCGCGCGTTCTTTACCGCAACCTCGGCAACGGCCGGTTTCAGGACGTTTCGAAACGGGCAGGCGGTTGCATTACCACCCCTTCCTCAGGCCGTGGTTGCGCCTTCGGAGACTTTGACAACGATGGCGACCCCGACATTGTGATTAACAATATGAATGACTTTCCTTCCCTGTTGCGCTGCGACCGCACCAATGAGAATCATTGGATCACCATCCAGGCGATTGGAACCAAGTCGAACCGCAGCGCCATTGGCGCCCGCCTGAAGTGCGTCACGGGCAATCACGCCCAGATCGACGAGGTGCGCAGCGGCGGCAGCTATCTATCCCAGAATGACCTTCGAATTCACTTTGGGCTGGGGACCGCAAAGATGATTGATCTGCTGGAAGTGCGCTGGCCCAGTGGTATCACGGATACTTTCCGTAAACTTCCTGCCGACCGCTTCATCGAGGTGCGTGAAGGCTCTTCGCGCCGCAAATAGGACAGGATTTCTGAGAGTGATCCGCTCAAACAACCGGCCTTCGTGATCCGGTCGTGGCATGAACGATCCTACGCTGCCACTATCCATCACGATCAAGGCTTTGCAGAAAAGCTCGAATGTAACCGAGTGCGTAAGCCATCCCGGCGTGCCACGGAGCAGTACAATCCATCTGCGGAGTATGGTCGGGGACGATGACACCTTCGAATTGATTCTGTTTCAGGATTTGCAGCACGCGATACATGTCAATGCCCCCCTCGTCCACAAACGTTTCGTGATAGTGAGGGGCCTTACCATGCACGTTGCGAAGATGAACGTAGGCCACCTTCCCCTGGCCGCTATACTGGTCCACCACCTGATAAATATCCCCTTCGGTCATTTCGGCGAGCGAACCCACGCAAAATTCCAGTGCGTTTCGCGGGCTTGGCTTCAGGTCCAGAAGCTTTTGATAGAACCGTGGCTGGTACACGAGCCTCGGCTGGCCGCGGAGCACCGGCACGGGGGGATCATCGGGGTGAGCCGCCAATGTCACACCCGCTTCTTCCGCCACCGGAACAACGGCTTCGAGAAAATCCGACAGCCGCTTCCATAGTTGTTCGGATGTTGCCGCAGGAACGGTGCCCGCAGGAGCATCGGGGTTGTAAACCATGTTCCAGACCGTGCCGTTGGGAACAGGGGTCTGATCCACGTCATCCATACCGACGGAAATCGCGCCGCCCCGGGCAAAGGGACCTCTGATCCTGCCGGCGACTCCGGCGATCGAAAAGTTGTAGCCTAAGACCGGGATACCCACACGCCCCATCGCGCGGATGATAGTCTTGACGTTTTCAAGATGCTCTTTTTTTTTCGGGCCGTCCAACAACACGTCATACCAATGGGCCGGATCAAGGTTTTCAATCGCGGCCAATTCCAAGCCAGCAGCATTGATTTGCTCTCTCAGCGCCGCCAGCTCTTCATAAGTCCACAGCTTGCTGGGATCCCCGGCGCGTCCCCAGCCCGCCAAGTTGCCAACCGGTTGGTTCTGCTTGTCGGTGTCTTCTCCCTGATTGAAATAGTCGACCCAATGGACTACCACGTGCGTGCAGCCACACTGCCGTGCAAAGCGAAAATTCTCCGCCGTAAGCATATGGCGGTACAGACCCAAACCGAGTTTCATGAGTGCTCCTATTTTTTGAGACCGGCGCGTCCACCGCTATCTCTCTTATGATTATGCCGGCTTATGTAAGTGAGCATTCTTACACAATTTGATCAAAAAAGACCTGGAAAGCTCATTGTGCGCGAAGCGCTAACCAGTGAACTTCTTCAACTGAGATATTTTCAAACGAAAAGATCAACAACTCGGGTGCAGGGAGAATCTGTAAGTAATTGATGCAACCTGATTTAAAATCTATCTTTGACTGACTTCTCAATAGGATTCATTAAGGAATTGAAAAAAATTGCCCTTTCTGGCATAAGCATTTTGACCAGAGACGGCTTGGCGTCTCAGCCAGATGGAAAGAAATCATGCTTGATCCGGTCTACGAAGTACGAGATTTCATCGCGGGTCTCGATCACCCGGAGGGCGTGGCGGCGGGCCGCGTCGCTCAACAAGTAAGTAACAAGGAGGAATGACTCCATGGTGAAGTATAGCCGGAGAGAGTGTATCCAGAGGATCTTGGCAACGGCGGCCGCGGCTTGCGCTCCGGCCGTCGCGCCTGGACTGCCGGGTAGCAAAGAAACGAGTCCGAATGAGGAAGGCATCAAGCTGTGCCTCATCTGGGATATTCAGCAGACTCATTTGGTCCACCTGGCCCGACAGATGGGCGTCAACCATTCGATCGCAGGAGTTGCTGGAGCGCTCAGGAGAGTTCGTCGCGCGCAGTATGTGGATACTCTGGCAAGTATTAAGTCGGAATACGATGCGGCGGGAATGACTATTGCCGGCGTCGAGAGCCACCCCGTGCCGGCGGAGAAGATCAAGCTTGGGTTGCCGGGACGCGACGAGGAGATTGAAAACTACATCGCGGCCATTGAAGCGTTGGGCAAAGTGGGGATTCGGATGGTCTGCTACGACTTCATGGCCGGCATTGATTGGTACCGCACCAGCGTGATTTACCCGGGCCGCGGCGGCGTGCTCAGCCTGGCATTTGACGACCGCATTGCTGAAAAGCAGGGGCTTACCAAGTGGGGTCGAATTAGTGAGGATAGGATGTGGGAGAACATTGAATACTTCCAGAAAGCGGTGATCCCCGTGGCGGCAAAAGCGGGTGTGCAGATGGCATTACACCCCGATGATCCTCCCATCCCCGAGCTGCGCGGAATCGCGCGCATTCTGATTAGCGCCGCGAATTACCGCCGGGTCATGAACATCGTGCCGAGCCCGGTCAACGGCGTTACGTTCGATCAGTCGGTCTTCTACTTGATGGGCGAGAACATCCAGGCGCTGGCGCGGGAGTGGTGCGCGCAGAAGAAGATTTTTTACATCCACGCGCGGAACCTTCGAGGCACGCGCGAGCGCTTTCTGGAAACATTTCAAGACAACGGCGCAATCAACTTTGGCGAAATGTTCCAGACCTACTATGACGGCGGCTTCCGCGGGCCGGTTCGTCCGGACCATGATCCCACGATGGACGGCGAACCCAATGATCACCCTGGCTATGAAGTCCTGGGTAAGATATTTGCCATCGGATACCTGAAAGGAATTATGGCCGGGCGTCACATCGCGTACGCTTAACTGCAAAGGCGCGCACCGGGGGCCGCGCTAAGGAAATCCGGAATTAAGTGTTTCGAGCAAAGAAAGGGTTCTCGACCCCCGCAAAGCGACGGGAGCTTGTGGAGAATTACGCCGCTCGAAAGTTGAATCGCACCTTGGGGATTGAAGCTCCCAGAGTTTCGATTTGCGCCAAGTTCCGTGTTCCCACGCCAAGCTTCTCTGCAAGCCGCAGGGTGCTGTCACACCTTTCGAATGGCGCTGTTCCGCGATCTGCCATGGGATCAAATCCCATCAGAGCGGTGGCCACGGCGTCTGTCGAAACACAATTTCTCCCGGCAATTAAAAGGCCGGGGTGAACGGGCTTGCAGCCGGAGACCCAAGGGCCTTCTCCGCCCTTAATCGTCTGGATGCCGTCGATGATAGCCAGATGAACAGGGCGGGCCGCCACCAAATCGGCGGAAACTCGCGGGACCCGGAACCCCGGATATTTGGAGCAGTGCGGATTAACCAGCGGAGGAGCGCTGCTGGAGGCTAACCGGTGCCCATCATGAATCAAACCCCGTCCCCCCTTCGGCAGCAGGCTCGGTTCATCTTTTCCGGCGCCCTCTCCATAGATCGTGCAAGGCGTAATCCCGAAACAATTCTTCGTGGTTAAGGTCACGCCTGCCGTTGCATGTTCCTTGAGCTTGGCAAGAGAAACAAAGACGTCGCAGTCCTGGTAAGCATGGTTCAAATCATAACCTTGGAACATCAGACCGCCGCCCGGAACCATGAAGCGTGAATATTTCTTTCCATTGCCCAAATAATTTGTGTTCTCGAACTCCACCCGCGCCGCGGCTCCCTGGAAGTCTCGCGGATCCCAGTGGGCCTGCCGCATGAACTCCTCAAGAGGTTCGGCAGTGGACCAGGGACTCTCCAGTAGCCGGATGCGGCGGGCCCCAGCCCGGTCCAGTAAGTGGAGGGTAGAGCCGATGACCTGTGGATGAACCCAGTGGGTCATTTCGAGAGGCAAATTGCCGAGCTGGTCGCTGGTCGAACCGGTCAGGTTTAGCTTGATCGCCACCGTCTTGCCTCTCACCAGTTTTTCCAGCCCGCCGAGTTGATCGAACATCGTCCCCAGTGTTGGAAGAACTTCAGGACCGTAGGTGCGAGACACACCCACAGCGACGGGCGCGCTCGGCGCCTGCCGGCTGAACAAAAAACCGACCGAGGAGAGACCGAAACCCGCTGCGATGCCGCCCATTGCACGAATCGCTTGCCGTCGAGTACAAAGCATGTCATTCATAGGCTGAGTTCCTCCATCCCTAATCATAACTACACCGCAATGCCGGCAGAGTCAAATCGATTTCCAGCCGCCCGACCGGTGAGCGTTCCTTGAAGCCGCGTTCACTTTCGCTGCCCCGGGTTAATTCTCCGGAAGCACCCGGATGTAGAGATCCTTGAACCGGATCCGGAAATTGTGCTGGCCGGTGTGGATTTGCAGAGCGATCTGTCCGTCCGCAAACCTGGCCGGGGTGTAAGTGTAGTCTACAATCTGGACGCCATTCAGGTGCGTAACGATGTGATTGCCCTCAACCATGAGTTCAAGCGTATTCCATTGGCCGAGGGGTTTAATCGCCTTTTCGCCCGTCTCGGACGGCAATGCTACCCAGCCGCGGCCTCCACTTTCATAAAGGCCGCCAGTGTGTCGCGCCGGGTCGATCTCCGCCTGCATGCCCTCGATATCCGGCCCATCCTTGGGATTCATTCCGGTGATGTGTGAATGGAAAAAGAGGCCACTGTTGCCCTCTGTTTCGCAATTGAACTTCAGTGTGAGTTCGAAGTTTTTATAGCTCTTGTCCGTGACGAGGTAGCCATACTTTGCGGTAACGCTTTCTCCCAGGATGGCGCCGTGACTGGCAATCCACTTTTCGGTACCGTAGGGTTTCCAGCCGTTCAGATCTCTGCCGTCAAAGAGTGCTTTCCAACCTTGTCCGGCAGGCTTTTGCGCGCGGGCGGGAATACCGATGAGCAGGACACAGAAAATCAGCCAAGCTGTGGATTTCATAATCCTTCCTTCACGTTGGGAATTTGCTTTTCCGAGTTTCTTGAAACGCCGCACTATACCACAAAACCATTCCGCCGCTTGCCGTAATCAGTGGGCAGTGGCGGCGCTACAGATTATCTTTTCCCTTGACAAACATCCACCATTTTGTTAGCGCTTGGTTACCCCTCGTAACGCCCTCTTTTTTGGCGTGTGCCGGTTTTTCCTTGTAAGCGACTCCAAATTTCCTTCGCAAAGGAGTATTCCTATGAATTCAAAGGCTTTAATCCCGGCAGCTCGCCACTCCAATGCCCGGAAGTCCACCGGACCCAGGAACCGCGCCGGGAAGACAGGATCGGAGCACTAAAGGATTCCTTTCAGGAACAAACCTAAAACTTATTGAAAACAAAGGAAGACTCGAGGAACAAACCGGAACAAAGCTAAAAATTTCATGTAACGGATTGAATCGAAAAGGGTAACTTGCATTTCACTGCCAAAGCTAAGCATTTAACACAAAACAAAGGGGTTATTTTGTAGCCTGTGTAAATCTTAGGTTTGGTTAGAGGGTTTTCTGGTTTGGCTTGATGCCGCCACAGCAAATTGCGCCACCACCCGCGAAGCAGACGGACTGAAAACCGGAAGCAAGGGTAGTAGAATACACCGGTCAATCAAGGGCGTTCATCCCGGCGAAGCGCCCAAAACCGGGTAGCATCATCTTTGGAGGATATGAGTGGATTCGAGTCCAAAAGCTACGGCTGAATTCGATGTGAACGATTTTTGTAATCGCTTCTCCTTGATTTATGGTGGGGCCATTTCCGACGTTCTAGACGAAATGGGCTACCACCAACAGGTATTGCCCCATGAAATTCAAGGGTTGACGATCGACCAAAAAGTTGCCGGTGTCGCCATGACGGTGGAGGGTGAAATGACGGCCAGCGAAGATCCGGAGGAGATCTTCGTTCCCATCCTTCAAATGCTTGGAGATCTGCAACCCGGTGACGTCATTGTCTCCCAACCTCACGACAACGTGAGCGCGCACCTGGGCGAGCTTTCGGCCGAGAGCGCGAAGTTCCGGGGAGCACGGGGAGCTGTGATCGACGGCGGCGCCCGTGACATCGACTACATTTTGAAATTAGGTTTCCCAGTTTTTTGCCGCTATCGGACCCCCGCCGACGTAATGGGCCGTTGGAGGCTGACTTCCTATGGCAAGCCGGTTCAAATTGGCCGGACCAAGATTGAGCGCGGTGATTTCATTGTGGGAGATAAGGACGGAGTGGTGGTGATCCCTCGCCCGGTTATCCGCGAGGTCCTGACGCGCTCCGAAGAGGTCGTCAGCACGGAAAATCTTGTCCGAAAAGCCGTGCTCGCGGGAGTTCATCCTTTGGACGCCTACCGGAAATACGGTCGATTTTAGTTTTCGCAGCTCCGAAGGTCCTTTAACTATTGACTGGGCCTTTGTGCGGACTTATACTTACCCGTGTAGGGGCAATCGTATTGAAAAGCAAGAGGAAGGACCCACATGGACCCATTATTCCGCAAGGTTTTCCGGCACGCATTAATTGCATTGATTGCCCTTTCAGGAATGATTGCTTTCCCGGGGTGGCGACCATCCTTTTCCAAGGCTTCGCAGCAGAGTGCTGTATCCCTCCCGGCGGCGTCCCTTCGCTTTAACCGCCCTGTTGAAGGCTTGATTCGTCCTGGTCAGGCGTTGGTGTGGAAAACGCCGGCACTCCAGGCGGGCGCGCTCTATTCGGTGGATATCAGCCTGAATGATCCGACCAATCTTACTACCTCCGATGAGCTCGTGCCTCGCAAGATCGCTTCTCCAATCACCTTCAACGTGGTGAAGAAGGACGTCATCCCGGTGGTGGCGCGAGTTGTCGCGAGTTTTGACTCGGAGGGAAACCCCGAGATCAGCAAAAAGCTGCATTCCGGCGATCCGGGAACCTATTTCATTGTCCGTGCGGCCAAGGCCGGGTCAGCCCGTCTCACACTGAGCGCCCCGTCCAGCGTGGACCCCGCTCCCATCGGTTTCAAGGCAGCCGTTCGTCCGCTGAAAGTGAGCGCTGCAGATCAGCCTCAAATTGCTCCAAATACGGCGCGCGACTGGCAGCACGCCTCGCCCATGGTTCTGGGCAAGACCGTCTTCGGGACCTCCGATGACATCGAGTACCTTTACAACACGGACGAAGGCAAAGTCGGGTGGCAATGGCTGACGTTCGATTACAATCTGCCCAAGCCGAAGCTCGTCTTCTTTGAATTGGATTTGCTCGACCGGGACGTTCCATGTACGTTGAAAATCTACCGGCTGGAAAACGGTCCGCAGGGCGCGCATCTGGTGGAATACACGCAAGGCAAGGACCCTACCGAAATCCGCCATGATGACCAGACCGACGCGCTGGTAGATTTCAAAATGATCACGCGCGTGCTGACTCCCGGGCGCTATTATTTGAGTGTCAAATCGAACCACCCGCACTGGAGCCTGCGCACGGCCCTCTATGACGTGCCGCCCTACCAGAGCCCGCGTGAGGCGGCGCAGGTGGCGATGCGCTATATGGTGGACGTTGGAGATTCCTTCTTCTCCAATACACCTCGTAAGGGCGCCGTGCTCACCCGCGCCGAAAACGTCACCGATGAGACGGAACGCTGCATCACCTGCCATCCCGCCCATTTCACCATGCTCTCAACGCTCACGGCGCAGCGCCATGGCTATTCCGTGGTAAACGAGCCGGAATACAAGTTCATGATGGACAAGCTTTATAACGCGCCCGCGCCGTTCTACGGATTTCCGAACACTTACTGGCTGCGCTTTGAGCTGGCGCCCACCAACGGCATCAGCCGCCTGGGCAAAATGCTCCTGATGTATGAAGATTCGGTGAGCCATCGCCCCACTGAAACACCCGGCGAGAGCGCCCATTACATCCGGCTGGTCTACGATGCCCGCACCTTGCTGCCTCGCGTGGATACGGCCCACTCCGTCGCGGAGTTTCAGCCGGTCAAGAGCCGCAACTATGAATTTGACGGGAACCGGCCCATCAGCGACTTCCGGGTTGCGTCGGACTCATGGTTTGTCCTGAATGATCTCGCCCGGCGCGGTCCCAACGCGACTGACGCCCAAAGCGCCGGCCACTTGAAAGCGCTCATGACCACCGCGCCCACCAACGATCTCGAAGATATCGTGGAGCAAACCAAGGGTATGGTGGCGATGGGCGATGCGCGCTTCAAACCCATCATCGCCGCCAACATTCAGAAGATTCTGGCGAAGCAGCACACCGACGGCGGTTGGGTGACGGCCGAGTATATGTCCAACGAACAATTCTTTGACGCCGCCGCCCGCGCCCCGTTCGAAAAGAAAAGCGACCCTAGCCTGCAATTCATGACCGGTGAAGTGCTCTACACGCTCAAGATCGCCGGTTACAACATGCAGGACCCGCGCGTTCAAAAGGCCATCCACTGGCTGCTCGGCTTGCAAAAGCCGTTTGGCGGATGGCTGGATAACAAAGGCGAGCTTTTCCTTCAGCCGCATTTGGAAACCTGCTGGACCGTGATGGCGCTCTCCACAATTTATCCGGAGTCCAACCCGCCTCTCGCTCCTGCATTTCCTCCGCCGGCCAGCATTCAAAATACGAAAAATCCTCCGCTGGTTCCGGCCCTTCAATGGCTGGACCAGTTGTGGTACCAGCGTGATCCCCAGGCGCTGAAGCGGGTGCTACCTCTTCTGAATAGTCCTGAACCGCTCATTCGTGAAGCTGCGGCTTCATCCATTGGGCGCATGGCAGTGGACGCGCCCAATCCCGCGCCCTTCCGGGTGGCAGTGGAGCCCCTGGCGCGGTTGCTGGGCGACCGCACCAAAATGGTGAGCCGCGCCGCGGCCTGGTCATTGCGGCAGCTTGGCAACGACGGTGTGGGGATCGGCGCCATCAAAGTTGCCCTTAACAGCCCGGACGATTACACACGGCGCGGCGCTGCACGAATCTTTTACCAGTACTGGTACCACATGATCCCGCGCGAGGACGTGGCGCGGATTCTCATTGAGCGCGTAAACGATCCGGACATGCTGGTGCGGATTGAAAGCCTGAAAGCTCTCTGGAGATGGTGGTATCGCACGCCGGACTTCACTCTGCGCAGGCAGATTGAACATGCTTTTCTGGAGCGCGCCGCCGTCGAACGGGAAAATCCGCTCGTTCGGCTGAATGTAGCGCAAGCACTCTACAACATCCTGGACGAAAATACCGTGCAATTCCAGCGCAACTGGCTGCGCTCCATGGCCTTGGAAAAGGATCGCAAACGAGCTGAATCTGCCCGCATCGCGGAGGTCGAGCGTCCCCTCTCGGCCGAACTGGCAGCGGCGCTGCGCGCTCCGGATACGACCTCGCGGCAGACGGTCCTCACTGCCCTGGATTATTATTTCCTGCGCGGCGGTATCGGCAACGATTATGACTCGATCACATTTTACGACCGTCAATCCGCGGAGACTATGGCCCGTGCCATTTTGCCGCTCATGAGCTCTTCCGATCCGCAGATCGCCGCAAAAGCCCTGGAAGCCGCCGCCGTGGCCAGAGACGCCGATGACCGCGACCTGCTGCTGGCGGTGATGGATCACATGACCTCCAAGGATGCGCACGCCCGCCAGGTCGCGGAACAAGAGCTGGCAAAGTTCCCCACGCAATATGCTCCTTCCGGCGCCGCGCTAGCCAAAGCACAACCGGCAGTCCCGAAGACGAAAAGCCACTCGCAGTCTGCCGGGGGCGCGGGCGGCGGCCGGTAAGGGAATTGGCGCCGCGGCTTTTGCGCACGGCTGCAACCGGGCGCGCGTCCCTGCCCCATTGGCATGGAACCTGTGAATGTTTTTGAAAAGGGACCTTGCCGGGTTGAGGTTGAAAACTTCACATCAACGCGAAAGTAATTCATGAGGTTCTTGAACCGGAATCTGAGTCTAATCTTGCCGGTCTCGTTTTGCGCCTGCTTGTGGCTTGTTCTCAGCGGACCTCGCTTGTCCTCGAGTCCCGTGTCCTCTGATTCTCCATCCCCTGCGGCAAGCCAAATTGATCCCTTGGTGGTCGCCACCTTGCAACGGCTGTTGCACAGCCCGCAGGCGGACGTGCGGGCTTCTGCCCTTCAGTGGATCGCTACGGACAAGCGCGCCCAGTCGCCGCAGTTTGTTTCCCCGATTTTCGCTGCTCTCAAGGACAGCGACGGCAAAGTGCGCGACAAGGCCATCTCCAACATGGGGTGGATTCTGGACCGGTATCACGGCGCGGCCGAAGGGAATGCGGCGCTGGCCGCAATCCAAAACGCTTTGAAGCAGACTTCGGACCGGGCGGCGCAGCTCGTTGCGCTGGATCTGATCGGCGGGCCGGGTGGAGGGGGCGTTTATTCCAACCCTGACGCCAGCCACGGAGATCCTTATCTCATCTCCAATTCGTCCGTTCGCCTCATGCTGGTCTCCATGCTTGCGAATCCTCAAAGTTCGCTTCGTCCCCAGTTGCTGCGTCTGGTGGACGGATCGCGCGCTTTGTGGTCCGACCCAGCGATGGACGGCGCCGTGGCGGACGCCCTCCAGGATGACGATTTGAGCGTGCGCAATGCTGCCATCCGCTTGCTCGTGAAGATTTACGAGCAGGGGCAGCCCGGTTTGCGCGCCAAGACGAAGTCGGCGCTGGAAAGTGCGCTTGAAACCGGCGATCCGAACATGCAGTTGCAAGCCTCGCGGGCGCTCGGAGTGCCTGTTCCTCCGCCCCGCCCCCAAGCGCGGCTGGTTTCCCTGACCGGCCAGAAGATTTCCATGGCCGATGTACACTTCGATTTCAATTATTTTACGGCGTTTGTTCAGCCCTTGTTCGTGAAGAAGTATGGCAGCGCCTCTTGCGTCGAGTGTCACACGCCGGAGTCCAATTCCTCCGGCAAATTCCGCATCCTTGCCCCCGGGCCCGGAGGCCGCTATACCATCGAGCAGTCGCGCGTCAATTTTATCTCCGTCCTTGCGGTGATCGACCGCAAGGAACCCATGAAAAGCAAACTCTTGCTCAAGCCGCTCGATCCCACGACACGCGAAGGCACGCTTCGCGGACTGGGCCATGATGGCGGCGTCTTTTGGCACAACCAATATGACGCGGATTTTGAGATTGTTTCCGACTGGCTGAAGGGCGCAAAGCTTGAGGACGCGCCCGGCAAACAACTGAATTTCGCTTACTTCATGAAGCATGTTGAGCCGATTTTCTCCACCCCCGGACCGGACGGATTCGCTTGTATTAATTGCCATTCCACTCACGCGATTTTGCATCTCGAATCTCCCGAGACAAGCAAGGGCAAGTTCTCGGTCGAACAGATCGTCAACAATTACCAGTCCGCGCTTCGGGTGGTGGATGAGACAGCCCCCTCTGACAGTTACATTGTGCGCAAACCCACCAGCCCGCGCGAAGGAGTTCCCGGAGGCCTTTCGCACGCCGGCGGTATTCGCTGGCCGGACTTGAAGCAATCGTGGCAATACCAGGCCCTCATCGCCTGGATGGGGATCCCCAATCTGAAGAAAGGTCCGGAAAAATCACCGGAGGTCCATGCGAGCGCCGGCGCCTCCCAATATTGACGGATTCGAAGCAAGGGGCTCCTCAAGCTTCGCTCGTGATACGACGTAAAAGACGGTCTCCTTGCCCCGTGAATTTGCTCCCTTCACCTTTCGAAAAATGTTTTGATTAACCATGCGCCATTCCAGCTTCACTGCCGATTCGACGGTGGCCGGAGCTACACACTTGGCTACTATAAATATAAGGCCCGCGCTGTCGTATCGTGACTTCAGTTCGACGAAGCCTCTTGGGACTTTGAGGATTGCAGGTGTTCGACCTGGTCCAACTTGCGGCGGATGCTCTGGTCTTCGGGATGCAGCGCAGAAGCTATAGTGAGGAATTTTGTGCAATCCTTGTAGTTGTGCGCCATAAATGCGGCCCTTCCAAGGACCAATGCCTCATTGAATAACAAACTGGAGGTGTCCTGATCGGCAGGATTCAATTGGTGGGCATGCGCCAGCACTCTAAAAGCACTCTTGTCCTGCTTCAAGGCATAAAGAGATGCGCCAAGCAAAGCGTTTGACCCAAAGTAATCGGGCCGCATGGAAACCGCCCGTTGCAAGGCGATGGCCGCCGGTTGATATTGCTTCAAGCGGAAGTAAGTGAGGCCGAGGTTGTGCTGGATTTCCCATGATTGCGGATCCATCTGAGCTGCACGAACTAGGGGCGGAAGAGCGTCCGGGTAGTCGCCGTGCCGGCCATACATCATCCCGAGCAGGGTTAACATATCAGGATCGGCGCGGTTGGCGAGAGACCCACAGACGCTCCGGGCCTGGTCCAGCGGTTTCGTATTCAAGGCTTGCTCGCACTTCAGAGCCTGGCTGGAGCGTTCATCGTAGTATTGATGAAGCCGGGCGGAAGCTTTGTACGCTGCTTCCGATTCGGGCATTTTTTTCTCGCGCTGATAAACGCGCGCCAAGTGGTCCGGGATGCGGAAATCTTTGGGGTTCGAGGCTGCTGCTCTCTTCAACCATGCTTCGGCATTTTGCAGTTTTCCGGCTTCCAAATAGGCCGAACCTAAGTAATAGGCGGTGTCCGCAAAAGGAGGCGCCGCAGCAATGGCCCGGAGCTTGATAATCGCCGGCCCGGCCTTCCCCTGAACCAGATCAATCCGCCCCAAATAATAATCCAGGCGGGGGTCACCGGGCATTTTCGATGAAAGCGACTCGAACTCTGTTTTAGCCTGCCCCATATGCCCCAATGCAAAGTGGCAGATTGCGAGCTGGTATCGGGCTCGAACCAAAGACGGATTGCCTGCAAGGGCCGCTTGAAATTCTTTCGCAGCTTCCTGATAGCGTTCCTGCTGAAGATATTGGTACCCTTTACCCAGATGGGCTTCAGCGGCCTGGACGCTAATTGTGGAATTGCTATTTGTAAGGGGCAGAACAACAGCGCGGGCAGCAAACACGGTTGCAGCGAAAAATATAAATGCCCTGACCGGCGCTGCGTTCATGCCTTTCGACTTGTGACCGCCCTTGAAAATGGATTTTGGCATTGCGGCACTGGGAAGTACTCGAATGCATGGTTGCATAAGTTTGCTTTTTGATTTTCACATACAATGACGGGATTTACCCCGTCCCACTGGGCTTTTGGCCACGCTCACGGGGAAAAGGCCGGGGGTATGGCATTCCATGTTGTCGCGCGCGAAAGCGGCAGCTCTGTCAAGACATGCCAATGATAGCCTCCGGAATCTTACAGCCATTCTGTCTTCGCGTTCGACTCGCGCTGACTTGGCTTATCTGGGGATCCCTGATCGCAATGATACCGGCTTTGGTTCTGAATAGTCCGGCGATGCCCCTCGATCCGGCCACCGGACTGAGTTCGCTCCAAGCGCAGTTGGACCAAGCCATGAACCGGAAGGACCCTCTGCGGGCGCAGAAGATTCTCAGCGGCATTCTAGCGCATCGCAACTTGACTTTGGATTTTTTGATGCGGCTTGGCATGCACCTTGCCGAAGGGGGAAATTATGCAGAGGCAAGCCGTGTGTTCTCGCGTTCCGCAGAGCTCTACCCGCAATCCTTTGAATCCCACTACAATCTGGCGCTTGCAGAGCTTGCTCAGCAGCGCGACGCGGGAGCAAGCGCGGCGCTCCAGGCGGCAAGACCGGTGAATGCCGAGCAGCAGTTCGCCCGGCAATACCTGCAAGGCAAGATCGAAGCTGCCAGAGGAGAGAATTCTGCGGCGAGGCAGGACTTACAATCGGCCTTTGAGGCCCGCCCCAACAATGAAAACTACGCGTTGGACCTGGGCTTGCTCGACCTCGAAACCTTGGATTACCGGCAAGCGGTTTCAGTGTTTGCGAAGGGTCTATCGCGCAACTCAAGCTCGCAGTACCTGGCCCTGGGATTGGCGCTCGGCCAGTTTCTGGCGGGCGAGACTGCTGCCAGCCGCGCCACGAGCGCGCGCCTTCTCCGGCAGCATCCTGAACTGTCCTCTGCCCGGCTCTTGCTGGCTTATTCATTGTATGTTGAAGGCAATTTTACTGCGGCCGGCGCCGTCACCCGTCACGGAGTTGAAGCTCCGGGATCGCATCCTTATCTCGACTACTTGGACGCCGCAGTCTTGCTGAAACTTCACTCGTCCAATGCTCCGCGCATCCTTAGAGAATTGAACGTGGCAGAGGCAGGGATACCAAAATGCAGCCTTTGTTACGTCGCCGCCAGCAAGGCTCACCGGCAAATGCACGCCGCGGAGGATGCCTTGCGAGACCTTAAAACGGCGGTTCAACTCGATCCCGCCTTGCCCGAGGCCTGGTACCACTTGGCTCAAGTGGAGGATTCCTTGGGTCATCATGCCGAGGCGGCAACCGCGCGAAGCCGTTTCGCAAAACTGAAAGCCGAGCGTTCCAGCCGCGAGGATGAAATGCTTCGAGCTGCATTTATGAAGTCGTTGTCGAACTGACAATCAACCGCGATACCGGTTCATCAAGCAGGCCAATCCGGCTTTTGCTCCAGTCAAAGCTATACGCACGGTCGTAAGTCGGCGACGCCCGGGACTGTAGCGCCGGTCTGTGACCGGCGGATTTCACCGCTCCCTGTCAGGGCAAGCTCCGAGCGGCGCTACAGCAAATTCCCGTTGCCGACTTATGTCCTCGTGTATAGAGAGTCAGCCAATCCCGGCACCACTCGCGCCGTCTCATTTCCACGTCCCGGTCAGGGCGTGACCACGGGGAGCGTGACATGGGTGGGATAGCTCTTGGAACGGTAGATGTGCTGCGTGGCCGCCTGGTAATCCGCAGCAGTGGCCTTGAAAATATTGGGAACGAACTTCTGGGGGTTGCGGTCAATCAACGGGAACCACGTGCTTTGAATCTGGAGCATCACTTGATGCCCTTTCAGGAAGCAATGGTCATTGGTATGGATATCGATGGTGTATTCTTCCACCTGGTTTGGAGGTATGGCCGCTGGGTGCACAAAGCTCTTTCGGAAGCGTCCGCGAAACACTTCGTTCGCCACCATCAGCTCGTACCCGGCCATCTTCGGGTTGGCAGGATAGGTCTGGGGGTAGACGTCGATGAGTTTTGCAATCCAGTCGCTATCCGATCCCGAAGTGGAGGCGAAAAGATGGACTACAATATCACCCGCTACATGCAGGTCCTGGGATAGAACCGGAGTCGCCCAACTCACATCGTCGGGCCGCTGCTGGGCGAATCGTTGGTCCTGCACCAACCACGTCGGCCATCCCGCGAACGGATAGGTGGGCTCAACCGGACGATGACGGTAAGGAATGGGATTCGCCGGGTCGGAAACGTAGCTGTCATAAGCGCTGGCGGCGGCGCTTTGAGGCGGACTGAACGACATTTTCCCGCCGGCATGAATGTAAAGATTGCGGTTGGTGGCACGATCGCGGGGCGGCCAGTGCTTGTAGGTTTCCCACTTATCGGTTCCGCTTTCAAAGGTCAGCGCCTTGGGGAAGTGTCCATCCCCTTCACCCTTCAGCCAGTAAGCAAACCACACGCGCTGCACATTCTGGCGGAAGTAAGCGTTGGTATCGCTGCCGAAGTCCACCGGACCCAGCCTCCGGCCCGTGTTGAACGCCCAGCCTCCGTGATTCCAAGGTCCCGACACCAGATGATTCAGATTCTTGGTGTCGTGCGGCTCAAGGGTTTCAAAAATTTTGATAGGTCCGTAAAAGTCTTCCTGATCCCACCATCCCGCCACGTTCAGCATCGGTACCTTCACGCTGGTCAGATACGGCGTGACGGCCTGCCTCTGCCAGAAGCTATCGTAGTTCGGGTGATTCACGAAGTTATCCCAGGTTGGAATCTTGTGATGAAGATAGAGCGCGTTCACGTTCGAAAGCGGACCCAGGCGCAAATACCACTCGAAGGTATCCCACCGGTTAAAGTCAAACGTCACCTGTTGCTTCGACGTTTCCATTCGTGTCGAGTATTCAAATCCGTAGCTCAGCCGGAAGGCTCCGTTATGATGGAAGTCATCGCCCAGAAACATGTCGGCGGGCGAGGCTTGCTCCGACGCCGCTTTGAGCGCCGGATGCGGGTCAAGCGTCGCCATCACCGTGAGCCAGCCGCCGTAGGAAATCCCCACAATGCCCACGCGGCCGTTATTGTTGGGCACGTTTTTCAGGAGCCAATCGATGGTGTCGTAGGTGTCCGTGCCTTCATCGATGGCCTTGGGGTCATTGGGATTGCGCGGGTCGCGCAGCATCACGAAGCGCCCTTCGGATTTATAACGGCCCCGAATATCCTGAAACACGAAGATGTATCCATCCGGAATCATCTCGCGGTAGAGGTTGAGCTTCCGGGTGAAGCCGTTTGCATCTTCCGGAATGCCGTAAGGAGTCCGCTCCATGAGGAAGGGCAGCGGACCTTTGGCATTCTTAGGGATGTAGATCTCCGTGTGCAAGCGGACACCATCCCGCATGGGGATCATGACATCCCGCTTGTTAAAAATCTGGCTGTAGTTGGTCACATCCTGAGCCTCGGAAGGCCGGGCAAGGCCGGCAAGGGCTACACTGGCAATGGCCAGAAGTGCAAGTCGAATAGCGCGGTGCTTCATCGTGTCAGACTCCAACTGGATTATTCACGAGATTCTACATTTGTGCGGCGAGCCTGTCATTCTGAGCGAAGCGAAGAATCCCGGCATTTCGCCCAGGATAAACCCTTCCGCCGGGCAATCGTTCGCCCGCTTCCTGCCGCAAACTGGTTTTACCAGTAAAATTTCAGTGCAAACTGCATGGATCGCGGGTCCGTCTGGATGTTGGTAATACGGCCGAACTGGCAACCCGCCTGATGCACCGTATCCGTTTCGCCACCCGGTCCGGGAGGCAAGCAATAATTGGTGTTCGGTAATCCCGGGTTCATGTGATTCAGAGTGTTAAAGGCCTCCCAGCGAAATTGAAAGTACTTCGTCTCCGAAACGTGAAAGTCTTTGGCCAGGGCCGAATCCAAGTTCCAGAATCCGGGTCCGCGCAAACTGGGCAGGCGCAGTCCCGCCGTCCCAAACAGATAGGCTCGCGGGTCATTGGGATTGTAATTCTGCCAGAAGGTCTGGTCAGCCCCGTAAGGCGGGGTGAAGGCACTGGCATTGATCCAATCGTTGATTTGCGCCTGCTTGGAACCGCTCATCCGGGGATTCCCGATGAGGTCTGGCCGGCAAGTCAACTGGTCGCAGGGCCCGGTGATGGTCAAAGGTGTCCCGCTCTCCGCATTGAGATTTCCAGTCAGAAGCCAGCCGCCAAAAATAGCGTTCAGCGGGCCCTTTTCATTCAGGAAGTGTTTGCCTGCGCCGAAAGGAAGCTCATAGGTAAATGTGGCGTTGAAGTTCTGCGGAATGTCGTCGATGGCAATGGCGCGATCGGCGTTCCGATTGTCAGGATTTTGATAGCCTCCGCCGAAAACTCCGGAGACGCCCGAGGCTGCGCCGCCGCCCTGGGCGCCGATCCGTCCTCCGATGTTTCCAGGCCGGGAAAGATGAATGGTGTCAAACGTCATGGCGGCGAGTTGAGCCGTGGAGGCGTTGTCAATTTCTTTCGAATTGGTATAGGAAACGATGAAGTTCATGCCGTGCGAAAAGCGCTTCTGGAAGCGCACGTCCAAGGCGTTGTAAACGCTGGTGCCGTCAAAAACCGTCTGTGGGAAAAGCGCTCCATAGGCCGGATAATCCGTAAGCAATATGGAAAGAGGCAGCGTCGAGCTTCCCCAGATTTGTTGCAGCGCCGTGGCCGTTTGTCCCGAGTAAATTTGCGTGATCGGAACATTGGCGTTGATTCCCGTCTTGTATTTGACCCGGTCGGCGGTGTGGACGTAGTTGAACTGGCGGAAAGTATCGCCCGCCAGATGCACTCCATGCGTTCCTACATAGCCCACTTCGATCATCATGTCGTCGGGCAGCTCTCTCTGGATGTTGAAGTTCCAGGACTCCTCCATCGGGTCGGCCGGCGGTGGGTAATAGAACTGGAGCTGGGAAGCGTAACCCGGCACTTCGTGCGCCGCCGGCGGCAGATGGTCAGCGGGCACGGGGGGAGTCGTCAAGTTGCCCTTGACGACCGTAGTGTTCGAGAGCGGGAAAGCCACGCATTGGCCTGAAAAGGGCGCGCATTGGCCCGGATAGAAACTTCCGTTCCAGATGTTGAAGGACTGCCAGTCCGGCCCCGGCGCGATGCCCTGGCCAATGTTGTTATAGCTGTTGGTGGCGTTGGTGTAGAAGATGTCATAGCCTCCCCGAAAGACCGTCTTGCGGTCACTCCACGGAGCCCAGGAAAAGTTCAACCGTGGACCAAAATCCGTCTTATTGGCGGGAGCAATGTTAGACCCCCAGGGGAATCCAGGATCACCCCAATAAATCATCTTACCGGGACGGCCTGTATAGCTATTGGGGCAGCTCAGGCAGAAATTCGACATCGGCCCTTCGCGCGTCTGGAAGAAGCCCGGAATGTCATAACGCAATCCCATATTCAATGTAAATTTTGGAGTGATGCGGAAATCATCCTGCACGTAAAAGCCCCAGTAGCTATCCCGGAGGTAGGGGTCAGCGGTCAGGCCCGTTGCGGAAGCGCCATCGCTCGAAACGGTGCCCATCATGAACTGGGTTAATCCCGGCGCCCCCAACCCGGTATTGGGGTCTCCGGTCAATCTGCCGTCAAAGGCCAGGGTGGTGGGATCGCTGATCGATCGTCCGGCGTGTTCCAGCCGGTAAACGAAGCCGGTCTTAATGGTATGACGTCCCACGATTTTGGTCACATCGTCAAGGATCGTGTAGGATTCGGTGGCCATCAGCATATTCACCCATCCGGGAGGTCCAAAGCTGCTCGATCCCCCGTCCGGCATGCCCACCGAGAAGGATGGGGAGGCCGTGAATGTCCCCACAAAAATTTGCGACGGCCCCAACACCTGATTGACCTGGCTGAGGTCGGAAACACTGTTGGGGTATCCACCTTGCGATGGATTGGTGGTCAGAAACTGCCGGCTGAAGCTGGCGTGAAATTCATTGAAGAAGGTGGGGCTAAGGATATAAGTATTGCCGAAGCCCGCCACCTGGTTAGCAAAATCAAAGGGCAGGCTTGCTCCCCAGCCGGTCGAAGGGAACGTTGGCCCCGTCCAGGGAAGTTGGTAATTGTTGTATTGTCCGGGATTGAAGACCCACTCCGCAAAATACTTGCTGCGGTCGCTCCACTGGTTGTCAACCTTGATCGAGATGTTATACGGATTCTGGCTGCTCCCCACTGAGCCCAGGTAATTGTCGCAAATCCGGTAGTTGCCTTTCCCCATCGGGCAATTGCTCAGCGGATCGACGAAATTGGGAAGCGGGTAGGAATTCAAGAAAAACATCGCCGACTTGTCCATCATGTTGGAAGGGATGGTGGTGGCAAAATTGCAGGTCTTGATCCCTTTGGCGCTACCCGCCTCCACCGAGGTATTCAAGCACCCGTTCGCGCCATATGGGTTTCCTGCCACCGGCGTTCCGAAAGCGGTTCGCGTGAACAATCCGCTGGAGTTCGGGCCGACCGTGCTGTAAGGATTCCAGATTCCAAAATTGGTGGAGTTGGGATCCTCCGCAAAATTGCCTTGACGCATGGCAGGAGTGGGAACTGAAAACACCTGGCTTCCACTCAAATGCAGGATGGTGTGCTCAAAAGAAACGAAGAAAAAGGTCTTATCCTTGCCGTTGTAGACGTGAGGAATCACCACCGGTCCGCCCAGGGTTCCGCCGAAATCATTGTAGCGAAGCTGATCCTGGGGAATGATGTGGCCGGTTGCGTCAATCGAAGTGAACGGGTTTCGAGCGTTGGTGGCGCTGTTGCGAACGTACTCGTATAAGTTTCCATGAAGCTGATTCGTCCCGGATTTCAGAACGACGTCGAAAACTCCGCCTCCTGTCCGGCTGTATTGCGGGGCGAAGCCGTTGGTGATGGCCTGGAACTCCCCCACAGCGTCTGGCGAAGGATTGACGGCTACGTTTTCCGCCATCCCGGAAAGGTTGATCATCCCGTCCAGATACCAGGCATTGGCCCCGCCTTGGCCGCCATTCACGGAGACGTCCGATCCCTGAACGTAAGTGGGGTCGGGAAAGCTTCCAAATTGGCTGTTGAATCCAAAGTTGCTGCCCGGCGGTCCGGCGGCGCTGCTCACTCCTGGAAGCAGGTAGATCAACTGCTGCAAGTCACGGCCCTGCAACGGCACGTCTTGAACCGTGCGATTGTCAATGGCCGTGGAGAAATTGGACGCGCCGGTTTCAACCAGCGGCGCGCTGGCCGTGACTTGAACCAATTGATGAGTCGCGCCGAGCTTCATCTGGGCGTCTTCACGGATCGTTTCTCCCGCCGGCACTTGAATACCAACGATTTCAACCGCGACGAAACCACTCGACTCGATATGGGCGCTGTACTTTCCCGGCACCAGGTCTACAACGCGGTAATAACCGGTGTCATTGGTTTTGGTCACGGCTGTGACATTGGTAGCCAAGTCCGTGATGGTGACCCTAGCTCCAACCACTGCCGCCCCTTGCGGATCAGTGACGATTCCCTCCATGATCCCGCGGTTTAACTGGGCTTGCGCCGTTCCCAAAGAGAGGAGTATCGCGAGGGTGAGCCATCCCAGCCCGCGCTTCAGTTGCTTTGCATTTTTCATCGCCTTCCTCCGGAAAAGCTTGACGATTTTTCGGCGTCCTTTCGAATGCCTAACTGCCGGCCCAGGGTTGAAGCCCGCCTTCCCGGGCTGTGCCCATCCCCTCAATCCAGGCCGTTTTAGGCTGCAATCCCTTGCTTGCACGCCGGGATGATGCCATCCCGGTTTTACCCAGAAGACTCTCCTCTTAAAATTTCGTTGTCAGTCAGCCGGTAGGTTTTAATTCTCTGTGTTCCGCTCCGGCCCCACATGGGAAGAAGTGAAACACTTGTATCACGGATTGCCGTTCGTTTGAAACAAAGAACCTACCCCTACCCTATTTGTCTGTCAAGAAATTTATTTTTATCGTCCAAAATTGCTTTTATTTTCCCGTAAAGCCCAAGTTGTGGCATCCTGTGTGCCTCGAGTCAAAAGGCGAATCCGAGATCTGACACAAATGTTACATTCCGCGCGCGGCAGCTTGAAAGAGAAGACTATCAGGAGATGGCAGAAATGAGAATTCAAGGCCGGATAAGCCAAGACGGTGTTGAACCACCGGAAAGTTTTGGGAGTCTGGTCCGTAAATTGAGAGGGCATCGCCAGGAGATCATCCGTCCCGTCCTCGAACATCCCCGCGACTACGTTCTGCTCAGCATCCGTGACCTGGCCCGCAAGCTCCAGACTGACCCTGCCACCATGTTGCGCATTGTGCGAGGCATGGGCTTTGCCAGCTATCGCGATTTTCAAAGGTACTTGCACGAGCTAAGCATCAAGCTGGCAACTATGCTGGACCTGATGCAAGACATGGGAGCCGGTCAGGAGGATATTCCCGCCCACATTAACAATTCATTGCGAAGAGACTTTGAAAATCTGCAGGGGTTCCGTCACACCTTGGAGGTGCAGCGCATCGGCCACCTGGCGCGCCGCCTCTGCGCGGCGCGGCGCATTATCGTGTTGGGAGGCGACCTGGCAGCATCCCTCGCCGACTTTCTGGAATACAACTTGACGATCCTGGGTCTTAGCACCGTCAGCGGTACGCTGCCCGGCCGCGTGATTCACCTGGTCAGGAACGTGAGGAAGGGAGATGTGGTCATCGGCATCACCTTCCGCCGAGGTCTGCGGCAGACCGTGGAAGGATTGAAGCAGGCGCGGGCGCGCGGCGCCTACTGCATTGGTCTGACGGACACCTATCTCTCCCCCGTCGTTCGTTATTCCCAGGAGTCTTTTCTGGTCTCGATTGAAAGCCCATCTTTTGCGGGATCTTATGTGGCGCCGATGGCCTTCCTAAACGTTTTGCTGGTGGCTTGCGCTAACCTTCGCCGCCGCCAGACGCTGGCCCTGCTCAAGCAGGCCGACGAAGAGCAACGCGACGGCTTCCGTTGGTATCACGAACCTTGATACCGGTCCCGGGGTTTCCCGCTTCTTGTTCCATTACCAACTGTGGCAAAATGGCACACTTTTGGTAAGAGCCGGACGAAATATGCCTGACACTGCGTGGAAACGTGTTGATAACAATCCGGTAACAAAATCCGTCCCACCTGTCTCATTCGTCTCCCTTATCTCATTCCCTTGGATTAAAGTAGACCTGGAGCGTGACCTGTCCGTGTGGTTTATCCAAAATTCCAAAGGCTTTGAGGCGCTGGGCACCTGCCGGTCTCTCGCGCCTCGCCAAGCCAGTACAAAAAAACAGAATGGGACAATGGTTCGGGCCGTTCGCACGCATCAGGATGGATGCCCAGAGGCGGGAACGGCAAGCGAGAGATGTGAAACAAAGCCGGAATGTCCAATCAAATCAATATCTAATGTGCCCAAAGTAGGATTCTATTGCAGATTGGAAGTTCCCTGCGGTCGGGCTGGTTTTCCGGTAGAATTGGAGAACTTTAGCATCGCCTGCGCAAGACTTGCTGGCCGGACTCCGGCGCTGAGTTCCGGGAGTCAATCATCTGGAGGCCTTTCAATTTTATAAATTCTAAAGCGCGCTATGTAACTTAGCTTCGAAAGGACAAACTTGATGCGTATCGTGTTCCACTTTCGCTTAATCCTGTTCACGGCAATCACCCTGGCATTTTCGAGTCACCTCCGGGCGCAGATGCCGCCATCAGTCAGGACCAACATTGACAGCGCCGTCGAGAAAGTTCTAGCCGATACCTCCGTCCCGAGCGCCTCCATCGCCGTCGTCAAAGACGGCCAGATCGCTTATGTGAAGGCTTATGGCAATGCCCGTTTGCTCCCTATGACCGCTGCAAGCCCCGGCATGCGCTACTCGATCGGTTCCGTGAGCAAGCAGTTCCTGGCCGGCGCCATGCTGCTGTTGGTTCAGGATGGAAAGCTCTCGCTGAATGACCCCGTGGCCCGTTACCTTCCTTCGCTCACCGATGCTGACAAGATCACCATCCGTGAACTCCTCTCACACACTTCGGGGTATCAGGATTACTATCCCCTGGACTACGTTGCCCCCTTCATGCTTCAGCCGGTCACGGCGGGCGATATTCTAAACCGTTTTGCCAAAAAACCGCTGAATTTCGAGCCGGGAACCGAATGGCAGTACAGCAATACCAACTATGCTATCGCAGGGACCGTCTTGGAGAAAGTCAGCGGGATGCCGTTGATGGCTTTCTTGCGCAGCAGTATCTTCAATCCCCTTGGCATGAAAAGCCCCATTGACCTGGACCATCAGACCCTGACTCAATCGGACGCCGCAGGCTATACCAGGTTTGGCCTTGGTCCGGCCCGTCCGGCACAACCCGAGGGTCGCGGTTGGCTCTTCTCTGCGGGTGAATTGGCCATGACCGCTCGCGACCTGGCCGTGTGGGATCAATCCTTGCTGGACGGAAAACTTCTCAAGCCGTCATCGCTGCAGGAGATGATCCGGACGGTCCCGCTGAAAGACGGCGCGCCCACCAACTACGGCTTGGGCGTCGGCGTCTCCAATGCCGGAGGGTTCCCAAAGCTGGAACACGGAGGCGCGGTTTCGGGTTTTGTCAGCTTTAATGCGGTTTGGCTCGATCAAGGCGCTGCGGTCGCCGCGCTCACCAACCTGGATGGTTCGAGAGCCGCTTACGCCATCGCCAATAAAATCGGACCTATGCTGATTTCCCAGCAGGAAGACCCGCAAGCCGCGCATGAATTCGCCCAGGCTCGCCAGGTTTTCAAAGAACTGCAAGAAGGGAAAATTGATCGCGCGCTGCTGACGCCAGACGCCAACTTTTATTTCACGCCACAAGTCTTGGCCGATGCTCACACCAGCCTGGGGCCGCTCGGAGAACCCAAGAGTTTCAGTCAGACTGGCCATGGATTGCGCGGCGGCATGTCTTTCCGTATCTTTCAAATAGGCTTTGCTTCTGGCCAGCCTTTGCATCTGACCACGTTCTCGACGCCGGATGGAAAGCTGGCTGAGTACTTGATTCAGTAATGGGGGATCTTCGCGTGGCAAGCACATCGGCAGCAAGCACGAGCGAGAGCGACAATCCTGGCAACAATCCCGGCGGGAATTTTGCGGATTGGGATTTTCGCTCCATGCCGTCAGCAGCCAATGCCGGCGGAATCAAAACGGAGCGCGAAGGTCGGAAGAACTACCGGTTTCCTGCGGTGTCCGGTAAACGCCGTTCCGGACCTCGGCGGGATGCACAAAGTGCTCTTTGAGGTGTGGGATGTACTCCAGGAAGAGTTTTTCATGGCCCTGAGCGATGAGGATGGCCTTTATAATTGCCGTATTGGTGCAGGGCGGGCCGCTTGGCCAGGGGCACAAAACGATCCCACTCGGTCACTGGTTGGATGGCTTCCACTCTAGACCCAGCCTGAAAACGAATCGTAATGATCTGTTGAGGACGAACCCGAAAGCGGTAAACCGGGCCTCCGGCGAGTGATTGGGGGTTCTGTCCACGGAGGTTAGTGAGCGCGGCGCCGTGATGAGGTAGAAAGAACGACACCTCGGCCTCTCTGGCCAAGCCCAAGCATTCGATGAGGCGCATTTCAATATACTGGTCCTCGCGGCGAAGCGCCTGGAGGATCAGGTTTTCCGACGTGCGCACGAAAGGCTGAGGCTTGGCTGGGCGCCGTCCGGAAAGCCCATTTTTGACAGGGAAAACAATCTTTGCTAATGAAATCGCTGAAGCGGCGGCAGGGCCCAATCGAAAAATGCTAATCGTAGCGTCCTCAGCGGGCAACAACGAGGGCCGCCAGTAATTCATTTAACTTTCCAGCGCATCTTTGCTAGGCTCTTCTTTCTCATGCCCAGCGTTGCTGAAAGACCCATTGCCGTCTTCAAGGTTTCCCCCGTTATCATAGCCATCAGCATTTTCCTGGCACTGTTGTTGCAGGTTTCGCTTCCGGTCAAGATGCCTCTGGCTCGCCTCTTTGACCTTCCGCTCCTGCTCACCATCTATTTCACATTGTTACGGCGCAACAAAATTTTCGGGACCCTGCTGGGAATGGCCGTCGGATTATTGCAGGATGCATTCTCGCACGGTTTGATCGGCATGTTTGGCATGGCCAAGGCCCTGGTGGGATATCTTGCGGCTTGGGCCAGCGTCCGCTTTGACACGGAACGGATGACTAGCCGCATCTTTCTCACCGCCGTGCTCATCTGCTGTCACAGCCTGGAGATCACTGGACTTCAGCACGTCCTAATGGAGTATCCACCGCCATTTGTTCCGCTCGATCTGGCAAGTACGGTCCTGGTAAATTCGGCGCTGGCGCTGGTCATCTTCCAGATTCTTGACCGGTTTAAGCGGCCGGCCTGAAGCCGCTCTCCAAGTGGTGACCCCTTTTCGTCAAGGCTTCAGGATTTGCGGTAGTGTTACAGTTCGCTGTAGCGGCGCTCTATGAGCGCCGGAAGGTGTTGATAAATAAAATTCGGCGCTCGTAGAGCGCCGCTACAGCAAGCAAACTGAGACACCACCGGATTTGCATTTGGGACGGGTTGCCCACCAGTGCTAGAATATAGGCAGACGCCGGATGCCTTGCTTGGGGTTCTTTGAATGGCAATTCACGGGACCTCTGGACATTGGCCCGGCTCTCAGGTGGCATCCGCCATGGTGCTTTCAAGCCCGCTTCGGCCGCGTTCGTGGCAAAAGATTGTGGGCTTTTGTGCCGGAGTTGTTCTCATGGCGTCGGGAGTGCTTCTCGCCAAGGACTCCCTGCCTCGTAATGACCGTTTACTGTTGATCCGGTCCCTCGATCATGAAATTGCGGTGGCCAAGCTCCCCATGCCCGCAGGCAAGCATGGCATTCGCATTGAGGCCAACGGTCAAGTAAACCAGAATTATTCCCAAAAACAGCTCCGGCAATATGGTCCGGCAATCCAACCGGGGGCGCCGGTGGAGATTACGGCCATCAAGTTCAAGCCAGACCGGATCATCTTTGAGCTGAACGGCGGCCACCACGGTGAACATTGGTATCAGCATATCGAATTCGGCATGGGATATCCGGATGAGCCCATGATGCCCAACACCGCGCCGGTTCAGGCGGCTGGCTCTTACATCTCGCTCGCTGTACCCAAAAACATCTCAAAGCTCACTGATGATCGGGTGAAAGTCCTCCTGACCAACGCGCTCGACTTCAGCCGCCGCTCTCCCACCTCTCTCTACTCCCCCCAAGAGCCTCCGCAGGTTAAGGCCGCCATCAAGAAGCACCAGGTGATCATTGGGATGGACCGCGATTCTGTGCTTTCCTCCAAAGGCCCTCCCAACCGCAAGGTGCGCTATGATGACAAAGACGGCAACGAACTTGAGGACTGGATCTATGGCGACGCGCCCCACTGCCTCTTTGTAACCTTCAACGGCGACCAAGTCGTCAAAATCCAACAATACTAAGCTGCCTGATTCATGATGTTGTTATCCGCAGGGTCCCACGCACGGCAGTAAGACCTTGGCCGGCGCTACGAGAAACGTTCTTCAGTAAGCTGGTAAAACAAAAAAGGCCGGTGAGCATGATCTGCTCTCCGGCCTTTCACACGAAGTTCGACACGAAGCCAGTTCACTTCACCTTGGCGAAGATGATGGCAAAGGTGTAGAGCGCTTCCGACTCAATCAAAATCAGTGAAAAGATCAGCAGGAATTGGATACCTGCCCGGGCGCCGGGATTCCTTGCCAAACCTTCGCAGGCGCCCGCGGCGGCCCGGCCTTGCCCCAGGCCGCAACCTGCCGAGGCAATGGCCATGGCGAAACCTGCCGTAATCACTACCCATTTCGCATGGCCCTCTGACACCGTTGCCGCCCCTGAAGTCTGGGCGAACAGCGGCGCCGCGAGTAACAAGCCTACAATCCCGGATATAACCAGAAAAAGTTGCCGCTTCACTTTATCCTCCTCGATTCCCGCGGCAAGCCCGCAGGAAGTATCATGAAATTCCGCCAGTGGGTGGTTACGCGCCAACTCGGGGGAGTGGCGGTCTCACGCTGACGGCGCTGTACAGCTTGAAGCCAGGGATGAATGATTTTCCCTTGAGTATGAATGATGAAGTCCGAAAGCGGTCAATGTTCCTCGGTGATGGCCATGGCAATATAAATCGCGGGCAGGATCATGAAAATATAAGCTTGCAGGAGCGCGACAAAAATGTGAAGCGCAGTAAACAAAGCCGGAATAGCCACGGGCACAAGGCCGCTGAACACCTGCTCCAGGATGGCGCCCACAAACATGTTGGCGTAAAGACGGACGCTGAGCGAGAGCAGCCGGCCGAGATTGCCGATAATCTCAACGGGGAACATGAGGAACGCCATGGCCAGCATGGGACCGCACAGATGCTTCAAGTAACCCACCACGCCATGGTGCCGCACGCCGTGATAGTTGTAATAAAGGAAGGCCACCACGGCGCAGCCCAGAGTCACCTGGATATGCGCAGTAGGAGTCTCAAGGCTCGGAATCACTCCCAGCAGGTTACAAATCAGGGTAAAAATAAAAAGCGTTCCGAGCAAGGGCAGGAAGCGCGAGCTGTTCTGGCCAATGATGTCATCCCCGGTGTCCTTGGTGAATTTGAATACCTCTTCCATTAGGGCTTGAAATGTGCCGGGATTCTCCACGGAGAGGCGGCTGCGCAGGATCAGGGCCGCGGCGACGATCAAAATTATTACCAGGACTTCCATTCCTACGTAGTTGGGAATAGGGTGCGAGGGGTCGGGCGGAGTCTGCCCGAAACGAACCATCAACCAGGCGGCGGGAGCCGCCAAGAATTTATTCAGGATTGCCGTGAACCACATTGTTGTGTCTGTTTTCCTTCGTATTTAATTGGCGTTCCTTGCCCACGGAGCCTTGATCGATCGCTGGCGCACGCTCGTAAGCCGGCGCAGGGTCCTTACGGAACAGGTACTTCGCCGCTTGCAGGCCACCCTCCAGCAACATTCCGCCCACCGGAATGAACAACCCGGCGATGATGCCGCTAAAAGGCAGCCATCCCGTCCAGTAGAAAAAAAGAACCCCGCCGAAAATCAGCGGGTAGCGCAGGACCATTTTAATCAGAATGGGCCGGGGAACCTTGGCCGCGCCGGCGGAAAACATGGAATTCACGGCCTCATAGAGCCAGAGGTAATTCAGGATTCCGGCCGCCCCGCCTAGCATCAACCCCAGCGTAAATTTCCATTCGCCTTGGATCAGGAAGGAGGCGCAGACCACCGCCAGGAGCGCCGCCATCCAGCGCGGCATCCGGATTTCAGCCTTTTTAAGTTCCCTTTCCGTCATCTTCCATTCCGCCACGATCTTCGGCTTTTTTCAGAACCCGCAAAAGTTCGATAAAACCACCCACGCCTCCGGCCACTGCCATAACAACCTCAAGCACCGGAGCCGTGTGAAATAAACGATCCAGCTCCCAGCCAATCAGCACACCCACAATGGCTCCGGCCGGTATGATGAATCCCAGACTCGAATAATACGCTATTTGTCCCCAAAGCTCGGTTCCCTTTCGTTGCTTCGGGATCACAAGACCTCCAGGCACAAGGCAGATTCCAGCGACAAGAGGCGAGGGCAGTGACGAGATGCAAACATTCCCTCTTCCTATCTCGTCACTCGTCTCTTGTCTCTTGTCTCTTGCTTTTTGTCTTCTTCAATGCTGCCAGAGGATTGGCGGAACCAGGCTGACCCCGCCCCGAAAGCGTCGCGGCTTTCATCCTGTAGTATACCTTAATAAAAGCATTTCCGTCTGCCCCGCTGACACAAGGAAACCGTCATTCCAGCCAGACGGGAATCCACTGCATGCCGGTCGCGGCATGGACCTCCGCCCATGCGGGGGTGACAGCGAAGGGCGAGACGCTGGCACTATGGCCGTCATTCCCGCGCAGGCGGGAATCCATGACGTGGACGCCATCGCGCGGCTATGGGCTGTCATCCTGATCCCTTCGCCTGTCATTCTGAGCGTAGCGAAGAATCCCGGCATTTCGCTCAGGGTAAACTCCGCGAAGGATCCCGGTATTTCTTCTCGTGGCAAACCCCGCCGAGTATGTTCGCCCATTCGCTGCCCTGAAAGACATCAAATACAGGGATTCTTCGCTTCGCTACGCTCGCTTCAGAATGACAGCACTCGAAGTTTGGATGAGACTCCAGTGTCAACTTGCCACATTCATTTTGCAATTCGCAGGTCGCCGCCTTTACTCGTGCTTTGATTCCCCCTACCCCGAAAGGCCCACGGACGGAAAAACACTACCCGTGGCCACTCCGCTTCGCCGGGGACAATCAGGGCTTTGAGGCCAGGTCCGCTTTGCCGGTTTCGAGGTCGACCGGAACGGAAACGTGCTCCATGGTAATCAACCACTTGCCGTTGATCTTGCGATAGCAGTCGCTCACCCGCAGGGTGATGCTGAACTTCGAGCCATCCTTTGCGGTCACGATCAGGGGCTGAATACAGTGCGAGTAGGCCAGCATCCTGCCGGTCACAATGTGAAGGTCATCGACTTCAAACTTGTCAACCGGACCCGGGAAGGCGCTAAAGAAGCCCTGCCAGTCTTTCTTGTAGTCGTCGAAGCCAACGTGCTGGCGCGGGGGTCCACATCGAAGAC
>Ga0207416_1001426_pt1 | contig 31825 bp, 27 predicted proteins | sample PaiPotPPM11metaG_FD_184107 | JGI IMG/M metagenome (GOLD analysis project Ga0207416, IMG submission 184107) | Iron sulfur acid spring bacterial and archeal communities from Banff, Canada, to study Microbial Dark Matter (Phase II) - Paint Pots PPM... ...
TCGCACAGCAGCAGCAAACGTTCTCCAAAGAAGTCGCGCGTTTGAACGCGGGGAATAATCCGCACTCGCTCGCGACCATCGCCCCGCAGCCGCCGTCGGCCAACGAGCGCTCGTATTACGACCTGAATGGAAAGGTGCGCCCACAGGATCGCGTGATGGTGCTCCTGACGCCCCTGCAGCATTGGATAGCGGGCACGGCGAGCTGTTACTACGTGCATTACGCCGCCGAGTTCTCATCGGGCGGCACCGACGACGGCGACATTCCGTGGCCGGTCTGCTACCCGCGCTCCAACGATCCGATCGCGAAAGCCCCGCCCGGCATGGGATCGATTCCCGTGCCCGTCCCCGTTCCGCCGCACAACTACGTGCTGCCGAAAGGCACGTATCTCACCCCGTTGCTGCAACAGATTTACAGCGGAAAAATCAAAAACTAAAGTTGCGATCCCCGCCTTGAAAACCGGATAGCTTCAACCCGGAAGTGGTTCGGCGGGAACAAGCGGCGTCGGCCGTCCTGCAGCGTCGATGGCGACCATCACGAATCGACTCGTGCTGCAAAGGCGGCGCTCGCCGGTTAGTAAGTTTTCAGAGAAGAGTTCGGTCTCGACCGTCAGCGACGTTCGCCCGCGCGAAACGACGCGCCCCACGACCTCGGCGAGATCGCCTTGACGAACCGCCTCACGAAAATCGGTCCGGTCGACCGAAGCGGTGACGACCGCGTGCCGGCACGACCGGCTCGCTGCGATGAAGGCCGCTTTATCCATGAGTTTGAGGGCTTCGCCGCCGAAGAGCGTTCCGTAGTGATTCGCTTGGTTAGGAAAGACCATCTCGGCCACGATGACATATCCGTCAGAATGATTCATCAAATCGAACCTCACCCTCAACGCCGATGCGGTAAGCAGACGGGCGGCGCTCGAAGAAATTCGTCAACTCTTGGACATCTTGAAGAGCCATGAAATCGAACGGGTTCTTGGCCCCGTACTGGCGCGCGTAGCCAAGATTCTCAAGGCGCGAGTCGGCGACATACTTGAGATACTGCTCCATGTCGACGATCGAGAGGCCGGCCACGCCTTCGGAGAGGACGTCGCGCGCAAAAGACAACTCGGCTTGCACGGCGTCGTCAAGCATCTCTCGAATAGAGACTTCCAGCGTTGCATCGAAAAGATCGGGATGCTCGGCTCGGACTGTCTCGACGACCGAAAAGGCGAAACGCATATGCATGCTCTCGTCCCGGAAGACCCAATTCGTCCCCGAAGCCAGGCCGTTTAGTAAGCCGCGCGAGCGCAGGTAGTAGACGTAAGCAAAAGCCGCAAAGAAAAACAGCCCTTCGACGCCGGCGGCGAACGCAACCAGGTTCATCACGAACGAACGGCGATCGTCCGCGGTCTCGATACGATTCAGCCCGTGAATCGTATCGATCCATTTAAAACAGAAACGCGCTTTTTCTTTGATCGATGGAATATTTTCGACCGCCGCGAACGCTTGCGCGCGTTCTCGCTCGTCGGGAACATACGTGTCGAGTAGCGTCAAATAAAACTGAATGTGCTGTGCTTCTTCGAAGAGTTGGCGAGAGAGATACATCCGCGCTTCCGGTGCGTTGACGTGCTTATAGAGATTGAGTACAAGATTGTTGGCAACGATCGTATCACCGGTTGCGAAGAACGCGACGAGACGCCCAATGAGATGCCGCTCGGCAGGCGTAAGGCGTTCGCGCAGATCTTGGATATCGGTCGAGAAATCGATCTCCTCGACGCTCCATGTATTGGCTATCGCGGCGCGATACATTTCATAGAAATGCGGGTAGCGCATGGGGCGTAAGGTGAGTTCGAAACCCGGATTCAAGAGCGAGGTTGTTGTAGCGTTCATTGGCAGGCCTCGCAATTCTCAGGATTCTCAAGCGAACAGGCGATCGCGGTGTCATCGGTTGCGGCGGGGACGGTCGTCTTCGCAATTGCGGATGCCGGCCGCGATCGAAGGTAGTAGCTCGTCTTGAGCCCGCTCTTCCATGCATAGAGGTACATCGACGACAGCTTGCCGATGGAAGGATTCTCCGAGAAAAGATTGAGCGACTGGCTCTGGTCGATGTAAGCTCCGCGCGAGGCCGCTAGATCGATGAGGCCTTTCTGCGGGATCTCCCACGCAGTCCGATATCGCTCGCGAAGCGATTCCGGAATCTCGACGATGCCGGCAATCGAACCTTCCGCACGTGTGATGCGATCGCGGATCCCGTCGTTCCATAGACCCAAGCGTTTGAGGTCCTCGGCGAGGTATTTGTTGATCTGCAAGAACTCGCCCGAGAGGGTCTCCCGTTTAAAGAGGTTGGAAATCTGCGGCTCGATGCATTCGTAGCATCCGGCAATCGAGGCAATCGTGGCCGTGGGCGCGATCGCGATCAACAGCGAGTTGCGTAATCCGCTTTTTTGGATGCGCACGCGCAGGGCTTCCCAGCGCTCCGGGTCCGTCGGCGTAACGCCCCACGCGTCGAATTGCAGCTCGCCGTGCGCGGCGCGTGTCTGCTCGAACGATGGATGGGGTGCCTCTGCCTCGGCAAGCTCGCAGCTCGCAAGCAGTGCCTGGAAGTAGATCTCTTCGGCGATGCGAGTAGAGAGCGTACGTGCGTCTACACCGTCGAATGCGAGCCCAAGTTTGAAGAAAACATCTTGCAAACCCATTACGCCGAGCCCGACCGGCCGCCAATCGAGATTGGACGCGGCTGCCGATCCGGTTGGATAGAACGTTGCGTCGATAACACGATCGAGCTGGCGGATAGCCAGGCGGACCGTGCGCGCGAGCTTGGAGTAGTCGAAGGCGTCCTCGGTAACGTGCTGCGCGAGATTGATCGATCCGAGATTACAAACGGCCGTGCGCCCCGAGGAAGTCACCTCGACGATCTCCGTACACAGATTGGAAAGATGTACGACGTTGCCGAGAGCGCCCGTCTGATTGCATTTGCGATTGCTGGCGTCCTTGAAGTTCATCCATCCGTTGCCGGTCTGGGCGAGCGTACGCATCATCTTGCCGTATAGTTCGCGCGCGGAGAGCTCGCGTACGGCCAACCCGGCGGCTTCGGCGGCGCAGTACGCCGATACGAATGCATCGCCGTACAGGTCGGTAAACTCCGGGACGTCTTTGGGGTCGAAGAGCGACCATGGCTCGTCTCGCTCGACACGCTCCATGAAGAGGTCGGGGATCCAATTTGCGAGGTGTAAGTTGTGCGTCCGGCGCGCTTCTTCGCCCGTACTGTCGCGCAGATCGAGAAATTCTTCGACGTCTGCGTGCCAGGGCTCAAGATAGACGCAGCACGCGCCTTTGCGCTTGCCGCCCTGATTGACGGCGGCAACGGACGCGTCGAGCGTCTTGAGGAATGGAATGATCCCCATCGACTTGCCATTTGTGCCGCGAATTAACGAGCCTCGGCTGCGAACGCGCGTAAAGCTCAAACCGATGCCGCCCGAGAATTTCGAGAGGAGCGCGACGTCGCGATAAGCGCCGTAAATGGCTTCGAGATCGTCGGCTGGAGAATCGAGCAAGAAGCACGAGGAAAGCTGAGCGTGTGTCGTCCCCGAGTTAAAGAGCGTTGGCGAACTCGGAAGATAATCGAGGGACGAAAAGAGATCGTTGTAAGCCAGCGCCTCGGACGCGGACTTCGCAACGCCGCACGCGACCCGCAGGAAAAAGTGTTGGGGGGTTTCGAGCACCGATCGCGTGTGAGGATGCCGTAAGAGGTAGCGTTCGTAAACCGTCCGTAAACCGAAATATTCGAAACGATCGTTACGCGACGGATCGATAGCATCGTTGAGCTTGCGGCTGTTCGCAAGCACGAAGGCGGCCAGATCTTCTGAAATTAAACCGGCTCGATAGCCTGCGGCGACGGATTGTGAGAACGAGTGAATCTCTTGGCTCTCAACCTCTTTGTCGATATAGGTCGCGAGTAATCGTGCCGCGAGCAGTGAGTATGCAGGTTCTTCGGCAATGAGCATCGCCGCAGTTTGAATCGAAAGCCGATCGAGTTCTTGAGTGGTTGCACCATCGTAGAGACCGCTGATGGTCTTGGTCGCAACGCGCAGCGGATCGACGGCGGGAAGACCGTCGCAGCAGCGGGCGACTGCGCGCACGATCTTGTTGACATCGGCTGGTTCCAGCGTACCGTTTCGCTTGCGAACCTGCATCGCGACGAATGTGGATGTAGAAATCGTGTCCATGCCTCTCCCTCGGAGGACACCGTCGGGAGAGACGCAAATCGCGCCGCCGAACACCGGCCGCACGCGAAACACGTCTCGCCTCCCTCGGGCGAAGTGTTGATCTCGTCAGGCAGGTCTTCGGACTTGAGGGCGTGGCTTACGCCGCCTACTGGCCACCCCTTCCCAGCCGATTCGGCCAGTGTGTTTGGTGGCGGTCGTTCCCTCTTACCGCTGCGGGGCAGTCCCGGGTTTGCACCGGGTTCCCTATTAAGACGCCGAGGCGTCGCCGGCCGAGTAGCACTATATATTGTGCTTTCGAGGTCTTCTGGGCACTATATATCCGCTCCTTTCGCTAAGCGCTCGACGATGCTAGTGAAAATTGCGGGGCCGGACGCCGTCGAGGAGGCCTTCGCCGTCGAAGGCCCAGATTTGGCGGGCGATGATGTCGATGGTGCCGCTATCTTTCTGGAGTTTTCCCTCGATGACGAGCGTTGACGCGCTGCGAATCGTGCGCCGAAAACGCGCGTAGATATCCGGACGCACGATCACGTTGACCAACCCCGTTTCATCCTCGAGCGTGAGAAAGACGAACCCCTTGGCGGTACCGGGGCGCTGACGCGTAATCACTAAGCCGCCCACGCGCGCGATGAGGTTGGCGGGCATTTGCGGCAGGCGCGCTGCGGGAATCACGCGCTGCGCATCGAGCATGGGGCGGAAATGTTCGATCGCTTGGCCGCGCGGCGTCACGCCGGTCGCCCAGAGATCGAAGCCCGATGACTGCTTGGCGGTGAGCGGCGCGAATCGCACCGCGGGTTCCCGGACGTCCATCAGTTTGCCCAGGCCGCCGCGCGCCTGCCGTTCGTCGATGGCGCGCAGCGCCCACATCGCTTGGCGGCGCGAGCGAAACCACGGTGCGAAGGCATCGGCGATCGCCAGATTCTCCAGCGCCTCGCGTTCGAGTTGCGTTCGTTGCGCGAACGCGAGGATATCGGCGAACGGGCCGCCTGCCAGCGCGGTTTCTAGCCGTTGCTGCTGCGCCTCGCCTAAACCGCGAACGAGGTGAAAGCCCAAACGCAGCGCACCATCGGGTTCCACGTGCGAACGGTATTCGCTCGCGTTCACCTGTATCGGGCGCACGACGACGCCGTGGCGCTTCGCGTCGTTGACCAACACTTCGGTGGAGTAAAATCCCATCGGCTGCACGTTGAGAATCGCCGCCGTAAATATCGCCGGATGGTGACACTTCACATACGCCGACGCATAGGCCAAGAGCGCAAAACTCGCCGCGTGCGATTCGGGGAAGCCGTAGTCGGCAAACCCTTCGAGCATGTGAAACAACTGCTCCGCCGCGGGGCGGTCGATGCCGTTCTGCACCATGCCTTCGACCAACCGCGGAAAGATCTCGCGCATTCGTTCGTGCGAGCGTTTGTGCCCCATGGCGCGGCGCAATTGATCGGCTTCGCCGGCGGAGAAGCCGGCGGCTTCGATCGCCATGCGCATGCCCTGCTCTTGAAAGAGCGGCACGCCGAGCGTACGCTCCAACACCGGTTTCAATTTCGGATGCGGATACGTTACCGGTTCCAGCCCCGCGCGGCGGCGCAGAAACGGATGAATCATCTGCCCTTGAATCGGCCCCGGCCGAATGATCGCCACCTGCATCACGATATCGTAGAAACAGCGCGGTTTCATGCGCGGAAGCATCGATTGTTGGGCGCGCGATTCGATCTGAAAGACGCCGATCGTATCGGCGCGCGTAATCATGGCGTAGGTCGCAGGATCGTCGGCCGGAATCGTGTGTAATGCCAGGGGTCGTTCGTCGCGAAGGCGACAGCGCTCGTGGATGGTGAAGGCTTCGCGCAGCAACGAGAGCATGCCCAATCCGAGCAGATCGATTTTGATGAGTCCAAGGTCTTGCAGATCGTCTTTATCCCATTGCACGATCGTGCGATCGCGCATGCTCGCCCATTCGACCGGCGCGACGCGTACCAGCGGATCGCGCGTGATCACCATGCCGCCGGAGTGGATGCCCATGTGGCGCGGAAAGCCTTCGATGCGCACGCACAGCGCGTGGAGCCGTTTGGCCAGCTCGCCGCCGACCGGTGCGGCAAGCTCGCCTTCGCCGCCAGGCTCCTGCCCGGTTGCGCCTGCGAGCGATTCGCGCGCGTCGTACTCCGCCACCACCGCGCCGACTTGCGCGAGCGTCAGCCCCAGAGCCTTACCGATATCGCGCAGCGCCGAGCGCGTGCGGTAGGTAATCACCTCCGAGGCCATCGCCGCATTGGAGCGGCCGTAGCGTTCGTAAATGTACTGGATCACGCGCTCGCGATCCTGATGCGCGAAATCGATATCGATATCGGGAATCTCTTGGCGCTCCTCCGACATGAAGCGTTCGAAGAGCAGGTCCATCCCGATCGGATCCACGGCCGTGATGCCCAGCGCATAGCAGACCGCCGAATTCGCCGCCGAGCCGCGCCCCTGGCAGAGCACGCCTAATTCCGCAGCCGCCCGCACGATATCCCACACGATCAGAAAGTATCCGGCTAAATCCATCTTGGCGATGATGCCGAGTTCGTATTCGAGCTGCCGTTCCACCGCCGGGCCGATCGGCGCCCCGTACCGATCGATCGCACCGCGATAGACCAACTCGCGCAGGTACATTTGACGCGTGGAGCCCCCGGGGACGGGAAAGAGCGGGAATTGTCCGCTCAAGCGTTCGAGCCGAAAGCTGCAGCGCTGTGCGATCGCGCGCGTCGCCGCGATCGCCGCAGGGTACGGCGCAAAGATGCGCCGCATCGCCGCTGCGGGCTTGAGGTAATACTCGGCATTGGCACGCAACCGGTGCGCCGCACGCGCTTCGGAGAGCGTCTCTCCGTGCTTGATGCACGTCAGCACGTCGGCGAGTTGCGCGTCCCCCTTACCGGCATAGAACGCGCCGTTGGTGGCGACGTACGGCAGCGCGAGCTCTTCGGCGATCTGCAGCAGTTGCGCATTGCGCAGCGATTCCCCAGGGGTGAGGTGATGCTGCAATTCGAGATAGAGATTCGCGCCGAAGAGGCGCTGCAGCGTCTGCGCTTCCTCGCGTGCCGCCTCCGCGTCGTGAGCCGCTAACGCGCGTTCGATCCGGCCGTTTTCACCGCCCGAGAGCGCGATCAACCCGGCCGTGCGCTCCGCGAGATCCTCCAGCTCCAAACGCGCGTTGGCCTTGGAGCCGCGCATCTGCGCGCACGAGATGATCTCGCACAGGTTGGCGTACCCGCGTTCGTCTTCCACCAGCAGCACGATGCAGGCGCCGTCGGCGAACGTGAGCTCGCTGCCGACGATCGCCGCGATGCCGCGCGCACGCGCCTGTTTGGCGAAACGAACCGCGCCGTAGAGGCCGTTGCGATCGGTGAGCGCGATCGCTTCGAGCCCCAGCTCGACGGCACGATCGATCAGTTCCTCGGGGTGCGAAGCGCCTTCGAGAAACGTGAAATTCGAATAGGCGTGCAGCTCCGCATAGCCGCCTACCGTCGTGGCCACGGCCGCAGCGTACGCACCTCAATCATAGGCACCTCGCAGATACCACCGCGCGCCCTGATGATAGATGCGGACCATGTCGCCGTCTTCGAGCACCACATCGTACTCATCGCGCGCGATCGGTTCGTGGAACCACCCCTCTTCGATGCGCCACGGCCCCGCGCACTCGCGCACCGCACGCGGCGGGCTCCCGACAAAGGCCGGTGCGCCACGCTGTACGCGCACGTCGATTTCACGCACGGCCATGAGCCGGAGCTGGGGCACGATCTCGGGCGCCGGAGCGGTATCGAGCGCAGCGGGCACCGTTCGCAGTTCTTCGCACGTGAGGACGAACGGTTCGTAGAGAAAGCGCTCTTCGAGCGGATGCGCGGCCCGCAAGCGCGCTCGCCGTACCGGCTCGCCGAGCATCGCCTCGAGCCGCGCGAGCGTCACGCCGACGCTACGTTCGTCGATATCGGCAGCGGCAAAGAGCGCGAGCGGCTCTCCGCCTTCTTCCAACTGCACGACGCGCACCCGCACCCCCACGATCGGCGCGAGAAAGCGCATGCCTTCGAGCTTGGCGCGCACGAGATCGAGCATCGTGCGCTCGTCGGCGGTGGGCGTGGCGAGCGCCACTTCCAGCGATAGGCGTTCGCCCGTATCGAGTTCGATATCCACGTGCAGCGCGCCGCCGCGCTTTCCGCACGCGGCAAGATCGGCGCAGACACGCGCGAGCAAAGTTCGGAGCGCGAAGAACACTTGCGCTTCTTCCTCCGCGTGGCCTTCGCCGAAGAGTGCCGCTTCGATCGTCATTGCGTGGCCGCGCGGCAGAAACGGCGTGCGATCGATGCCGCGCGCGCAATCGTGCCAACGGCGCGCCTGCGCACCGAAGCGTCGTACGAACGGCCCGTGCGGCAGACGCGCGAGTTCGCCCAACGTGGCGATGCCCAACAGGTGCAAGCGTTGGAGCACGGCCGGATCGAGATCGAGTACGTCGAGCGGTAACGGGGCGAGCGCGAGCGCCTCGTGCCCGGCTTCGAGCAGCGCGCCGTCACCGATCCACGTCGCCGCGTACGCGCCGAATTTGTTTGCGCCAAAACCGACGCGCAGCGGGAGTTTGTGCGCCTGAGCGATTGCGCGCGCGTGCGCGACCCAAGCGGACGCATCGCCCGGAATGCCGCGCATATCGAGATAGGCCAAGCCCGGGCGCGCATCTTCGATGAGCGGGGTGAGCGCGTCGAAGGCATCGAGCAACGCTTCCCAACATCGGCGCCCCTGGACGGCATCGTACGCAGTTATCTGCGCATCGGGGACCGCAGCGAGCGCTTGCGTGGCCGTTTGGCCGACCCGCGCACCGCCGCGCGATGCGGCGGCATCGAGCGCGATCACGTGCCCTCGATCGGGCCGGTCGACGATCAGCACCGGGTGCTCGGCTCGCTCGCCGGCGAGCGTTACCGCAACCGGGTACTCGGGCACGCTGGCGCAGAGCAGCATCGGTTAACACGCCTCGCTAGCGAATGCCCGCAGGCGTGCGTGCGCGCCGGGCGCGCTCCGTTTATGCTTGTGCAGTTCGGCCCGCAGATCGTATCCCTCGAAGCGACACCACACGCCACGCGCCCCTTGCACGATCGCGCGCTCGAGGACGCATCGCAGCCGCAGCCCGGTAACGATCGCAAGCTCCTGGGTCGCCTGTGCGCTCACAACCACCAGCAAAGCATCCATGCGATGCGCAAGGCCGGCCAGCCGCGCCCAGACGGCCGCCCGCAGCGCCGCGACCGGCATCACGACGATCCGGCAGATGCGCGAGCGCAAAAGAATATCGGCGGCTCTGGCAATGCGTAGGGCCGTCTGCGCCGGGACGATGAGGAGCCGATCGAGGCAGACGCCCGCCTGGGCAAGCGCGGGCGGATAGAGCGCCCCATCATCGATGACGGCCGCCAGCCCCCGCTGGGTCGCCTGAGCGAGCAAACTTGCCACGACGCCCCAACGCCCCGCGCTCAGGCCGGAGCCTTCCAACGCGACCACGCTCCCACAGGGAAAGCCCCCGCCGAGCAGGTGGTCTAAGCCGGGGATGGCAGTGGGGAGAGCGCGCCTCTGCGGAACCCGCGCGACGACCTCATGCAGCCGCTCTTTCAGCTGCGCGAAGGCCGCCTGACGGTCGCCTAGAGTGGGGAAAGGCTCGGCAGAAATGGCCATGGGAGCCCATCCTAATCGAACATATGTTCGATGTCAAGAACGCCAGGCCCCGATTCCGGCATTATCAGGCCTGTGACCGTGGGTTATTTTTCAGGCTGGCTTGTCGAGCGAGAATCTTAGCTCACGATTCAGGGGCCAACCCGGGATTGGGATCGGCTATCGACGCGGTGGCACGGGCCACGCCGTGAAGCAACGTCGTTATTGGTTCCGAAAGAGTCGCGGGTTCGAATGTTATGGTTCGCGCAATACAAGAAAGGCGCTAAATCCCAGGTTTAAAGGTAGCGGTTTTGCCCGTTTTTGAATATCGTCAAACGCTACCGTTACGTTTTTGTACGTTTTACCCGCGTATTTGTAAGGCTCTTCGGACATCTCAGAACTGACATATTCGCCACCGTCAATATGAATAAAATCGATAATCCAGGGGACCAACGTTCCTGGACCGTCGACGAAATTCATCGCTATCCTTGCTCGTAGGGTTTCGTCGTTTTCCTTATCGATCCAGAGGTCTCGTATCCGATACCTCCCAGGATCCCTAAGTGGCGTGAGCGCCAAATGGTAGCACATTCTACCGCGAATAGGTTCGTCCCCAAGGATCTTCACAAAATATGCCCGCTCGTACACCAGCACGGTTGCAATTTCTGGGAGCGCGGAAGGATTTGATGTGGGAATAACCTTGGGCGTCGCCTTGCTATCGCCAAATTCACTTCTGATCTCGCTAACCAACTCGTCGGACGAGATCGCGCGCTTTACATGCGGTATCGGTTTTCCCAGTCCGAACGAATATGCTGGAGAAAGCAGAGGAACGCCGATAAAATCCTGATTTGGGTCAGGTTTGTTCAACATGGTACACCCGCCAAATCCAAAGGTGCAAAAATCGACGCCGCGACCGCTCGCTGGATGCGAACGCTCATAATCGCTGATGGGATTGACCCAGACCTCGCCGCGCTGAGCGTTATAGGCGGATTGATAGCGTTCCGTCTTGCTTGAGCGTCCGTCCGTTACGCTGACGCTTACCACATAGTCTATATGCGCAGGATAGACTTGCCTATCCCAGTACTGGCGAGTTGCGGTAAATATTTGATATGCTAAGGAAACGGCTAGAAGCATGCTGTGCTTAGTATCTAATTATGAGCCGAATGTAATGTGCTCGCGCTTAAAGTCCAGGGCTATGTGCTCAACACCGAATCCCAAGAATCGCCCTTCCATGTTTACTTGGCCGTCGGAGGACACCCAGTGATTTTCGATATTTCGGAAGTTAATCACCACCACTCCGGTTACGCCAACTATTCCACCCGATCCTCGCATGTCGAACTCCAAGGAACAGATCAATCCCGATGAGACGGCCACAACGGCCCGACGAAGCGGGTGCGACGAGGAGCTTGTACGAGGGGAAAACAGTAGCGCGTGGCCACTCTCGCCGCCCGGGCACGTCTGCGCACCACTGTCGCTTATTTCGTACGCCGAGGGAGCCATTGCCGTAACGCTCGCGATAACGCTGAGGATCGGTTTTGTCGAGGGCATTGCGTTTGGGTGAGCATTGATGTCTCGTTCCGGGGCACCGAACATACCATTCAAAAGCCACTCATACGCACCTTCCCAAGTGGGATTGAACAGAGCAATGTGTGTCACCGCCTTTGATCCGTTCTCAAACGCTACCGAAGCAGTATGCGCCACATCGGTATAATTCACTACCCAGCGCTGTGGGTTGGGAGAAGAGCCTGACAACATACTCATCTGCAAGACACCTCTAGCGTCTCGCATGAGCGTTATGTGCGCCCCCCGCCCTTTCACTGACATTTGATACTCGACGCGCGGAGCCAAAGGGAGCGACTGCATTCGCGCGATCGCTTGTGCGTAATATTCTGCCGCAGTCGGCGGACTCGCGTCAACTGCGCTGAAAGTCATTTGGCTAATGACGACAAAGATCGCTGCCGTCCTCGCAAGTATGCTAATCATTACGGCCCATTATCTTAAGTGCCGGGAGAACGCACGCGCTCAACGTGCGCAAGTTGGGGTCTCGAGATGCGCTGAGGAATTCGTTCCATTCAGTAAGAGTTTCATAGGCATCGGCCCTTGAGGAAGGGACCTTCGGCGTCTCCACTAGCGCGTTTGCAAACTCCACCCAGAAAGTCCAAGAGGCAGGATTGCCGCGGATGATTGCTTCCATGCTTTCGAAAAGTGCCCGCGTAAGTATGTATAGATCCTGCCTTGTCGCCTGGCGTTCCTCGCAAAAATCGCGCACCGGCTCGTGGAAGAAAAGTTTGTAACCTTTGCCTGCACGCTCGCAGTGCATAGGAACTACGGCGGCGCTCGTTTTTGTAGATAAGAACGCCGTACCTGTCATAGCCTCGCAAAAGCGGCCGAACAGCGGCACGTAGACGTTCGAGCGAGCGCTCCCAAAAACATCCGGCATAATGCCAACAATTCCGTCTTCCTGTAAATGGCGTACCGCTCGCAAAACGCCCCGACGATCATTCATGAGCGGGAGCTGTTCCATTGAACAGCGCGCAAACAGTTCGTTCATGATTGGTGAAAAAGCATTTCGTTCTGGAGGATTGTAGAAAACGCGTAAACGATTTCCGAATATTCGGCCGATCTTAAGGGCTGCCAGCGCGTAGTATCCGAAATGCGGCGCGGCCAGCAATATGGGTCCCCGTGTGGGAACATTCTCCAGGCCGACGACGGTGCAATCATCGTCTACGAAGCGTAGCAACTGTGGACCTGTTGACTTAGCCCCATTCGCTAGGCCGCTTCGAATTGTGGCTTAGTGGTTTTGACGGTGTACCGGAACTTGGGCCGATGTGGGCTAGAACATGCCGGCCTATGACGCAATGTTCTCGTGCGCTCGGGCGAACTCCGCCGGGGAGCAATTTCCGAGCGATCGATGCGGTCGATGCGGTCGATGCGGTCGATGATGATTATATTCGGCGCGCCAGCTCGCGGTCATTTCGCGGGCCTGTTCGAGCGATTCAAACCAGCTCGCATTGAGGAGTTCTTGACGAACGCGTCCGTTGAACGATTCGATAAACGCATTGTCTGTCGGCTTTCCAGGGCGTGAAAAGTCGAGTTTTACTTTGTTCCAATATGCCCATTGATCGAGCGCGTTTGAGATAAATTCCGGACCGTTGTCGCAACGGATGCAAAGTGGCTTTCCGCGTTCCGTGGCAATGCGCGTTAGCGCCTGTGCGACGTGCCGCCTTTGAAGCCGGACGCGACGTCGAGGGCGAGGCACTCACGACTAAAGTCATCGACTATCGTTAAGAGCCGGATCTTTCGCCCGTCGGCAAGGTTGTCCGCCATAAAGTCCATCGAGAGGCTTGGTTTACCGCGGCCGCGACGGGACGCTCCATGCGCACGACCGCGGACTTTCGCCGACGAGGCGTTTTGAGTCGCATGGAAAGGCCTTCTTCACGGTAGATGCGGTACACGCGCTTGCGATTCACGAGCCAGCCTTCACGGCGAAGCAGCACGTGAATGCGCGGGTAGCCGTACCGCACGCGTGTCGCGGCAATCTCGTTGATCCGCGCTCGCAAAGCCGGGACATCGGTCTCCACCGATCGATATTGCACCGTTGCTCGATTGACGGCAACGACTCGACATGCGCGTCGTTCACTGATCTGGTACGCCTTACGTAGGTACGGCAGGGCAAAACGCCGGCGCATCGGCGCTACCATTTTTTTGAGATCACGTCCTGAAGCATAGTCTTGTCGAGGCTGAGATCGGCGACGAGTCGTTTGAGTTTGCTGTTTTCTTCGCGGAGCTGGCGTAGCTCACGAATTTCAGCCGTACCCATCGAGCCGAATTTCTTCTTCCAGGCGTAGAACGTGGCTTCGGAGACCCCGAGCTTGCGCACGATCTCGGCGATCGGCGTGCCGGCTTCGGCTTGCCGCAGCGCATGGGCGATCTGCTCATCGGAGAAGCGAGATTTCTTCAAGGCGAACCCTTTTCAGAGGCGGTGATTCGCCGGATTTTTCCAGTTTACATTGGCCCGAGAAAGCGGTTTACCGTCAAAGTTGCGCGACAAGGTCGCGGGAATCACTTTTCGAGCATTGTGTCTCCTTTTTGCAGGACTGCATAGTGAAATAAGTGCCATCCGAGTGTTGTTGGTGGCCCGGTAGACGTCTATGACAAGCTTGGTCGCTAAACGGCTTAGAGGTCGCCCACACTAACGCTCTGCTTGCGTGCTACTCAATCGAGCGAATTGCCTCCTGCATGGCAAACTCCGGACACGGCGTATTTTAGCCAACCGCCTCGTAAGCTTCAGACAGGATAATCCAACGCAGACCTCTCTTCTAGAGATACCCGGCCTGCCGCCGTATCACCGGCTGATGCCCCATGCCGAGCCGCGTTAATACACCACGCCGCGGGACGCGATCACTCGGGTGCTGGGGCCAACCAAACTCGCCAGCCCTTGGCGTGTGGTTAGAGCCTAGGCGTGGACGTAGCTGTGGGGGATGGTGCCGGGGGCTTGCCGTTCGGGTTGCCGCCGCAGAGGGCGACGGCTTGGACGATGTCTTTTGCCGCGACGTTTTCGCGTAGTGCCGTCTGCTTACGCGACCATTGGAGTGCACCGAGCAGGCGGGTCACGGGGTTATAGCCGACCGAAAGGCCCGGCACGGCCGCGGGATCGATGGTGTAGGGGTCGGCCGGCAATCCCGCCGCGTTCGGATCGTGCGTCATGGGATCCGGGGTAACCTGGGCTCGGATCGCCTGCTGTTGCGCGGTCGAGCCGCCGTTGGTGATCGCGTTGATGTAGCCCATGCCTTCGTGCTGCATGTCGCCCAGCTGCTGGGTGGTCACGAAGCCGTTGATGATGTCCAGCGCCAGTTCCTGGCCGGCCAGCGCGCTGAGCAGCTTCTGGCGGATCTGCTCCATCAGCTTGGCATCGCTCGTCGTCTTGGCGTAGGCGGGAATGTAATTCGGGTCTTCGAGCAGCTTCTTGATCTCGATCGTATTGTTGGCGAGCGAGGGCACCAGCTGCTCCATGTGCATCAGGAGCATATTCTTGCTGGCATTGTTATCGATGCTCTCGCTGGTGCTGTCGTCGATCTCGTAATTGAACTCCGTGAAGAGCGGCGGACTCTTCGAGATCGTCTGATCGTTCTGCAGCATGCGTGCGATCGAGGGGGCGATCCGTTTGCGCAGGGCGGCGCACACCGGGCGGCTCACCACACGTCCGATCTCCGGCGGCGGCGTTCCCAGCTCGCTGGGAACGGGGGTTGCGCTCGTACCGGCCGCCTGGGCAACCGGCGCCAGCGTGGGGGCAGCCAGCGCGAGGACCAGCGCTACTACCGCGAAGATCGGTTTATACATCGAAGCCATTCTACGCTCTCAACGGTGGAGGAGGCCTGCTTGTTACGTCGTTCCTGGGGGCGATCTCCAGAAACCTTAGGAATGGGGCCCTAGGAGGCCGCGAATTGCGTCTCGACGCCGTCGAGTTGTTGCTTCTCCTCGCCGGAAATCACCATCGTCAAATCGAGCATGATGATCAGGCGGTCGTTCATCTTGCCTACGCCCTGAATGTACTCGGTACCGACGCCGGCGATCATTTCGGGCGCGTCCTCCACGTTTTCGATCGGAATGTTGAGCACCTCGGAGACGCTATCGACGACCATGCCGACGCGTTTGGTGCCGATCTCGGTCACCACGATACGCGTGCTCTTGGTCGAGGCGATGCGCGACATGCCGAAGCGCGTGCGCAGGTCGATGATCGGGATCAGCTGCCCGCGCAGGTTGATCACGCCTTCCATAAAGCGCGGCGCGCGCGGTACGTGCGTGATCTCGACCATGCGAATAATTTCTTGCACTTGCGCGATATCGACGCCGTACTCTTCGCTTCCCAATCGAAACGAGACGACTTGAACGACTTCGCCGGAGAACTGCTGCTTGCGATCTTCTTTTACGTCCGCCATCGTCATTAGACTCCTGAAAACTCGGCGCGAGCGACTCTGCCGCTGACATAGGCTTCGCTCACTAGTGAATGCACGTCGATGATAAGCGAAATCGATCCATTGCCCAAGATGGTTGCCCCGGAGATGCCCGCAATCCGGCCGACCACATCGGAGAGCGGCTTGATCACGATCTCTTGTTCGCCTTCGAACGAATCGACGACCAGCCCAACCTGGCGCCCTTGCAGGCCGACGATCACGATCATCACCTTGTCGGGATCGCGCGTGCCGTCGAGTTCGAAGAATTCCGCGATGCGCAGCAGCGGCACCACCTGGCCACGCAACGTGATCACTTCATTCCCATGCACGGTGCGTACGTCGCGCATTTCGACGCGCTGCGACTCGATCACCGAGTCGAGCGGTATTGCGTAGAGCTCGTGAACCACCCGCACCAAGAGTGCCTGGATGATGGCGAGCGTCAGCGGGAGCTTGATCGTAAAGCGCGTGCCCTGCCCGGCCACCGAATCGACGTCGAAGATGCCTTTGAGGCGGGTGATGTTCTTCTTCACCACATCCATACCGACACCGCGGCCGCTCACATCCGAGATCACTTCGGCCGTCGAAAACCCGGGCGTGAAAATCAGTTCGACGAGCTCACGATCCGTCAGGCGATCTTCCGAGGAGATGAGCCCCTGTTTGATGCCGCGTGCGCGCACTTTGTCCAAATCGATGCCGGCACCGTCGTCGGAGACTTCGATGATGATCTGGTTGCCTTCGTGGTACGCATTGAGCGAGATCGTTCCGGCCCGCGGTTTGCCGCTCGCTTCGCGCGCATCGGGCGACTCGATGCCGTGGTCCACGCAGTTGCGCAGCAGATGCATCAGCGGTTCGCCGACTTCGTCCACGATCGTCTTATCCAGATCGGTCTCGGCACCCGAGATGTTCAGAAGCACTTCTTTGCCGCGCGCCTTGGCGACGTCGCGCACCAAGCGTGGGAACCGGTCGAACACCTGGCCGATCGGGACCATGCGCACCTTCATGATCGATTCTTGAATCTCGTTGGTCGTGCGCGCGAGCAGCGCGGCGCTGTCGGCTAAATCCTTGGCGAGCGGCGCGACGATGCCGGTGGACGCACCGACGGCCTTATCGGCCATCAAACGCTCGAGCGTGTTGGCGATATCGGAGATGCGCGTCCGGTTGATCACCAATTCGCCGACCAGATTGAGCAGCGCATCCAAACGCTCGATATCGACGCGGATCGTCTGATGAATCGAGCCCCGCTTGGTTGCAGCCTTGTCGGTAGCGGCCTTTTTCGCATCGGCTGCTTCGGGTGCAGCGGGAACGGCAGCAGGCACCGGAGCCGCTTCCGCGGTCGCGCTTACTACGGGCTCGGCGGGGGGCAACGGCGCCGGCGCTTGCGCGCGCTTCAATTCGGCTTCTGCGAGTAACCGCGCGATCTCGGCTTCAAAAGCTTCGACATCGGCAACGCTCGCCGACTTGCTCTCGACCGCCGTCGCCTCCTCGAAGGTCTGCTCGGGGCCCGTGCGGCCTTCGATGACGTGCGACGTCTCTTCGTAAATGGCCACGAACTGGTCGAGGCGCGCGCCGTACTCGTCCAGCCCTTTAGGCGGCTCGTGATCGCCGATCGCGACTTCGACTAAATCGGTGAGAAAATCGCGCCCTGAAAAGAGAATGTCGACGCAGCTCTCGGAGAGCGGCATGCGATCCTTGCGCAGCAGGTCGCAGAGATTCTCCAGCTTGTGCGCGAGATTTTGCACGTCGGAAAAGCCCAGCATTCCCGAACTGCCCTTAACGGTGTGCAGCGCGCGGAAGAGCGAGTTGACGATCTCGGGGTCGGTCTCGCCGGACTCGACGAACTCCTCGAGTCTGAGCAAATCCGCGTCGATCTGCTGAAGCAGTTCCTCGGCTTCGTCGCGGAAGTACGAGATAAACTCTTCGCGATTGAACAGTTCGTCAGACATCGATCTTCTGCATCAAACGCGACCGCGCGCGATGACGCTACTCCACTCCAAAAACGGAGAGCAGCGGCCCGAGCGATCCGGTCTCTGGAATCAGGATGAACTGGCCCGCGACTTCTTTCTCTTTATCGAGGAAGGCGGACTCGATCAAAAAGACGTCTTGATCGGGAAGAATCGACATCAAGGTACGGAAGGCCGCCTGCACGGTTCCGTATGAGAGCGTCGGAACCGAAGGCAACAGGTTCGAACCGGTCAGTTGAATGATCGCGGTAAGGTACGAACCGGCGATGATGTTGCCCAGCTCCTTGAGCGTCGAATCGGCGATCGAATCGAAGATTTGAATATCGCCGATGACGCGGTGCAAGAACTGGCTGACGAAGTCGAGCGCCTGTTCGCGGTCGAAGAGCACGACCATCTGGCCGGGAGCCTCGCCACGCACGTACATGTGCAATGCCGCGACGGTCCGGCTCTCATGCCCGACGCGCGATGCGAGGTCGCGAAACTTGATGACGTCGATGCGCGGTTCGCTCAGATTGATCTTGGTGTTGAGCAACTGCGAGAGGGCGGTGGCCGCGTGGCCCGCGCCGATATTGCCGACCTCTTTAAGGGCGTCTTTTTGCAGGTCGGTGAGGTTCATGCCCTGGCTCATGAGAGCACCTTTTGAATGGTCTCCAAAATTTTCGGCGGCTGGAACGGCTTGGTGATGAACGACTTCGCTCCGGCTTGGATCGCCTCGACGACCAAGGCCTGCTGTCCCATCGACGTGCACATGATGATCTTTGCGTTGGGGTCGTGCGCAACGATCTGCTTGACGGCCGTAATCCCGTCCATCTCCGGCATCACCATATCCATGGTCACCAGATCCGGCGAGAGTTGTTTGTACTTATCGACGGCCTCGACACCGTTCTGGGCTTCGCCCACAACCTCGAAGCCGTTCTTAGAAAGAATCCCCTTGATCATCATTCGCATGACGACGGCGTCATCGACGATCAGGACTCTCTTGCTCATCCGTTGCTCCCAAGACAGAAATAGAGTGCTCTAGGGCATACTACGTGCAATGCTTTTCCAAGCAGAGCGCCCCTACGCCATCTTTTGAACCATCGGCTAAAGAAGCAGGCAACTTTAAGGCGGCCCTATGCTAGGCCCCGATTGCGAAGGTCGGTTTGCTTGCGATTGATGAACTCGACGATCGCCTGATCTTCCTCGGGACGAAGGCCGTGAAAGCGCAGCCCGTGCGACTGCTTCCCCGACGTCTTGATCTCCTCGTGGCGCATCACCTCACCCAAGAGCATGAGCGGGGCTCCCGCCGAGTTGAGACCCATCTTTACCTCAACCATCGTCCCGTGTTTCATCGCCCGGTCCGTGATGAGCGAACAGCCGCCGCGGCTGATGTCGCGGATCGTCGCCCGTACGAATTCGCCCACGCCCTTGCCCGCAGGGGCAAAGCGCCAGGCGCCGATGACCAGCGCGTCGAGGCGGACGCTCTGACGCTTCTGCGCCCCCGTGGCCGCCCCGACCAGCGCAACGCTTCGCGGCATCTCGAAGACGGTACCCGAGCCGTTGGAGGACAGAATTTTCGAAGCGGCGCGAAAACGGCCGGCCCCGGTCGTATAAAGGAGGACTGCGCTCTCGCCCGGCCGGCCCAGGGACTCGCTCGTGACGATACCCTTCGGCCCCGCCGATTCCACCGTCACCGAGCGCGACGGGCGCCCCGCCACGATCGCATCGATGAACGTATTGACCTGGGGCAACTTGGCCGGAGGAACGCCGTTATTACTGCCACCAAAGAGCGATTTAAACATCAACGAGCCGTCGTTTCCATCGTGTCAGAGGAGGGTTCTTCCGTCGTGGAGACTTGGCCGATCGACTCGACTCGCAGCCCCGGCGCGATCTCGGAATACGAGAGCACGACGAGCTGTGGAGCCGCTCGCTCGGTCAACCGCTTGAGGGCCAACCGTACAGACGGCGAGCACAGGACGATGGGCTGCAGCCCGGCGTTCTGTGCGACCGCGATTTGCTTGGTTAGCGACGCATAGACCCGCGCGACCGTATTGGGGTCGAGCAGAGCATAGGCGTCCTCGCCGCGGCGCACGGCCTCACCCAACAGCGATTCGAGCCGGGGATCGACCGTAATCACCGAGAGCAAACCGTTTTCAGCGTACTCCGCCGAAATATGGCGGGCAAGAGCCGCTCGGACCCTTTCGGTCAGATAGTCGATGTCTTTGCTCACGCGCCCCGCGTCGGCCAAGGTCTCCAGAATCAGCACAAGGTTGCGGACGGGGATGCGCTCGCGCAACAGGTTCTGGAGCACGCGCTGAATTTCGCCAACGGTCAGCAGGCCGGGGACCAGCTCTTCCACCACCACGGGGTAGTGGGATTTGATGTTATCGAGCAGCGCCGAGACCTCTTGGCGCCCCAGCAAGTCGGGCGCGTGACCCTTGATGATTTCGGTTAGATGCGTCGCGATGACGCTGGTGGGATCGATGACGGTGTAGCCCGCCATCTCGGCCTCGATGCGAGCCGATTCGGAGATCCAGAGCGCCGGCAGGCCGAAGGCCGGCTCGGTCGTCGGAATACCGTCGATGGGCGCGGTGGCCGTGCCCGGATTCATCGCCAGCAACCGGCTGACCATCACTTCGGCCTGAGCGACCTCCAAGCCGTAAATCTTCACCTGATAGCTGTTAGGCTTGAGCTGCAGGTTGTCGCGTACGCGAATCGGCGGGACCACGATCCCGAGATCCCGCGCGGCATGGCGGCGAATCAACGTGATGCGCTCGAGCAGATCGCCGCCTTGATTGACATCGACCAGGGGAATCAATCCGAAGCCGATCTCGAGTTCCATCGGATCGTACGACAGCAGCGGTACGACGCTCTCGGCCGGCTTCGGCGCGGCGGCCGCGGCGCTGGCGGCGGCGACGGCTTGCTGCGCGGCAAGGCCCGTGGGGCCCGCCGCGATCACCGCGCGACGGCGAGCGAAGTAGGCAAAGAACAGTATCGCCGACATCACGAGCATGAACCAGCGCGCGAGGCCGAAGAGGCCAAATAATCCGGTCATGATGGCGGCGATCAGAATTGCGTTCGGCTGCGCGTTCAATTGCTTGACGATATCTTTGCCGAAGTCCGATTCGGAGGCCGCGCGCGTAACGATGATGCCGGTTGCCGTGGAGATCAGCAGCGCGGGGACTTGCGTAACGATACCTTCGCCGACCGTGAGCAGCGTGAAGTGCTGGAGCGCCTGCACGAAGTCCATGTGCATCTGCGCGACCCCGACGATAAATCCGCCGACGGTATTGATCGCGACGATGATGATCGCGGCGATCGCATCACCGCGAACGAACTTGCTGGCGCCATCCATGGCACCGTAGAAATCGGCCGAACGTTGAATATCCTTGCGGCGTTGCCGCGCGTCGGCTTCGGTGATAAGGCCGGAATTCAAGTCGGCGTCGATCGCCAGCTGCTTGCCGGGCATGGCGTCCAAGGTAAAGCGCGCCGCGACTTCGGCCACGCGCCCGGCACCGTTGGTAATGACGACGAACTGAATGACGACCAGGATCAGGAAGATCACGAACCCGACCGCGTAATTGCCGCCGACCACGATCTGTCCGAAGAACCCGATCACCTCGCCCGCATAACCGTGCAGCAGAATCTGCCTCGTTGCCGTGATGTTCAGCGAGAGGCGAAAGAGCGTGATGATGAGGAGCAACGACGGAAAGACCGAGAACGAAAGCGCGTTCTCGGTATAGAGGCTCGTACCGATAATGACCAGCGCGGCGGCGATGTTCAGCGTTAAGAGCGCGTCCAACACCTGCGTTGGAATCGGCACGATCATCAGGATGACCAGCATCACCGATGCGCCGGCAATCCAAATCGGAGCCGTCGCCGCAATCCGTTGCGAGATCGTCTGCGGCGCCGCGCCGGTCCTCGTCGGAACGGCGGCCATTACGCGATCGTCTTTCGCTTGAGCTTATACACGAAGGCAATCACCTGAGCTACCGCAGCATAGAGATTGGGCGGAATGGATTGATCGAGTTCGACGCGCTCGTAAAGCGTGCGCGCAAGCGGCGGATTCTCCATGATCGGAATCCGATGTTCCCGCGCAAGGTCGCGAATCCGCTTTGCCACTAAATCCGCGCCCTTCGCAACGACGACCGGCGCGTCCATCTCGACCTCGTCCCACTCGAGGGCGACCGCGTAGTGCGTCGGGTTCGTTACCACGACCGTTGCACGCGGGACCGCGGACATCATGCGCCGGCGCGAACTCTCGCGCTGACGCCGCTTGAGTTGGCCCTTGACCTCGGGGTTACCCTCGGCTTGCCGATGCTCGTCTCGCACCTCTTGCTTGGTCATCTTGAGGTTTTGCTCCAACTGCCACTTCTCGTAAGCGAAATCGAGCAAACCTACGATCACGAGCAGCATCCCGAATTTCCATGCGATGCCGTAGATGAGATCGGCGGTCAACATGACGATGGTCGCGGGCGTCGATTGTCCGACCTTGTCGAAGAACGAGAGATTGCTGGAGACCGCGCTGTAAATTAAGATTCCGACTGCAGAGAGCTTAATTAACTGCTTGGCGAGCGACACCACGACTTGTTTGGAAAAGAGCCGCTTGAAGCCGTTGATGGGATTGAGTTTGCCGAACGACGGGGCGAGCGGCTTCATCGTAAACAGAAAACCGAACTGCAGCACGTTCGCCAGAATTCCCACCACCAGCGCGACGCCGAAGAGTAACACCAAGACGAAGCCCAGTCCCCCGGTCGCTTGGACAAAGAGCAACCAGACCGACTTCACGGTGAAGTCTTCGTGATTGGCCACTCGGGAGAGCACGGCCGTAGCCGTCGACTCAAGGCCGGCCATCGTCTGCATGAAAAAGCCATGGATAACGAAGACGCTCACGAGGAAAATCGCCGCGCCACCAAGCTCCTGACTCTTAGGAACTTGGCCGCGCTTTCGCGACTCCTCGCGGCGTTTCGGGGTGGCCTTCTCGGTCTGCTCCGGTTTAGGCACCGTTCGAACTCGCGGTTATCATCTGTTCATTAGGTTTTCGGCTGTTTCGCGACTTTCTCCAAGTCTGAGAACGCCAAAGCGGGAAGGTGGGTGCAGCCTGCCAATAAGGGAGGCTGACCCAAACACGACTCCGAGGAGAGAACATTGCAACGAACGCTGGGGATCTTCACCGGTGCGGCGATGGCAGCCGCGCTATTGGCCGGTTGCGGCAAAGCCACGCCGATCACGAGCGCTACCCCCACCCCGGCCCCCACGCTCCAGCCGAAAGTCTCGAGCGAGTACCCGATTCCCACGGCCAACGCGCAGCCTGAGGGCATCTCACGCGGCGCCGACGGCTCGCTCTGGTTCGTCGAAACGAACACGAACAAACTCGCTAAGCTGGACAAAACGGCAACCATTACCGAGTTCCCGATGCCCAGCGCGAACGCCGGACCGGTCAGCATAACCACCGGCCCCGATCAGCAGCTCTGGATGACCGAGCCGGGCGCGGGCAAGGTCGCGCGCTTCAGTCTCAGTACCTTCACCTTCACCGAGGTCACGCTCCCGAACGCGGCGGCCAAGCCGACCGGCATCGCCACCGGGCTCGACGGCAACCTTTGGGTGACCGACCCCGGAGCCAACGGCATCTGGAAGATCGCCCCATCGAGCACACCGCCGTATGCGACGACCTTCTATCCGCTCACCACGCCTAACGCGCAGCCCGGTGCGATCGTCTACGGCCCCGATTCGAACCTGTGGTTCGTCGAAACGGCCGTTAGCCGCATCGGAAAGCTGAATATCAGCGGCTGCTCCGGCGGAGCCTGTTCGGTTAGCGAGACGCAAGTCGGCGCCGGTGCCGGCCTCTCGTCGATCGCCAACGGCAGCGACGGCGCGTTATGGTTCACCGAGACCGCCGCCGACAAGATCGGGCGCGTCACCACCAACGGCGTGCTCACCGGGGAGTATCCTCTGGCACCGCTCAAAGCTCCGGTCGAGCTCGTGCTCGGCGAAGATAACAACTTCTATATCGCCGATCAAACCGGCAATCAAATCGGGCAGTTCGTACCGGGCACGCAGGCCGTTAAAGCCTATCCCGTCCCGACGGCCGCCGCGGCACCCTACGGCATCACGCTCGGCCCCGACGGTGAGGTATACTTCACCGAACAGGCCGGCAACAAGATCGGGCAGTTCCTCTACTTCTAGGAACCCGCCCCGACACGCGCAACGAGCGTCCGGCCATCATGGCGGGGCGCTCTTTGCGTTCAATGGACGCGCAGGCCGCGCATGACGACGTCCATCTGATACGCCACGTTGGCGAACAGATCGGGGGCGACGTTCCCAAGCAGCGGCATCGTCACCGCGAGCATAATGAGCCCGACGCCCACTTGAATCGGAAAGCCCACTACGAACACGTTCATCTGCGGCGCGACCCGCGACATGAACGCGAAGGCGATGTTCGTCACGAACAGCGCCACCGCAACCGGCGCGGCAATTTTAAAAGCCGACGTAAATGCCGCGCCGAAAAATATCATGACGTTTCCGGCCACGCTTGGATCCAAATGGATATACGGTAACGGCACCAGATTAAACGAACCCGCGACGCCTTGAATCAGATAGTAGTGGGCGTTGGTCACGAAAAAGAGCAGCGTCGCGATCGCCAACTCGAACTCGCCGATAATCGTCACCTGTTGCTGGGTCGTCGGATTGATCACGTTCGCTACGGCGAATCCGATCTGGAGATCGATCAACTCGCCCGCAAACTGAATCCCAATGAAGACGAACGATGAAACGAATCCGACGAGCAGGCCCAAGACCACTTGGCAGACCACCGCGAACACCAGCTCGGATATGCCGGGCGCGAGCGTCACCAGCGGAACGCTCCGGTATAGGATGAACGCCAGCAGCGCGCTCAGCCCCAGGCGCACCTGCATGGGAACCTGCGGCGACGAGATCGCCGGAAAAACGAAGAGCATCGTGCTGATGCGAATGAATACGAGAAGAAAGGTTTCGAATTGCGCGCCGCTCAGGCCGAAAAGATCGACCACGGTTACCTGATGTAACTAGGCAGATTCGAAAAAACGCGGCTCATGAAATCGGTCAGCATCGCCAAAATGAACGGGCCGAAGAACAGAATCGCAAAGCCGGCCGTGACGATCTTGGGAATGAACGCAAGGGTGGGTTCTTGGATCTGGGTCACCGCCTGGAAGAGCGAGACCACCAAACCGACGATCATGCTCAGCAGCAACACCGGAGCTGCCGCCACCAGCGCAACGAACACCGCTTCTCGCCCGAGCCCGATCGCGTCGCCGAAGGTCATTGCTTGAAACTCTGAAAGATCGCGGCCACGGTCAAATTCCATCCGTCGACCAGAATGAAGATCAAGATTTTAAACGGTAATGAAATGATGATCGGCGGAAGCATCATCATGCCCATCGAGAGCAAGATGCTCGCAACCACCATATCGATGACGATAAACGGAATATAGATTGCGAACCCGATCTCGAACGCCGTCTTGAGCTCGGAAATGACGAACGCCGGTATCAACAGATACGTCGGCACGTCGGCCTGGGCTTTCGGCCGCGGCTCTTTCGAAATCGAATAGAACAGCTGGATGTCTTTCTCGCGAGTCTGTTTGAACATGAACGTGCGCAACGGCGCGGCGGCGCGATCGAGCGCTACGGATTGCGAAATCTGGTTCTTCATATACGGCTGCAAGGCGTTGGTGTTGACCGCGCGGATGACGGGGTTCATCGTAAAGAACGTCAGGAACAACGCTAGGCCGATGAGGACCTGGTTCGGGGGCGTCTGCTGCGTCCCGAGCGCGGTGCGCACGAAGGAGAGCACGACGATGATCCGCGTGAACGACGTCACCATCACCAGCAACGTCGGCGCCAGCGCCAGCACCGTCAGCAGTAAGAGAATCTGGAGCGCGGCCACGACTTGGGTCGGGCTCTTGGCTGCCCCGACGCCGATATTCAGCGACGGAATCGGCAAAGTGGGCGCGGTCGGCGCGGTTGCCGCCGCGGCAATCGCCGGCAACACCCATAGCGTGAAGACCGCCAGCGCCGCGCCGATGAGAAACCACTGGTGGCGCTCCCAAACCTGCGCCAGAACCGCGCGAACCTTCCTCACGGTTTCCTACGAAAGGTCTTGAAAGTATCCATCAGCGATGAGCGCTGCATTCCAAGCACCGAGCGCTGCGCGGCGAGCCACGGCTCGACCTCGTCAGTCGGAAGCTCCGCCAGCGTGCTCACCTGCGCGTTGCCGCCGCCGACAAGCAGATATCGAGCTCCCACCTTCACGACGTGCAGCGAGACGTGTTGCGAGAGCATCGTCGATTCCAAAACCGTGACGAGCCGCCGATCCGCCGAAAGCAGAACGCGTCCGCGCGCGATCCCGCGCACGACCACCCACAGGCCCACGAGCATGAGCCCAACCACGACCAGCGCGAGAATGTAGTTCGACCAAAATCCGCTGGACACGCCGGCGATCAACCGATCTGCGGATTGAGTTCGCTGATCTTCACCGCGTACTTATCATCGACCACGACGACCTCTCCACGCGCGATCAGGATATTGTTCACATAGAGATCGATCGGCTCGGCAGCGAGCTTATCGAGTTCGAAGACGGTCCCGGATTGGAACGAAACGACCTCTCGCAGCGGCATCACGGTCTTTCCTAGGACCGCGCTGATCTGCAGCGGCACGTCGTGAACGAGATCCAGGTTGGCCTGCCCGGGCTGCGCCGCCCGCACCGGAGTTGGCTGCATCGGCGTAAAGGCCACCGTTTGCGCATTGCTCACCGCCGCCGAAGCCCGCGCAGCGGACGGCGATTGGCGTGGTGGCGGCTCGGGAGCAACCGGTTCGGGAGCGGCCGCCGGCGCGGCTTGCTGCGCCGGGGATAACCCGAATTTCGAAAGCGTAATCGCGGCAAAATCCAAGCTCAGACGCGGCGTGAGATCGGCGCCGACCTGCACCTCGCCTTCGTACGATTCGAACGGCGGCGGCGGCAAGAGCGTCGCATCGGTGCAGAGCTCGGCGTGCACGCCTTCGGCACTCGTTCCGAGCTCCTGCGCGAGTTGCTCGATCATTGCGGCTGAAATTTGAGACGCGGTCTCCGAGGCGATCGAGAGCTGCATCGGCCCCATCTCGGCCATGTCCTCGCTCCCGCCCAGCATCACCCCCACGACGTGTTGCATATCGGACTTCGGAAAGCGCACGACGATCTGCGCGCCCAACGACGGGATTTCGGCGATCGTCACCAACTCGTCACCGTCGGTCTTGATCGACCCCTCGTGATCGTTGCGGGTCGCTGCGGTCGCCGCGGCAGGTTGCTCCACCAACCGGCCGAGCACCGTGCCGGCGGCCGCCAGCATCGCATCGGCTAGTTGTTGCATATCCGGCATACGCTATTCGTCCTCGCTATGGATGACTTGAGCTACTTGCACCGCCACCTGATCTTTATTCCGCCCCGGGAACACGCGAAATTTCTCTTTGTCGTTAACCCTGGCGCTGAGCGGTTCGCTGGTCAGTTTGTCAAACACCACGACGTCGCCTTCGCGCAGTACCACCAGATCCCGCAGCGAGAGCATCGTCTTGCCTAACTCCACTTCGACCTCGACATCGGCGCGTTCGACGTTGCGCGTCAATTGCGCGATGTCTTCCTCGGTCATACCGCGTCCGGCGATCACCGTCGGCGACCATTGGAAATCGGTCAACTGTTGTCCGATCGACTGCAGCACGAGATACGGGAGGCAGAAGTTCATCACCCCGGCCATATCTCCGACCTTCAATTCCATCGACACGTACGCCACGATTTGATCGAGGGGAATAATACGCGGGATGAATTGCGGGTTCGAATCGAGCGCCTCGATCTTCAGCGAGAGCGTCAATAGATAATTCCACGACTCGCGGTAACTGTTGAGCATGCGCGCCATAAAGCGCTGCATCAGCGTTCGCTCGATATCGGTGAGGTCGCGAAGCTTGTTCGGAAACCAGCCCGGGCCACCCAGCAAGCGGTCGATGATCGAGAAGACTAAATTGAGATCGACCTGCACGATCCCGCTGCCCGGCAACGGATCCATCGAATAGATCGCCAGAATCGAAGGCGTACCGATGGAGGCGATAAAGTCGCCGTAACTGATCTGTTCGATCGAGATGATCGTCGCTTCGACGCGCGTCCTTAGATAGACGGAGAGCGAGTTGTTGAGCAGGCGCGTGAAATTCTCGTGAAGGGTCCGCAACGTCTGCAACTGATTGTTGCTGAACTTATCGAGCCGCTTGTTGAAGCGGAAATCGAACGACTTGACCCGCCGGCCGTCGATGGCTTCTTTAGCGGGCGCTCCGCCCTGCCCCGAAAGCTGGTTGATGAGCGCATCAATTTCTTCTTGTGAGAGACTCGACATCCGAGAACGCTATTGACCTTTCTCCGCTTTTGAAAGCGTCGCATTGAGCAGGACGATATCCACCCGACGGTTCTGCTGACGTTCTGCTTCCGTGCGATTCTGCGTTCGCGGCTTATACTCTCCATACCCGGCCGCCGAGATGCGGTACGGGTCGAGATGGTCCTTTTCGACCAGATACCGCACCACGTTGACGGCCCGTGCCGCCGAAAGCTCCCAATTCGTGGGATAGAGGGCGTTGTGGATCGGGACGTTATCCGTATTGCCCTCGACCCGGATCAGGTTCTTATTCTTGAGGAGAAAGGTATCGATGCCATCCAGGATCTGCTTGGTATGCGGCCGCAGCTCGGCACTGCCGCTATCGTAGTACGACTGGTCCGAAAGCAGCGTGATCACCAAGCCGCGATGGTCGACGTGGACCTGCACTTGCTTGCCGAGCCGGTGCTGCTGCACGAATTTCTCGAGGTCTTTCTGAATAGCCGGAATGCTGGCGCTCGCGTTGTTGGCCTGGCTGCCGTTCGCTCCTCCGCTGGGCGGCTGGTTAACCGACCAGGTATTGTCGAAACCGCCCGAAACGCTGCGCGCGAACTGCTGCACTTTCACGCGACTGATCGTCGACATCGCGAACAAAATAATGAAGAGCGCAAGCATCAACGTGATCATGTCCGCATACGTCAATAGCCAGCGCATCATACCGGCCGTTTCGAGCGATTGCTCTTTCTGACGATTACGGAACTTGGATTCGGCCGCGCGGGCGGCGGTTTTTGCCGGCTGTGCCATCGATCGGGTGCGCTATGCCGACGAGGCCGAGTAACCGGCCTCCCCTGCAACGGCTCCGCCCTCTTCTACATCCGGCTCGCGCTCCTTGGGATCCAAGAATGCGAGGAGTTTTTCTTCGAGCAAGCGTGGATTATCGCCGGCTTGGATCGCGAGGATTCCTTCGATCATGATCTCGCGGACCAGCAACAACTCGCCGTTGCGCTCTTTGATCTTGGTCGCGAGCGGCAACCATAGCAGATTGGCAAACATGATACCGAAGAACGTGGCGACGAACGCTTGCGCGGTTGCCACGCCGATGGTTCCGGCCACGTTGCTGCTGTTGCCCATCTCGGAGAGGCCCTTGAGCATGCCGATCAAGCCGAGCACCGTTCCGATGATGCCCAGCGTGGGCGAGTAGCCTCCCAAGCACGTGAAGACCGCTTCGGCCTTGCCGCCGGCTTCCTGGGTGTTGCTCACCTCGGTCTCGAGCACGCGGCGAATGATCTCGGTGTCGCGGCCGTCGATGACCAGTTGAATGCCTTTGCGCATGAACTCGTCGTCGAGCGCCGCCGCCTCGTTTTCGAGCGCCAGCAAGCCCTCGCGCCGCGCCTTCTCTGCAAACGAAACCAGCGTCGAGATAACGTCGCGCTCGTGATAGTTGGGCTCGATGAACGCCGTGCGGAAACCGCCAAAGAACCCGCGCACGAAAACCCGCATAGGAAAGGAAGTCAACGTGGCGCCGAGGGTCCCGCCCAGGATCAAAAACAAAGCTTCCCATCGTCCAAAGATGATGTGAGGATCTGTTCCGCCGACGTATCCGGCAAGAAAGATGGCGCCGAACCCGAGTATCAAGCCGGCAATGGTCGCGATGTCCAACGATCGATCTCCGCTGGTGGTTGTAGACGTCTACAAGTGGTATCGGCCACGACGGCCCGAACATCAAGTTCCGCTCGGCCGGGCTCCTACTCGGCGGGGCCGTAAATCTTTCGTTTGAAATCGATAATCTTCTGCTGAACCTGCGCCATGCGGTCGCGGACGATCAGCTTATTGCCGGAGGTCAGCGTCACGACGGTATCGGGGGTCTCCTCGAGCGACTCGATGAGGTCGCTGTTCACCATGACGGCTTGCCCGTTGAGGCGGATCAGTTGTATCACGCGGTTCGCTTCTGCGCGGGGGGACCAAAGGCCCACGCCCGGATAGAAAACGGGGGCCGTCGATCCGTCGACAGCCCCCGCTCCGCTCTCCCCGCATGGTGGTGGGGACGGTGTGTGGTGCGCTAGTTCTCGCTTGCCTGGAGATGGATCACGGTCTGCAGATTTTGGTCGGCAGTCGTGATGCCACGCGTATTCGCTTCAAATGCGCGCTGCGCGAGAATCAGGTTGGTGAATTCGGTCGAGAGGGAGACGTTCGACTGTTCGAGCGACCCCGCAACGATCGATCCGAATCGGCCCGAGCCGGCCGTCCCGACCTGGGCGAGACCGGAGGCCGACGTGGACGAGAATTGGTTCCCGCCGATGCGCGAGAGGCCGTCTTCGTTTTGGAACGTGGCTACCGCGACTTGCGCCAGTGCCCGGTTCTGGCCGTTGGTGAAGGCGCCGGTGACGGTGCCGTCCTGGCCGACCGTGATGTTCGCGAGGGTGCCGGCCGGGTAGCCGTTCTGCGAAACCACACTGGCCGTGTAAGCGCCCGCTAAGCTGGCGTCGCCGGAGTAGTCGAGCCCGATCGGGCCGGCCGTCGGTGCCGCTCCGCCCGCGGTCGGGGCATTGGAGTTGTTGCCGGCGCTCGGTCCCCACTGGGTCACGTTGATCTGGTTGCCTTGAGCGATCGCCGGCAGGCCGCCGTTTCCGGTATGGAGGTATGCGGTCGCGTTGGTGTCGAGCTGGTATCCGGCGACGCCGCTCTCGATCGCCGAGGAGTTGATGAACTGCCCGTTCTGGTCGAAGTACGCGTACCCGATGGTTCCGGACGACCCGGTGCCGTACGTCGGGGCCGTGACGGCGCCGCCCGCGCCGACCGTTCCGGGGGTCGCGATGGTCGAGAACTGGGTGCCATCGGCAAAGCTGACGCTCACCTTCCAGCGCGTGGCCGGCACCACGGCGGTGCCGTTCGCAACCTGCACGGAACTCGGAAGGCCGTTTGTGGCCGCTCCGACCGTGATGGTGTTTGTGCCCGAGAGCGTGCCGGCAGCACCAAGGGTAAAGGTTGCCCCGCCCATGGTGATGGTTTGGCCGGCACTCGCGGTCTGGGTATTGCCCAGCGAGTCCGTGACGCTGGCGGTGGAGGCGCCTGTTGAGGTGACGGTAATCGTGTCGTTCTGGCTAGCAGCTAGATTTACGGTGGGAGCACCGCTCAGGTTCGTTCCGGCACCGGCCGAAGCCACGGTAGCCGGGGTTGCGCCCGCGACGTCCGGGGTGTAGGTGATCGTGGCTTGGTGCGCGTTGCCGAGCGAATCGTAAACCGTCGTCGAGATCGACTTCGGCGTGCCGCCGGTCACGGTGGCGCCGACGTTGTTCAGGAATTGTTGCGACCACTGCGTCTGGTCGAGATTCCCGCCCATCGCCATGTCGAAGACCTGGTCGTTCGAGCTGGGTCCAACCTTGGTGCCCGAACCCGTCGCCGTGGCCTGCTCTTGCAAGCCGAGCGGGATCGTGACGTTGCCGGGGCTCCCGGTCTGCGAGATCTGCCCGTTCGTGCCGGTCATGTAGCCTTGCACGGCCAGACCCGAGGCGGGATCGTACAAGAGCCCGTTGGAGTTGAGCGAGAACGCGCCGTCGCGGGTGTAGGTCGGTGCCGAAGTGCCGTTGGTGTTGCGCAGAATGAAGAATCCGTCGCCGTTGATCGCGAGATCGGTATTGACGCCGGTCGTTTCGAGGCCGCCCTGACCGAACTGCGTGTCGATCGAGTTGACCTTGACGCCCAGGCCCTGGTCTTGCGGGTTGATGCCGC
>Ga0207416_1001427_pt1 | contig 31804 bp, 29 predicted proteins | sample PaiPotPPM11metaG_FD_184107 | JGI IMG/M metagenome (GOLD analysis project Ga0207416, IMG submission 184107) | Iron sulfur acid spring bacterial and archeal communities from Banff, Canada, to study Microbial Dark Matter (Phase II) - Paint Pots PPM... ...
CGGGATGGGGTCCGGGAGGGAGGGAACTCGTCTCGGTCGTTACAGACGCGCGTCGGTCAGGCGAACGACCCACCGGTGTCAAGCATCATCTGACGAGGTGTGGCCCGCCGCACCCGCCGGCTGGCCATCGCCGCAGCGATCATCGCCGTTCAAAAAAACGTTGCCGGGCTGTTGGGGCTGACCCGGGAGACCCCGCCACCACCCTGGCGGCCGTGTCCGCGCTGGCAGCGACGGCGGGGGCGAGCGCGGCGGGTGCGGCGTTGGGCGTCAGTCGGGCGCGCTACGCTCGCCAGCTGCAGGCGGTGAGCCCGTCCCGTCCGCGGGGCGGCGGCCAGCAGCCCCGCGCCCTCAGCCAACCCGAACGCCAGGCGGTGCTCGACGGGCTGCACAGCGAGCGCTTCCGCGACGCCGCGCCGGCCGCAGTCTACGCCGCCTTGTTGGATGAAGGGAGCTATCTGTGTTCCGAACGCACGATGTACCGCCTGCTCGCCGCCGCCAGCGCCGTGCGCGAGCGCCGCGACCAGGCCCGGCATCCCACGTATAGCCGCCCGGAGTTGCTTGGCGACGCGGCCCAACGCGGTCTGGAGTTGGGACATCACGAAGCTGCTGGGTCCGGCGAAATGGACCTCCTTCCACCGGTACGTCATCCTCGATGTCTTCAGCCGCTACGTCGTCGGCTGGCTGGTCGGCCTGCGCGAGACGGCCGAACTGGCCCAGGACTTCATCGCCGAGACCGCGGCCAAGCAGGGTATCGACCCGGGCACACTGACGTTGCACGCCGACCGGGGCTCTTCCATGACCGCCAAGCCCGTTGCCTTCCTGCGGGCGGACCCGGGCATCACGCAGAGCCATGCGCGGCCGCAGGTGTCCAACGACAATCCCTACTCCGAGAGCCAGTGCAAGATGCTGAAGTATCGGCCGCGCTTTCCCAACCGGTTCCTCAGCATCGAGGGGCGCGGGCCTTCTGTGGGCCGTTCTTCCGCTGGGACAACGCGGAGCATCATCACAGCGGCCTCGGCCTGCACACGCCGGAGGCCATGCACTATGGGCTGGCGACGGCGCGGCAGCGCGTCCGCAGCGAAACCCTCGACGCCGCCGACGCGGCGCATCCCGCGCGGTTCGTCTCCAAGCCGCCGACCCCGCCAGTCATCCCCACCGCGGCCTGGATCAACAAGCCAGCGACGCCGACCAGAGAGGAGGGTGCTGCCATGAACCCGCCAACCCTTCCCTGATTTCCCCGACGAGCTGTCTCAGCAAGGTTGACAGGTTCCGCCCGCTGATTGGCTTGTCGTTGCTTCCCAGTCAGGCATATTTGCGACACTCTGGTCAAAACCGATGCCGACAACGCAGGGGTTCCAAAGGATAGAAACACCGTTATTGGAGGTGCCATCGCCGCTGAATGGACCACACGGATTAAAGAGATGGTCGTATTTCCACTCTTCACCTTCAATGGTGAATGCGACAGCTTGACGGGGAACAATACGGTCAACAGTACCTCCACCGTTGATAACAGAAAAGCGATGCCCGCGACATATTATAGACGCTGCATTGTGTTCCCACGCCGGTTCAGGCTTCTACATGTCCAGGAGATAAGCATAGCCTGATAGCAGTGTAACGCTATACCGCAGCCGGAGCAGCCTGAACGCACTTTGTGGTACCGGGTGCGCAAGTTTTCTGCATGGGAGGAGGACGTTTGGCCGACGCGGCGCACCGATTGACCAGAGGGGCCACTGAAGTTATCCGGGATGAGCCGCAAGGAGGGCACTTCACGTCAGCTTGATACCCACTGCCATGCGCTATCTCCAGCCTCGCTCCAAGGAAATGCACAACGAAAGAAGCCGTACCCTCATAAACGATCGTTTGCGACGCGTTCGCCGGCGAGGCAGGTCGGCCGTAACGCCGCGCTCCCGGGTCTGTTACGCAATCCGTTTCACAATCAATATCTCGTAACTTGCCGCCGTCCGTGAGTTGTGACGTAGCCGGGTGATGTGCCGGTTCGGACACGGATTCCTCGATGGCTGCTGCCCTGGCTCGCGCCTGTCTCAAACCGGCATGGCAGCCGTCCGCGCGGCGATCTGCTGAGTATGCGGACGGACTGCGCGGTGCAGGGCGCACCACCGCCGGGCCGAGAATCGTGCTGAGCTTGCCCGCAGCGTCAGCCTGCCCTGCCGCAGAAACCGCGGAGCCACGGATTGAGTCTCCGTGCCCGCGCGGACGCCGCACCGCTGGCAACCGCTCAGCTATCGCCTCGCCACAGGGAAGGGTCGATCTGAGGAATCCCGGCTGTCCTCAAACAAGCGCTCCCCTGTGGCGAGGGGAGACACGGCTCTGGGGAGATCGCCGCTCCACGGCGATGCGGACGCGGCGGGGTTAGGCGAGCGGCCTACAGCGCGTCCGCGGTCTTCGTGCCTTCGGCCTGCTTCGCTTCGTAGGCCTGGATCGCGGCCTGGCGCTCGCGCTCTTCGGCGGCTTTGTGCTCGGCCTGCAAGCGCATCGCCTCTCTTGCCTCGGCGATGTCGCCCTTCAGCGGCTTCGGCGGAGGAATTGGCTTGTTGATCTCCGGGTGCTCGTTGGGTCGCACCGGGCCGGTGACGAGGTTCTTGACCTCTTTGCCCAGGTGCCAGTAGGTGCCCTTGTCGGGTATGCGCCGCGGATAGCCGTCACGGAAGGTGAAGGCGGCGAATGACGTGGGCATCACCCGGCGGGCGTCGTGGCTGCAGACCGGGCATGGCGCCGGTTCAGACGATTCGCGGATCGAGCGCAGCAGCTCGAACACGCCATCGCATGGTTCGCAGAAGAACTCGTAAAGCGGCATGCGCCTCCCCTCATCTTCCCGATTAGCAACAGTTGCCACGGCCCAGCGCCGAACGTGGGCCGTGCGGCAGATCGTATCACGCCCCGCTGTGAGCGGCCAACGGCGCCGGTCCCTCTTCGGCAAGGTCGCCTGGCGAGCGCGGCGCAGCGCGCGTGTCACGGCGCAGCGCGTCCACGAAAACCGCGGAGCGCGGCGTGGCCTCCAGCACATAGCGGATGTAGCCGCGCAATACCTGCTCGATCTCCGACTGCAGCTCGACTGAGAGCCGCAGCCCCGCGGCGGTGGCCCAGTCACCGCGTTGCAACAGGCGCAGGACTTTGAGCGCGTTCACGCTCAGCGGCCAGAGACCCGGCTGGCCGGCGCGGCAGGTGGGACAGACCACTCCGCCGAGCGCGGGGCCGAACGCGTTGGTCACGGGCGTGAGCGGCCCGGAGCACACCACACAGCGATCGAGCTGCGGGCGATAGCCGACGAAGGCCAGTAGCTGCAGCTCGAACAGCCGCACGGCCGGATCTGCCGGATCCGCGGGCGTGGCGAGCCGCCGCAGCGTTTCGGCCAGCAGACGGAAGACCGGGTAGTTCTCGGAGCGCGCTTCGCTGAAGCGATCGACCAGTTCGGCGGCGTAGATGCCGCGCGCCAGCCGCTGCAGATCCTCGCGCAGCGGCATGAAACTCTCGACGGTTTCGCTCTGGGTGACGATATCGAGGTTCTGGCCGTGCGCCAGCAGCAGCGTACTCCAGGTCAGCGGCTCCAAATGGCCGGCCTTGCGGCTGGTTTGGCGGCGTACGCCCTTGGCGATGGCCTCCAGCTTGCCGAGCTGCGGCGAATAGAGCGTGAGGATACGGTCTGCCTCGCCCAGCTTGCGCTGGCGCAGGACGATCGCTTCGGTGCGGTAGACGCGCGGAATGCGTGCTGGCACGTCGTTCGTTCTGCCTGATCAAACCTGCTGCCGGCCTTCGAGGGCGCGGGTCAGCGTTACTTCGTCTGCATATTCGAGGTCGGCGCCCATCGCCAGGCCGCGCGCCAGCCGCGTGACGCGCACGCCGCTGGGTGCGATCAGGCGATCGAGATACATCGCCGTGGCGTCGCCCTCGACGTTTGGATTGGTCGCCATGATCACTTCGCGCACGGCGCCGCCCTGGAGACGGCCGATCAGCTCGCGCACCTTCAGGTCATCCGGCCCGATGCCGTCGATCGGCGAGATCACGCCATGCAGGACGTGGTACAGACCCTTGTAGCTGCGCGTGCGCTCGATCGCGAGGATATCGAGCGGCTCTTCGACCACGCAGATCAGCGTCGTATCGCGCCTGTCGGAGCGGCAGATGCGACATGGGTCGATGTCGGTCAGGTTCTGGCAGGAGCTGCAGAAGGTGATCTGCTCTTTGACGTCCACGATCGCCTGCGCCAGGGCGTGGGCTTCGTCGGCGCTGGTGCGCAGAATGTGATAGGCCAGGCGCTGCGCGGACTTCGGACCGACGCCGGGCAGCTTGTGAAACTCGTCGATCAGCCGCGCCACCGGCGCTGCCGCCGCAGAAACAACGTCGTTCAACCCGCTCACCTCGTTGCTGCTACGTACAAGTATAGCAAATCTGCTAACACTCAGTCTCAGTTTTGCCTGGCGGACAGGGTGGGAAGCAGATGCGGCGAAAGGCCCGCTGTTTCAGCCTCTGGGAGCGTTCAGGCGGGCGGGGCCGAGGCAACGCGCCAGCGTATTCGCGGCGGACGCACAGCCGCACAGAGCGGCCCGCCGCGGTCGCCAGTCAAACTGAGGGCTCCGGCGAGCGTGTCTCCCGTGGCGAGAGCGCGATCGATGTCGGGCGCAGCGATATCGGAGAAGCGGAGCTTTGCGCGGCGGAACATGGCGAAGCGCCCGTCCGGACCGAGCACGCCCCAGCTCAGGTACAGGAATCGGTCGCCGCGTTTGCCATGCACGAACGGCCCCCGAAAGTCGAGGTCGCCATCATCGCGCCGCACAGCCTCGACGGTCATCTCGAAGACCGCTTCGCCCGCGTCGCCGGGAGTGAGATAGACCACATCTGAGCCGCGCTGCACGCCGAGATACACCGGCTCGCATTCGTGGAAACGCAGTCCGGGCAGCGTATGCCCGACGATGCGCAGATTCAGCGCGGTCATCGCCGTCTCCGGGGGACATCTTTGCCGACCGCTCACGCTTGCGGGCTAACCGAGGCCCGGCAGATTCAGGCCGGCGCCGCCGAGCGCGCCGCCGAGGCCGCCGGTGAGCGAGTTCATGGTCTCGGCCTGCTTCGCCTCGGCCTTCTCCTGCGCGTCCTTGATCGCGGCCAGCACGAGATCCTGCAGCATCTCGACGTCTTCTGGGTCGACCACGTCCTTTTCGATCGTGATCGAGACGATCTTCATGTCGCCGCGCACCTCGGCCTTGACCACCCCGCCGCCGGCCGATCCTTCCGTCACGGCGGTCTGCGCTTCTTGCTGCGCCTGCATCAGCTTGTTTTGCAGCTCCTGCGCCTGTTTGAGCAGATCGGGGCTGATGCCGCCGAAGCCGCCACTGCCCCCACCGCCGCCGTGTCGCCGCTGCTGCCTGTTCATCGTGTCATCTCCCTCGGTTGGCGGCTCAGGGCATCTCGATGCCGCACGCGCTGGATTATGTCGCCTTCTCGAGTGGCCGGGCGCCCAGCTTCAGCGCCTCATCCAGCAGGTGGCTCGGCCGCTCCGCCGCAAGCGCCTGCATGCGGTCAACCACGTCGGACTGATGCAGGCAGCTCACCGTGAGCGATTGGCCAAACAGATCCTCGACGGCGCGCCGCAGCGCACTGAGCGCCTCGGGCCGCTGTGCCCGATCCGCGAGCGCCTTGTGTTTGAAGCCAAGTGCGAGGCCAGCCCCGTCGATGCTGACGATATCACACCCGCTGTTCAGCAACGCTGCTGTGCTCTTGTCGATACCGCCGAGGAGCGCATACAGCTCGCGCATGCGTCGACGCGCCGCATCCAGCGATGGCAACGGTGCGACTTCCGCGCTCGGCACCGCGCCGCCAGGGGCCATCGTGGCAGGGGCCGCAACCGGCACATCTGCCGGAATCCCGGCAGTCGCGGGTCCGGGCGTTTGCGGCTTCATGCCGTCCGCCGTCGCGGCGAGTACCCCAGCCTCGGGCAGCTCGACCGCCGGCGAGCTGGTGAGCAGCTCCGCCGGCTCCTCCGGCGGCGGCTCGACGCTGCGCCTGGCCACCAGCGGTACGGGCGGCGGACCCGTGCGCGGCGCCTGCACCGCCCGCACGCGATCGACGGGCGCCGGCGCAGGCGGCGAAGCCGAAGGCTCGCTCACGCGGCCGCGGGCTGCCTGTGGCTGCGCGGCGACCCGGCTGCTGGAACCCGGCTCGCCCGCCGCAACCGTGGGTTCTACGGTGCTCTCGATGATCGCCAGCTCAAGCGGCAGCGGCGAAAGCGGATCGGCGCGGAAGTCGGCGTTCATCAGCAGGCGCAGCACGCGCGCCAGCTCGCCGGCGCTGCGCTCGCCGGCCAGCACAAGCAGGCCGGCGAGCGCCTCCTCGCCGAGATCCAGCGAGGCTGCCGCACCCGCGCGTACGAGCAACGCTGCGCGCAAAGACTGCACGCAGTCGCGGGTGAACTGGCGGAGGTCGATACCGTCGTCGCGAACGGCAGCGACGAGGTTCAGCGCTTCCGCGAGCTGTCGATCGAGCAGATTGCCCAGCAACTCGCGTGCCCGAACGTCACCGGCGCCGCCGGTCGCGGCGCGCAGGCTCGCTTCGCTCAACTCGCGGCCCTGCGTGGCGATGGCCTGCTCGAAGAGATTCACCGCATCGCGCAGGCTGCCGGTGGCGCGGCGGGCGATCAGCGTGAGCGCGGCATCGTCTGCCTGCACGTCCTCGGCCTGCGCGATCTGGCGCAGCCGTCCGACCACGTCGGCGAGCTTGATGCGGACAAAATCGTAGACCTGGCAGCGCGAGAGGATCGTTTCGGGGACTTTATGGCGCTCGGTGGTGGCAAGCACGAAGATCACGTGCGGCGGCGGCTCTTCCAGCGTCTTCAGCAGCGCGTCGAAGGCGAATTGGGTCAATTCGTGGACTTCGTCGATCAGGTAGATCTTGTAACGCGAGCCGGTGGTGGAATAGCCGACGCGCTCGCGCAGCTCGCGGATCTCGTCGATGCCGCGGTTGCTGGCGGCGTCCATCTCCACCAGGTCGAGCGCGCGGCCCGACGCAACGGCCTGGCACGACTCGCAGTGCGTGCAGGGCTGGCCCGCTTCGGGCGCCTCGCAGTTGACGGCCTTGGCGAGGATGCGGGCGGTGCTGGTCTTGCCGGTGCCGCGCGGGCCGCAGAAGAGATAGGCATGCGAGACGCGGCCCAGCTCGACGGCACGGGCGAGCGTGCGCGTGACGTGGTCCTGCCCGGCCACGTCGGCAAAGGTCTGCGGCCGCCACTTACGATACCAAACCTCAGCGGCCATCCGTCAGCCTCACTTTGCGCCGGGGCAGAGCCGGGCGTTTGGAACACCTGTGTTATTATACCGTAACAGACGGGCGTGTGGCCAGCCGGCGATGTGCCCCCGAGCCAGTGTTACCGACGGGGGCAGGGTTGCCGCAGAACCGGTGGCCCCGGAGAGGCTGAGGCAGCCTGACCCGGCCGCGCATGCCCGCCTACGCCGCCGCCCTGCGCCCGCGCCAGGCGCCGGCCGGGCAACGTGCGCGGCCGCGGGCGGCGGGTGCGGCGGCGGCGGCGGCAGGGGAGCCGGCGTGGCTGGCCAGCACGCAGCGCTGCGGCACGCGCCTGGCCCCTGCCGGCCCGCGCCGCGCGGGCGCAGCACGGCTGCCGCCCGGTCCGGAAGCTGGTGGCGCGGGACCGGGCGGGGGCGACGCGCCGCCGGCGGTGCGCCGTGGCCCCGCCGCCCGACCAGCGGCGGCGGGCCGCGGCGTTGGTGCCGGCGGCGCCGCGCGCGGCCCTGGCCAGCGCCTCCGCGCGCCGCAAGCCGCTGCCGCTCCGGGCCGCTGCCGCGCGCCCGGACGGCGTCTCCCCCGGCGCCGCGCCCGAGGCGGACGCGGTGGGCAGCAGCGCTGTGAGGCACCAGCCGCCGCTGGGTAACCGCTATTTCTGAGGCACTACGGCCCCGGCCGAAATCCCGCGCATCCGCGTGGACCGCGCGGCCGAAACGGTGCGAACGGCCCGAGCCGGCGTGCCGGCTCGCCTGAGCTGCTCGGCTGCGTCCGTGGCGGCCCGCTCGTCGTCCATCAGCGCGAACAGGGACGGTCCGGCGCCACAAAGCACGGCGTTGCCGCAGGCGTCGCGCAGGGCGACGCGCAGATCGCCCAGTCCCGGAAACGCGACATCGGCGACACGATCGAAGCTGTTCGTAAGCCATTCATGCCGCAGCGCGTCGCTCCGCGCGAGTGCCGCGCTCAGCCGCTCGGTGGCCGAGCCGTCCCTGTAGTCGGCGCTTTTGAGCATGCCAAACAGTCGCGCGGTCTTGCCGCCGGAGGCAAGCTGGGGCGTCACCACTACCAGCCAGCGCGTTGCGGCGTCGGGCAGCGGCCGCAGCAGCTCCCCCCGCCCCTGCGCGAGCTGCGTGCCGCCCCGGATGAAGAAGGGCACATCCGACCCCAGCTTCGCCGCGATTGCTTCGAGGCGAGGCACACCAAGCGGCCGCGCCGCGATCGCATCAAGGGCGCGCAGCACCGCTGCCGCGTCGCTGCTGCCGCCGCCCAGACCGGCCGCCGGGGGCACGCGTTTGCGCAGGCGCAGAGCTGCGCCGATCGGTGTGGCGTACGCCTTAAGCGCCTGGAGCGCGAGGTTGGCCTCGGGCGGACCCAGATCCCAGCCAGCCGGCGCGTCGAGCGCGAGGGCGGCCCGATCGGCTTCACAGAGGAGAACGTCGTCGCGCAGGGCGACTGTTTGCAAAATCGTGCGGATTTCGTGGTAGCCGTCTGGTCGCCGGCCGAGTACCTCCAGCGTCCAGTTGATCTTGGCGCAGGCGCGCAGCGCGACGCCGTTCCCGGTCATGCGTCCGTCTCGTCGGCCGGGAGTATTGCTGCTTCGCCGGGCGGCGAGCTTGCGCCTGGTGTGGGTGCCGGCCTCATGCCTGCATAGTGCCGGTACAGTGCCAGCCATTCGGCGATAGTCAGCGTGCCGGGGCGACGCGCGGGATCGATGCCGGCGGCGTGCAGCAGCGGCTGTGCGGCGCCGGGCGGCAGCCAGAGGCCGCCGGCCAGCCCGTTGTGCAGTTGCTTGCGCGGCTGCCGGAAGCCGGCATGTACCACGCGGAAGAATCCGGCCAGCTCCGCTTCGGGAACGATCGGCTCGGCGAAGCAATCGAGCCGCACCACGGCTGAATCGACGCGAGGAGGCGGGCGGAAGGCCTGCGGCGGCACGTGAAACAGCATGCGCGGCGTGGCAAACACCTGCACCGATACCGCCAGCAGGCTGAGGCCGTGTTTGCGGCAGATCGCTTCGGCCACTTCGCGCTGCACCATGACGACCAGGCGGGCGGGCCGTGGGCCGCGTTCGAGGAAATGGCGCATCACCGGCGCGGTGATGTAGTACGGCAGGTTGGCGACGAGGATGTACGGCGGCGCCCGTCCGCCCGCGGCGAGCAGCTCGTCCGCGCCGTGATCGAGCACACTGCCGCCGACAACCGTAAGCCTGGGCTCGCCGGCGTGGCGGCGGCGCAACTGTTCGGCGAGGCGCTCATCCAGCTCCACGGCCGTGACGTGGGGCGCGCGATCGAGCAGCAGATCCGTCAGCACACCGCCGCCAGGCCCAACCTCGATCACGTCGTCCGCTTCAGAAAGCTCCGCGGCAGCGACGATGTCGTGTGCGATCATCGGATCGATCAGAAAGTGCTGGCCGATGCGCGCCCGTCGCGGACGCGCAGTCGACTTGCGCCCGGAGCCACGGGCTGGCGCCCGCCGCGCCGGGGCATGCGTGTGTCGAGGCACGGAACTCCCCAGTCACAAGCGGGGAGGCGGGCGGCGTCTGCCGCCCGCCTCCCGGATGTTGCACGATCGTGCACCCGCCGTCGATCTCGCCTCCAGAGCTTGCGTATACGAGCCTGCTCGGGCCACGCACTCCGACGGCACCCGGGAGGGCCTGCTTACGGCTGCTGCCTTCCAGCCCTGACCGGATTCGCAGTCTCCCGCCGCGCCGGACGCGGCCGGTCAACACAGGCCGTACGAACAGTCCTCCGAGACCGCAGACCTCGGGCAGGGAATTCCGCCCCGCATTAAGGAGGGTTTCGGGTACAGGGCACCACCAGCACCCCGCGTAGCACGACCACAAGCAGTATATCAGCGCACCGCGCAGGGGGCCACGCCTGCGCCGGCGGCGCGCCACCAGCGCCACCGAGACTCACGCGCCGCGAGCCGCGCGGGGCACCTAACCCTGACGCCGCAAGCGGCGTCTGTCCCTTCCCGAGCCGGGAAGGGACTCCTGGAGCGGTCCTACCTGCAGCAGACGGCTGCGAGGCTCCGGTGTCCTTGCGGGACAGACCGCGGGCTGGTCATCCACTACCGTCTGTCTTCGAACGAAACCCTTCCCCTGCGGGGAAGGGAGACGCGGCGCAAGCCGCGGCGGGGTTAGGCGCCGGCCGGCGGCTCGCACATCTCCACGACGATGGCGTCGTCGAGCACGGTTACGCGACGCACGGCCGTGCGCAGGGCGTCGCGGCGCTGCTCGAACGGCAGATCCGTGCCGTTGCGCACGGCCTCCAGCACCTGTTCGCGGGCGCGGCGTTGCTCGTCGAGCGACTGCACGATGCGACGCGTGCTCTCCAGTTGATTGATAGCCTCGTCGGCCTCCATCTGCTCCTGCATCACCTCGATGCTTAGCTCCCGCAGCCGCTCGCGTGAGAGCTGGTGGCTGGCCGCCGCCTGCATGTACTGCTCCAACTGGCGATCGAGCTGGTGCAGGCGCGCGCGCATGCGCTGGACCTCATGCTCGACCGTCGGCCCCGCGAAGGCCCGCGGCGGGTCGCGCAGTTCAGCTTCCAAGCCCGCGACAGCCTGGACGCAGACCTCGGCTTCCAACTCGTCGGCGCGACGGGTGTGATAGGCGCAGGTGCTCTGATTGGTGCGCGAAAGGCACTGATAGTAGCGATACTCGGCTGTGCCTTCGCCGCCGCCCTCACGGCGGGTCCAGGTCTGGTGGCGGCTGACGCCGATCATTTTGTTGCCGCAGTACCCGCAAAAAGCGAGCCCGGAGAGCAAGAACTGCCGCACGTTGCGCGCCCCGCCGCTCGTGCGCCGGCTGGCCATGCGGTCCTGCACGCGCCGGTAGTCGTCGGGCGAGATCAGCGCCGGGTGGCTGCCGGGCACGCGCACGCCGAACCGCGTATACGTGCCCAGATAGGCGCGGTTGAGCAAAATGTCGCGGATCGTGATCATGCTCCAGTTGCCGTCGCGCCGGGTGCGGTAGCCCTCCTCGTTCAAGCGCCCGGCGATCAGGCGGATGCCCAGCCCCTCCCGTGTGTACAGCCGGAAGATGTAGCGCACGATCGCTGCTTCATCGGGCACGGGCTCAAGCCGGTGCTTCGGTCCCACGCGGTAGCCGTATGGCGGGCGGCCGAGCACCTCTCCGCGAATCGCCTTCTTGCGCATCGCCTCTTTGACGCGGTCGCCGATGGGGACGCCCGTCTCGCGCCTGCCGAGACGCTCGATCAGACGCGAGGCGGGGTCGGCTTCACCGTCGAGCGCCACGACGTGCGACCCCAGCCCTTCGATCTGGAACAGCGAGCGGGCGGCCTGCATCGCGTCGGCGCCGAGGCGGTCGACGGTATCGACCACGACGGCGCAGCCGGTAGTGCGGTTGTGCTTGAGATAGTCGATCAGTTGCTGGAAGCCGGGGCGCTCGGCGCCGTCGCTGGTGTTGTCGATGAACGTCGCGGCGACCTGATAACCTTCGCGTTTGCAGAACTCGAGGAAGGCGCGATTTTGGCTGGCGACCGAATCCAGCGGCGGCTCCTCCCCGTTCGCCTTCGCGAGCGGGAGGGGGGCTTCGAGGAAGTAGCCCAGGGCCTTCTGTGCCTGAACCACCGCGGACTCTCTCTCAGAGGCAATACGGAGCCGGCACGACTGCACCGGCCCGGCCCAGCCCTTTGTCTAACCGACGTACAGAATGCGCTCGCAGTTACTGCAAAAGACCAGCGCCATGCCGCTGCGGGCGCGCTGGAACAGCGTGCTGGGCAAGGCGATGCGGCAGCCGAGACAGGTGCCGCCCTGGACGCGCGCCACCGCACGCCCCTGGCGGGAACGTCGCAATTGGTCGTACTTGCGCAGCGCTTCGCCGTCGAGGGGACGGCGGGCCTGCTCACCGCGTTCGCGCAGCGCCGCGATCTCTTCGTTCACCGTGTCGGCCTGTTCGGCGAGTTGGCCCTGCTCCGCCGACCAGGCGGCTTCGGCCTCCGCGACGTCGCGCCGCAGCGCGTCGCACTCCCCCTGCAACTCATCGGCGCGCCCCATCGCCAGCAGCAGCCGCTCCTCGCGCCCCTGCAACTGGCGGCGGAACTGGTCGATCTCGTCTTGCAGATCCTGCAGCTCTTTGGCACTGGTGATCCGGCCGCTGTAGAGCTTCTCCTCAACAGGCGCAATTTTCGCGCGCAGATCCTCAACGTCGATCTCGGCGTCGCGCTGCTCGGTTGCGGCGCTGCGCAGCAGCGGCTCCAGCTCGGCGATGCGCTCGCGTCGCTGGGTCTGACTCTCGTCTTCGACCTGGCGGGAGCGAATCTCGGCCAGCGTTCGCTCACAGGAGTCGATCTGGGAGTCGATCTCCTGCAGGGCGTACAGATTGGCGACGCGGGTCATGCACTACCTCAGGAGGGGCCGGCAGGCTGAGGCATGGCAGCGGCCGCAACGGTCGCCGTACATGCCGTCCGAGCGGGATTATATGGTCGCTGAGCCGCGGCGGCAAGGCGACAGCCGGGCATTTTCGCCGCTTTGGGATGCCTTAACCGTACCGATACGGTCCATCGTACGTCTGCCGGCAGCGGCGGGAACGGCGGGATCGCGCCACTCCGGGGCGATGCAGCAGCGCGATCGGTGCGGGCGCAGCCGCGGGCGATCGGAGCGCGGCGAAGGCCGGCAGCCGCGGCCGGCGGACGGCAACGTGGTCCGATTCTCAGCAGGCACAGGCGATTCGACGCCCCCCAGCCCGTTTGACACTCCGGCGGACGGCTACCTATGATTATGAACGTGTGCGGGGCTCCGGCGAGCCCCGCACCGGGGCATAGCAAACGATCGATACCGTGCAATTCAACGTCTCTCAGCTATTGCGCGAGCCGCTTGGCTCGCGCAGAGTCTATCGGATAGAGGAACCGTTCAGGCCGGATGCGGCTCAGCAAGCGTCCGTCACCGTTTGCGGACCCGCGGAGTTGCTGCGCACAGACCGGGGCATTCTCGTCCGAGCGCAGCTGGTGTCGCAGGCAGAGACCGAATGTTCTCGCTGCCTGCGAGCGGTCAGGTACCCGATTGCGCTGGAGATCGAAGAGGAGTTCCTGCCCACCATCGATCCCGTGACGGGAGCCGCGCTGCCTGCATCCGCGGAGCCCGGCGCCTTCACGATCGATGGGCATCATATTCTGGATCTGACCGACGCCGCCCGGCAGGCGTGGCAACTTGAGCAACCCATGGCGGCGCTCTGCCGCGAGGATTGTCCCGGTCTCTGCCCGGAGTGCGGCGCCGATCGCGCCGCGGGGCGCTGCGGCTGCGAAGGCACGCCGATCGATCCGCGCTGGGCCGCACTCGCCACGCTGCGGCAGCGCGACGGCAGCTCCAGTGAGACAGCGGAGGAAGAGTAAACCATGCCCCCACTGCCGAAACGCAAATATCCCAAGGCGCGTCAGGGCAAGCGGCGCAGCCACTTGCATCTGAGCCCGATCCAGACCACGCTTTGCCCGCAGTGCGACACGCCCCGGCTGGCGCACCACGCCTGCCCCACCTGCGGCTATTACAAGGGTCGTGAGGCGGTCGAGATCGCTAAACCGAGCCTGAATGAGTAGTCCCGCCGGCCGGCCCGATGAACGCTGGCGCCGGCGGGATTCGAATCGCCCCGCCGCGGCATTTCGGAGGTTGGGTCATGGCGATGCTCACCTCGTCTGCATCCGTCGCGGTGGACGCCGAGCCGCATCCCGAACTCGCGTGGGTCTTTCCCGGCCAGGGCTCCCAGGCGGTCGGGATGGGCCGCGATCTGTACGACCGTTATCCCGCCGCGCGCCAGATCTTCGACGCCGCCGACGACGCGCTCGGCTTTCGCCTGAGCGCGCTCTGTTTCGAAGGCCCGGAAGAGCAGCTCAGGCAGACGATCAACACACAGCCCGCGATCGTCACCGCCAGCATCGCCTGCTTCGCGGCGGCGTACGGCCGGCTCGACGTGGTGGACGGGGCGCCCGCCTTCGTGGCGGGGCACAGCCTGGGCGAGTATTCCGCCCTGATCGCTGCCGGCGTGCTGCCGTTCTCGGACGGCGTGCGCCTCGTGCGTGAACGGGGCCGCCTGATGCAGGAGGCGGGCGAGCGCAACCCCGGCACGTTGGCCGCGATCATGGGCGCCGACGAGTCCGCCGTCGAAGAGGTCTGTCAGGAAACCGGCGCCGAGATCTGCAACGTCAACGGCGCCGGGCAGATCGTGATCGGTGGCCCGCGCGACGCCGTCACGCGCGCCATGGACCTCGCCCGCGCCCGCGGCGCCGCCAAGGTGACCGCGCTTTCCGTCAGCGCCGCCTTCCACTCGTCGCTGATGCAGCCCGCCGTGGAAGGCATGCGCCGGGTGCTGCTGAGTTCGGATTTGCAGGACCCGCGTATTCCGGTCATCGGCAACTGCGACGCGCAACCGCTGACCTCAGCGCGCGCGATCAAGGACGAACTGGCGCGCCAGGTCGCCTCCGCCGTGCAGTGGCAGCGCTCGGTCGAGTTCATGCTGCGCTCCGGCGTCTCCACCTTCGTCGAGATCGGCCCCGGCCGCGTGCTCAGCGGCTTGATCAAGCGCATCGCGCGATCGGCGCAGGTGCGCAACGTCGGCGACGCGGGCGCCATCGGCGGCGCCGGCGACTCTGCATGACCGATCAGGCGGGGCCGCGCGCCATCTTCGCGCCGGACCTCCTGCACGGCCGCGTGGCGCTGGTGACGGGCGCCGGGCGCGGTATCGGCAGCGCCGTCGCCCGCGCGCTGGCCGCGGCCGGCTGCGCCGTCGCCGTGAACTACCGCGGCGGGCGCGAGGCCGCAGAAGCGGTGGCGGCGGCGATCGAAGCAGGGGGCGGTCGGGCCGTGGCCGCAGCCGGAGATGTTGCCGATCCGGCGGCGATCGAACGTCTGTTCGAAGAGACGCAGCAGCGCCTTGGCCCGATCGATATCCTTGTCAACAATGCCGGCATCGCACAGGACGCTCTGCTGCTGCGCATGAGCGTCGATGATTGGGACCGCGTCCTGGATGTCAACCTGCGCGGCGCGTTTCTCTGTACGAAGGCGGCGCTGCGCGGTATGATTCGGCGGCGCTGGGGCCGCATCGTCAACGTCTCCAGCGTCGTTGGGCTGATGGGTAATGCCGGCCAGGCGAACTACGCCGCCGCCAAAGCGGGACTGCTTGGCCTGACGCGCGCCACCGCACGCGAGGTTGCCTCGCGCAGCATTACCGTGAACGCGGTCGCGCCCGGTTTTGTTGAGACGGATATGACCGCCAGCCTCACGGCCGCTCAGCGGGATGCCGTGCTGCGTGAGGTGCCGCTGGGGCGTTTCGCCACCGCGGATGAAGTCGCGCCGGCCGTCGTCTTTCTCGCCTCGCCGGGCGCCGCCTACATCACCGGCCAGGTGCTTACGATCGACGGCGGAATGGTGATGTCGTGAACGGGGATGCCGGCGATTCGAGTGCCGGCCCGGCCGAGGACGAGGACGCCGCCGCGCCAGGCGGCCGGCTGCACGGCAGAGCCGCGCGGCGGCGCCTGGCCCGTACGCTGGCCCTGCAGGCGCTCTACGAGGCGGACACGTCCGGCCACGACCCCGCTGTCGCGCTGCAGCGGCTGATCGAAGAGGGCGCCATCGCCGCGGAGCCGGCGGCGTTCGCGGTGCATCTCATCGCCGGCGTGAAAGCCGCGCGCGCGGAGCTCGATGCGGAGATCGCCCACTCCGCACCGCAATGGCCCGTGGAACAACTTGCGGTCATCGACCGCAACCTTTTGCGCATCGCCATCTACGAAATAACCTTCGATGAGGAAACGCCGGTCAGTGTCGCGGTGAACGAAGCGGTCGAACTCGCCAAGACATTCGGCGGGGAGGCATCACCCCGTTTCGTGAACGGCGTGCTGGGCGCTGTCAGCGCCGGGCGGGGCGAGTGACCGTCCTCTCGACCGTCGCGGCCTGCTTTCCCGTTGACGCGCGACGCTGTAGCCTTTCCGTGGCGCGTGTGGCAGAGGCGTCCGCCGTGATCGGGAACGATGCTGCAGCGGTCGAACGCTTCGGCGCGAACGCATCTGCTACACTGCCTGACAATGCCGATTTGTTGCGGTCGGTCCCTGCCCGGCGACGCCGGCTGGCCGGACCCGGCCGTACACAACCAGATCCGAGTACAGATGCAAGTGGGGTGAGCCGGTGGCCACTGTCTTCGAGCGGGTTCGCAAGATCATCGTCGATCAACTCGGCGTCGAGGAGGAGGATGTCGTCCCAACCGCGTCGTTCGTCGATGACCTGAACGCCGACTCCCTGGACCTGGTCGAGCTGATTATGTCGATGGAGGAGGAGTTCTCCTCTGGCGACAATACTCTCGAGATTTCCGACGAGGACGCGGAGAAGATCGTCACGGTGCAGGACGCCGTGGACTACATCAAGGACCACGGCATCGAGGACGAGTAGTGTTGAGCAGACCCGATCACGCGCCGCCGGTCGTTGGGTGTTGACGGCCATTGATCCGCTCGGCGTCGGCGGCTCGTAGATCGACGTGGTACCGATCGCGGCGTTGAGCCGGTTCGGATCATCACGGCAGGCCGCCGGCATTGCCGGGCTCGTGCATCGTTTGCGCGGCCGGCGCTGCTAGAATGACCGAGAGGAGCGTCGGCCATGGATCCGCTCGGCATCGGCATCGGCGGCACGCAGATCATCGTCGTGCTGATCGTCGCCTTCTTCGTGCTCGGCCCGGAGCGCCTGCCTGAAGTTGCCCGGCAGATCGCGCGTGGTGTGCGCACGCTGCGCAACTACGCTGCCGATGTGCAGGGGCAGTTCGAAGGCGAGATCGGTGACCTGCGCGATCAGTTCGGCGACATCCAGCGGGACCTCAACTCGACGCAGCAGAGTCTGCGCAGCGGGCTGTCCGATCTCGACTCCTCACTGCGATCGGTTCACGGCGAAGTGAACTCGACGGTGTCCGGCTCCATCGTCTCTTTCGAAGCGGCCCGCGAAGCTCGACAGGGCGGCGGTGAGCCGCCCGTCGCACCTGAGAACCTCAGCGTCGAGCCGGAGTCTCCGGCGCCGGCCTCGACGTTCAACTACGCACCTGACCGGCCGGCTGCGCCGGGACCGATCGCCGCGCCGATCACGCCATCCGGCCTGAGCGTACCTTCCGCGACCGACGGGCCGCGCCTGCCCGAGTATCGGCCGCCGGCATGAGCAGCGCGAACGCACGCTGCGCGCTGGAAGGCGCGGGACGCTGAACGATGGCGACGCAACGCGAGGCCGAGGACCAGCGCAACGATGGTGGTGGGCGCGAGCTCACCATCATGGAGCATCTCAACGAGCTGCGCGGGCGGCTGTTCAGAAGCGCGCTTGCTGTTGCCGCGGGCACCATTCTCGGCCTGGTCATCGCCAACCGCACGCTGAAGTTCCTCGAAAAGCCCGCAGAGCGAGCGCATCCGGGCTTTCGCCTACAGTACCTGCAGCCGCTGGAATATGTGGGCGCCTACTTCAAAGTCGCCATCCTGATCGGCCTGATCGTGGCGATGCCCGTGCTGATGTACCAGCTGCTGGCGTTCATCGTACCCGGCCTGACGAAAAAGGAGCGGCGCTGGCTCTATCCGATCCTTGCCGGCACAATCGGCCTGTTTTCACTCGGCATCGTGTTTTCCTACTTCTTTGTCGTGCCCAAAGTGCTGGACTTTGTGCTCAACTTCGGCAACGGTGTTGCCGATCCGCACATCACGGTCAACGAGTATCTGAACTTCATCACGCATCTCGTCTTCTGGACCGGCATCTTCTTTGAAACGCCGATCGTGATGATGGCGCCGGCAAAATTCGGCATGATCAGCGCCAAACGCTATCTGTCATGGTGGCGCTATGCGATCGTCGCGGGCTTCGTCGCCGCGGCGGCGGTGATTCCAAACATTAACCCCTTGCAGCAGATCGTGGTCGCGGCGCCGATCATCGGTCTGTACTTCATCGGCTGCGGTCTCGCCTGGCTGGTGCAGCCGAAGAAGAAAGCGAACGCCGAGTAGCGTCCAGCACGCCCCGGCGCTGGCGACGATCGGCGTAGGCGCGGCGCCTGAGGGCGGCTTGCTCGCGTTGCCCGCCCATAGGGCGCGTGCTAGCATGGGGCCAAGATGGAGAAGACGCTAGCGGAGCTTGCCCAGCTCATCCGCCGCTGTCCCAACTGCGACCTGGCTCAGACCCGCACACAGGCCGTACCCGGCGACGGGCCGGAGACGGCGCGCCTGATGTTTATCGGCGAAGGGCCGGGCTACAACGAGGACCGCTCCGGCCATCCGTTCGTGGGTCCCGCTGGCAAGTTTTTGGATGAACTGCTGGCGACGGCCGGGCTGAAGCGCGCGGACGTGTTCATCACGAACGTGGTCAAGTGCCGGCCGCCGCAAAACCGCGACCCGCTCAAGGACGAGATCGACGCCTGCGATACCTGGCTACAGCAGCAGATCGCCGCGATTGACCCACCGGTGATCGTCACGCTCGGCCGCTATTCGATGGCGAAGTTCTTCGCGGGCGAATCGATCAGCCGCATCCACGGGCAGCCGCGCAAAGTCGGCGCACGCACGATTGTGCCGATGTTTCACCCGGCAGCCGCTCTGCATCAGGAGCGTTTTCGCTCGCTGATCGTGGACGATTTCCGCCGGCTGCCCGAGATCCTGGCCGGCGTCCAGCGCGAGAAGGCGACCGCGCCCGCGGCGCCGGCGCCGGAGCAGCCGCCTGAACAGGGCCGGCTGTTTTAGCCATCCTGCGAAGCAAGCGACAATGCAAACGACAAACGGCGCCTGCAGCGCCTGACGAGAAGACAGACACATGGCCAGGCAGACACTCCGCGTGATTCCCCTTGGCGGCCTCGGTGAAATCGGCAAGAACATGATGGCGTTCGAACTCGCGGACGACATCGTGGTAATCGACTGCGGTCTGCAGTTTCCCGAGCAGGAGATGCTCGGCGTCGATCTGGTGATTCCGGACATCAGCTATCTGCTTGAACGCGCCGACAAGGTCCGCGCCATCTTGTTGACCCACGGCCACGAAGATCATATCGGCGCGCTGCCGTACGTGCTTCGCGACCTCAACGTGCCGGTCTACTGCACCCGCCTCACCTACGGGCTCGTCTCGGTCAAGCTGAAGGAGCACCGCCTGCTGCGCGAGAGCGACCTGCGCGTGATCGAGCCGGGCACGATGATCGAGCTTGGCGCTTTCACCGCCGAGTTCTTCCGCGTCGCGCACAGCATCCCCGACGCCTGCGGCATCGTGCTGCATACCCCGTTCGGCCGGGTGATCCATACCGGCGACTTCAAGCTCGACCATACGCCCGTGATGGGCCAGCACACGGACCTGCCGCGCCTCTCCGAGCTGGGCACCGAGGGTGTAACGCTGCTCTGCGCGGATTCGACCTATGCGGAGATTCCGGGCTATACGCCCTCCGAGCAGGTCGTGGGCGAGGCGCTGGACAACATCATGAATCAGGCGCCGGGGCGGATCATCGTCGCCACCTTTGCCAGCCTGATCTCGCGCATCCAGCAGGTGATCGATGCGGCGGTCAAACACGATCGCCGCGTCTTCGTCGTCGGCCGCAGCATGGTGGACAACGTCAACATGGCGCTGGAGCAAGGGTATCTTGAGGCGCCGAACGGCGTGCTGGGCCGCATTGAGGAGCTGGGCCGGCTGCCGGCGGAGCGCGTGGCGATCGTCACGACCGGCAGCCAGGGCGAGCCGACCTCCGCCCTTGCCCGCATGTCACAACAGGATCACCGCTGGGTCGAGATCGTGCCCGGCGATACGGTCGTGCTCTCCGCATCACCCATCCCGGGCAACGAACAATACGTCTATCAGGTCGTGGACAACCTCTTCAAGCTCGGCGCACATGTGCTCTACAACCGTATGGATAACATCCATGTACGTGGCCACGCGGCGCAGGAAGAGCTGAAGCTGATCCTCAGCCTGGTGCGGCCGAAGTACTTATTGCCGATTCACGGCGAGTACCGGCACCTGACACTGCACGCCCGCCTCGGCCAGGCGATGGGCATGCGCCCCGAAGAGACGTTCGTGCTCGAAGACGGCGACGTGCTCGAGATCGACATGGATTCGGCGCGGGTAGCCGGCCGCGTTCCGGCCACGGCGGTGTACGTCGATGGCCTGGGCGTGGGCGATGTGGACCACGTGGTGCTGCGCGACCGGCGGCATCTGGCCAACGACGGCATGGTCGTCGTCGTCATCGCCGTGGACAAGCAAAGCGGCAAAGTCATCGATCTGCCGGACGTGCTCTCACGCGGCTTCGTCGACGCGGACGAGGCGACCTGGCTGATGGACAAGGCGCGCGATCTGGCGCGGCAGTCGCTCGACGGCGCCGACCACCGCGTGGAGTGGCCGGCGATCAACGCCAAGGTCAAAGACACGATCGCCAAGTTCCTCTATGATGAAACACGGCGGCGGCCGATGGTGCTGCCGGTAGCGGTCGAGGTGTAGGCGGGCGGGCCTGCATCCGCGGCATGATCCACCCGGCGCCACCGGGTCCAATGCTCTCCGGCGATCGGCACACGGCGCTGTCGCCGGATGATGGCTGAAGGCACACACTCCTATGGCAAAGGCGAAGGGCTCCGCCCGCCCTCGCGGCTCTACCTCGCGCGGGCTCCGCTCACCGCGTAAGCCGGATCTTCCGACCCGCGTGGCCGTCGCACTCTACCGGCCGCTCGTGCCGCCGGCGCGTTTCCTGCTGACGCCCGGCGGGTTCGCCGTGGCGATCGTCGTCGTCCTCGCCGCCTTCCTGCCCTGGACGGGCGTGGTCGATGTTTTCGGCGCCTTTCGGCGCAGCGTATTGCGCGCTTCCGGCGCTGCCAGCTATGCGCTGGCGCTTGATGCCCTCGCGCTGGCCGCCGTTTTCGCGGTTTGGCCGGCGCTTCGGCGCTCGACGCGCTTCTGGCGCATCGCCCTCGGTTGCCAGGCGCTGACGTTGGCGGGCTGGGGCGTGCTCGGTCTGCTGCATCCCGACGTCTCGCTGGCAGGGGTGAGTTTGAGCGATGTATCGGCGGGTGGCCGCTTCGGCGCCGAGCTTACTGCCGGACTGCTGCCGACGCTGGCGTGGCTGCTGCTGCTCTGCGGCGGCTTCGCCCTGGTCTGGCCGGGTGGAGCGTCGGCGTTGGGGCGACAGGCACCGGTTGCGGCTCGCGCACTCTGGTCGCTCGGCCTGCCGCACAGGGCGTTGCGCCTGCTGCGCCGCGCCGCGGGCAGCTCGCGGGAGCCGGCGGCTTCGGCGGCTGCGCTCGCGGCGATCTCGCCCGCCGCGCCGACGTTTGAGGCCGAGCCGCCCGACGAAACGATCGGACAGGGCGCCGCCGATGCATTCCGCCGCACGGCGCAGCGCGAACGCACGCCGGCAGAGGCGGCCGCGGTACCGGCAATCGCCGCGGCGGCTGCGGAACCCGGACGCGCCGACGTGGCGCCGGCTTCACCACTCGGCTGGCAGTTGCCCGCGGCCTCACTGCTCAGCGCTGCGCCGACGCCGCAAAGCGGCTCCGTGGACAACGAGGCCCGCGCGCGGATCATCGTGCAGACGCTGGTCAGCTTCGGCGTGGACGCGAAGGTTGTGCAGGTGAACCAGGGTCCAACGGTGACGCAGTTCGGCATCGAGCCCGGCTGGGACGTGAAGCTGCGCACGGAGCCGGAACGCGACGCCGCCGGCAAGGTGATCTACGACCGCGACGGCCGGGCAAAGCTGCGCAGCGAAGAGGTCTCCCGCACGCGGGTCAGCGTGAAGCAGATCATGCGGCTGCAGAGCGACCTTGCCCTGGCGCTGGCCGCATCCTCGATCCGCATGGAGGCGCCGGTGCCGGGGAAGTCGGTGGTGGGCATCGAGGTGCCGAACACGAGTGCCGAGATGGTCACGTTGCGCGATGTGATCGAGTCGCCGCAGTTCGCCAAAGTCGGCGGCAAATCGAAGATCGCCCTGGCGCTCGGCCTCGGCGTCTCCGGTGAGCCGATCGTCGCCGATCTCGCCCGCATGCCACACCTGCTGATCGCCGGTTCGACGGGCAGCGGCAAGAGCGTCTGCATCAATGCGATCATCGCCTGCATCCTCATGCACGCCACGCCCGAAGAGGTACGCTTCATTCTGATCGACCCCAAGCGCGTCGAGATGGTCGCGTTCGAGGTCATTCCCCACCTGGCGCTCTCCAAGATCATCACCGACATGGAAGACGTGCCTGGCACGCTGCAGGGCGTGATCAAGGAGATGGAGGACCGCTACCGCAAGTTTGAGGCGCTGAAGGTCCGCAACCTGGAGGCGTACAACCGCCATCCCAAAGTCGCCGGCAAGCTGCCGCAATGGGTGGTGATCATCGACGAGCTGGCCGACCTGATGATGGCGGTTCCGTATGAGGTCGAGCGGCAGATCTGCCGTCTCGCCCAGCTCGCGCGTGCGACGGGCATCCATCTCGTCGTGGCGACACAGCGGCCCTCCGTCGACGTGATTACCGGCCTGATCAAGGCGAACTTTCCCACACGTATCGCCTTTGCCGTGTCGTCGCAAGTCGACTCGCGCACGATCCTCGACAGTGTCGGCGCCGAAAAGCTGCTCGGCCGCGGCGACATGCTCTATCTGGCGCCCGACGCGATGACGGCCAAGCGGTTGCAAGGCGTCTATGTCTCGGATCAGGAGATCGAGCGGCTGGTCGACTTTTGGGGCGCCGCGCGCTGGGAGCACATCCGCCCGCAGACGTTCGATCACCTCGTCGACGAGGCGAAGGCCGAGCAGGTGGCCGCCGAAGCGCCGGAAGAGGACGAGCTGTTGGAGAAGGCGCGCGCCCTTGCGGTCGAACACAGCCGCATCTCCACGTCGATGCTGCAACGGCGCCTGCGCATCGGCTATCCGCGAGCCGCCCGGCTGATGGATGCGCTGGAGGACGAGGGCATTGTCGGCGCCGCCGACGGCGGTGGCTCGCGCGAAGTGATAGGATCGGATGAGGACAGCATTTTCGGCGATCTGTGACGCTGACCAAGCCGAAGCGGTAAGCAAACTGAATCCCCACCGTCGGTGAACGAACGCGATGAAGAACCTGGCCGAATTTCTCGCCGCCCGCCGTCTGCAAGACACGGAGCGAGCGGAGTTGCCGGACGCGGGCGCCTGCCTCAACTGCGGCGCCGATCTGGCCGAGGCGCCGCTGTATCTTGCTGTACGCGTCTGCCCAAACTGCCGCTTCCACTACAGCCTCGGCGCCCACCGCCGCATCGAGTTGCTGGCCGACCCGGGCAGTTTTCGCGAAGCGAACCGCTCGCTGATCTCGGTCGATCCGCTGAACTTCCGTGCCCAGGTGCGCTATCGCCGTCGCGTGCAACAAGAGCAAAGCCGCACCGGCCTGGCCGATGCCGCGGTCACAGGCTCCTGCGCGATCGCCGGCCGCCGCATTGCGATCGCGGCGCTGGATTTCCGCTTCCTCGGCGGCAGCATCGGCTGCGCGGTGGGAGAGAAACTCGCGCGCAGTTTCGAGCAGGCGGCACGCAGCCGCGTGCCGATGGTGACGATCGTGGCCAGTGGCGGCGTGCGGATGCAGGAGGGCGTGCTCGCGCTGATGCAGCTCGCCAAGCTGGTTGAAGCGGCGGGCAGACTGGCGGCCGCCGGCGAGCCGCATGTCGTGCTGCTCGCGAACCCGTGCATGGGGGGCGCCTACGCCGTGCTCGGCAACAGCGCCGACCTGGTGCTGGCCGAGCCCGGCGCCCTGATCGGCTACGCCACCACGCGTATGGTGGAGGCGGCGGCGGGGCGCCAGTCGCCGGAGGGCGCCCGCACGGCCGAACATCTGCTCGCCAGCGGGGTCATCGACCACATCGTGGACCGGGAACGCCTGCGCGACTTTCTCAGCTCGCTGTTGGAGTTGCTCGCGGCTCGACCAAAGGCGGGGTTCGGTGAGGCCCTGGCAGAGGCGCGGTTCTCGCCCGCCGAGCACAACGCCTGGACGACGATTCAACTCGCCCGGCACAGCGAGCGCCCAACCGCCACCGACTACATCGGCCACTTCAGCGACAGTTTCGTGGAATTGCGCGGTGATCGCGTATCCGGCGACGACCGCGCGATCGTGGTCGGCCTCGGTATGCTCGGCGCCGAACCGGTCGTCTACATCGGCGGCGAGCGTGCGCGTACGGCCGAGGGCAGCACTGCCGTGCGGCCGGAGGGATTCCGCAAGGCGCGCCGCGCGGTTGAACTCGCGGCACGACTGCGACTGCCGGTGATTTCGCTGATCGACGGCGTTGCTGCATCGGCCGCGTTGCAGGCGGACTCCGCGGGGCTGGGCGCGGCGCTGGCCGGCTGCATGGCCGCGTTCGGCAGCGCGGCAACGCCGATCGTCGGCGCCGTTATCGGCGAGGCCCGCGGCGAGGCGGCCCTCGCGCTGGGCATGGCCGATCGATTGCTCATGCTCGAGCACGCCGCGTTTGAGGTGGTTTCACCGGAGGCCGCGGCGTCGATCCTCTATCGCGATACCGGCATGGCCGACAGCGTCGCCCCGGCGCTGCGGCCGACGGCGCGAGACTGTCTCAAGCTGCACATCGTCGACGCCGTCGTTCCCGAGCCCGCGGCCGGTGCCCATTCAGACCACGACGCGGCCGCACGGCTGCTCAGCGCGGCGCTCCTCCGCGCCATCGGCGAACTGAAGGGCGTGGCGCCGCGCAAGCTGGTCCGCGCCCGCTACGACCGCTACCGCCGCATGGGTCAGTACACCAACTACATCCGCGAGACGGTCGGCCGCGACGTGGCCCAGCTCGGCGGCGAAATCGCCCGCCGCGCGGGCGGCGCCTTCTCCCGCCTCGCTCGTCGCGGCGGCCGCGAGCCACGCGGCGAGGCGGCCGGCAGCGACGACGGTGACAGCCTGTTGGTGCCGTAGCGCGAAGAGCTGGCGGAGGCGAAACTCGAGTTAGTGGGCCGGCGGGGCACCTAACCCTGATTCGGCTGAAGCCGAATCTGTCCCTTCCCGAGGCGGGAAGGGACTTCTGGAGCGTTCCAAGAAGCGCCGGACGGCGGCGGGGCTGCGGTGTCCTTGTGGGACCACCGCTTGGGTCGTCTTCCGACATCGGGCTGCCCGTGAACCGAACCCTTCCTGTATCGGGAAGGGACAGCTTTGCCGCCAGGCAAAGCAGGGGTAGGTGCCCCGGCCGGTCGCGAGCCTACGGCCCATGCCGGCCGGCCCGCGCCGGACCGCGGCCACCGCCGCGCGGCGCACGGTTCGAGTAATGCGTGCTTTCCGGCGTCACCAACCGGTCCTCGTCCCGGCGCCGGCGTGTGGGCGAGATCATCTCGGCGAGCCGCGCCAGACCTTCTTCGTCTCCGACCAGCTCGCGGCGCAACTCAACCACCTGGTCGCGGATCAGCGCCGCCTTCTCGAACTCCAGCGCCCGCGCCGCCTGCTTCATCTGGGATTCTAGCTCGATGATCAGACGCGCGACCTCGTCCTTTTCCATGCCGCTGCCGGCACGGTAGCCCGGCCCGGTCTCCGCCACTTTTGATTGCGACTGATGGCGCATGTGGTCGGTAATGTCGCGCACGGCCTTGCGAATACCGGCGGGAGAGATGCCGTGCGCCTCGTTATAGGCCGACTGAATCGTGCGCCGGCGGTTGGTCTCGTCGATCGCCCGTCGCATCGAGCCGGTAATCGTGTCCGCATACATGATCACGTGGCCGTTCTCGTGGCGGGCGGCGCGCCCGACGGTTTGGATCAGGGCGCCTTCCGAGCGCAGAAAGCCCTCTTTGTCGGCGTCCAGAATGGCGACCAAACTGACTTCAGGCAGGTCAAGCCCCTCGCGCAGCAGGTTGATGCCGACGAGCACATCGTAGACACCGAGACGCAGATCGCGCAGAATCTCCACGCGGTCCAGTGTATTGACCTCCGAGTGCAGATAGTTGGTCTTGATGCCCAGCTCCTGCAGGTAGTCGGCCAAATCCTCGGCCATCTTCTTCGTCAGCGTCGTGACCAGCACGCGCTCGCCGCGGTCCACGCGCGTCTTGACTTCGTCCAGCAGATCGTCGATCTGGCCCCTGGTCGGCTTCACTTCGATCGTCGGATCGAGCAGGCCGGTGGGACGAATCACCTGTTCAACGGTCTGTGAGGAGACCGACTGCTCGTACGGCCCAGGCGTGGCCGAGACGAAGATCACCTGGTTGATGTGGGCGTCGAACTCCTCGAAGCTGAGCGGGCGGTTGTCGAGCGCGGACGGCAAGCGAAAGCCGAAGTCCACCAGCGTGCGCTTGCGTGCATAGTCGCCCTGATACATGCCGCGCACCTGCGGCACGCTCATGTGCGACTCGTCGATGAACAGCAGCCAGTCCGCGGGCACGTAGTCCAGCAGCGTCCAGGGCGTGCTGCCGGCCTCGCGTCGTGCCAGATGGCGGCTGTAGTTCTCGACGCCGGAGCAGTACCCCGCCTCGCGCATGGTTTCGAGATCGTAGCGCGTGCGTTCTTCGAGCCGCGCGGCTTCGAGGATCTTGCCTTCGGCCCTGAACTCGCCCAGCCGGTCCCGCAGCTCGATCTCGATATCGGCAATCGCGGCATCGAGCTTCTCTTTCGAGGTCACGAAGTGCTTGGCCGGGTAAATATCGACGCGATCGCGCTCGGCCAGCACTTCGCCGGTCAATGGATCAAGCTCGGTGATGCGCTCGATCGTATCGCCCCAGAAGTCGATGCGCACGGCCAGCTCGTCGTATGAGGGGTGAATCGTCAGCGTATCGCCGCGCAGGCGGAACTTGCCGCGCACGAGGTTGATGTCGTTGCGCTCGTACTGCATATTGACGAGCGCGCGGATCGCCTCGTTGCGATGCGTCTTGCCGCCCTTTTCCAGCGCAAGTACGAAACTCTGGTACTCCTCGGGCTCGCCGAGGCCGTAGATGCAGGAGACAGACGCTACGATCAAGACGTCGCGCCGTTCGAACAGAGCGCGCGTCGCGGCGTGCCGCAGCTTGTCGATCTCGTCGTTAATGTCGGCGTCTTTGGCGATATACGTGTCCGTGCGCGGCACATAGGCTTCCGGCTGATAGTAGTCGTAGTAGGAGACGAAGTATTCGACCTCGTTCTCGGGGAAGAATTCCTTAAACTCGCTGCAGAGCTGCGCGGCCAGCGTCTTATTGTGCGCCAGCACCAGCGTGGGCCGCTGCACGCGCTCGACGATGTTGGCCATCGTGAAGGTCTTGCCCGAACCGGTGACGCCAAGCAGGGTCTGCTGGCGGTCGCCGCGCTGCAAACCCTCGATCAGGCGCTCGACCGCCTCTGGCTGGTCGCCGGTGGGACGAAAGTCAGATTGAAGCTTGAAGGGGGGCATCTTTACCCTCGCACGGCAACGAGGCTGCCGCTAGAACACATGATCGATTATACCATATCGGCGCCGGCCGCCGCCGTGCTTAAAAGCGGCCGCCCTTCTGCAGCGCCAGCCGCACCCGCTCCTCGACGGGCAGTGCGCCGGCCGGCGGCACCGCGGCCAGCGCCGCCGCAATCTCGGTGCTCGTCCAGTTCAACGAGCTGAGCACATCGGCCGCCTCGTCGCCGGCGAAGGCACCCGACGGCACGTAGCCGTCGGCGGGCGCGGCGCTCAATTTGCCCTTCAACTCCAACACCAGCCGCTCGGCGGTCTTGCGGCCGACGCCCTTGACCCGCGCCACGGCGGTGATGTCCTGCCGTTCCACGGCGGCCGCCAACTCGCCGGGCGAGAACTCGGTGAGGAAGGCGAGGGCGCCGCGCGGGCCGATGCCCGTTACGCCGAGCAGCCGTTCGAACGTCTCCAACTCCTCGCCAGACAGGAAGCCGAAGAGCTGAATCGTATCTTCACGTACGTACGTGTAGGTGCGCAGCGTCACCGCATCGCCATTTGCGCCGAGGCGGGCGAGCGTGCTGCCGGGCACGCTGAGCTCGTAGCCGACGCCGTTGACGTCGACGATCACACGGTCGCGGCCTTTCTCGTCGATCGTGCCGCGCAGCCGGGCGATAAAGCTCATCGTTTCAACTCATCCCCGCGCCAGCGGCCGGCTTCGTCCTGCAACAGCCGCGCTCGTCGGTGCGCGTAGTGGCAGAGGGCGATGGCCAAAGCGTCGGCGGCGTCGGCCGGCGCGGGCACCTGCGCCAGGCCGAGCTGCAGGCGCACGACCTCGGCGATCTGCCGCTTGTCGCCGCGGCCGTAGCCGGCCACGCTCTGTTTCACTTCCGCCGGCGTGTACTGAAAGACGCGGGCGCCCTCTTCGGCGGCAGCAAGCATCGCCGCCGCCCGCGCCTCGCCGATCGCAAACGCCGACCTGACGTTCAACGCCACGAACGGCGACTCGAGCGCAAGCTCGCTCGCCTGCCAGCGCAGCAACGTTTCGCGCAGACCCCAATGGATCGCCCGCAGCCGATCCTCGATCGGCGCCCGTGCGTCGGTCTTGATGTGGTTGAAGTCGAGCAGGATCGTCTGCGACGGCGAGCAGCGCAGCACGCCGTAGCCGGTTACGCGCAGACCGGGATCAACGCCCAGGACAATGACATCGGCATTCGGATCGGGATGATCCCGGGGAGCTGCGGGCGATGCGGCCACTGAAGGCGCTCAGGCGTTGAACGCGGCCATCGCCGCTTCGGCGAACTCCGCGTTAGTGTAGACCTTTTGCACGTCGTCGTCGTTTTCGAGCTTGTCCAACAGCTTGAGCGCGGTGGCGCTTTTCGCTTCGTCCAAGTCGATCGTGAGGTCGGGCACCATCGACAGCTCGGCCGAGCTGACCTCAAAGCCTGCCTCGGTGAGGGCGCGGCGCACCGCCTCGAGATCCTCGCGCTCCGTGTAAATCTGCACCTCGCCCTCGTCCGACTGCACGTCCACGGCGCCGGCGTCGATCGCGGCCAGCTCCACGTCTTCCTCTTTGCCCGGCGCGTTCACGCTGATCAGGCCGCGCGACTTGAACTGCCAGGCAACGGAGCCGGACTCGCCCAGGTTGCCGCCGCCGCGGTCGAAGATCGAGCGGATGCTGGCCGCGGTGCGGTTGCGGTTGTCGGTCATCGCCTCGACGATGATGGCGATGCCGCCGGGGCCGTAGCCTTCGTACGTCACCTCGTCCAGACTCTCGGCCTCGCCGGCGCCGACGGCTCGCTTGATCGCGCGGTCGATCGTGTCTGCCGGCATGTTGGCGTCGCGGGCGCGCTGCACCGCCAGCCGCAGACGAACGTTGCCGGCCGGATCGCCGCCGCCTTGCCTGGCGGCCACCGCAATCTCGCGGCCCAGCTTGGTGAACACGGCGCCACGTTTGGCGTCGGCGACGCCTTTCTGCCGCTTGATCTGCGACCACTTGGAATGCCCGGACATACCTCGCCTCTGCAGCAAGAGCCTGCTGACCTGAGCGATCTTAGCATCGGCCCGGAAAAGGGGTCAAAGCCGGCGCTGAATTATTCGAGCACGACGTTGTCGATCAGCCGCGTCTTGCCGATGCGCACGGCGAGACTCAGCAACGCCCCTGTCTGTGCGGCGTTCAGTTCCGTGAGCGTCTCGCCGTCCGCCAGACTGACGTACTCGATGCTCGCCAGCGGTTCGTCTTGAATTATGTCAAGCACTGCCGCTCTGAGCGCGGCCGCCCCGTGCTCCCCGCCGCGCCACAGTGCCTCCGCTGCGTGCAGGCCGCGCGAGAGCGCCAGCGCTGCCCGTCGTTCTTCAATCGAGAGATAGCTGTTGCGGCTGCTCAGCGCCAGACCTTCCGCTTCGCGCACGATCGGCATGGGAATCACGTCAACCGGCAGGTTGAGGTCGGCCACCATGCGCTGAATCACGCGTAGCTGCTGGGCGTCCTTCCGGCCGAAGTAGGCCCGCTGCGGCTGCACGATCGTGAAGAGCTTCAGCACAACCGTGCAGACGCCGCGGAAGTGGCCCGGCCGTGCCGCGCCTTCGAGCACCGTGGCGATCGCGCCCGGCTCGACCCAGGTGTCGAAGCCGGGCGGATAGATCGTTGCGGCATCCGGCGTGAACACCAGATCGATGCCGGCAGCGCGCAGCAGGTCGAGATCGCGATCGAGGGCGCGCGGGTAGGTCGAGAGATCCTCGCGCGGGCTGAACTGCGCGGGATTGACGAAGATGCTGACGGCAACGCGGTCGTTTTCGGCGCAGGCGCGCTCGACCAGGCTCATATGTCCGGCGTGCAAATACCCCATCGTCGGCACCAGCCCGACCGAGCCGCCCGCCTCGCGGCGCCAACGGCGTACGCCTTCGATCGACGGCTCGACGATCATGACCGGGACCGTGACTCGAGCGCGCCCGCGCCGCCGTAGGGTCGTGACTCCTCGGCCGGAGCGCTCGCGTCCGCCATGCGGCGGGCCTTGTCCAGGCCGAAACTCTCCTTCGCCGTGGGGAACTCGCCGGCCTGCACCTCGCCGATGTAGCTCTTCACGGCGTCGATGATCGTGCCGGACAGCTCGGCGAAGCGGCGCGCGTGGCGCGGCAGAAAGTCCGGATACAGGCCGAGGAAATCGTGCAGCACCTGCACCTGGCCGTCGCAGTATGGCCCGGCGCCGATGCCGATCGTCGGCACGCCGACCTTCTCCGTCACCATGCGCGCCACGTTCGCTGGCACGGTTTCCAGGACGATCGCGAAGGCGCCGGCGCGCTCAAGGGCGCTGGCGTCGTTGATCAGCTTGACGACCGCGGCCGGCGTCTTGGCCTGCATGCGGTAGCCGCCGAGCTGATTGACCGACTGCGGCGTCAGGCCGAGATGGCCCATCACAGGAATGCCGGCCTCCACCAGCCGCTGCACCGTCGGCGCGACGGTCTGGCCGCCCTCCAGCTTCACCGCCGTCGCACCGGTCTCCTTCAGTATGCGACCCGCGTTGCGCAGCGCTTCTTCCACGCTCACCTGGTAGCTGAGGAACGGCATGTCCACGACGACGATCGCGCGCTGTGTGCCACGCACCACGGCCTGGCCATGCCGGATCATGTCTTCAATCGTCACCGGCAATGTCGAGTCGTAGCCGAGCACCACCATGCCGAGCGAGTCGCCGACGAGGATCATCGGCACACCGGCATCGTCCAGCAGCTTCGCCGTGGGATAGTCATACGCCGTGAGCATCGGGATCTTCTCCCTGCGCTCCTGCATCGCCTTCAACTCGGTGATCGCCAGTCTGGTCATGAGTCCACTACTCCTTGCGGCCGCGGTCCATCCCCACAGGGTGACGGCCGCGCCAGATCGGCCCGTTGTATCAACGCAGATCGCGGCGCATGTTGCCGCTCGCTCGGTGCTTCGCAGACACCCCCTGACGGACGCTGGACGGCGGAGCGCCGCCGGGCGCAAGGATGAGACCCCGCGTGAACGCGCGCCCACGCCGGGGCGCCTCTGGCGCGCGCGGACGAGGTCCGAGGACAGTCGTGTGCGTCATAGCTGCTCGTCCTGGTCCGCCGATCCAGGCGAGAGTGGCTCCGGCCGTGCCCATGAACGCTCGCCGCCGCGCCTGACGCGGTCGGTGGCGTGCTCAGCATATCAAGCGACCCGACGCTGTCAAACGCCGGCGGCGGGCTGGGTATGGCCCAAGGTTGTGGGTGAGGGTGTATGCGGATGGTTTGGAGGCGTATGGTAGTGGCCGTAGACGAAGCCGGCGATGCAGTCACACCGCCGGCTCAAGGAGAAGGCCGGATGTCACGCCAA
>Ga0207416_1001429_pt1 | contig 31714 bp, 22 predicted proteins | sample PaiPotPPM11metaG_FD_184107 | JGI IMG/M metagenome (GOLD analysis project Ga0207416, IMG submission 184107) | Iron sulfur acid spring bacterial and archeal communities from Banff, Canada, to study Microbial Dark Matter (Phase II) - Paint Pots PPM... ...
GATTTTATCAAACTGGGCAAATGGGATTTTCTTGACGGAGAGATGCTCGTCCAAGCCGGCCAGCAAACCGCGTTCGCCCAAGAGCTTCAACAGCCGCCCCGGGTCTTCTTCGCGAAGGATTTCCTGAATTTCGCGGCCTTGTTGCTCCGGGTTGACCCATTCCCAAGCTTTCTGTTCCATCGCTTGGTCGAGCCAGACCTGGGTTTTAGCCTCGGGCTTGAAATTAAGGCGAAGGCTCAGGCGGATGAGGCGGTAAATGCGCGAAGGATCTTCCAGGAAACTCCGGCTGTGCAGTACCCGCAATTCGTGGCGCTCAATATCCGCCGCGCCGTTGGTCGGATCCAGAAGCAGGCCGCGGGAGTTCGGATGGAGCGAGACGGCCATGGCGTTGATGGAAAAATCCCTCCGTCTCAGGTCTTCAAAAATGCCCGCCGGGGAAGCCGTGGGAGAACTCCCGGGCTTCGAGTAAGTCTCCACCCGGGTCGCACCGATTTCGGTGCGGACTCCGGGCGCGAAAACCACCTCCGCCACTTGGTGCTTGGCATCCAGGCGCTGGTGCAGGACCTCAATGTGTTGGAATTCCTCTTGCACACCCGGGAGGGCGCGGGTTTTTACCTTGGCCGGAGGAGAGCTAAGCGCCCGGAGCAGTTTCTGCGTGCCGCCCACCACTGCAAAGTCAAGATCACGGACGTTGCTCATCCCGTAAGTCAGATCGCGAACCGCTCCCCCCACAAGGTATAGATTCAATCCCTGGTTGGCGGCAATCCGGCTCAAAAAGGTCAGGGTGCGAAGCTGCTCCGGCGAAAGCCGGATCTCCATCAGGAAGTTGTAATCGCTCATAGGTTTTGGAAAGGAGCAGTCAGCTTTCAACAATCAGCCTAGGGTTTCGGTTTGCCGATGGTTGGCCGCCGACAGCTCTTGATTGGCTGATCGTCACCTCTGTCCACTCCAAGCGCCGCGATCAAGCTTTCGAGCAAGTCTGCTAAGCCCTCGGGTGGTGCATCTGATAGACTTGCTTCAGTCTTTCTTTGAGGACGTGCGTATAAATCTGGGTGGTCGAAATGTCACTATGCCCCAGCAGCAATTGAATGGAGCGTAAGTCCGCGCCACGGTCCAACAGGTGCGTGGCAAACGAATGGCGCACCAAATGCGGTGTTAGAGGGGTGGCAATTCCTGCCTTCCGGCCGTAGGCGGAAAGTATTTTCCAGAAGCCGACACGGGACATCCGGCCCCCGCGCTGGTTCAGGAAAAGATAAGACGAAGAACGGCCCTTCAGCAATTGAGGCCGCCCTTGTGTGACATAGGATTCAACGGCCTTAAGAGCATCCCGTCCCACCGGAATCAGCCGCTCTTTGTTCCCCTTTCCCAGGCAGCGAAGAATGCCCAGGTTGGCGTCCAGATCTCCCTTCCCGAGACCGGTCAACTCTGAGACTCTCATGCCGGTGGCGTAGAGTAGCTCCAGCATGGCTTTATCCCGGAGTCCCGAAGGCTTGGATGGGTTGGGCGCTTTCAGAAGCAATTCAACCTCTTCAAGGGAAATGAACTTGGGCAGGCTCCGGCCAATTTGCGGAGAATCGATTTCCGACGTCGCCTCGGACTGGACTCTTCCTTCCCGATGAAGGAAATGGAAGAATCCCCGTAGCGATACCAGATTCCGCGCTACCGACCGGGCACTCAGTTCGGCCTTGTAGAGCGTGGCGAGGAAGTGACGAATGTCCTCTCGCTTGGTTCTTTGAAGCGTCAAGCCACGTTGCTGGAGGTATCCGGCAAATCGGGTCAAATCCCTCTTGTAACTGGAAATACTGTTAGCAGCTAAGCCCTTCTCAACACGGGAGTATTCGAGAAACTGCAGGATCTCTGACCGAATTGACCGGTCCACGTTAGGCGGAGTAGCGGCGATAGGATCTAACAGCTCCGGGATTGCTGAGCTCTGAGGTTGACCGAGCTTTTCTCCTTCAAGTCCGGCTGAGAGCATGATTCAATATAACTTATTATGAGGTATAGGCTTAATTCAAATTCGACCCCTGCCCATGACTACTCCCGGTTGCTTTTCAGCGACCGAACCGGATACTACCATAGCCTGGATGAGTTTGCAAAGCCTCGTTTTGGCCTAAACTGATGAAATCAGCCTGGATACGTGAATGTCCCTCGAATCCTGGTAGGTGGACTTTGAAATATCCGAAAGAATTTGGCTTTTACCCGCGTGCACGTCCCTACAATTGATAAACAAACTGTTTAATATCAATTTGTTACAGGAAGTCGAGAGCTTTCCGGGGTCAGATTCACGGCAAGTCGTTTATAGATATAGACTTATATTGATGTTCAAGTCTTGAATGGCCTCATCGCTGCTTATCCAGCTAGTTCGTTTTGTCATTTTTAATGTTGCTTGCGCACATTCATCTCCGCAAAGAACATGACATGCCAAGGCCCCTAAGAGTATGACGTTGCCGACGGCCACCCGGTTTCCATTTCTTGGTCCGGCCAAACCACGGTCCAAAGCGTAGCACGGTCCAATGAGAAAAGGGAGACGCCTGAGACAGAATCTGAAGAGAGCCCAATTTAAGGTAGTGTCTCAGTTTGCTGTAGCGGCGCTCTATGAGCGCCGGAAACCGTTGAAGATACAAGTTCGGCGCTCATAGAGCGCCGCTACAGCAAGCAAACTGAGACACCACCCAATTTAATCAGGAATTGACCGCCGCACGTGATTCAGGCCGTGCCGGTGTAAACCGATTGAGAGGTGTTCGGCCCCATTCTGGGTTTACTTAGCGTGGTCTTCTTTCCACTTTCTGATGGCTTCAAGCCTTTCTTGAAGCCTTTTTTCAAAGCCTTGAGAGGTGGGAAGGTAGTAGCGGCGGTCCTTCAAACCCTCCGGCAGGCACGCCATGTTGGTGATCGCCTCGGGCGCGTCGTGCGCGTACTGGTAACCTTTGCCATATCCGAGACCGGACATGAGTGGGGTAACGGCGTTGCGCAGATGAAAGGGGACAGGCTCGGCAATCGTCTTCAGAGCGTCGGTTGCGACCTGCCCATACGCTGTGTAGACGGCATTGGATTTCGGCGCCAGGGCAAGATAGACCGCCGCTTGGGCCAGAGCCAGGTTGCCTTCGGGCATGCCCAGGAAATGAACGGCCTGCATGGCCGCGACGGTTTGTCCCAGGGCGTTCGGGTCGGCCAGCCCAATATCCTCGGAAGCCATGCGCATCAACCGGCGCGCGACGTACAGCGGGTCTTCGCCAGCCTCCAGCATCCGGCCAAGCCAATAGAGGGAAGCATCCGGGTCAGAGTTTCGCACCGACTTATGAAGCGCAGAGATCAGGTTGTAGTGCTCTTCACCCGCCTTGTCATAAAGCAGCACTTTCCGCTGGATGGCGTCCTCCACCAGCAGGTCCGTCACCACGGTCTGGCCGTCCTCGAGTTGCGGGGCCGCCGAGGCAAGAGCTTCCAGAGTGTTATAGGCAGCGCGGGCGTCTCCATTGGCGAACACGGCGATCTGGCGCAACTGTTCTGGGGTGATTCCTAGCCGCCTTTTACCCAGGCCACGAGATTCATCCTGCAATGCCCGGCTTAGGAGTGTTTCAACCTCATTGGTGGATAAAGCCGAAAGCATGTAAACCCGGGCGCGCGAAAGCAAGGCGGAATTCACTTCAAATGAGGGATTTTCCGTGGTGGCGCCGATCAGGATAATGTCACCACGTTCGACATAGGGCAGGAAGGCGTCTTGCTGAGCCTTGTTGAAGCGATGAATCTCATCGATAAACAGGACGGTGCGCCGCCCGAACCGCCGCCCCTTTTCTGCGCCCGCCATGAGGTCCTTGATCTCGCGGATGCCGGCGAGCACGGCGCTGAACTTCACAAATTCGCTGCGGGTCTTGTGGGCAATGATGGCGGCGAGCGTGGTCTTGCCGGAGCCGGGTGGTCCCCAAAGGATCATGGAAGAGAGTTGGTCGCGCTCAATCTGCTCGCGCAGAGGCTTTCCGGGGCCAAGAATGTGGAGTTGGCCGACGAAATCTTCAAGCGAATCCGGCCTCATACGGTCCGCCAGCGGGTGCAGTCCATTCCCTTCATCCACTGGGGATTCCTTGGGCATGAATTCCATGGAAGATTGATCGAGTGGCATCAGTAGAATCCGGTCAAGGGCTTTGCTTTATGTCCTCCCCGATTAAGTGCACGAGGGCTCTTGTGTTTCTCGCTATAGGCCCTTGCGCCGTGCGACGCCGGGGTAATCCGTGGCATGGTTGTTCATCGCCTCTCGCAACAAGGCGTTAATCCGCGTCTGGTATCCCTTTCCCTGGCCTCTGAGCCACGCAAGAACGTCGGCGTCGATCCGAATGGTCAGGGACTTCTTGATGGGACGGTAGAACTTTCCGACGACAGCTTTGCTCCAATCCGCCGTTTCCGGAATATCGGTAAGGTCGATCTCCTCGTCCTTCATTCTCCTCAGATCTTCGATCTCCTTAGCCAGGCGGCCACTTACCTTCCTCATAGGCTCTCCTTTCGGACGGAGTCGCATTTCGCGCCGAAACGATGCGGATCACTTCTTCGCCGTCTTCCTCCCGGTAAGTATGGGCGACCAACCGGTGATCGAACCACCAATTCTTCCCAGGGTCTGCCATCGTTCTTCATCTTCCACAATCCGGTCTTGAATATTGAGCGCATGGGGATCATCAAAAATCAGCTTTGCACTCTCAAAGCTAATTTTATGTTTCCGGAGATTGCCTCGGTTCTTGGCTTCATCCCATTCAATGCGCATGACACGTAGCTGCCGTTTTGTACATACATTATAGCACGGTCGGTGCTCCAGCCGCCGGTTCATCGAAGCGGAAGTCTCGCTGCCGCTGAGTTTCATAAAGGAATATGCTTGCGGCCACCGCGGCATTCACCGAATCAACCCCGGGCTTCATCGGAATCCGCACGCGGGCGGAAGCCTGTTTTGCAATCTCCGGATGGACCCCGGCGGCTTCGCCGCCTACGAACAGCGCAATACGACCGCGAAGGTCCACCTGCGCAATTGGAATCCCCGCGGCGGAATCAGCGGCGATCGTTCGCACCCCCGCCTCGCGCAATTCGCCCATGAGCTTCGCAAAGTCAACGGCGGCAAAGACGGGAAGCCGGAACAATGCCCCGCCCGAAGCTCGCACCACTTTGGGGTTAAACAAACTGACGGTCCCTTTGGCCGTCACCACCGCCGTCGCACCCAACGCGTCCGAAGTGCGAAGGATAGTGCCTAGGTTTCCCGGGTCTTGAATGCCGCAGGCCGCCAAGACAACTGAACCCTCGCTCTGTAGGCACTCATCCAGATTGTATGTAGGAAGCTCCACCAACGCGGCAATACCTTGCGTTGTTTCCATCTGGGAAATCTTCCCGAATAGCTCGTTGGGAATTTGCGCGATTTCGGCTTCCGGCGGAAGACGCTTCAGCAAGGTTGAAAACTTCTGCGCGGCGCTTTCGCTCACCAACACACTGCGCACCGCGCACTGATGCCCCGTCGGGCTTTGCTCGTTTGCGCCCCCGCAGCGAATGGCCTCTTCAACCAATCGCGGACCTTCAATCGCTACCCAACCATCGTGGCTTGACCCTTCGGCCAGAGCCTTCCGAAAGACCTTGAGCAGGGCATTCGTGGGGCTGGCGATGCTTCGTAAGCGCGGTTGAGTGGTTGAACGTGTGTCCATAAGACCCAGCGCCGAGGCTATGAGCTTAACTCGCGGCGCGCCGGGAGTCGAGATGATATCCTTCCCGGTAGTGTCTCAGTTTCTTTGCTGTAGCGGCGCTCTATGAGCCCTTCGTCTGTCATTCAGAGCCCTTCGTCTGTCATTCTGAGCGTAGCGAAGAATCCCGGCATTTGGCTCAGGGTAAACTCCACGAAGATTGTCCAGTTCGCTGCCGGGCAAAAGATCAAATACAGTGATCCTTCGCTCCGCTCAGGATGACAGCACTGGAGGCTTGGCTGATACTCACAGATTCCGGAAATATAGAAACTCCAGGTAGCGGCGCTCTATGAGCGCCGCTACAGCAAACTGCGTCATTACCTCCTTCCCCTACAAAGGCGAATTTCCGCTAAAAGGTAAGTTTTACAGACCCTGCCGCCGAAATTTTCCTGTCCATGGGTGGCAGGGAAAAGTCTATCTGTCTTACTTTCCTTACAGATACGTACATTTGAGAATCTGGCACATGGAGTGCTATCTAACTTGGCCATGAGCGCGAAGATCGGGAGGAGAATCCTAAAATGAGAGAGTCAAAAACAGGCTTGGCATTGGCGCTAGGAAGCGCCGTAATCATGGTTCTGCTTACGTCAGCTTGCGCAACAAAAAAGTATGTCCAGAACTCGGTTCAGCCTTTGGAAACGAAGCTCGGGACCGTCGATCAGAAGACCACGGCGAACGCCCAAAACATCAAGCAGGTTGACAGCAGGGCTGAAAGCGGCATCGCGGATGACGCATCAAAGGCTGAAGCCGCTGACCAACATGCCGGACAGGCTGATAAGGACGCTCAGGCCGCGCAGCAAACGGCTCAAAAGGGCGTCGATCAAGCAAACCTGGCGCAGCAAGAAGTTCAAAACGCTGACAATTTTCAACCTGTGAAGTCGGCGACGGTGATCTTCAAACTGAACCGCAGCACGCTTACCGATGCCGACAAAGAGCAACTGGACGAATTGGCGCAAAGCGTGTCCTCCATGAAGCACTATGTGATTCAGATTCAGGGCTTCACGGATAAGACAGGGCCCAAGCAATACAACCTGGCTTTGAGCAAGCAACGCGCCGATGCGGTGGTTCGTTACCTAAGCCTGAACCACAATATCCCGCTCGTGAAGATCTATGAAATGGGCTACGGTAACGCCGATCCCGCAGCTTCCAACAGTACGCGAAAGGGGCGTGAACAAAACCGGCGTGTAGACGTGAAAGTCATGGCGCCGCCCCCGGTGGAGCAGGCGCAACAACAGACCCCCAACGCGACCGGTGGCGCTGGTTCAACGCAGTAGACCAAAGGAGTCGGGTTATGGCGCTCGCCCCGCTGTGACAATCCCACTGGCCAAACCTTGCTGCAACTTTTGCAGGAAGGAAATCAACTCTTGCGGGTTGCGCAGTCTAAAGCGCGCCTGGGTTTTCCTGCGGGGTCCGACCAGAATCGTGATGCCGCGCCCGGCAAGCGCGGCAAACGCGGTTTCGTCTGTGGTGTCGTCGCCGGCATAGATCACAAGAGTTCCTCGGGGCTGGTCACTGACCAAGTCGAGAACCGCTTGTCCTTTACCCTCAATTTCCAAGGGCAGTACATCCACCACCCTGTTGCCTCTTACAGAGTAGAGATCGTTCCTCCGGCTATCGACGCGCCGGAGTGTTATTGCGACGGCTTTGCGCGCATCCGCCGCCAAAGCTCTGCGGTAGTGTACGACAAACACTGGCTTCTTATCTTCAATCCACACACCGGGAAGTTTTTCCAGCGCCCCCGCGAGAATGGACCGGACGGCCCGGAGCGACTTCCGTGACTCGACGCTCAAAGATCGCCGGCCATTGCGCTCCCATCCGTGAAGCCCGATGTAACCTACCCCCGGCACGCGCGCCCGGCGCCGAAGATCGGCCCTTCTCCTGCCACTGATCAAGAACACCTTCAGCCTGGAATGACGGGCAAGACGGGCGAGGACAATTCGCGCCGGAGCAGGCAGCATGACATCCTCCGGCCGGGGCTTGAAACCCACCAGGGTGCCGTCAAAATCCAGGAATAACAGGATGTGTTTGGCCCGATGCAGCCGGCTCGCGACGCGCGGCCAGACCGAAAAAAGATGCGGCAGTTTGGTGTCGTTTCTATCCATTGAGTCGACCAAGTCGCGCCGTCCTGGCGGCATTTACCGGCAGAGCCTGCCCTGAGCGCAGCGAAGGGATGCCGGCGTTGCGGAGAGCCCCGCCGCACTATGTTCGCAGCGATTCCTTGGGAGTTTCGACGCGAATCCCCGAGAGTTCCGTGACCAGGTTGGCTGCCCAACGGTAGATGTTGTGCTCGCGGACGGACTGGCGCATCCGCCGCATGCGCGTGCGCCGGTCTTCGGGCTCCATTTCAAGCGCCAGATAGATGGCGTCCGCCACGGCCTCCATGTCATAGGGGTTCACCACCAGCGCGTCCGTCAATTCCCGCGCTGCCCCGGTGAAGCGGCTGAGGATCAAGGCCCCGCCGCCATCATCGCGAGCCGCCACAAATTCCTTCGCCACCAGGTTCATGCCGTCGTGTAAGGACGTGACCATGCAGACGTCGGCTGCGCGGTAATACCTCTCTATCTCTTTGTGGGTGTGATGCCGGTTCAGGAAGATGACCGGTTTCCATCCTCCAGCCTGGAACCGCGCATTGATCCTCTCCGCCTCGGCCTCGACATCCCTCAGCAAGTCGTGGTAACGGGGGATGCGCGTGCGGCTGGGCGCGCCGATTTGAACGAAGGTGAACTTGCCGCGATAAGCAATGCGCTTTTCGAGAAAGCGTTCGACGCCGCGAAATCGCTCGAGGATTCCCTTGGTATAATCCACCCGGTCCACGCCGATCCCCATAAAGGTTGCCTCAACGCCCAGCTCCTTGAAGAGGGCGGGGCGGTCCAGGAAAACGGACTCCCGAGGGTTTCCGTCCGGCCCGTTGCCGCCATCATCCGTCATGGCGACGCTGATGGGGAAAGGACGCACCAGTGTCCAATGGCCACGGCGGTTGACGCCGAACCGGTCCCAATCCACCTGGGACTCCATCACCCTGTCCACCGTCTCAAGGAAATTATTGCAGTGGGATTGAATGTGGAAGCCGACCAGATCAGCGCCAAGCAACCCTCTGACCAGCTCGCGCTGCCAAGGGCAGATGCCGAAGGCTTCCGGGTTGGGCCAGGGAATATGCCAGAAGATGGCGACCCGCGCCTGGGGAACCCGGTCCTTGATGAGGCGCGGTAACAGGGCAAAGTGATAGTCCTGCACCAGCACCACGGGCCGTTCGCTGTCTTCCATCTCCTCCACCGTCGCGTCCGCAAATTTCTGGTTTGCCTGCTGATAGAAGTCCCAATCTTCGGCGCGAAACAGGGGGCGCGTATGAGCAATATGACAGAGCGGCCAAAGGCCCTCATTGGCGAAGCCGTAATAGTAACCTTCCTCTTCTTCCGGGGTAAGCCAGACCCGCCGCAGCGTATATTGGTTGGCATCGTTGAGGGGAACCCGCAAGCGGTCATGCCGGTCCACGGCTTCCCGATCGGCGCTGCCGGAGCCGTGGGCGATCCACGTCCCATCGCAGGCCCGTAGAATGGGCTCGATCGCGGTCACCAAACCGCTGGCCGGAACTTGTACTTCAATCTTATTTCCCCGGCGCTCGTGGACATAGGGCTCGCGGTTCGAGATAGCGAAGAGACGGCTACTTTCCAAGCGGTTCTGAACGTGGATACGCAGCCGCTCCGGAGTCCAGTGGGATTCCGCTGACTCGCGCAGTCGCGCTTCTTCGTCGGCGGCGTTACGCGCCGCTATCAGGCTGCGAGCCATGTGCGTCACTTCACGGGTCAGCGGCTTGAACAGGTCCTGCTCAGGGAATTGGGGCTGTGTGGTTGGCTTTCCGGCGCGCAGGTCCTGCATCCACTTTGCCATTCTTGCGATCCGCCCCACCATCATCCAGCGGACGATGAAAATGGTGATGAGGGCAATCAGCAGCACTTGGACCAGGATATGAAGAAACGTTTCCTGCCAGACCCGGTTGCTTTGGGCCTCAATATAGTTTGCATCGTCGAAGATTGCCAGCGCCCCCGCGACAGCGCCCTCCTGATGAAGAGGAAGCGCGTAGACGTGCATCAAAGAATTTCCAAGGTGCAGGAACAACTCAGACGCCTGGTTACTGTGGATGGCAAGATCGACACATTGAGGACGGGTCTTCAGTTTCTGCATGAGGCCCGGGGTCATTGCCAGAAGGTCTTTCTGGTTGTTGTAGACCGCCACGCCGGCCAGGCGTTCCCGGTTGCCAAAGCGGTCCACAATACGCTGTAAAGCGCGATGGGAACGGCTCCGCAACATGGGTTCGATGGTTTCCTGCAGGCTTTCAGCGAAAATCTGAGCCCTGCGGCTGAGATCCTGGCGGAGGCTTCGCTGGTCCGCCCGAACCTCGAAGAGGGCAAAAAAATAGGAGACCAGCGTGATTCCGATGACCAGCGAGAGTATTAGGATGGCGCGAATCCGCATTCTTTAATCTTATAACGCCGCGATGAGATTACTACAAGTTTGCGCACAGTCCGGTGACGGCGCAGTTTGTTTGCTGTAGCGGCGCTACAGCAAATTGTGCCTCTACCCATAGGCTTCTACCGGGCGGTTTAAAGCTTTACCGTGACCCTCGTATCCCTCCATTGTGTTAGAATGCCCCGCAATTCCCTATATTGATTTCGATGAGCGGAGGCATTATGCGGCGTCTTCTGATTTTCAGCTTCATCCTGTGCATGGCGGGCCAGGCTCGTGCCCAGATGTTGGATCAAATGCTGGCCAGCTTACCCCGCCCCCACGATTACGTCTTGAAAACGGTTTCAAGCTACGACCGGACGGGAGGCAATGCCGACTACCGGACCATCGCGCCGGGCGGCACGCTGACCTTGATCGACGCCGATGGACCCGGGGTGATCACACACCTTTGGGTGACCATTGCCGACAATGAACGCTTTCACTTAAAGAAATTGCTAGTGAAAATGTATTGGGATGGCGAGCCAACGCCCAGCGTCCTCGCACCCATCGGGGACTTCTTCGGACTGGGCCTGGGCGAATACTTCACCTACCAATCCCTGCCGCTGGCCGTTGCCTCCAACAAGGCGCTGAACTGTTTCTTCCCGATGCCCTTTGCGCGCCACGCGAGGATCACCGTCACCAACCAGGGGCAGGAGCGGGTTGGGGCTTTTTATTACAGCGTAGAGTATCGAGCATTGCCGTCTCCACTGCCCAAGAGCACGCTTTACTTCCACGCTCAATACCGGCAGGCTACGCCTAATCACGGGATTCCAGGCAACACTCTCAACCGCGACGGCAAGGGCAATTACGTGTGGATGGAAGCCAAAGGACGCGGACATTATGTGGGCGTAACCATGTCCGTGATTGAGAACCAGGATGGCTGGTGGGGCGAAGGCGATGACATGTTCTTCATTGACGGCGAGAGGCTGCCTTCCATTAATGGCACCGGGACCGAGGATTATTTCCTGGGCGCTTGGGACTTCAGTGGAGGTCCATTTTCTTACTTGCTCTTCGGCGCGCCGGTGCGGGGCCAAGAACTCGAAGGCCAGCGATGGTCCGTCTACCGCTTTCACCTCGACTCACCCATCACCTTTACAAAATCCCTACGCGCCACCATTGAGCATGGCACTGCCAATGACCGCTCTGACAATTTTTATTCGGTCGCCTATTGGTACCAGACCGAACCTCACGCGCCCTTCCCGCCCATGCCGGATGTGCAGGACCGGCTGCCGAAGGTGATCCCGGTGGCAAAGCCATGAGTTCCATAATCATGCTGACCCTTGCCGAATGTGCGGCGGTACGACCGGTGCAGGCATCGTTCGAGCGGCGCAGCGAGGCAAAGCCGCAACCAAAACAGGCTAAAGCGACACCCGCCGCTGCGGTAGATGATTGATCCTTGCAAACCCGGTATTGATGCGCCGTGCAAAGAGCGAAGGCAAAAATGTTTGTTAAAAAAACAAGAAATTACGAGCTTGCAATGCAGAGTGACTCCGGATGGCGGACCCGCAGCGAGATTTACGACACGGAAGGTAAGTATGAACACACAGGCTGGCGGAGAGGGTGGGATTCGAACCCACGGTTGAGTTTCCCCAACACACGCTTTCCAAGCGTGCTCCTTAAGCCACTCGGACACCTCTCCGCGTGAAAAGGGACAACTTGGCATTATAGCAGAGGGCAAACTTTGGCCAGCAACGGGAGGGTAGTGGGTCAGTTTGCTGTAGCGGCGCTCGGAGCCTGCCCTGGAAGGGAGCGCCGGAAACTGTTGAGAAATAAAGTTCGGCGGTCACAGACCGCCGCTACAGCAACCAAACTGCACCACTACCGACGGGGGAGGCAGGCATTCACCAGTCATCACTTAAACCGCCGGCGGAATTGCAACTCCACCCCATACACACCGTTGATGTCACGCTCGGCAATCAGAGAAATACGATCTGAAAGATCCCATTCCATCCGGACATCGCGCTGCTGAGCCGCTCCGGTGTTGGTGGCATAGGAAAGCGTTACGTCGCGCCCCACCTGTTCCTCAACCGTTATCCGGACGCCGCCCGCCGTGGTAGGCCCCAGCAAGTTGGGATCAATACGAATGCGGCTCACACCCAACAACCGCTGGACCCGGCCTGAGAACTGGCTGGAGAGAGCCTGTGAAAGGAGGGCGCTGGCGCCGACCGCTGCGGCAGGCTGAGCGCCTCCAGCGTTCAATTGTTGGAGTTGAGGCGCATAGCCCAAGGCCAATAGGGAGAGAATGTCCTCAGTGGGCAGGGGTGGATCGGACCGGTAGGCGATTTTGGCGCGGTCGAGCGGGCCCGTGACGTCCAGGGTCAGATCATAATGTTCAGCACGAGTGGTAGCTTCCAGATCGAGCACCGGCTGGGTGCGAACCGGACTGGTCATGGTGATGTCACCACGGGTAATTTTGTAGCGGGTGCCACGGATCAATGCGTAGCCGCTTCTCAAGTGGATGGTGCCCAGCACCACGGGATCGGTCACAGTGCCGCGCAGGGCCACGTCGATGACGGCGACAAGGCCCAAATCATGCGATTCAAGGCTGACGTCCGGCGACGTAGAGACAGCCATGTTCAGCCGGATCTTTGATGCAAGCGGATTTGACACGCTGGGTACAGGAGGCGCGGGCGAGCCAACCCTCCCGATCCATGAAAGCAGATTGAAATCCCCACGAGGATACATCTGGGTCACGGACAGATTACCGGAAAGCTGGCCGTCACTTTCAGTTCCAGCGAGTCGAAGATTACCCGAAAGGAGCGAAATGAAGTCCGCCGGAAAACCGAGGCGGGCGCGCTTCAGGGCAGCCGTGAGGTCATAACGAAAGTGCGCGCCCAACACCACGGATCCCCGCATTTGAATTGAACTTTGTCCGCTGTTCGATCCTAATTCCACGATGGTCGCTTGGTTTCCCTGCAACTCAATCCTTCCGTTTAATCCAGCCACTTGAAATGGAAAGTGGGCGTATCCAATCCCCAGGTTTTTCACGTCAATCTTTCCGGAAAAGAAGGGATTTTCGATGGTGCCACGCGCTCTCAATTCCGCATCAATCGTCCCGGCCGCCTGGAGAGAGGGATCAAGAAGGCTGAGAAGCGATGCCCCACTCTGGCCATTTACCTGGAAATCGAGCTCCATCGGATGGGCAAAGCGTAACGATCCTGCAAGTTGAAGATTAGTGGATGGCCCGCTGAGCTGAAAGGAATCCGCCGTAAGTTTGCGGTCTGCATAGGTTAAATGGACCGGCTGACGATTCTTCCAGGTCAAGTTGCCAAGGGAAGCTTCCAAGTCCGGCAAGTTGGCATCCATCACCCATGTTGAAGGCGACCGCAACGAGCCGTGACCTTCAAAGAGTCCGCTCGCGCTAAGTTGCGCTTTCGAATTCAGGTTCTCAAGCCAATCAATTCCGGTGTCGATGCGGAATTTGTCTAATTTCCCATTGAAGTGGACAGGCCAGTCAGCCTCCGTCCTCGCCGAGGCAGTAAGAACAGCCGACGCCTGCGAACCCGTGATCTTCCCGGAAAGCCGGGCCTCATGCCCCTTCAGACCGAGCGTGATTTCAAAATGACCGGCGCTGACACCTCCCAGTCCGAAGTCCGGAACATCCACTTCGGCTTGCATCTGAGGATCATCGAAAGTCCCCGACCCTTGCAGATGGATTTCTGCGATGCCTTCCAAGCCCCGGATTGCCTTTTGAACATCCTTGCTACTGGCTCGCAAATTGAGACTGCGGAACCTTGACAACTGAAAATTCTCACCGTGTAAATCCACGGAAAAAGTGCGCTGAATTAAATCCACACGCCCCACGGCCTTCAATTTGCCCTTGCCCTTGGCCACTTCGATATTGGTGAAATCTATGATGGAGTTGACAGCCATAGCCTGAGCCTGGATCAAGTCGATCGGCTCACCAGCGGCTTCGGCCTGCCGAATTTCGATCTCGCCGTGCCCCTTCAGGTTGGCGGGAGTGCCTTTGAAGGTGACTTCTCCATCCATTAATCCGCTCACGGGATATGAAAGTCCAAACGCATCCCAGATTCCCTCCAAAGGGGATTGGCGGGCTTGCGCTGTAACTTCCATCTGCGAAGCTGGAGTTACTTGCCAATTGGACAACGTCGTCCGGAGATCAAAAGTGAAGGGACTCTTTCCCGCCAACAGCCGCCCGGTGGACACTTGCACGAGTTTGGGTGAAACAATGATGTTTCCTGAGAACCCATTCCACGGGAATCCGGCATATTTGAAAGGTCCAAAACTCATCCTCCCGTGAATCTCCGGCTGCTTCAGGGATCCAAGGACGGTCCCTGAAACGCGAGCCGCTGATTCGAGCACAAATGGGATCGGCTTCTTCGGTCCTTCGAGATATTGAACGAAACTGCGCGATTCCTCGAAATCCCGGGTCTGGTATTGAAACTGAAGGTTTGAAGCTTGGCTCGCCAGCCGTCCCTGCGCCTCCAGATTCGAGTGAGGAGTGTTGACGATGGCGCTGGCAATCTGAAGTTCGAACTCTTTTCCGATTTTCACTGACCCGCTGGCCGAGCCACGAACGGCCATAAGTCCACCCGCCCTTGTGGATGGCGGCGCGCCTTGCACATCGAAGTCTGCCCGGAAATCTCCGGGTGTCTTGTTGTAGGAAAGACCCAAACTGCCGCTCAGGCGGGAGTCCAGGTTGAACAGATTCGAAGCCTTTTCGCCGTTTGGGATTGCTTGAATAAAAGACGCAAGATCGGCACCTTGAATTGTCCCTTGGAAGTTGATGCGAGGCCTTTTGCCCCTCAGTTGTGCTGTGGCCTCTCCCCGAGCTTCTCCGTCCATCATCCTGGCCGTGATGTGTGAAAGAGTGAGATGGTCCTGATCAACCCGGAAATTTGCGGATACATCGGCAAGACCTGGCTTGAAGTTCGCAAATTCCATCCGAAGGTTGCGGACTGCAGAATGGCCCGAAGCGTGAAGTAAGCCCTGAGCATAAGTTCCTCTGGCGCTGAACCTTACGTTGCCACTGCGAATTGAGGAAAGGTCCAACACCCGAGCAACGGATTCAAGATTCATGGTTCCCATTAGTTCAAATTTGACAGTGGGAGAATCCGCCAATTCCACAGTACCCGTACCAGTCCCGCTTCCACCCTCAGTACGCCAGACAACATCATCCAACTCGATCTGGCGGGCGGATATTCTGATCCTGGTGGCAACTGCCAAAGAAGGCAGATTCTGGCCGGAAACGGTGCATCTGAGGCTGGAGGAAGAGAATGACCCGGTGTAGGCGGGGCCTGGGCCAAAGCTTAGAAGCAAGGCAAGATCTTTCGCCGCAAAATCGAGCGGGATCCGTTGATTGTTCCAATAAAGTGCCGAGCGGTTGAGGCTAAAATTCTGGACGCGAAGATTTAACAGTTGGCCCAGTATTTTATTTCCTTGAAGATTCGTAGCCTGCTTTGGACCCGGCAAATTCATACTTCCATCGGGTTCGGTATACAAGTGAATTGTCATTCCAACGACATCAAACCTTCTGATGTAAAGCCTGCGTAACACCAACGACATCGGATTCAGCGTCACATCCAGGGTTGCCACGGTCAGCAAAGGCTTCTGTCCAATGCCTTCGTTGCCGTGCAAGACAAGCCCGTGCACAACCACCCTAAAAACCGCCGGATGAACCTCGATCCACGCGATCTCCGGCCGGGCGCCGGTCGCCTGCTCGATCCTGTTGGCCAAATACCGTGTCATTACACGGCGGGACCAGGCCGTGCTTAAAACCGCCACCACGCTCATGTAAAAGATAAGGATCAGCGCAAAAAGGGCCAGAACGATTCGTAAGGGCCAGGAGATTCGCAAGCTCAATTTCATAGTTAGCGCCCGGCTTTCATTCGGGCTCTCAGATCATAAAGACATCAACTCAACGTGCTGCGACGTCTTTAATTGGGACAACCAACGCTTGAGGAGTTGGTCTATCTTCTGTTGTACCAAGAGTTCATGAATTTTCGCTTCAACTTCAGGCAACGGAGGCGGATTCCGGTTCCCACTCTGGGCAAGCTGCGGCACCAAAGTCTGTTGGTAGTAATCTTTGATTTCCTTGGACTTGACCACGGCTACGGGCCGCAGGCGGTGGTCAACAACGCGCAAAATTCGTTCTTGCCACACAAGTTTTTCGAAGAGCTGCTGCTTCGTGATGCCCAGCGGCTGCAGAGCCACCTCGAATGCCTCCTCATTTGGAAATTGCCTCTCGAGGATAGCGAGTCTTTTCCGGGCCACTTCTTCTGACGGACCAGCCAGCAGTGTAGACTGACCCGCTTCGAATTCGAGCAACTTCTGGTCAATCAAGCGGCCACGAATTTTTTCCATTTCTTGAGGTCCTGGCCGATCCGACGGTTCGCGGCCGTCTTCAAGAAACCTTTCAAGACGATACTCATCAAGAACATCACTTTCGGTAATCGCCACCTTTCCGACGGAGGCCACAACACGATCCAGAGTCTGCGCCTGCTCACTTGCTCCGGCCGCGGTCCCCAGGCAGAGCGCCGCGAGCAATGCGATGCTCCCCATCCTTTGACGGAAACGTCTTGGAATAAGGCTTTCTGTATGTGCCCCGGGGAGCAGCGGCGCGCAAGCCCAGTCGAGCATACGCAGGAAATGCTTTGTCCAGCCGTCTGGACAGAGCATCGTCTTGGTTAGTGCAGTAGTCATCAGAAGGCCTGTCCAATGCTCAGGAAGAATTGGAATCTCGGCAACTGCTGAACTTCGATCTGGGGACTAGCAATCTGATAGCGGGGCGGGTTGATGACATAAGCAAAGTCCACCCGGATTGGTCCCACCGGGGTCTTGTAACGAAGTCCCAATCCCGCGGCCTGAACGGTGTAGTTGAGATCGGTAGGCGAGGTCTGCATAAACTTCAAGAGACGCATGGTGCTGAATCCCGAATAAACATTGCCGGCATCATTAAAGAGTACGATGCCGTACCGCCCTTGCGCGAGAGGAACACGCAATTCAAATGAATTTACAAACATCGCATTACCGCCAAGGGGATAACCGGTGACCGGATCGCGCGGGCCGGCCTGATCCAGCGAGAATGCCCGCAGGGAATCACTGCCGCCGGCAAAGAATCTCTCCGCAAGAGGAATTTCATTCGACAACGCCAAGTTAGAACCAATGCCAGGGGCGCTCACCTGGCGCGGAGCGCCATAAGGAGATTCCACCCCAACCTGGGTGTTCCTCGCAAATACCAGATGTGTGCCGACGCGGTGATAAGTGGAATTCTGCCCAAGCAACCGCCAATAGTTGGCTTGCGAGCCCAAATTCGCTGCGGCAAAAGTGGCGTCGATCAGTGTAAAGGAGCCGCGTGTGGCATCTGCGGGGTCGTCCCGGAGGTCACGAACAAACGTTGAACCGACGGAGCCAATTCGCGCCGGCTGGCTAATCAATGGAATTGTTTCCGGGTTGATTTTGAGATTGGAGACGCTGACGTTCCCGTAATTGTAACCGGCTAGGAGATAAGTGCCCGGGCCGAATTGCTTTTGAATGTCCACCGTCCCCTCATCCAGGTTGGACGTAAACGTGAGGACATCCCGCGTGCGGTCCGACGATCCGGTAATCCGCAAGGTGAGGTCGGGATGGTTCAAAAAATTCGGAATCGAGTAGCTGGCACTCGCCCCCGTCTCCAAGCTGGAGATTCGCCCCGAAAGTGAAAAGGTTTGGTTGCGCCCACCGACGCCGATGCGGCTTAAACCAAGGGAAAGCCTCGGGCTGGCGCCGAACTGTCCCTGGGGCTGGTTCCCACTCAGGCGTTGAACGTCCACGCCCCCTCCGTACCCCACCGTCCATCGATGGGCTTCAGCCACCGAGACCAGTACGGTCTTCTCGCCTCCGGGTTCCTCTAAGTCTGTAGGCGCGATTTGAACCTGGCTGAACAAACCAAGGTCATACAGGCGTGTCTGCGATTCGAACAGACTACTTTCGTCGAGAGGTTGGCCTTGCTTGAAAGTCACCTTGCGCAGGATGACACCCGGTCGCACGTGCTCATCGCCCACCAAAACCACGGCTTGGACGAATTCCCGGGGGCCCGGCTTGACGCTGTAAACAAGGTCAACAGTATGCTGCGGCGACTCCGGTGAGACGGTCCAATTGACCGTGGCCTGGTTATATCCCTGTTTTGAAAAATAAGTAAAGATGGCATCGCGGTCATCGGCGGCAAGCGCGGGGGAGTAAGGATGACCCGGCTTCATGGGCAGCGTCGAACATAACTTTCTGGCCGTCGCTGCCGCAACGCCTTCCAAACTCAGGCGGCGCACCTTGGACTGGGGCCCCTCGTCGATTGAAAAGGTGACCCACAGTTCGCCGGGGGTTTGCTTTATTCTTGGCGTCACTCTAGCGGCCAGATATCCACGAGATTGATAGAGATTCGTCATGCTGGCCAGGTCTTCTGCAAGGAGTTGATGGCTGAATACTCCCCGCAAGTTACCGGGGAAGCTCCGGGGCTGAATCTGCAAGATTGAGGCAAGATCAGAATCCGGAATCACGTAGTTACCCGTGAATGTGTACCCACCAAATGCGGAACGGGGGCCAGGGACGACGGTGTAAGTGATCCGGACGGTGTTTGACCGGACATTCGTATCACGCTTCCACTTCACTTGAGCGGAGTAATATCCCTGCCTCTCGAGATAATTCTGCAGGTCTCCCGAACCGGAATTCAGAGAGAGATCATCGGCCAGGCCTTCACTGTAAATTGGAAGCGCCTGTTTTGCCGCTAAGCCTGAAACTCGAACTCCTTCAACTCGGACTTTTACCAAAGGTCCCGCATCCACTTTGATCACCAGATTCCCGGTATTCGTTTGCGAGTTGTAGTCTTGACTCTCGACTGAAGCTGAGGCTTCCAAACGTCCCCGCTTTACATAGAATCTGTGAATCCGGGTGATACCCCGGTCAATGAGCGTAGAATTGATGCGCTTCCCCGCTTTCCATCTTGAAACGGATTTCAGCATAGATGGGGCCACCACCGTTTTTCCACGAAATTCAACGTTGCCTAGGAGCGCGACCGGACCCAGGGAAACATTGAAAACAACGCCGGCAATCTGGTGTTCTGGGTCAAGCGCCAGCGTGCTACTTACCTTTGCCCTGTGGTATCCATTACTGGTCAAAAAATTGAGGACATGTTGGCGGGAAGCCGCAAGGTCTTCCGGGGTAAGCGGCTGGCCCAAGCGCAGACGGGCCGCACTGACCACGTCAGAGGCACGAAGACTGTGGGGGACAACCAAGGCAGACATTCCCCCCAAAAAGTAGCGGACTCCGGCCACAAAAATCAGGATCACCCCGTTGCGTTGCTTCTTGACGTCTGCCCTCAATTCTCTAAACCGGCCGCTGGCATAGAGATTCTTAAGGCTCTGAGCCACTTTCTGGCGATTCAGAGGCTCTCCGGCTTTTTGTTTAATCTCTCCCGCCACTGCCTGCAAATTGATCTTTGCATCGGTCTCAAGCTTGATGTCCAGGACCGTCTGGCCCCAGGGCAACGATTGCGCTGAAACGCTCTTGGGCAGAGCAAGGGCGGCAGAAAGCAAAAGGACACCGAGGATTTGGAGGGCAAGCTTGCGAGACAGGGTCAATGCTCCTTACATTAGAAAAAGGACCCTCCCAATAAGCGGGAATATGAAGTCCTGCAAGAAATATGAGCAGCCCGGCTATCCGCTCCCTGAAGTCCCCTTCGGGCTGCCACCGCAGATCGGAGAATCCGTTTTGTTTTACCCGGAGCGTGGCCATCACAAGGGTCCCATTCGCCGCCATCAGACCCAATAATCGCCCCGCGCCCGAAGTTTGACCGTGCTATCTATTTTGATGCGGGCAAAGGAATTTTGGCCAAAACTGAATGGGTGGCTCCGGTGACAGGAAAGCGAAGACGGCCTTGAGCACTCCATAAGGGTGTTCTACCCGATGATGGCGAAAACCTCTTCTCGTCCATAACATTAGCGGACCGAGGCAACAAAGTCCGGTTAGCAATTCATTTTCCCGGAGGTTTGAACCAGGCTTCCCAGCCAATCCTTCAGGACATTCTTCTGAGGAAAGCCTTGGCCAAGGTGCTGAAAAAAACCCTCCGCCCATTCCAATCCAGCCAAATGCCCAGCCCGGGCGGCCATTTTTTTCCCCATCGAAGATGTGTCTGTAATCTCCTGCTGGGCGCCCAGCCAAGCCCGCTGGCTTTCATGGATGGAGATCATCTTTTCTTTCGTCTCCAGCTTTTCCGCTATGTTTACAAACAAGCCGGGAACGGATTCCCGGCCAAGAATGTCCCGGCTGCCGAAGGGCTCCGTATAGTAAAGGGATGGGATGGCGCGAATCGGCCGCGCCGCCTGGCTCTCACCCGTCTTAAAATTGGGAGCCATGGCCCCGAAGCAGGCCGTCTGGCACAGACGGTTGGTAATTTCGTGATCCACCATATAGTCGGAAGGCGGATGAGTGAAGACTAAATCGGGATTCACCCTTCTCATCCTCTCCATTACCTTTTGGATCGTGCGCCGGACGTAGAAAATACAGAGGTCCTTCTCGCCAAGGCAAACGTAGCTTGCGCCGATCAGGGCAGCGGCCTTCGCCGCTTCCTGCCGGCGAATGCGGGAAATCCTTGCGGCTGGAAGAACCGCGCTGCCGCAGTCACCAGCCGTCATCGTGGTGATGTGGATTTGTGCGCCGCGCGCCGCAAGACACGCCAACGTGCCGCCGCAGAGGAACTCCGCATCGTCGGGGTGTGCGAAAAGTGCAAGAACAATGAGCGATGAGGGCGAATTCACGGGTAAAGTATATGATCTTATCCAAAGACTTCCGGCCTAGCCGATTCCGGAGAATGGTGGGTGCTGATGTGGATCGCGATGCACCCCCACCGCTTCCTGCAAGGGGGACAGAGGCCCATCACATCTTCGCTCCGGATGACGCGGACACTCTCACTTTGCCGCGCTAAAAATACCCGTTAGGCGCAAGCTTCCCCAGGAAATTATAAGCGTACACCTCTCACCGTGGCCTTCCAATCGGATGGTCAATTCGTTGTCGGGGTCCTTGGAAGTTTCAAGCCGGATTGGGACCTCAGCGACCTTTGCACTCGGCTCGTAATCTTCCGGCGGCTTCGACGAAAAGAGCAGCGACCAAGCCCCTTTCGTAATGTACCGGACCAGCAGATAGTGTTTCCCTCTGGGAACGCGAACGCCGTCAAAAACCAAGTCTTGTGTCGAATCAAACGTGGTGGGAGCATCCGAGCCGACTCGCCAGATTTCCCCTGGGGCGATCATGCTGAGTGGATCCCGGCTTTTCAGTGTTGGGCGTCCATAATCAATTGAAACTTTGACCTTTCCCAAAGTGACCCGGGCCAGGCCTCGATCACTGCCCTGAGCTGCAGCCCGCGCGGAGCACAAGGGCAAAATGACCAGAAGCGCAGGCGCCAGACCCAGCGCCATCGACCTTGTCATGCCTCGATTCATTTCTCTGTTCGCAAATCTTGACTTCATCAATGAACTGCCGAATGGGCGGCGCCACTCCTCCCGCTCGCGCGCCCAAGGCCGGCCGCGATGGCGCTTCGCAACTCGCCCTCATGCGTGTATCCCACCCAATAGTTCAGAATCACGCCATCCCGATTGACCAGGAAAAGAGACGGGAAAATTGCTACGTGGCCGTAAGCCGCATCACTCTCTTTTGTCCAGTAAACAATGGGGAAGTTGATCTTCATCTCGCGCTGGAAACGGGCGCGGGCGTCGTCGTCATAATCCAGGCCCAGAACTTGATCGGCATTGGCGCCGATCACCGTGAAGCCTTTCGGTGCAAGGTCGCGTTGGATCGTCACCAGTTCCGGAGTCTCTCTCATGCAGGGCGGACATCCGGTGAACCACACGTCAAGTAAGTAGATTTTTCCCTTCAGTGAGGCTGAACTGACGCCGCCTTTTGCCGGCCCATTCAGATTCGCCGGGCTCTTGAGATCAAAATCCGGAGCTCTCTTTCCCTGCCAGCCGCCAAGCTGCCGCACAAGGACCTGCCCGAATCGCGGATCGTTTTCGATCATCTTCACGTCAACGTGAGTGATTCGCCCGGTCTTGGAATCGCGAGTCAGAAATCGAGGGACTCGAGGGTCTGACTCCATGACGCGCAGCAGAATGTCTGCTTCTCCCGGAATGTGCAGGTCAAATTGTTGCGAAATGGAATCCAGACTCGGCGGCTTACCGAACTTTTGCTGGTATTGAGCTACAAAGAGCGGAATACGGAAGAAAGCGTTGTATAGCTTGTTTAGCGCCTTGCGTTCAGGCGGCTCCGTGAACACCTGGCCGTAAAGTTGGCTCACCACCAACGGCTGGCCGGGTTTTACATGCGTGCGAAGGTATTCCACCACCCGCGCTTCGGCCTGCGTTTGAGCCGACGCGGGCGAGGCTGTGCGCGGTAATAATAAGGCAAGGACCAAGAGCCCGACAATGAGTGCAGCTTTTCTCATGAGGGTTTTGTTGCGATATCTTGCTTGATTCCTAACGGCCGCGCACCGGCAGCGCCGCCTTGAAGTTGTTCCAGTGAAACTCCAAAGCGTACTGCATGTAAGCGCGCAGAAAACTCCAGCCGTGATCGCCGGGCCGAATGGCAAACTGGTGAGGAAATCCTTTTTCCGTCAGAATATGATCCAGCAGCACGTTCCCTTCTTTGAACCCATAGCGGTCATGGTCGCCAACATCGAAATAAATCTTGAGATTTTGAAACTTGCCGGGGTCTTCAGCCAGAGTCAGCGGATTGTTCTCCTCAAAATACCGGCGGTTCAGTGGAGACCCGAACGCGCCCGCCAGGATGTGCGCATAGAAACCCCAGCGGCCCTCCGTGGGAAGCGGGTCCGGGAGATGAGGAACCAGGGCGGCGCTTTGCGCGCTGGCCGAGCCAAAAACATCCGAATGGCGCATGGAAAGATGCAATGACCCGTAGCCGCCCATGGAAACTCCGGTAATACTACGCTCCTCTCGCTCCGGGATGGTGCGATAGAGGTGGTCGATGGCAGGGATGAACTCCTGGATGAAGAAATCTTCATAGCGGTTCTTGCCATCGTCTGAATTCACGTAAAAAGAACGGCCACCATCCGGCATGGCCACCAGAAACCGCCCCACACTTCCTTGTTGAATCAGACCATCCAGAATCTCCTTGCCACCTTTTTCTTCCCAGCTCCTTTCGTTCTCAAATAGGCCGTGAAGGAAATAGAGTGTGGGATAGCGTTGGCCGGAAGTGGCGTAACCGGCCGGCAGGTCAATGCAGTAATTCACATCACGGCTCAGGATATTGCTCGAAACCTGACCACACTTCACGGTTGTGAGTACATTGGCAGGGGCGCTTGAAGCTGTCTTGGAGGGAGTTTGGGAGCGCGCCGGTTGTCCAAAGGTCTGACCCGCCAAATCGGAAGGAATAAACTCAAGAATTGATGCAAAGGTGAATGCGAGGATCACAAGGGCGAGCGGGATTCCGCTTTTTCGGCGCTGGGCTAAAAAACTCATGCATTAATGGGGGAGTGGTCCTTGGGAGTGGTCGGTCTGGACATAAACGGAAGTCTTTCCACCCTTCGACGTGGCTCCCACGGCACCATCCTCCGCGTTGTTGCCGGCTACGCCCGCAGCCGTGGAACCGTAAACGTCACCATGAATATTCTTCAGAAGAGAATCCTTTGAATCCGTGCGGCGCTCCACCCAGGGCTTGTCTGCGGCGAGGCTGCCGGGAGCCGCTGATTGCAGTTCGACTACGCCAGAGTTCGCGTCCGAGGGCTTGGAGGCGGCGACTCCTTCCAACAGGTTATGGCTCTTCGCAGTTGGATCAGGTTGCTTTGCCGCCGCGGCTGCCTTCAATGCACCCGCAGTGCTCACCCGCGTGGCATCCAGCAAAGTGATCTTTGGAGCAATCTTCCGGCTCGGGGTTTTCGGCGTCTGAGAATCGGAGACGCCCTTCGCCGGGGTTTTCGACTGATCTTTCAAGCTTGCCTGCTGGCCGAATGCCATCCCGCAGAAAATCATGGCGGTAGAGGAAGCAATAATCCATCTTCTAGAAATGGTGCGCACCCTTACCAAACCTCCTGGCCTACCTCGGTCCGGCCAAACCGTAACCTCTCGATCATTTAAATTGTGTCCCCGCCGGGCAGGTTGCGTCAAGCCATTTGCGTACAGTCTCCTAAGTCTGGCGTTACCTTCTGCAACCAGGGAACCGGAGCTACGATGGCTCACTGACGGCGAATTCCAGCTTGTTGCCGCTGTGGTCAATGCGATCCAGGCGGACCGGGATGCGCTCACCCAGACGGAATGCCCTTTTTGAATCGCGGCTGACAATGGCGCGCAACTTCTCCCGGTAAATGTACCGCCCGCCACCCATCTGTTCCAAGGGCACAAAACCCTCGATGAAGAAGTCGATCAACTCAACGAAGAAGCCATGTTTAGTTAGACTGATAATCAGTGCCTCGAATTCGTCGCCCAGCCGCTCCGTCATGAATGCAACTTTCTTCAGATCCAAAAGGTCGCGCTCCGCGTCGGCGGCCCGGCGTTCCGCCTCGGACGTCTCAAGTGAGAGAGCGCGCAATTCGCCGATGGGGATGGGACCCGCCAGATCCGGGTGAAAGTGAGGGCTGAGGTGAGGTTCTCTGGCGAGATGCTCCGTGAATCGATGGCGGGCGCTTCCGCCCTCACTCTCGAGAACTGCTTTCAGAATCCGGTGGACGATCAGGTCGGGATAACGGCGGATGGGCGAGGTGAAGTGCGTGTAGGAATGCGACGCCAGCGCGAAGTGTCCCTGATTCTCCTCGGAATAGCGAGCCTGCTTCAAGGACCTCAACATGAGGTAGGAAAGAATCCGCTCCTCGGGCTTGCCGGCGATCCGCCGGGTGAGCCGCTGATAGTGCCGCGAAGTGATTTTCAGCGCCGCTCCATCCACCTTTTCCTGGAAACGCGGATACCGGTCGCGCTCGTCGCGGGCATGCACCCGGACCCGCCGGGCGGCGGGAAATTCCACTCCGAGCGAATATCCGAATGTGGCGGCGATTTCTTCAAATTCAATAACCTTCTTGGGATCGGGCTTCTCGTGAATGCGGTAGAGCGATGGCACGCCTCGCGCTTCCAGAAATCCCGCCACGGCTTCATTGGCGGCCAGCATGAACTCCTCAATAATGCGGTGCGCCATCGTCCTCTCGGAGCGGGCCACGCCAATCATCTGACCGAATTCGTCAAACTCAATTTCCGGCTCAGGAAGGTCAAAATCAATCGCACCGCGCTCATCCCTTCTGTGATTCAGAACCTTCGCCAGCTCTTCCATCAGCCGGAACTGATCCAAGCAGTGCGCGTAGCGCGCGACAGCCGCCGCGTCGCCGTCCAGCACAGACTGAACGGCGGTATATGTCATGCGCTCCGCGCTACGAATGATGCCCGGAGCCAATTCGGCATCGACCACCCGGCCTTTCGCGTCCAACTCTATCACCACCGACATGACCAGTCGTTCGACGTGAGGATTCAAACTGCAAATGCCATTAGACAATTCGAGCGGCAGCATGGGAACGGCGCGGTCCGGAAAATAAACAGAGGTGCCGCGTAATCGGGCCTCGCGGTCCAGGGCGGTAGACTGCCGAACGTAATGGGCAACGTCCGCAATGTGAACGTGCAGGATGAAGTGGCCGTTGTCCCGGCGTTCCACGTAGACCGCGTCGTCAAAATCCTTCGCCGTTTCGCCGTCAATCGTGACGATGGGAAAATCGCGAAAGTCGCGGCGGCCCTGGCGCGCGCCTTCCGGAATGAATTGCGGCGCGGCAGACGCTTCCGTCAGAACCTCGGGCGGAAAACGGTGAGGCAGATGGAATTTGCGGATGATCATTTCCACATCGACGCCAAAATCCCCGCGTTGCCCCAGTACTTCAATCACGCGCCCGTGCGGCGGCGCGCCCGGCCGGGGGAAGCTCGTGATTTCGACGTCTACAATCATCCCGTCGAGACTTGCGGCTGTCGAGTGCCGCGCCCGCGCTTTCGATTGTCCTTCGGATTCGCCGCCGAACTGCCGTTGGCCCTGGCGTGAGCTGGCGGCTTCATCACGCAGGATTTCCTGACCCCGGGGAATCACGATTTCTTGTGTAATGTGCTGGTCAAAAGGACGGACGGTGCTGAAATGCGAGCCAAAATGGAACTCACCCACCACGGTCTTCTGAGCCCGGTCCAGAACTTTGACAACCAGGCCTTCCAACCGTTCCTCGTCCGGGAAGCGCGAGGGCCGCCGCGAGCGGATCACCTGCACTTGAACGTGATCCCCGTGCATGGCCGCGCCCAGGCCGTCCGCGCGGATGAAGATATCCCGGTCAATGCCTTCAAACTCGCGGTCCGGAACCACAAAGCCGTAGCCATCACGATGGCCAATCAGCCGTCCGGTGATAAGCCCTGGCCGGGACAAATGGTCGTGGCCTCCGGAGTGGGCTGAGTGGCTTTTGGTGTGGCGTGATTTGGAGATCATCAAGTGGCCCGAGGCAAGTGCAAGGGAAATTCCGCGTGCCGATGGACACGGTCAAATAGAATGAAGGCCACGCCGATCACGGCAAACACCAAAAGACTGCCTTCCGGCCCGACGCGGCCGCCGGTGAGCCAACTAGGGCCGTGAAAGCTTGAATTCATCAGGTGACCTTGCGCCGCGATACCGCTGTTCGGCACGGAATAGATAAAGCTCTCCGCATAGTCCCAAGCGGCATGGAATCCCACCGCAAACCACAGCGTGCCCAGGCGGCGCAACGTGAAGCAGAAGAAGAAACCAATCAGCCCGGCGGCTAATCCTCCCACCCAATCTTCACCGGGGTTGTGGAGGTGGCCCGCGCCGAAAATGATGGATAGCATGATGGCGGCTGGCCAGAAGCCAATCCCTTCGGTGAGCGTCGAAAGCAGATAGCCGCGAACGCCGAATTCCTCGAAAAGGCCCACGATCATAAAAGCTGCAGCCCAGAAGATCGCATAGCGCGCTGCTGCCGGCCCGTGAAGGGCGAGCGAACCAAAGGCGAAGCCGTGCAGCACCCGAATGCCAAGAAGCAGTGCCGTGAGCGCCAGCCAGCCCCAAAAAGCGCCCAGCAAGAACTTGGCGCCTGCGAAATGCCGGAATGATAGACCAAAATCTGCGAAAGTGCGGCGTTCGATCTTCGACATGATCCAGGCGGCGATCAGCACCCCGGCCAACGGTATTCCTTCGCCCAGAATCAGGGTGGCGGGGCTGAAGTTCTGGGTCTGTCCAATACGGCGCTTGTGAAGCAGGATAGCAAACATGCCTCCGAACGCGAGAATGCAAATTGCGGCCACCGCCAGGAAAATTAGAATTCTCCATCCGGATCGCAAACCATCGTAGCCGAAGAAAACCTTTTCGACGAACGGGCGCGGGGGCGGAACGGCTTGGGCCGGCCCGGGGCCGGGGGCATTCGCAGATGGACCGTTCGAGCCGTTGGTTGGGGTTTGATCGAAATCCGGGTTGGCATCATCCATGTTGGGGTCTCCTGAACCATCTCACATGATATCCCGTAGGGGCGACCCTTGTGGGCGCCCGTCCCCGGGTCGAAAAGGCCCGCCCTCGCATCGAGGACGTGTGCCGCTAATCCTCCGAAACCTTCAGCACAGCCAGGAACGCTTCCTGGGGGATATCGACACGACCCACGCGTTTCATTCTCTTCTTGCCCTCTTTTTGCTTTTCGAGGAGTTTGCGCTTGCGCGTGATGTCACCGCCGTAGCACTTGGCGAGAACGTTTTTGCGGATCGCCGCCACATTCTCCCGGGCAATGATTTTCGCTCCGATGCTGGCCTGGATCGCCACTTCGAACATCTGGCGGGGAATTAGCTTGCGCATCCGCTCGCAAAGGTTGCGGCCCCGGGCCAAGGCATGATCGCGGTGGCAAATAAAGGAGAGCGCATCCACCGGCTCACCGGCCACCAAAAGATCTACCTTCACCAGGTCGGAGGCTTGGTAACCGGAAAGGTGATAGTCGAGAGAGGCGTATCCCCGTGAAACCGACTTCAGCCGGTCATAAAAATCCAGCACGATCTCATTCAATGGAAGCTCATAGGTGAGCATCACGCGCTTGGGGGAAACATATTCAAATCCCTTCTGAACCCCGCGCTTTTCTTCGAGCAACGCCAGGATGCCGCCCAGGAACTCGTCCTGCGTGAAGATGAGCGCAGTGATAATGGGCTCTTCAATCCTTTCAATGTCTCCGGGCGAAGGGAACTTGGCGGGAGTTTCCACGTTGATCAGGCTTCCGTCCTTAGTGCTGACGCGATAGCGGACGCTGGGCGCGGTGGTGATGAGGCTGAGGTTGAATTCGCGCTCCAGCCGTTCCTGGATGATCTCCATGTGCAGCAAGCCCAGAAAGCCGCAGCGGAATCCGAAGCCCAGCGCCGCGGAGTTTTCCGGCTCGTATTGGAAGGATGAGTCATTCAACCGGAGTTTCTCGAGAGCGTCGCGCAAATTTTCGTATTCGCTGGCCTCGACCGGATAAAGACCCGCGAAAACCATGGGCTTAATTTCCTCAAAGCCGGGTAGGGGGTTCGAGGCGGGCCGCTCGTCTTCAGTAATGGTATCGCCGATGCGAGTGTCGGAAACGCGCTTGATGTTGGCAATGATGAATCCCACTTCTCCCGCCGTCAGCTCCTCCACGCGCACCATCTTGGGCGTCATCACGCCCAACTCCTCCACCGTGTACACCTGCTGGTTTGACCAAAGGCGAACCTTCATCCCTTGCGCAATTCTTCCTTCCACAACGCGAACCAGCACCACGACGCCGCGATAGCTGTCATACCAGGAGTCAAAGATGAGGGCCTGGAGCGGTGTTCCGGTGGCGCCGCGTGGCGGCGGAACCCGATGGACGATCGCTTCCAAGACTTCGGGGACGCCGGTCCCCGCCTTGGCGCTGATCAGCAAGGCGTCCGTTGAATCGATGGTCAAAGCGTGTTCAAGCTGTTCCTTCACCATTCCCACATCCGCGCCGGGAAGATCAATCTTGTTGATGACCGGGATGATTTCCAGACGATTGTGAAGCGCAAGCTGGGCGTTGGCCAATGTCTGCGCTTCCACACCTTGGGAAGCGTCAATCACCAGCAAAGCGCCTTCACAGGCTGAAAGACTGCGCGAGACCTCGTAAGAGAAATCCACGTGACCCGGCGTGTCGATCAGGTTCAAGTGGTACTCGTGGCCGTCCTGAGCCTGATAGCGCAGGAGAACCGAATGGGCTTTGATGGTGATGCCGCGCTCGCGCTCCAAATCCATGGAGTCCAGCACCTGCTCGGACATTTCACGCTTGGACAAGGCTCCGGTCAGTTCCAGAAGCCGGTCCGCCAGGGTGGACTTGCCGTGGTCAATGTGCGCAACAATTGAAAAATTACGAATCAAGCGGGGATCGGTCATTCAACTTATCGTTTGCCTTGCCGGAGCCATTCGGTGGTCTTGCCGGGCCAGCCGGCTGCCTTGCCGGGGGAAGATCAGCTTCTTTGGACCGGACATCGCCCGAAACCGGAGCCCGTGGTCTGATCCTGCGTGGAGCGAGAGGCGCCTTGCCGGTAATGGGTCAGTTTGCTGTAGCGGCGAAAACACACCACTACCGCCTTACCGAAACCTTTGAAAATTTAACAAAAGGGGACTATCCTGTCAAATCTGAGGCGAGTTTCACCCGTGGGTTTCTGCAACGAACGGCATGCGCCGCCTCGTGATACCCCAACCTTCGAGGGCCGCCCGCGCCAGGAGTCTCTACCCGCTTACGGCTCCACGTGCCGCGAGAAATCTTGGAACGTGTCCACTTGCCTGCGGTGGCTGCCCGCTTGAAAGGATGGTGGGGCGGGCCTTGCGCACGACCGAACCGGCGGCCTCCAGGATTGCCCCACTTTTGTGCAAGACGGAACTTTCAAAGCTACTATTCAGGAGATTCTATGGAAATTCATAAAGTTGGCGTGGCAGGCTGTGGCCTGATGGGGTCAGGAATCGCCCAGGTTGCGGCGATGGCCGGAATTCAAACCGTGGTTCGAGAGGTCAGTGAAGAAGCTTTGGGCAAAGGAATGGCAATCATCCAGAAATCGTTGGCCAAGCTGGAAGAAAAGGGACAGGTTCCGGCCGGACAAAAGGCTGCAATCCTTGGAAGGCTCCGGACAACACAGAAACTGGAAGACTTTGCGGATTGTGACCTGGTGATTGAGGCCATTATTGAGAACTTGGACCGCAAGCGGGAACTGTTTTCTGAGCTTGACCGGATCGTGAAGCCGGATGCAGTCTTCGCCTCGAACACTTCATCTTTGGGTGTGACGGAAATGATGACCGCAACCAAACGCGGACCGCAATTCCTCGGTATGCACTTCTTCAATCCCGTGCCCTTGATGAAGCTGGTTGAAGTGGTCAAAACGGTGGTAACGGATCCGGCCGTCGTCGAGACCGGATTGGAGTACGCCCGCAAAGTGGGAAAAACTCCGATTCTGACCACGGATCGCGCCGGCTTCATCGTGAACCGCCTGCTGGTGCCCTATCTCCTCGATGCCATCCGGACGCTTGAAGAGGGATTCGGATCGATTGAGGACATCGATCAAGGCATGAAGCTGGGTTGCAATTATCCAATGGGGCCGTTTACCCTCCTGGATTTTGTGGGCATTGATACGACGTACTACATTGCCGAAATCCTTTTCACCGAATACCGGGAGAAACGCTTCGCGCCGCCGCCGTTGATGAAGCGGATGGTGTTGGCAGGCATGTATGGGAGGAAATCCGGCAAGGGATTCTACGACTACGCGGACCCCAAGAATCCCAAGGTCAATAAACTGCTGGAAGGCTAAGGCTTCCTTTGCGGAGTCTTTTACACGAACGACAGGTTATGAACTCAGGTGAATGACGATGGACTATCAGACCCTGCTTTATGAAGAACGCGAAGGCATTGCCTTCGTCACCATCAACCGGCCCGAGAAATTGAATGCTCTGAACCAACGGGTGATGGAGGAACTCAAAGCCTGCTTTGAGTCCATCCAAGCTGATCCCGAAGTGCGAGCCGTGATCCTGCGGGGCGCCGGAGAAAAGGCGTTCGTGGCCGGAGCGGACGTGAGCGAGCTTGCCGTCCAGAATCCGGAAGGAGGCAAGGAAAAGTCCATCTTCGGACAGCGCGTGCTGGACCTGATCGAAAACCTTGGCAAGCCGGTGGTCGCCGCGGTGAATGGCTACGCGCTGGGCGGCGGTTGCGAGCTGGCGATGGCCTGCACGCTGCGCATCGCTTCGGAAAATGCGCGATTCGGCCAGCCTGAAGTTAAGCTGGGGATTATCCCGGGTTACGCCGGCACGCAACGGCTGGCGCGACTGGTTGGCAAGGGGCGCGCCATGGAATTGATCCTGTCCGGGGATCCGGTTCCGGCGCAGGAAGCTTACCGCATAGGACTGGTCAATCAGGTGACGTCCGCCAATCAATTAATTGCCGCCGCTGAAACCTTGGCCCGCAAGATTATGGCGAACGCTCCGCTCGCCGTCAAATACTCGATGCAAGCCGTGAATCACGGCGCGGAAATGACCCAAACAGAAGGAGAATTCCTGGAGGC
>Ga0207416_1001431_pt1 | contig 31692 bp, 26 predicted proteins | sample PaiPotPPM11metaG_FD_184107 | JGI IMG/M metagenome (GOLD analysis project Ga0207416, IMG submission 184107) | Iron sulfur acid spring bacterial and archeal communities from Banff, Canada, to study Microbial Dark Matter (Phase II) - Paint Pots PPM... ...
GTGGTCGAGGACGGTAATCTCGTCGCTGATTCGCATCACCAGCCCCATATCGTGCTCGATGAGCAGCACGGTAATCCCGCGTTCGCGAATTGCGCGGACCAAGTCGCCGAGCTCGGCCTTCTCCCGCGGATTCATGCCGGCGGCCGGTTCGTCGAGCAACAGCAACTTCGGCCGGCTCGCCAGCGCGCGTGCGATTTCGAGCCGCCGCTGCGATCCGTACGGCAAATTGCGAGCGTACGTTTCGGAGACGCCCTCCAATCCGACAAATGCCAACAGCTCGCGGGCTCGTTCGCGCGCTTCTTTTTCCTCGCGGCGTTGGCGCGGCGTGTGCAGCAGCGAGTCCCACAATCGAGCGTGCAGGTGCGCGTCCTCGCCTGCCAAGACATTGTCGATCGCCGCCATGAACGAAAACAGACGAATATTCTGAAACGTGCGCGCGATGCCGGCGGCGGCGATGCGATGCGTCGGCCATCCGTCGATGCGTTTTTCTCCGAAGAAAATCTCGCCCGAACTCGGCGGATAAATGCCGGTGATGGCGTTAAACAACGTTGATTTGCCGGCTCCATTGGGACCGATAATTGCCGCAATCGCGCCCCGCGGAACGTTGAGCGAAACGCCATTTACCGCGACAAGCTCGCCGTAGCGTTTGCTGACACGTTCAAGTCGCAGCATGATGCAGCTCCTCTTTGCGCTGGCGGCTGGGCAGTAGACCCTCGGGTTTGAAGAGCATGATGGCGACTAAGATTGCGCCGTAGATAAAAAAGTGATAGTTGCCGAAATCCACATGCAGTCCGGCGCTCGCTGCGATTGTATTGGCTTGCGGCAACACGACGTTGTTGACAAGCACCAGCACGAGCGCCCCGACGACAACGCCCGGAATATTTCCCATTCCGCCGAGCACGAGCATCGAGACGATCAGCACGCTCACCTGAAACTGGAACAGGTCGGGCGAGACCAGACTCAGCTTGGCGGCGAAGACGACGCCCGCCAATCCGCTGAAGGATGCGCCGAGCGCGAACGCAGCCAACTTTACCGCGGTTGTATTGATCCCCATGTGCCGCGCGGCCAATTCGTCCTCGCGAATCGCCATCCAGGCTCGCCCGAGGCGGCTGTCGCGAAGATTGTAGGCAAAAAAGACCGCCAACGCGATCAGCGCCAGCACGACGTAGTAGTACGGAATCGTGCTCTGCCCGAACGAGCGTCCGAAGAACGAGGGAAAGTCGAGCGCGCCGATGCCATTGGGCCCGCCGGTGTATTTCGTGAGGTTTTGAAAAATCTGCGGCACGATCTCGCCGAATCCGAGTGTGACGATAGCGAGGTAATCGCCGCGTAAACGCAAGGTCGGCGCGCCCAAAATAATGCCGAACAACGCCGCGAACGCGGCCGCCAAAAAGAGCAGCAGCCAAAACGGCAAGTGGAGATTGAATTGCGGGCTGGCCATCATCGCGTACGTGTAGGCGCCGATCGCGAAAAATGCCGCATACCCGAGATCGAGTAGTCCCGCAAAGCCCACGACGACGTTGAGACCCAGCGCCAGCAGCACGAAGATCCCGGCGTCGGCCAGCACATTGAAGGTCGCATCGTTGCGATCGAAGACTGGGGCGCATAACAGAGCCGCGCCCAGCAACAAAAACAATAAGCGTTTCGCACGCAGGTCCGGCAGGCGCTGTGCGCCGATCACGACGGCGATCGCGATCAGAAAATATGCGTAAATCATGCCCGGTCGAACACCGCTTCACCCAACAGGCCCGACGGGCGAAACACCAGCACGAGAATGAGGATTGCAAAAACGGTGACGTTGCTCCATTGCCCGCCGAATTTCCAGGTTGCAAACGACTCGATAATGCCGATCAAAAATCCGCCGAGCATCGCGCCGCCGATGTTGCCGATACCGCCCAGCACCGCCGCGGTGAACGCTTTCAAGCCCGCGCCGAACCCGTTGAAAAACCACGTCGACTGATAATAGACGCCGGAAACGAAGCCCGCCACGCCGGCCAGCGCGCTCCCGATCAAGAACGTAAGCATGATCGTCTTGTTGATGTTGATGCCCATCAGTTGCGCGGCATCGCGATCCTGGGCGGTCGCCCGCATCGCGCGGCCGAGACGGGTGTTATGAATGAAGAGCTGCAAAGCGACCATCATAACGACAGCCAGGCCAACGACCAGCATCTGCTGCGCGCCCACCGCTACGCCGGCGACAATGACCGACGGATTTGGCACCACCGCCGGAAACGGAACGGGCGACGGTCCCTTCCATATTTGCATCACGTTCTCGAGGATGAACGAAACGCCGATCGCGGTGATGAGCGGAGCTAAACGCGGGGCGTCGCGCAAGCGCCGGTATGCGAGCCGCTCGATGAGCACGCCGACGACGCCGCAGAGCAGCGCCGCGCCAATCAACGCGATTGTAACGTCCACAACCAGCGCCACGCCGTGCAACTCGCCGGAAACGCCGAGCGCCGTTAAAATCGTCAGCGCGAAGAACGATCCGAGCGTGTACACGTCGCCGTGCGCGAAGTTAATGAGCCCGATGATCCCATAGACCATCGTATAGCCGAGCGCGATCAGCGCATAGATTCCGCCCAGCGATATGCCGTTGATGAGCTGCGCTAGGAACTCATGCATCGTCGCGCCTCGGTGACAGTCGCTAGATCTTCAATTGGACCTGCCGGATAAAGTACGGCTGGCCGTCCTTGAAGCCGTACAGACTCAACACCGGGTTGGTGACGTCACCGTACTTATCGAAGCTGATCGGCCCGATCGGCGTATCGAGCTTGGTTGAAGCCACACGCGTCACGACGGCGGCGCGTGAAGGCATGGCGCCTCCCTTTCCAATCGCGCGGATGATTGCATCGGCAGCGACTTGCGCCGCCGCGTACGCGTTGGCGCTGTAGGGGCCGATGTCGGAGTTATACTTTGCGCGGTATGCCTTGACGAACGCCTGCGCAGATGGAAGTCTCGTCGCATCCGGCGCGGCGAGGGTGTAGTAACTGCCGTCGGCCTGCGCGGCAGCAACCGTCGCAAGGTCCGCCAAACCGTCGCCCCCCATGTATGCAGTCTTCCCAAGGCCGACGCTAAACATTTGTTTGCGAATCAGTCCGCCGCCGGTGCTGGTGACCCCGCCGAAAAATACGACATCCGGATTGGCCGCGAGCACTTTGAGCAGCAGCGACTTGAAATCTTGCGTGTTCTTGGCAAGATGATCGCGCGCGAGTACCGCGCCGCCGTCGGCAACGAAGTCCTTTTCAAACCGGTCGGCCAAATCGAGGCCGTATGTTTCGTTGTCGTCGATGATGTAAGCGCGCTTGAACCCGAGCGAACGCGCGAACTGCGCGAGCGCCGAACCTTGCCGCGAATCCGTCGTACAGACTCTAAAGAACGTGTTCATCGAAGGGTTCGCGCGGCGCAGCTGTTGCGCGTCCGGGCCAATCGTCAAGTTATCCGCTACCACCGACGGGCCGATTTGCGCTGTGCCGGCTGCGTTGGTGACCGGTATCTCCGCGCGCGCGACGTTCGAATTGTAGGGCCCGACCACCGCGAGCACCGCCACGTCGCTGATGAAACTGCGCACGTTGGAAACGCCTTGCTCGGGATTGTGCACGCCTTGCACGGAATCGTCGAGCGCCTCTCCCTGCAACGTATAACCGTGCGGCATGCTCTTTTGCATCTGCGCGATCGCGAGTTGCGCGCCTTGCTCGGTGCTAATGCCGACCGACGCATCGCCCCCAGACAGCGGTAAGTCGATCCCGATCTTCACCACCCGGCCGGCCGGCGCCGGGCTCGGAGCTGCAGTTACCGAGGTCGTCGCGGTGGTCGTTGAATTCTTTACCGTCGAGGCGTTGTTCGCACCGGAACACGCCGATAGTGCAATAATCGCCAGCGCAGCAGAAATTCGCATATGCATTTTCGGTTACTTGCGCGTGCGCGAGGTCCTTCCGGCCGACGCGTAGATCAAGCTATGCTGACTTCGCGCTCGACTCGGCCGCCGATCTCATCCTTAGCTTTGCGAAGTTCGTAATCGGCCTGAAGCCCGAGCCATAATTCCGCAGAGGTGCCAAAATAACGAGCCAGCCGCAGCGCCGTATCCGCGGTGATGCCACGGCGCCCGCGGATTATCTCCGTCAGCCGGTTTGCGGGAATGTGCAAATCCAAGGCAAGGCGATTTGCAGTCAAGCTGCGAGGCTCCATGAAGTCCTCAGCGAGGATCTCACCCGGATGAATCGGCGCAATTTTTCTTGTAGCCATTTTCCTCAGTGATAGTCCGTAACTTCAACATCAAACGCGTCGCCGGCGTGCCAGACAAAGCATACGCGCCATTGATCGTTGATGCGAATTGAATGCTGTCCTTTTCGCCGCCCCTTCAGTGCTTCGAGCTCGAACCCCGGGCCTTTCAAATCGTGCAGCGAGCGTGCCTGACTTAACAACAGCAACCGTCGCAAAGCGACTCGCTCGATGGAGTGAAACCGTCGTACATGTTGTTGCTCGAAAAGACGCAAGGTGTCTTTGTCCGCAAAAGAGCGTATCACCCTAGGCTACAGTATACTACGCTAAGCGTAGTATGTCAAACGTACTAGAAACTCTAAGCTGGTTCGAGTTCCCTCACGGCCGCCGCATTGAAGTAGGCCGCTTTTGGATGGTGCATGATGATCGCTGCCGTCGATTGCTCCGGCACGATTTGGAAGGCCTCGGTCAGCTTTACGCCGATCGCGGTGGTCGCGTCGAGTAAACGAAATGCAGTCTCATGCTGTGAAAGTTCCGGGCAGGCGCCGTATCCCCACGAATACCGCTTGCCGCGATCCTCCGGCAAACCCAGCTCCGAGCGAATGAGCCGGTGTGCATATTCGGCCAGCGCTTCCGCGCTTTGGACTGAGAAGCCGTGCAGAAAATAGGATTCGCTGTATTCGCCGGCCGCATGCAATTCGGCGATCCGCTCCGATACGCGCGAACCAACCGTCACGATCTGTAGTGCGACGACATCGACGCCGCGCCCGTTTTCGGGCTCGCGCAGGTAATCCGCCAGCGACAGATGCTCGCCGCCGGCTTGGCGCGTGAAGGTAAAGCGCGCGACCTCGCGCGCCGGATCGTTGGGATCGTAGATGATCGCGTCGTTGCCCGTTCCGGCAGCCGGAAAATATCCGTAGACGAAGCGCGGCTCAAGCAATGCTTCACTGGCGGCGAGCGCTTCGTAGCGACGCAAGCGCGGTTCGAACTCTTCCTTAACAAGCTTCTCGAACGCATCGCCTTTCGTATTGGCGGCTCCCCATGAAAGCCGGTAGAGGCTGCGCAGATCGAAGCACGACCACAATGTAGCCAGATCGATGTTTTCGACGACGCGCGGCCCGAAAAATGGCGGCTTGGGAACGGTCGCAAGATCGGCTTTCACGGCCGAATACCGGATCGCACCGTTGGGCGAAGCAGCACGCTGCGGCGCGCGCGGCGCCAACGCTTCACGTTTTGCCTGCGCAATGAATTTTTCACGGCCGGCCGCATCGCCGGTGAGCGTTTCCATCACTTGCAAACCTTCGAATGCGTCCTTGGCATAAAAGAGTCCAGGCTCGAAATACCGGTTTCCCTCGAGCACCGAAATGCGCCGTCCAAAATCACGATTGATCGCCGCGCCGCCGACCAGCACCGGGAACTGTAATCCGCGCGTGTCCTGCTCTTGCACGCAGACCGGCATCTGTTTGCTGGTCGAAACGAGCAGCGCGGAAAGGCCGATCGCGTCGGCCTGCACTTCCACGGCCTTTTCCAGAATCGTGTTCATCGGCACTTGTTTGCCGAGATCGAATATCGTGTAGCCGTTGTTGGCGAGAATCGTGTGCACTAAGTTCTTGCCGATGTCGTGCACGTCGCCGAAAACCGTCGCGAGCACGACTTTACCTTTGGTCGCGCCTTCTTTCTTCTCGAGAAATTGCTCCAGATGCGCGACGGCCTTCTTCATGACTTCGGCCGATTGCAGAACGAAGGGCAGGATCAACTCGCCGGCGCCGAATTTGTCGCCGACTTCTTTCATCGCGGGCAGCAGAATATCGTTGAGCACTGCGACGGGGTCCCGCGTCGCCAACGCGGCATCGATCTTCGCTTCGATGCCGTCCTTGCGGCGGCGCAAGATCGCATTGTGAATGCGAACTTCGGGCGGAGCGTCCTCATCAGCATCTTTCTTGTCATCCTGAGCTTGTCGAAGGACACCCGAAGCTTCATAATGCTCGATCAGGCGCTGAAGCGCGTCGGGCCGGCGATTGAACACCAAGTCGTCGCAAAGCGCGCGTTCCGTCGTGTCCAGCTCGGCGTACGGCGTGATCTCTTTGGCGTACACGAGCGCGAGGTCGAGTCCCGCTTGCACGCAGTGATGGAGAAAGACCGAGTTGAGGGCCGCGCGCGCGGCCGGCTTCAATCCGAATGAGACATTGCTTACGCCCAGCGACGTCAGCACGCCGGGCAACTCTTTCTTGATCGCTTTGATGCCTTCGATCGTATCGACGGCGGAATTGATGTACTCGTCGTCGCCGGTCGCCAGCGTAAATGTCAGGTCGTCGAATATCAGCGCGCCGGGCGCCAACTCATATTCGTTGACGACAATGCCGTAGATGCGTTTCGCGACCTCGAGTTTGCGCTCGGCGGTTTTCGCCATGCCCTTTTCGTCAATGGTCAGCGCAACAACCGCCGCGCCGTGTTCCATCGCGAGCGGCAAGACGGCGTCGATTTTCGCGCGCCCGCTCTCGAGATGGACCGAGTTCACAATCGCCCGGCCGGGATATGCTTCCAACGCCGCCTGCAGCACGCGCGGCTCGGTCGAGTCGATCATGAGCGGCGACTCTACCGACTGCGCGAGCTTGCGCACGAGCACGCGCATCTGCTCGTCTTCATCGGTGCGTTCGGTCAGCGCAACGCAAATATCGAGCGCATGCGCGCCGCCTTCGACCTGCTCGCGCGCGACCAGCGTGATATCGTCGTAATTGTCCTCGAGCAGCAGGCGTTTGATCTTGCGCGAACCCTGCGAGTTGATGCGCTCGCCGACCAGCAGCGGCCGCGGTTCCTGTTCGAGCGCAATTGCCGTCATCGCCGAGGCGACGAACTGTTTGGCCCTTCGACGTTGCTCAGGACTTCGGCCCTCGCGCACCTTCGGCTGTGTCTTATCGACTGCCGCGCGAATTGCGGCAATGTGCTCGGGCGTCGTTCCGCAGCAGCCGCCGACGACGTTGACGCCGAAGTCGCGCACGAACTCAGACAGCTCGCGCGAGAGCTCTGCGGCCGTTTCGGGATAGATCGTTTCGCCGCGCGAGCCCATCAGCGGCAAGCCGGCGTTTGGAATGACGCTGATAAATCGATCCGAGTTTTCGCATAGGTAACGGATGGGATCGCGCATTTGCGAAGGACCGGTCGAACAATTCAATCCGATCACGTCGACCGGTAACGCATCGAGCGTCGCACAGATCGCGCGAACGTCGGTGCCGAGCAGCATGCGCCCTTCGGTGATCAGCGTCGGCTGCGCTTGAATCGGAACGCGCCGCAAACCGTTAGCGAATTCGCGCGTGATGCCAGCGACGGCCGCTTTCAATTCCAGCAAGTCTTGCATCGTCTCGAGCAGCAGCAGATCCACGCCGCCCTCGACGAGATGGCGCGCCTGCTCGCCGTAAATCTTCACGAGTTCATCGAAAGTGATCTTCGAAAGCGAGGGATCCGATGACGAGATCAACATGCCTGTCGGGCCCATCGAACCCGCCACAAAACGCGGCCGGTCCGGCGTTGAATACTTGTCGCATGCCGCGCGCGCGAGCTGTGCGGCCGTCCGGTTGACTTCGGCGGTTTTTGCGCCCAGCTCGTACTCGTCGAGCTTCAGGCGCGATGCGGTGAACGTGTCGGTCTCCAGCACGTCCGCACCCGCTTCTAAGTATTTCTCATGAATCTCGCGGATGATGTCGGGGCGCGTAAGAACAAGAGCTTCGTTGCAGCCCTGATAGCGAACACCGCCGAAATCGTCGGCGGTGAGTTCGAGGTCCATGATCTGCGTGCCCATGGCCCCATCAAAGACGAGCACGCGCTCGCCCAAGAGTTGCAGGTAGTCCGCCAAAATTATCCTTCGCGGGCGCTGATGTCGCCGACGGCGCGCCCTGCTCGATTATATACTATCGGCCGCTCAAGGTCCGCGAGTTTCGTCAGCCGCGCTTCGGAGAGCACGCCGAGCCGCCGCAGCGCCGTCAGCACGGCCGGCCCGCGGGCGCGCGCCGCGCCGTCGAGGACTTTGCAGACCAGGCCGATGCCCCGCTCCAAAGCCCCGGTTGCGTGTACGCCTTCCGCGCCGGCTTTGCAGACGATCGAGCCGTCACCGGCTTGCATCAAGCGTGCATCGAATTCACCCGTGCCCGAGACGTACTCCGGAAAAGCGATCATGGCGTCGCGCACGATCGCGAGCGCCGCCGCATCGTGGGTTCCCACACCCTCTTGCGTCGCCAGCCGCATAAACGAAAGCGCCGCGTTTCGCAGCGGAAGCGCGTACACCGGAATACCGCATCCGTCAACGCCGATCGGCATCTGGGTTACCGCGAGTCCCGAGACGCGCGCGCAAAACTCCAAGATGCGCTGCTCCGCGGGATTGCTAACATCGAGATAGGTTTGCGGATCGGCATCCATGATTTTGCACAGCGCTAGAATCCCGGCATGTTTGCCCGAACAATTATTGTGCAGCACGCTCGGCACGATGCCCGCCCGTTCGAGTTCGAGTGCGGCCGCCGCGTTGTAGGGCGGATGCTCTCCGCATTGCAGCGCGCTTTCGGGCATTCCGATTTTTTGCAAGATCGATCGTACGGCTTCAACGTGAAATGGCTGCCCCGCATGCGAACCGGCCATCACCGCAATTTCACGCGACTCCAAACCAAACCGTTCGCGCGCGCCCGCCGCGATCACCGCTGCGGCGATAAACGGCTTCGCGCTCGATCGCAAGAAGACGGGAAATTCATCGACGTCGCCATATGCCAGCACCGGTTTGCCGCGCGAATCGACCGCGCATAAAGCGACATCGTGGATCGACTCCACGATGCCACCGCGTTTTACATTAACCCTAAACGAGTGCGGCTTCGACAATCGTCGTTTCTTGTTCGGCGAATACCGGATTCGAGAGGTAGCGTTCGCCGGTGTCGCAGGCAACGGTCACGATGAGCTTGCCTTTCGACTCGGGGCGCGCCGCGACTTGCAGCGCGGCCCAGATATTTGCGCCCGAAGAAATTCCAACCAGCATACCTTCTTCCCGCGCCGCGCGGCGCGTCATCGCGATCGCATCCGCGTCCGTGACGCGAATCACTTCTTCATAGATCTTCGTGTTGAGAACTTTCGGGACGAAACCCGGGCCGGTGCCTTGGATTTTGTGCGGACCCGGCGTGCCGCCGGAAAGAAGCGGCGATGCGTCGGGCTCGACAGCAATGATTCGCATGCTGGTTTTGCGCTCACGCAGAACCTCGCCGACGCCGGTGATCGTCCCGCCCGTGCCGACTGCCGCGACGAAAACGTCGACGGTGCCGTCCGTGTCGCGCCAGATCTCTTCGGCGGTGGTACGGCGGTGGATCTCGGGGTTGGCCGGATTTTCGAACTGCTGCGGCATGAAGTATTTCGCCGGATCGCTTGCGCGAATCTCGTTGGCCTTGGCAATAGCGCCCTTCATCGCCTCGGCGCCGGGCGTCAGGATCACCTGTGCGCCATAAGCTTTAAGGAGGTTGCGGCGTTCGATGGTCATCGTGTCGGGCATCACCAGGATCAGCGGATAGCCTTTGGCGGCAGCCACGAAGGCCAGGGCGATACCCGTGTTGCCGCTGGTCGGCTCGATAATCACCGAACCGGGCCGCAGGCGGCCCTCGCGTTCGGCGGCTTCGATCATCCATATGCCGATGCGGTCCTTGACGGAACCCGCCGGATTGAACGACTCCATCTTGACGGCCACCGTGCCGGGCAAGCCCTTGGATAAGCGGGGCAGTTTCACAAGCGGGGTATTGCCGAACGTGTCGGCCAGATTTTCATAAATGCGGCTCATGCCAGCCATGAACCGCGGCCGGCCGGCAAAAGCTGCACAAGGCCGCGCCGCGCCTCGACGGAAAATAGCGTCGTGTTCTCGCTGGCCGACAACTCGCTCTACGTCGAAGCGATCGATCTTTGGATCGACTCGATGCGATCGCGCGGACGCTGCTACGTGTCGCACGGTCACTCCGATCACGCGCGCGAGCACGACACGATCGTCTCGACGCCCAACACGGCGGCGATCTGCCGCGCGCGGTTCGCGCGCCGTGAAGCTCGCGCGGTACAGCCGGCGCTGCTAGCGGAATTTAAAACGCCGAAGCCGGCGCGTCCGCCGAGTTTTTTCGAGGAGCACGGTTTTAACGAACCCTGGAGCAGCGGCAACCACCGGCTGACTTTGTTCTCCGCCGGCCACGTGCTCGGAAGTTCGCAGATCATGATCGAGGACGAACACGGAAGGTTCGTCTATACGGGAGACTTCAAACTCGACGCTTCGATGACCGCGGAAGCGCCGGAAGTCAAACAGTGCGATCTCGTATTGATGGAATGCACCTACGGCCGCCCGCAGTACGCGTTTCCCCCGCGCGACGAAGTTGCCGGCGACATGATCGCCTTCGCGCGCGACGCGCTCGAAGCCGGCGCCGTACCGGTGTTCTTCGCCTATTCGCTCGGGAAAGCGCAAGAAGCGGTTGCGATACTCGGCAACGCGCAGATCCCGGTGACGGTGCACGGCGCCATCGAAACGCTCTGCCGCGTGTACGAAACATGCGGCGTGCAGTTGCCGGAATACAAACGCTACGATGTGCTGACGTTCACGCCGGAGAACGTGTTGATTTGGCCGCCCTCTGGACGCGCCTTGCCGAAAGCTCTGCGCGGCAAGCCGGTGCGTACGGCCATGCTGACCGGCTGGTCGTTAGATCGCAGCGCCACATTCCGCTACGGCGTCGACCGCTGCTTCCCGCTTTCCGATCACGCCGATTATCCGGCGCTTCTTCGCTACATCGAGCTCGCGCAACCGAAGAAAGTGTTACTCAATCACGGCTGGCCGGATTTCGTCTACCGCTTGCGGCGCCTGGGCATCGATGCGGAGTACCTAGAGGAACACACGCAGCTAGCGCTGTTCTAGCTGTAGGTCGCCTGCATGAAACTATTTGTCGTCATTAGCTTACTTCTGGGGCTTACGTCCGCTAATAGATTGGTCGTAGGCACTTCACAACCGCGTGCCCCCTCATTGGAATCTCCTTTGATGAAATCCGGCGCAGCAACGACGAAAAACTTCCCGGCCTGCGGACCGCGCCGATAGACGGATTTGAGTCTGATTACAGTTGGTTCCAAAGCCACGGTCCAAACCAATATAACGAGCGCCTGGGACCGGCCGGCGACTATATTGATTTCAGCTCGTATGCTTTTTTCGAGCACTGGAGCCGCTTCGAAAATGATGACCATGTAACCATAGTTCGCGATACTTCTACACCGCTCGTTATCACTTTAGACCTGAAAAATCGGACGTTTCATCGTTTTACAGCGACCGAAGCTCGAAAGCTTTTGTCCTACAAGCCCTACGCGCCATATTTGCCCGTTCACTACATGAAGATAGAATCCCACGGCGGCAAGGGCGTGATCTCGGAGCAGAGCCGTCTAATCAACCTTCCGGCAGAGCGCATCCAGAATATTCCCGTTACAGGCGGCCAACTTACGCGATCGCAGATTGCCGTGTCAGCCACCGGAACTTGTGTAACCGGAGACAATTTGGCAAACTCAAAGGGTACTCATCCCTAGAAGTTACGTTGTCATATCGCGGCAACTTCGCCGAGCCGGGCCCAGCTTATACATTGGCGGACGGCCTCCCGTTCACCGAAGGGGAGATGGAAGTTTGCGATCGACGTTACGTCAATAAGACGCCGGCTATCACCGCGGCCTGGACGCGCTTTCAGCACCGCTTCTTTCTCTTCGAACGAAGCGAATATAAAGATTCTCAAACCGACGGCGTCACCATCACTGAGCGCGGCCACATAAAATCCGTCACGCATCTTGACCCGGCTCTGTTCGGAATACCGTCAGGTTTTAAGGGCGACTGCACAGTTGCTCCGCGTCCCGGTAACTGCGCCAAACTCGCGGTTGCAACGGCCATCTTTGCTGCCGAATACCCGCTACGTGATTATGCGTACAAGATGGCAGCCGGCTCGCACAACGACGTTTGGTTTCTTGAACCCGAAAAGAACTTGGTTGGCACGTTATCCGCCGGCGGAGTCCTTAGGGAATTCAAAGTCCCGACTTCGTCGAGCCAGTTCCAGGCAATAACCCTCGGGCCCGATGGTGCAGTCTGGTTTCTTGACTGCGTTGGAAAAATCGGCCGCGTCGATGCAAACGGTCAAATAAAAGAGTTCGGCGTTGGGGCCAATTGAATCGACGCCCGAAAACCTTGCTAGCGCCAAAGACAAGCTTTGGTTCACTGAGTCCTCCGGCATGAGAAATACAATTGGATCCATTGATGTTACAGGGAAAATCTCGCTACTTTCGCCTCCCACGGACTACCCGATTGTATTTAGCGCACTTGGTTTCGACGGGGATGGAACACTTTGGTACATTGAAGGAAATACGCAACGCCCTCGCATCGTCAAAATCCGAAACGCTTCCATACGTGAATTTACTCCGCCTAGCTATCTGTCAACACTGAATACACTAACTTATAGTTCGCAATACATGTACTTTAGTGAGGAAGGTCGCCTCGCCCGGATCTCTGTCAGCGACGGCTCAATAACCGAGTTTCCGCTCATGTCCTTGAATTCTTCACCATATTCCATTGCGGCCGATCCGGCTGGGGGTATTTGGTTTTCCGAGTATCCGGGAAATCGTATCGGCCACCTTACCGCGGCGGGGAACTTCGTTGAATGCGAATCGCCGAAAGGTTCCGGCGGTGGACTTGCGGTTACCGCCGATGGCACGGTGTGGTTTGCCACGGCTCATGGTGTTGCGAAAATCAAGAGTTGCGGAACACCGTAGCCAATACCTAACGGCGTGGTCCGCTTCGGAGAGACCTGCGCGGCGATTGCAGCTCGGGCCGGAAAGCTCGAAAAGGTCGCGTTGCTTGCGGAGTATTTCCGCTCGCTTGATGATGCAGATCTAAGCGCGGCCGCGCGCTTCTTCACCGGCAATCCGTTCGCCGCGCGCGACGATCGCAGTCTGGGCATCGGGTGGCGCACGATTGTCGCTGCCGCCAAGAGTGCGTGGGGCTTCGAGGAGGCGCAACTCGGCGCGAATTATCGCGAGCATGGCGATCTCGGGGCGGCGTTGGGGCCGTTCGTGCGTCCGGCGATGGACCTCGCGCTTTTCTCCGAGACGCTGACGCCGGCTTCGCTGTATGCGCTCTTTGAAGAGATCGCAGCGGCGCGCGGTAAGGCGGCGGGCCGTAAACGCGAAGCTTTATGCGAGCGGATTCTGCGCGCATGTACCGGCGCCACCGAAGCGACCTACGTCATCAAAATCATGACGGGCGATCTTCGCATCGGCTCGCGCGAGGGGCTGGTAGCGGATGCTGTCGCAACGGCCTTCAACCGTGACGCGCTCGCAGTGCGGCGCGGGGTCATGGCGGTGGGCGATATCGGAGCGGTCGCGATCGCGGCGCGCGAGAATCGCCTGGGCGATCTGCGCGTGGCCTATGGTTCGCCGATCGGGTTCATGTTGGCAACGCCGATGCTCTACGGTTCCGATTACAAGGATCTGCGCGACGGCACGTGGCTGGCCGAAGAAAAATTCGACGGCATCCGCGCGCAAGCGCACAAGGTCGGTGAGAGCGTGCGCCTCTTCTCCCGCACGCTCAACGAAGTGACGCCGGCCTATCCGGAGGTTGCTGAAGCGCTACGCGTGGTTCCCGGCGATTTCATGCTCGACGGCGAGATCGTCGCGAAGCGGGGAGAGAATGTCTTGCCGTTTCGCTATTTGCAAGCGCGCTTGCAGCGCAAGTCTGTAGATCCCGAGCTTCTAAAGGAAGTGCCCGTAAGCTACTTCGTCTTCGACATGCTTGCAAGAAACGAAGATTTCTTGATCGACGAGCCGCTCGTCGAGCGTCGCGAGCGGCTGGCTGAAACAATCGCTGGCGGCAAGCACCTCGAGCTTGCAGCGTTCACGCGCCTTTCCGAGGCGCCTACTCCCGAAGAGCTCCACGAGCTTTTCGAGGCGGCACGCGCGCGTGGGCATGAGGGCATCATGCTCAAACGCAGCGATGCGCCTTACCATCCCGGGCGCCGCGGCAAGTGGTGGCTCAAACTCAAACGCGAACTTTCAACGCTCGACGTGGTCGTCGTCGCAGTCGAGTGGGGCCATGGAAGGCGCGCGAAGCTTCTTTCCGATTACACCTTCGCGGTGCGCGGGCGAAACGGCGAACTGCTGACAATCGGTAAAGCCTATTCTGGTTTGACCGATAAGGAGATAGCGAACCTCACACAATGGTTCTTAGCCCACCCTCTTCGGAATCAGGATGGCAACCGATCTTCTCACGCGACGGCAGTCGAGCCGAAAATCGTGCTCGAAATCGCTTTTGACATCATCCAGCCGAGCGATCTGCATCAAAGCGGATTCGCGCTGCGATTTCCGCGGATCGCGCGAATTCGCGATGACAAGCCGCCCGAGGAGATCGACACGATCGAGCGCGTCGAGGAGATCTACCGCGGGATGCTGTCGCGCGAGGGCCTACAGCCCTAGAGGGGGCCTCCGCTGCGGGAAGGGAATCGCATTTGATGCGCAAGCCGGTGTTGGGCCTGCTCCTCGTGGTTCTTTCGGCCGGATGTTCTCACGGCGGACGCTCAGGTTTGCTACCGGGCGGCTCGTCACCCGCGCTGGTAACTCCGCAATCGGTTTCTCCTGCACTCGTTTCGCCAGCGCCGATGGCGCAAACGGCAATTCTTCCAGCGAGCGCGATGAAGTCGCCGGTTCACCCCGATATTGCGGTTCCGCCCTTAAGCTGGTCACAGCTGCCCGGCACCGCGAGCGCGGTAGCAGCCAGCCCCGACGGCTCGCTCTGGGTGTTGTCGGACCAGCCCAGCAGCAGCCCCGATAAGTACGTTTGGCATTATGCGAGCGGGAGCTGGACCAACATCTCGGGCCTGGCCGCACACCTCTCCGTTGCAGCTGACGGATCGCTGTGGGCGATCAATTCGGGAGGCGGTATCTGGCATTACGCTGGCGGAACATGGAGCTCGCCGGGCGGCGGCGCTACGAACAGCATCACCGCGGATACGTCTACCGGTGTCTACGTGCTTTCGAATGGCGGCGCGGGTCCGGACAGAGCGATTTGGCACTACTCACCGGGCGGCGGATGGACGCAGCTGAACGGTTCCGGTACGGTGCTCGCGGCGAACTGGGACACCAACAACTTCACACCGGGCGCGGGCGGAAGCGGAACGATAAACGCGGGCGGCGTTTATATCTTGAGCTCTTCCGGAGCGATCTGGTATGAAAATTCGAACTTGAGCTTCGCGCAGCTTCCCGGCGCGGCGTCGGCGATAGCGCCGACGACGAACGGCGGCGTCTTCGTGCTGGGCTTTCCCAGCGCTCCCTCCGGCAACCAAGTTTACTATTACGATCTCAACACACCCGCGTGGAACGCGCAGAACGGCGCCGGTCTGCTCAGCATCTCCGCCGGTTCAAATCTGTATCTGATCAGCTCTTCGGGCGCAATTTACTCGGCCGCGCTGCCGGCAACGGGCCCCGTCGTGAGCGTCGTGATCACCACTTCCGGCTCGGCTTCGACGTCCGTCACCATCGGAACGCCGAAGACCATTCCGCTGACCGTCGTCGAAAAAGACGTGAACGGCAAGACGATTACCGGAACGTACGCTGCTCCCGTCAATTTGTCGAACCTCGATAGTACTGGAACGACCTCGCTCAACGTGAGCACGGTTTCATCGTCGAGCACGTCCGTTACGCTTTCGTACAACGGCGGCGCGGCGTTTACGGGCACGCGCATCAGGGGCAGCGTCAATGGCGTGGTCCTTGGATCGTTCCTGGTAACGGGCCCCTGTACGCTCTCGCCCGGCGTAAGCAGGCAAGGCTATTATCCGTGCGACTTGCAGTCGGCGTATAACTTGGCTGCAAGCTCGGCTGCGAACGGAGGAACGCAGACCGTTGCGATCGTCGATGCCTATGACGATCCGACCGCCGAGAGCGACCTCGCAGTGTACCGCAGCACGTTCGGATTGCCGGCCTGCACCTCGGGGAACGGATGTTTCAAGAAACGAGCGCAAGACGGATCGACGAATTATCCGATACCCGACAGCGGCTGGGCGGGCGAAATTTCGCTGGATCTCGACATGGTCTCCGCGATCTGTCCGAACTGTCATATTCTGCTGGTCGAATCGGCGACCAGCTCGGGAACCGACATGTTCGCAGCCGAGAAAGAAGCTGCTGTTTTGGGTGGAACCGAGATCAGCAACAGCTGGGGCCTAACCGAAGGTCCCGGAATAGGCGGAGCCGAGGTGAACTTCAATCACCCCGGCATTCCGATCACGGCAAGTACCGGTGATGCCGGCTACGCAGGGGGCGTGAGTTACCCGGCATCGTCGCAGTACGTGACGGCGGTCGGCGGCACGAGCCTCGTGGCCGCGGCAAATAGCCGCGGCTGGAGCGAGACGGCTTGGTCGGGCGGGGGCAGCGGCTGCAGCGCTTTTATCACCAAGCCGCTATGGCAAAAGGATACGGGTTGCACGAAGCGTATGGTCGCCGACGTCTCAGCCGTCGCCGATCCCAACACAGCGGTCTGGGTTTATGACACCTACCAGGACAGCGCGTGGCTGCGAGTCGGCGGCACGAGTGCTTCTGCACCGATTATCGCGTCAGTCTATGCTATCGCGGGGAACGGCGCGACGGTGGTGTACGGATCTTATCCGTATTTGAACACGGGCTCGCTCTACGACATCGTCTCCGGCACGAACGATCCGACCGACCCCACTTGTGGCGGCGGGTCGCCGTATTTTTGCAACGCACAGGCGGGCTACGATGGGCCAACCGGACTCGGCACCCCCAACGGCGCCACCGGCGCGTTCATCCGTCCGGAAAGAGAGAATGCCCCCGAGCCGCTCAACAACCTGAATTATCATCCAGGTCCCTCGCGCCGGCTTTGCGCGCCGCCACGCCCGGGATACGCCGCGTGTTTCGCGCTTCTTCGCACGGATTAACTGCCAAGGTGCTTAGTCAGCCGTAACGAAACGCGCCGGCGAAGGGGATGGAGCTCCCCGATAACCGCCGCTTGCGGCTGATGGCTCCTGTCTGAATTGAACGCTTAGACAGGAGTTTTTTATTTTGAACATGTGGATGGTCGCGGCGATTTGGATGGCGTTGGCTGCGATCAGCGCGCTCATCGCGATTCGCATAAAGATGCCCGCGGCGTTGGCCGAGATCATCATCGGTATGCTCGCCGGAAATTTTATCGTGCTGCATACCAACGCCTGGATCGACTTCGTGGCGGGTTTCGGCAGCATCTTGCTGACGTTTCTGGCGGGGGCGGAAATCGATCCCGTCGTGCTGCGAAAACAACTGATTCCATCAACGGTGCTCGGCGCGGCGTCTTTTCTGGCGCCGTTCTTAGCTACAATGGGGTACGCGCTCTTTATTGCGCATTGGACCGCGCCCGCGGCAAAAATCGCGGGGCTCGCCATGTCCACGACGTCGGTCGCAGTTGTCTATGCGGTCATGGTCGAAACGGGACTCGCTAGCCGAGAATTCGGACAACTCATTCTGGCCGCTTGTTTTTTCACGGATTTGGGCACGGTAGCCGCGCTCGGGCTGCTCTTCGCAAATTACAATCTCTGGCTTGCACTGCTGATCGCCGGAATCATCGCCGGAATGATCGTGATGCCAAAATTGCTTCCCGCGGTCGTCGAGCGCACGCGCCGCTACGTCAGCGAACCGGGCCTGCGCATACTCTTTGCGGTCATCTTCATCCTGGCCGGCCTCGCTACATACGCCGGGAGCGAAGGCGTGCTGCCGGCATACTTCCTGGGAATCGCTTGCGCCGGATTTATGTTCACATATCCGGACGTGAAGCGTCGTCTCCAAACGATGACGATGACGCTGCTCGCGCCGTTCTATTTCATCAAAGCCGGCACGTACATTTCAGTTTCGGCCGTTGCTGGCAGTGCATGGCTGATCGTCATTCTATTTTTCATAAAGATCGTCGCGAAAGTAGCGGCCGTCCTGCCAATCGCACGTTACGCTTTCCGGTACACGCCGAACAATGCGAGCTATCTGACATTGATGATGGCAACCGGTCTGACGTTCGGAACGATTTCGAGTCTGTATGGACTGACACACCACTACATCAACCAGGCGCAGTACACGGCGCTAGTCACGGTGGTCATACTCACCGCGATCGTCCCCACACTCGTAGCGCAGGGGCTGTTCAAACCGGCCGAGGAGCCCGAAGAAATGGAGGCGGAGGTCCCATGATGGGTAAGCAACCCGTGGAGGTCGTTACATGATTGGAAGACTCTATTCTGGCGCGATCGGCTTCGCTATTTTCGCGAGTGTGATCGCGTTAGCGCACGCCAAGACGACGGCATCGCCACTTGTGCAGCTGGAACTCCGCGGCCACTGGGTGTGCGCGCAAACCGGCAGACCCGGCGGAACATACAACCAAGACTGGACGCCCGTCTTCGGCGGCACGTGGCTGCGCGCTACCGATAGCGTGAAAGGCGTAACGACCGCCGAGCACACGCTCACGTTCAGCAAGGCCGACAGCACGTGGATCGTCCTGGACGCTTTTCCGACCGGAGCCTACGACGTCTTACACGGAACGGGCTCGGCCGCAAGCCGCATCGCTTTGCACGCGGTCTACCCGAAACTCGCGTTGGCGGTTACCTACGCGCGCCTAACGCCGACGCAATATACCGTGGAGGTCAACGGAAATATCCAAGGCAAGAAGATTCTTACGCACAGCGTCTGCACGAAACGCTAGAGAGCGGCCCCGTCGTCCGCCTTTCCCAAAATGAGCGGCCGGACCAGCGGAATCGGCGGGTCGCCGTGCGCCAACAGGGCGTTGTGAAACTTCTCTAGCGTGTAGGCGGCGCCCATCTTCTTCTTGTAATCGGCGCGGAGTTTGAGGATCATCAGTTTGCCGAGTGTGTAATATCCGTACATCGGATCTTGCGTGCCGCGCATCGTTTCTTCAAGCGCCACGGCAGGCGTTTGAAAGCACTGCGTCTGGAATAAATCTTCGGCTTGTTTCAGCGTCCAGCCGGCGGTGTGCAGTTTGACGCCGACCACGTACCGGCACTCGCGCAAAAGCGCGTCCTCGAGTTGCGCTAAGCGAACGTGCGGATCGCCGCTGCCCCAGCCCTGATCGACGACCATCTGTTCGTCGTAGTGCGCCCAGCCTTCGGCAAATTCCGAGCTCTGAAACAGGCGCCGCGGTAAACTCAAATTCAAACCGCGCTCGATGGTGAAGTTGGTGAAGTGCCCGGGATAGACTTCGTGCGCGGAGATGATCGGGAACTGATAGTCGTTGAACTGCGTAAGGAAGCCCTCTTGCCGCGCAGCCGGCCAACTGGGATCGACGGGCGTCACGAAATAGTAGGCCTGGGTTGAGACTTTTTCGAGCGGCCCGGGCGAATCTTCGGCGGCCGTAATAAAAGCGCGCTCGAAGGGCGGCGTCGGAATAATGCTGATGTTTGCATTCGGCGGCAGCGAAACGATGTGTCTAGTGGTAACGAAAGCGCGCAGCTGGGCTAGGTCGTTCTTGGCCACCTGCAGGAGCTGAGCCGGCTTCGGATGCACCTTCGCAAGCGAGGCGTAGACTTGCTGCGGCGACTGGTTGGGATTGATCTTATTGGCCGTTGCGATGAACCATGCGCGCGTTTGCGCGAGAGCCCGCTCGCCGTATCCCAGATACTGAGCAACGGGCATGCTTAAGGCGTCTTCGTATTGCAGGCGCTTTTGGTATGCGTCGCTGCCGATCGCAAACGTTCCGCTCGGCTTGATGGCCTTGATGTAGGCGACGTACGATTGCAGCGCCGCGATGACCGCATCGTTGGCGGTTTTCAGCTGCGCTTGGAGCGCCGCGTCGTGCACGCCCGCAAAAGCTTGCGGAACGGTCTGCTGAAAGAATCCTACAGAACCGGCGGCCTGTTCGGCGGCAATCTCTTGCGTCGCCGGATCCACCGTGGTGAGGTTGGCTTGGGCTTGCATAAAAACGTTCGGGACCGCCTGTTCGCGCGCGATCGCGTCTTTCAAACGCGTCGCAAGCGGCGCAAAGTCTCGGCTGATTAAAATGAAGATGGTACCGCTGGCCAGCCCCGTGTAAAAGTCGGGATTGTGGCGCCAATCCTGAAGCGTCACCGTCGAGAGGAGATCGTCGCGAATGAAATCGATGATGAGCGTCCGGTCGAGAGCATCGTTGACGCTCAGCGTCTTTGGATCGATCACGACAAACTTCGCTAAATAGCCCTCTTCCGCACTGACGCGAGCCGCAACCGCATTTGCCGACATGTCCTCCAGCTGCGCGTCATAGGTGTGGACGCCCGCCCGGGTTGCGTTGGTCGGCGAGACGCGAAAACCATAGTATATGAATGCGCTGGCGAGAGCGCGGAACCGAGCGCCGCTTCCCGCGGCGGGGCGCATCGGCGCGGCCCCGACGAGCGCGACCAGGGTAACGGAGGCAAGAATCTTTCGAGCGATCATCATCCTGAGGGCTTCGGCTGTGGCGAGGGTGAGCCTTGCAACGCCTCGATGATCTGCAGCGGCGTCTTCATCTGCGCCACCAGCTCCTGGGCGAGCTGCAGATCGGCAGGCTTGGAGCGGTGCGCCCGTTCGATCGTGAGCGCTTGAGCCATTGCGCCATTGGCCTGAGCGCGTCCCCGCGCCACGTTCCCGCGCTCCGCGTCGGCGGCGCCGATGTACGCCGTTAAACCGGTTTCGAACAATTGCAGTTTGTAACGAACCTCTGCGCGGTCTTCGCCTTTTCCGCATGCTTCGGCTTTAGAGCGCAAACCGACAAAAGCACCGTAAGCTCTCTGCGGTTTCCTGCGCATGGAGTCGCGCGCAGATTCGAATCCATGCAAGAACGCCTTGTAGGATCCGCGCCCGCACCGCGCGTTTGCCGGCAACGATGACGTCATACAGACAGCCATGGCCGCAGCGAATGCAAGTATGTAACGCATAATGCTACAGTCTCCCATCATCGAGCTGAACCGCGCGATCGGCGACGCTTCGGATCCTGTCGTCGTGCGCTGCAATAATGACCGTGGTGCCACGTTTGTGCGCAAGTTCTGAAAGAATGTTGGCGACGATCGCGCCGTTGTCGGCGTCAAGCTGCGACGTCGGCTCGTCGGCCAGAACGGCCGATGGATTCCCCGCCAGCGCACGCGCGATTGCGACGCGCTGCTGCTCGCCGCCTGAAAGGTCTCGCGCGGCGCGATCGGCCTGTTCGTTCAAGCCGAACTGTGAAAGCAGCTCGCGCGCGGCGCTCCGCGCTTTGCGGCCCCGAACGCCGCGAATATCGAAAGCGAGTTCAACATTTTCCGCGCCGGTCATCGAGCTGAACAGATTGAAAGATTGGAAGACGTAGCCGAAATTCTGTAACCGGAAACGGGCCGACTCTTTTCGCGGCAGATGCGTGATCTCGGTTCCCGAGGCGATGACGCTGCCGGCGGTGGGCGTGAGCAAGCCGCCGATAATTGAGAGCAGCGTGCTCTTGCCCGATCCGGACGGCCCCATAACCAGCAGCATCTCGCCTTGGCGAACGTCCAGCGAGACGCCCTTGAGGGCATGCACCGGCCGGGCGCCGGGGTAGGTCATGCGCAGGTCGCGCACGGCGACCGCAATTTCGTTTTGCATGCTAGGCTCGAAATACCAGGGCCGGATCGGCTCGTGCCACGCGCTGCATAGCGATCATTCCCGCGCCGATGCAAATCGCCAGCGCAACGACCAGTACCAAAAGCGCGCCGCCGGGCGTGATCAATATGTCGACGCCGCGTCCCGCAGCGATGGCGCGAATTCCAAACGTCAGCGCCAGACTTGGGACGTAGCCGATCAACGCCATGAACGAGGCTTGCAGCGCAATGACTCCATAAAGGTAGGCGTCGTTGACGCCGATGGCTTTGAGCGTCCCGTATTCGTGGAAGTGCTCGTTTATCGACGTGTAGAGAATTTGACCGACCACGGCGATTCCCACGGTCGCACCCATCAGCGCAATCAGCGTCAGGACAAAACCGATCCCGGTTCGCTTGATCCAGTAGTCACGCGTAGTGCGGAGCATCGCGTCGCGCGTCAGCGCGCGCACGCGCGGCACGCGCCGCTCGATGGCTGCTGCAAGTTGTGCGGATGCAGCCGGATTGCGCGCTTTCACCAACACGTACATGATCGGATCGCTCTCTTCCAGCGGCGGCGGAGCGGCGCCGGGCGGCGAAAAAAACGACAGCGCCGACGGTGTGTATGCGTTGGCCGTTTCGAGCGACGTATAAAGAAATGTCGCCGACACGATCGGCTGCGTTTTTTGCGTCACGTAAGCCAGGTGCGCCGGCAGCGTTCCGATTCGCCCGCTCTGCCCGGCGTGCAAGTCCAGAATGCGCAGCTGCATGGCATCGACCGCAAAAGCATACGGCTCGCGTAGGCGCGCGAGCGTCGAACGATCGGCATTGCCCGGATCGAAGAGCGTGCCGTTCGGATCGAATCCGATCACGCGTCCCAGCGCCAGCAAATCGTGCGGGCTGCGCCAACGGGCGACGCCCAGCGAGAGGGCCTCAGCACGTTGCACTCCGGGGACCGAACGCACCTTGGCGACGTCCCCGTATTGGAGCGGCAGCGTGCCTTCGAAATACAGCATCTCCGGCGCGCTCACCCAAACGTCCGCGCTCGATTCCGAGATCGGCAGCGTCGTCGAGTTGGAAAAACCGCTGAATAGTGCGACCTGGACCGTGAGCAGCGTGACGGCGAAAACGATGCCCGACAGTGCCACGAAAAAACGCGGCAAGTCTTCGAACAGCGTTTTTCGTGCCAGCGTTAAAATATTATTTGTTCTTGAAGCGCGCCGTGCGCTTTTCGTTATACGAGGCGAGCCCTTCTTTGGCGTCCTCGCTCTTGAAAAGCAGCGATTGCAGCTCGCGCTCTAACGCGAGCGCGTCTTGCAGCGGCAGCTCCATGCCGGTTTGGACGCTGCGCTTGATATGCCCGACCGCCATCGGCGCTTTGTTGGGCGTCGTGAATTGTTTGGCGTAGGTGAGCACTTGGTCGCGGAAAGCGGCCGCGTCGGCCTCATAGACGTCGTTGACGATTCCCCAATCCAGCGCCTGTTCGAAACTGAACGTGCGGCCCATAGCCATCAATTCGATCGCACGGGACTTGCCGACCAGCCGCGCCAGCCGTTGCGTGCCGCCCGTTCCGGGGAGAACGCCGAGCGCAACCTCCGGTAAGCCGATCTTGCCGGCGTCTTGGCGCGCCAAGCGGATGTCGCAAGCCATTGCGATCTCGAGTCCGCCGCCGACGCAGTGTCCGTTCAGCGCTGCAATAACCAGCTTCGGCGTCTGTTCTAAGCGCGAGAGCGTTTCGTTGGCGTGCAGGCAGAAATTGTATTTGAACTCAGGTGTCACCGAATTGAGCATCGCGATGTTTGCGCCGGCCGAAAAGAATTTCTCGCCCTTGCCGGTCAGGACGATGACTTCGACGTCGGTATCGAAGCGCGCGTCCAAGATCGCTTCGTCGAGCTGGCGCATCATCTCGTGCGTGTACGTGTTGGCCGGAGGATCGTCCATCTCGACGATCGCCACGTGCGCGTCTTTGGAATAATTGATAACCCGTTTTCCGGCAAAGGGGCGCGCTTCGCGTCCGAATGGCGTCTGCTCAGTGGTACGATTGATGGTTACTGACATTGATGACTTCCTTATTCTGTGAACTTGTCCTGAGCCTGTCGAAGGATTAGTCTTTTCCTTTAGGTGCGATCCAGCTCGAGTCTTTAGTTAATTCTTGAACTGCTCTCTCGTCTTGCGCCGTCGGCAGCACCGTGGGCAGGTAGGCTTCCCATTCGGCTTGCGTCAGCGAGCGCCCGTCGATCGCCCAATACTGGCCAGCATATTGTCCGATCTTGCGGTTGAAACGAATGTCCGGCAGGTAGAGTTTCTCGTCCGACGCGTTGACGGCGTTGACCCGCTCAATCGTCTTGCCGATTTCGTCGTAGAATTGGCCGCGCGCGCGTTCGTTGAGGTGTTCGCGATCGGCGGTTTCGCCGGTTTTGTCCTCGTCGACGCGGCCTTTGATTCCCCAGGTGTAGGCCCACTGGGCCGAACCGGAGTGATCCGTGCCGAAAAGATCGAGCGATCCCGAAATCCACTTGTTGTAGTATTTTTGCTGCAGATCCACCGGAATGACCCCGGCTTGCGCGATGCGGCGTAGCCCTGAGATACCAGTCCCCATGTGATAGGATTCCTCGCGCAGCATCGGCAGCATCGATTGTGCGAGCGGCGCAAAGCCGGAATGCGACAGCATCGTCAACTGAAATTTTCCGTCGCGATCCATAAAGTTGGTGTAGGCGAAAAAGTCCAGCCAGTGCGTCACGTCGTCGTTGAAAGCGTTGAGCAGCCGGTTCTTCTTACCGTAGGCGCGGCGCTCGAGCAGCTTCTGCGCTTCGATCTTCCCATCGTTGCCGAAGTGGTTGATAAGCAAGTGGCACATCTGGTACCCGTGGCGCGTCTCTTCCACCATGATGCGCACCAGCGAGGCTAGGTCGTATTCCGACGGAGCGTTGTTCACCAAAAAGCGCTGCTGCTCGTTGGAAGCGAATTCGGTGTCACCCTGGTAGACGATCATGTTCATCAACGCGTCGCGCATGCGTTGGTCGGGGACTTCCAAAAGCTTTTCCCAGCGCCGTTGCCCCTGGAAATCGCCGAAATAGATTTCGCCGGTCGGCAGCTCACTGTACTTCGCTTCAAACTGGTAGCCGGGCATATAGCGATCGATCAGCTCTTTGTTCAAGCCGATGTCGTGTTGCCAGCCCTTGAGCAGCTCGATCCAGTCGTCGAAGTTAGCGATGCGCGCCATGATGACTCCCGGCCCCGGTGGGGGTGCGATGCGAATGTAGGCTACCGTGAATCGTTATACCACCATGCCCTCGGAGCCTCGCTACGGCGCACGGATCGCTAATAGTCCAGTAATTTCCTCGCAATATAGCGGCGCTACAGTCCCTGATTGGGCCGGAGCCGTGGCGTAATGGGTAGCGCGCCGTGTCGCCAACTCGGAAGTGCGGGTTCGATTCCCGCCGGGCCTCCCGCGTGCTGAGATCGTTACGGCGACACCGCGACTTACGCTAGGCGAGGGGCCGCCCGATCGGGCGGCCCCTTCTTCTTACTTATTACCCGTTATCGGATCATGGAATGTTGTGGAAACGAAACTCCAGTCGAACGGTTCTCGGCTGCACGGGAACGAGCGGGAACGGCAGCGACTGGACGTAGTTTCCATACTGCCCGGATGCGTTTTCACCAAGAATCGGGACGCCCGCGTTGGGCGTAACGAGTCCGGCGAACGTGTTGCCGTTGAAGAGATTGTATGTCGAGAGCTGAACGTCGACCGCCTTGCTTACCGGCCGCCGTAGGACAAAATCGAAGACCACGAATGGCGGTTGAAAGTATGTATTATTCTTGCCTTCGACGTCGGCTCCAAGGCTGGCGAAGGTTCCATCAACGGCGGTATACGAGAGGCTTCCATACCCCTTGAAATACGGGATGCAGACAGCACTCCCGCCGTCACTGCATTGCTGGACGCCGTTGGCAGGGATCGAAAAACTCGAGGACGTTATCGGTATGCCCGTCGGAATGGAACGTGTGAGCGTGCCGGTCGCGTAGAATCCCCAACCGCGAGCGGGCTGACGCCGCAGGGTCAGCATGACCATCTGGTTCGAGAGATTTGCGGCGTTGACCGGCTGATAGACGACGGCGTAGAGCGGATTGGGCGGCGTCGGTGGGCTCGAGACCGTTTCAAAAACATTGGAGATATTCGTGCTGGCGAGATCGAGGCTGAGAATCGTTCCGTCGCCGAACCGTTTGTCCATACCGAGATCGAATTCGGTAGCATGCTCCGGGTTGAGACCCGGATTCTTTTGGGTCAGCGATCCGCTGCCCCCGCCGGTACCTGAAGGCGGAGTATAGAGGGAGAGGCCGCTGACCTGCGAGGCGTATGGAAACGTTGTCGACGTGCCCGCCGAAATCCGGAACGACTCGCCGGCGGCGGGAGCAAAGATCAAGGCGACGTGCGGATCGAAGCGCGACACGGTTCGCTGCAGCGGGATCGTCGTTACGATTGTCTTACCGTTGACGGTAACGAATGGCCCCGTTTGCGTGCCCAAAAGATTCCAAATAGTCTGGTATGCGCCCGCCTTGAGAGTCAGGCGCTGGTTGACCGGAAACTCGCCGGTCAGCGAGAGCGTGTTGTACTTAGCGGTCGTGTCAGGGACCGCGACATTGCTGGGCGTATTATAGTACGCAAACGTTTCGTCACTGTGGTAATCGTACGTGCCGGTTATCTCGCCGCCGCCCATCGGATGAATGAACGAGAAGGTCCCGCCTTTGAGCTTGTCCGATTCCAACACGCTGAAGATCGTGTTTAGGCAATCCGTATAGCCGTTCACGGTCGGCCCGACGGCGCCGAATGCGCGGGTGCAGGTAGTCGGCGGAAGGGCGCTCGGGTACCAAAAGCTCGGGTAGGTCGTTTCACCCTTGCCGTCGATGATACGGGAAATGTTTCCGGCATAGGGACGGATCAAGAGCGTGTTGTTGCCGAGAGCCGTTCGGAATTGCGCTTCGAAAAACGGCTGGTTATTGTAGACATTGGAGCCGGGATACATGAAATACCCGTTGATCGTCTGGCCGACGTAGCCGGCGTATGCGGGGTTCGTGCAGTGGGTAGCAGTCACGCACTGAACGATCGTGATTGGACCGGTGCTGATGCCGTAGTTCGTGGCTTGCGGCTGGAACCCGCCCTGAGATCCGATATACGCGATTTCCAAGGACGTCGACGGAGAGAAATCCCACCGCGTTTTGAGCAGCTCGCCCTTGCTGAACTGCGGACCACTCAGATCGCCGCAGAACTGGATCGCGCCGACCGCGCCGGGCTTGTTCCAGGTGCTCTTGTTAGTGGGATCGATGATGCAGCCGTACGTATCGAAGTACTTGCGGTCCTCACCGTTGTAGCCGACGCCGAAAACGTACGAGAGCTTCCCGAGGCGGCTACTGGTCGCCAAATTGGAATACTGGCTGCCGTAACTGTCAAAGCCGGTTGTGAATTCAAAGCTGGGCTTTGGCGAGTATCCCAGCGTAAGGATGTTTGCGGTGCCTCCGACGGCGGTTCCGGCGAATGGAGTCGTATTTCCCGGGCCGATCTCCGTTTCGACGTTTTGCACCAAGAAGGAGTTGAAGAACTGGGAGAACCAGACGCCGTAGCGGCCGGCGGAAAGCGGATGGCCGTCGAGCATGACCTGCGTTTCATAGCCCTGCGAGCCGGCCAGCGAAATGTTGGTGTTCGGCGACGATGAGCCATGCTCTACGACCGCTCCCGGGATACGCTGGACGACATCGTTAATCAGCGGTGATGCGAGGTTGGTGAATTCTTGGCGCGAGGTGATCGAAACGGCGGCGGCGCCGGTGTTGATCGAGCTGCGCGCGGACGAAACGACGCGCGCGATGGTTCGCAACGAGCTCAAATCCGCCTGCTGCAGGACGATCTGCAGCGGAACGGTCGAGCCCGCAAGAACGGCCACGTCGTCGGTGCTGGCCGAAACGTACCCGCCTTTGTTGATGTCCACGCGATAGATTCCGACAGGAATCGGCGCGATCGTGAACTTGCCGGATGCGTCGCTCGCCGTCTGGCGGGTCGCCGGGCCGCTTGCGACGATTTGGGCCCCCGCAACGGGCGTGCCGTTCACGCTGCGCACGGTCCCATTGATGGCTCCGGTCTCTGCTTGGGCCAGCGCTGTGACCGGCAGTGCGGCGAAAAGAAAGATGACAAACAATAGTGCGCCTAAGTTTTTCACAGCTGTTCCTTCTTAAAAGTCCGTGCGCTCGGTAACGCCTCTATAAGGCAGTATATAGTGAAAGGCCATGCGGAGCCAAGAGGCCGCCCCATTTCTCTCAGTCGTCTCCTTCGTGGAAATGCAGATGACAGCCGTCTTCCGCATCGCGCAATACTTCGCGAGCTTCCGTCAGCATCGCTTGCGAGACGGACGGGGCGGAGTCAATCTCACCTTCTTCGGTGAGAAAATCGCTCTCCGTCCAGTCTTCCCACGTTTCGAGCGGCTCGCCGTCCACGTCGGCCGGGAAGCGCACGCAAAATCCTTCGACCAGGTGCAGTCCGACGACGAGCACGCGCGTACCCCGCGGGAAAAACGTTCCGTCCTTCCACAACGTGCCGTATGTGGTTTGGTAGGCCGTTCCGATTCTCAGCGCGTCTATTGTCTACACTCCAAAGTGATCGATTGGTTTCTCGCCAATGTACGTTATGATACTTTTGATCTCCGAGTACAGCCCCATGGTCTCGATGCCCAACTCGCGCCCGTAACCCGACTGTTTGTAACCGCCGAATGGAATGCCGGGGAAAACGGAATAGGGCGTATTGATTGCAACGGTTCCCGTGCGCAGTGCTTTGGCCGTGCGGCCGGCGCGCCCGAGATTCTGCGTCCAAATGCTGGCTGACAAACCATACTCGCTGTCGTTTGCGAGCGCGATCGCTTCGGCTTCATCTTTAAAGCGCGTGATGGTAGCGACCGGCCCGAAAACCTCTTCGCGCGAAATACGGTGCGCCGGCTGCGCTTCATACGCGCTGACGCTCCAGAACTTGCCGTCCTCGAACCCGTCGCCTGCGCGCGCCGGTTCGCCGCCGAGCAGCAGCTTCGCGCCTTCGCCGGCTCCAATCTCGCAATACGATTTGATCTTGTCGTATTGCTCTTGCGTCGTGATCGCGCCGATCTGCGTCTGCGGGTCCTCCGGATTGCCGACGCGCAATTTACGCGCTTTGGTCGTGAATGCCGCGATGAATTCGTCGGCGATGCCTTCGTGCACCAGAACGCGCGAGCGCGCTTCGCAGCACTGGCCCGCATTGTAGAAAATGCCGTAGAGCGCGCCGTTAACGGCTTGCGTGACATCGGCGTCGTCGAAGACGATCGACGGTGACTTGCCCCCGAGCTCGAGCGTCACTCGTTTCACCGTTTGCGCGGCGGTGGCGGCAACGCGTTTTCCGGTCCCGGTACTGCCCGTGAAAGCGATCTTGTCGATGCCGGGATGCTCGACGATCGCTTGGCCCAAATCCCGGCCCTCGCCCGTGATCACGTTGAGCACGCCTTCCGGCAGCCCGGCCTCAAGGGCGATCTTCGCAAGTTCGAGCGCAGACAGGGGCGTTTGACCGGCAGGCTTGAGCACGATCGTGCAGCCCGCGGCCAGCGCCGGCGCAACTTTCCACGATGCCAGCAATAGCGGAAAATTCCACGGAACAATCGCGCCTACGACGCCGACCGGTTCGCGCACGGTTTGCGCGAGATAATTCGGCATTGGGCCGGGCAAGCTGTTGCCGTAGTTTTTCGTGGAGGCGCCGGCGTAGAATTCAAAGCAATCGACAATCGCCCCGAGCTCGCCTTTAGCGGTCCCCAGCGTCTTGCCGTTGTCGCGCACTTCCAGCAGCGCGATCTCGCCCGCGCGTTCGGCGATGAGTTGCGCGATCTTGTAGATGATTTTGGCGCGGCGCGATGCGGCCATCGTGGCCCACTTGCCGCGCTCGAACGCTTCGCGCGCCGCTTTCACCACGCGATCGACGTCGGCGGCGGACGCGTTGGCAACCTGCGCGATCACGGCCCCCGTGGCGGGATTCGTATCGTCGTATGAGGCGCCGTCGGAGGCACCGGACCACTGATTGCCGATGAAGAGTTGAGTCCGTCTAACAGGCGCATCCGCGCTGCGCGCTGCGCGCCCCCCGTCGGCAAAGCCACCGGGGCCCCCGGCCTTCGGCCCTCCTGCGATTTCGTCAAGAGACAATCTACAGCTAGATCCTTTCAAAAATCGTACTAATGCCCTGGCCGACGCCGATGCACATCGTGGCCAAGCCGTAACGACCCTCGCGCCGCCGCAGTTCGTGCAGCAGCGTCGTGGCGATGCGCGCGCCGCTCGCACCGAGCGGGTGGCCGAGTGCAATCGCGCCGCCGTTGGGGTTCGCCCTGGCCGGGTCAATCTCCAGGTCACGCAAGCATGCAATCGACTGGGCTGCGAACGCTTCGTTTATCTCGACCAGGTCGAGCTGAGCGATCTGCAAGCCCGCGTGCGCCAGCGCCTTGCGCGTCGCCGGAATGGGGCCGAGGCCCATATAATCGGGATGCACGCCCGCCGCTGCCGTCGCGACGATGCGCGCCACCGGCTTCAGCCCGAGCTTTTGTGCGGCCGAAGCTTCGCAGAGCAGCAGTGCGGCGGCGCCGTCGTTAATTCCCGATGAATTGCCCGCCGTGACCGTTCCGCCGGTTTTGAAAGCCGGCTTCAACTTTGCCAACGCATCGAGTGTTGTGTCGGGGCGCGGATGCTCGTCGGCCTTCACGTCAGCCACGGCAACGATTTCCTCCGCGAATACATTTTTCGCGACGGCCGCTTTGGTTCGCAGCTGCGATTCGAAGGCGAAGCGATCTTGCTCCTCGCGCGTAATGTGATAGCGCTCCGCGACGTTCTCGGCCGTTTCGCCAAGCGTAACCGGCGGATACAGCTCTTGCATGCGCGGATTCACCATGCGCCAGCCGAGCGTCGTGTCGTACATTTCCGGCGCGCGAGCGAACGGCGTCTCGGCTTTGAGTTGCACGAAGGGCGCGCGCGTCATCGATTCGACGCCGCCGGCGATCGCGATGTCGCTTTCGCCGTAGGCGATCGCGTGTGCGGCGGAGTTGATCGCCTGCAAACTGCTGCCGCACAAACGGTTGATCGTCACGCCGCCGACTTCGACGGGCAGTCCCGCCAGAAGTGCGGCCATGCGCGCGACGTTGCGATTGTCTTCGCCCGCTTGATTGGCCGCGCCGAAAAAAACATCTTCGATCATCTTGGGCTCGACACCGGTTCGTTCCACGATGGATTTAATAACCAGCGCTGCGAGATCGTCCGGCCGCACATTTGCAAGCGCGCCGCCATATCTTCCGATCGGCGTGCGTACCGCATCTATAACGACAACGCTTCGCGAGCTCAAAGTGACATTCCAGGATAGATCGAGCCGCCGGATTTTGATTCGACGACGCCCTCGGCGACGGCTACGTCCATCGGGTCTTGCTCGCTTTCGACATCCAACACCCACAACGCGCGATGAGGCGCGAAGGGTGCACCTTCGGCGCCGGCGAGCCGCTGCAGTATTCGAACGACGCGGTCGCCACCGATTTCGCGCCCCCACGCAATCGGCCCGAGCGGGTAATTCGTGCCCAAACGCATCGCCAGATCGACGTCGTCGGACGTCGCAACCTCTTCTTGCACGACGCAGATCGCTTCGTTGACGATCGAACCGATCGTGCGGCCGAGAAAGAGCCCCGAACTGTCCCCAACGAGCACCACACGTTTGCCGATCGATTCGAAGAGTTCTTGGGCGAGTTCGAGCGCATCGTCGCTCGTTTCTTCGGCATCTACGATTTCGATAACGCTCTGCCGCGCAAGCGATCCGAGCAATCCGAATCCGACGACTCGTTCGGGATGACGCAGCCGCTTCACAAGC
>Ga0207416_1001433_pt1 | contig 31664 bp, 28 predicted proteins | sample PaiPotPPM11metaG_FD_184107 | JGI IMG/M metagenome (GOLD analysis project Ga0207416, IMG submission 184107) | Iron sulfur acid spring bacterial and archeal communities from Banff, Canada, to study Microbial Dark Matter (Phase II) - Paint Pots PPM... ...
CCTCACAAGCAGGGAGTGGATTTCCGGCTTCGCGGGAATGACGGCATCTGTGGGGGTGATACCAAGCCCTCGCGGAAATGACAATGCCCACGGGTGTGACGGCGTCGGCGGATGGCCGGTTCGTGCGGGAGCAACCGTTCCCAGGAGCACAGACCTCGCGGGCTTGCGATTTCAGGTCCAGGCTTCCGTTTTCCGCATGGTCTCGATGGACAATTTTTGTCATCCTATCCTTCCAGTTCGTCTCCGGGGTTTCCGGGGTCGTGGTTCAGCTTGCTCTAGCGGCGTCTCTGATCGCCGGAAGGTGCTGATAAATAAGATTCGGCGGTCCCTGTCAGGGCAGGCTCCGACCGCCGCTACAGCCGTGAAAACGTACCACTACGGTTTCCGGGGGAGACTCGGCTAAATATATTTACCATATAGTACACTAGCCGCTTGCCCCAGTCAAGCCCATTCTTTGTTCTGTCTCCCACTCCAAACCCCGGATACCCACAAAGCCCAATCCACCGGAAGTTACGGTGGTGTCTCAGTTTGCTTGCTGTAGCGGCGCTCTATGAGCGCCGAACTTGTATCTTCAACGGTTTCCGGCGCTCATAGAGCGCCGCTACAGCAAACTGAGACACTACCGGAAGTTACAACGCCGGGCGGGATTCAGTCCTTACCTATGGTGGCATGGACAGCGTTCGCGGGGGTGACATGGATAGGGTGTGGCAGCGAAATTCCCCGAGGCGAAACCGTCCGCCGCCTGCTATCATGTTGGCCAAACATGAGCGAACAGGCGACAGCGATATCATCTGCTTTAACTTTCGTCACGAACGAGCAGGGGCAGACGCTACGCGACCGCTTCGCAGTGCTGCTTTCCGCCGGCGCCCGTTTCTTTGATTGCCTCGTTGGGTCAAAGCACGCTATTTCCCGTTGCGCCCTTCGGCTTGACACCCGGTAGAATCCGGGACGAAGAGGACTTTACATGCCACGACTGACGGAACAGGAACAGCAGGAGATCGTCCGCTATATCGAGGCGGATAAGCCCCTGCCGGACAAGTTTCGCTTTCTGCTCTTTGAAGAAAAGCGCGAGGTGGAGCTGGTCTGGAACGGAAAGGGCCTGAGACGCCAACTGACGCCTGCTGGGTTTAGCAGGAACGTTTTTATCCAAGTAAGTCTAAACGTCCGTTAGGCATGTGATTGTGATTATCGTTCAGCCTGCAGACATGGCACCTGCTGAACGAGGCGGATAACCTGTTGCGTGTATAATCTGACTTGAGGATCAATCATGAAATACAACGTCGTTTTGCATCACTCTGAGGAAGGTTACAGTGTTTCGTGTCCCGGCTTGCCCGGATGCTGGTCACAAGGGCAGACAGAAGAGGAAGCGCTTGAGAATATTGGGGACGCAATTCGGGAGTACTTGGAGGCTGTGAAAGAAGCTAATCGAGATGCGGAAGTGCGGGAGATCGAAGTTTCTTTCTAACTTATGCCCAAGCTCCCCGGCATCAACCATCTGAATGCAGTCAAGGCATTCGAGAAGGCGGGGTTTCGAATCATGCGTCAGGGGAAGCATATCGTCATGTCCGATGGTTTTCGTTTTTTAACCATTCCCCGCCACAATCCCGTCAACGCCTTCACCATGGCTGGAATAGTTCGAGACGCGGGACTGACCATCGAGGAATTCAAAAAGCGGCTCTAAGAAACAGCGGTTTCGTGCCAAGCTCACCAAGATCGCTTTTATCCAAGCCAGCCTAAACATGAGTTACATTTCCCGTCGCGCCCTTCGGCTTGACATCCGGTAGAATCCGGGACGAAGAGGACTTTACATGCCACGACTCACGGAACAGGAACAGCAGGAAATCATCCGGTTTCTCGAGGCGGATAAGCCGCTGCCGGACAGGTTTCGGTTTCTGCTGTTTGAAGAAAAGCGCGAGGTGGAGCTGGTGTGGAACGGCAAGACCAGCGAGGTCTCGAATATCGTCCTGCCCTTTCAGGTGATCGAGCAGGTAGACGAGCCGCGCGCCGAAAAGCCCGCAGACACGGCATTGCAGCAAGGGCTTTTTGACTCGCGCGGCCGCCAGCTTAAGGGCTGGACCAACAAACTCATCTGGGGCGACAACAAGCTGATCCTCTCCTCGCTCAAGAACGGGCCGCTGCGCGAGGAGATCGAAAAGCAGGGCGGCCTCAAGCTGATTTACATTGACCCGCCCTTTGACGTGGGCGCGGATTTTTCCATGGACATCGAGATCGGGGACAACACCTTCACCAAGAAGCCCAACATCCTGGAAGAGATCGCGTACCGCGATACTTGGGGCAAGGGCGCGGATTCCTTCATCGCCATGATTTACGAGCGGCTGGCGCTGATGCGCGATTTGTTGGCCGAGGACGGTAGCATTTATGTGCATTGTGATTGGCGGGTGAATAGTTACATCCGTGCCATTCTTGGGGAGATATTCGGACAGGATAACATCCGCAACGAGATTGCTTGGCGACGATCCTACAGTCATAACGACGGAAATCGGTTTGGGATCATTACAGATACGATTTTCTGGTTCTCCAAATCCAATCAATGGGTATACAGCAAGGTTTTCATCCCGAGAACGGATGAGGAAACAGAGCAAGAGTATCCGCACCTTGACGCGGCCACGGGCAAACGATTCAAGTCCGTTTCAATGAACGCGGCTGGCCAGGGCGAACCGAGACGCTTCGGCAACGAAGGGCTGCTCTCACCCCCAAAGGGACGGCACTGGATTTGGACGCAAGATCGAATCGATAAAGCACTGGCCGACGGGACCATTTTCTTTTCGAGCAATGGCGTGCCTCGATACAAGCAATTCGCTGAAGATATTGAGGGGAAGCAGGTCCAAAACCTCTGGACAGATTTTATGGCCGTGTCATCTCAGGCGAATGAGCTATTAAGCTACCCCACCCAAAAACCCGAAGCCCTGCTCGAACGCATCATCAAGGCCTCATCCAACGAAGGCGACCTCGTCGCCGACTTCTTCTGTGGTTCCGGCACCACGGCCGCCGTTGCGGAAAAGCTTGGGCGCAAGTGGATCGTCAGCGACCTGGGCAAGTTCGCCATCCACACTACTCGCAAACGGCTGATAGGTGTGCAACGAGGATTGAAGGCTGAAGGGAAGAACTACCGCGCCTTTGAAATCCTCAATTTGGGCAAGTACGAGCGTCAGCATTACATCGGCGTGAATCCCAACCTGCGCGAAGCGGAACAACAAAAGCAGTTGGAAGAGAAAGAAGCCGCCTTCGTCGATTTGATCCTGCGCGCCTACCGCGCCGAAAGGACCGATGGCTTCAACACCTTCAACGGCAAAAAGGCCGGGCGGCTGGTGGCGGTGGGGCCGGTGAACCTGCCGGTGACGCGCCTGTTTGTGGAAGAGGTGATCCTGGAATGCCGCCAGAAGCACATCACCCGCGTGGACATCCTGGGCTTTGAGTTTGAGATGGGCCTGTTCCCGAACGTCTTGGACGAAGCCCGCGCCAAAGGCATTGACATTGCCCCCAAATACATCCCTGCCGAGGTGTTTGACAAGCGGGCGGTGGAAAAGAATCAGGTGGTGTTCCATGATGTTGCTGCCATCGAAGTCACGCCGCACGTGAAGAAAAACAGCGTGGCGGTGGAACTGACTGACTTTTCGGTGTTCTATTCGCAGGACTCCATCGCCGCCGCCGAAGCCACGCTCAAGGACAAATCCAGCAAGATCGTGGCGGAGAAGGGGCAAATTGTAAAGGTGAGCAAAGACGCCAAGGGCATCGTGAAGCGGGAGGTGCTGACCAAGAACTGGACCGACTGGATTGATTATTGGGCGGTGGACTTCAACTTTGAGAGCAAGCCCGAAATCATCCGCGTTCTGCGTGACACGATGAAACAAGCGCACATGCTTGGAATGGAACAGCCCGAACAGCTCGCCTTGCCGGAATATGACGAAAAGTTGACGGGGGATTACATCTTTGAGAATGAGTGGCAATCCTTCCGCACCAAGAAAGACCGTTCGCTGGAGCTGACCAGCGTCTTCCACGAATGCCCGCCGGGACGGCGCAAACTGGCCGTGAAGGTGGTGGACATCTTCGGCAACGACACCATGACGATTGTGGAGGTCACGGTCGGAGGGAAGAAATAACTCGCGCAGAGGCGCAGAAGAAAAACATGCCTCGCGCAGAGACGCAGAGGAGACAAAAAATAAAAAGCAAGAGCAAGAGACGGAAGAAAAATGATAGAAAAGAGTCGTAGAGTTTTTTCCCTTTAATCTTTCTCTGCGGCTCTGCGTCTCTGCGCGAGAATGTTCTGCGCGAGAAAAAGTCTTATGACTGAAAACGAGATCGGGACGATCCTGGTGGGGACCGCGATCGAGGTACACCGCGAGTTGGGGCCTGGGCTCCTGGAGTCGGTCTATGAGATTGTCCTGGCGTATGAATTGAACAAGAGGGGATTGGCGGTCAAGCGCCAGGTTCCCATTTCAATTGTCTACAAAGACATGAAGTTTGAAGAGGCGTTTCGTGCCGATTTACTCGTCGCCGATAAGGTCATCGTGGAATTGAAGTCCCTCGAACAGATCAACAACGCGCATCGCAAACAGATTCAAACCTATCTGCGTCTCACCGGTTTGAAACTCGGATACATCTTCAACTTCGGGGCCGCGCTGATGAAGGAAGGGATTGTAAGGGCCGTGAACGGGCTTGAAGAGTTGCCTCGCGCCGAGGCGCAGTGACGCAGAGGAAAAAATATAAAAAGGAAAAGCAAGAGACCGAAGGAAAATGATAGAAAAGAGGTGAAAGGGTTTTTTCTCTTTAATCTTTCTCTGCGGCTCTGCGCGAGAGTGAATAGCTTTATGGCGCTGGCGGTGAACGTGGTGGACATTTTCGGCAACGACACCATGACGATTGTGGAGGTGACGGTATGAAGGACTATGACTCGATTGTTCGCATCATCCTGGAGCACTATCCCGCAGCGCAGGCGATCTACGTTTTCGGGACATACGGCACGGCGGATGAGTGGCCAGACAGTGACGTGGATATTGCCGTCCTGCTGCCCCCGGAGCGCGGCCGCCGGCAGCCGCATTTGATGCTGACTCCCTGTCATTATGCGTTGGCCGAGGCCCTGGGAAAGTCCGTGGACCTGTTGAACGCCCGGGAGGTTTCGACGGTATTTCAAAAGGAGATTGTCCAGTCGGGGCGCCAGCTCTATTCCCACGACGACAATGCGGTGGCCGAATTTGAGATGCTGACGCTTTCCCATTATCAAAAGCTGAACGAAGAGCGAAAAGCGATTCTCGATTCCTTTGGAGAGACGGGAAAGGCCTACGCCGTATGAACGATGTCGTGATCAACAAGATTCAGAGCATCCAGCGCGCGGTCCGGCGGGCCCGGGAGGAATATCAGGCAGATCCCGGAGGCTTTGCGAGCAACTACACGCGGCAGGACGCGGCGCTACTTAACGTGGTGAGGGCGTGTGAGACGGCCATCGACCTGGCCAATCACATCATCCGGGTCCACAAGCTGGGGATACCGGTATCGAGCGCAGACACTTTCGAATTGCTCAAGGCGGAACGGATCATCGATAGCCGGCTGGCGGACCATATGAGGAGAATGGTGGGTTTCCGCAACACGGTTGTCCATCAGTACACGAAAGTGGATATCTCGATCGTCGTGGCCGTCATCCTCACTGAACTAGATGAGGTGCTGGCGTTTGCGGATAAGATCCGGGAGTATGTGAATGGCTCTTCATCCTGAATTCCCAACATCACCTTATGCCATTCTCGACCCCGCCATCCGCTGGTTTCCGGCGGACGAGGCCTTGCGGGAAACGACCATGGACAAGCTGATGCCGCCGCTGGTGCCGGAATTGCGCCGCAAGGTCGCGGAATGGCGCGCCAGCGGTTATGCCGGGGCGACCGCCACCAGCAAGAGCCTGCTGAACTGGTGGTTCAATACACCGCACCTAATGCCCCAAGCCGATGGCGCCATGGCCGAGTTCCAGTATTACTTTGCCCAGCGCGAGGCGCTGGAGACCATCGTTTACCTCTATGATGTGGTGGATGTAAAAGACAAATACGACCTGATGCGTTTTGACGGTTCGGGGCTGGTAAGGCCGATTGATTTTGACGAAACCTGGCGGCGCTTTGTGGTGAAGATGGCGACCGGCACGGGCAAGACCAAGGTGCTGAGCCTGGTGCTGGCCTGGAGTTTTTACCACAAGCTGTACGAGCCGGAGTCGGGACTGGCGCGCAACTTTCTAGTGATCGCTCCCAACATCATCGTGCTGGACCGCATCTACAAGGACTTTAACGGACTGCGCATTTTCTTTGATGACCCGGTATTGCCCGACAATGGCGTGGACGGGCGCAACTGGCGCGACGATTTTCAATTGACCCTGCACCGGCAGGACGAAGTGCGCATTACCCGTCCCACCGGCAACATCTTCCTCACCAACATCCACCGCGTTTATGCGGGCGATGACGTTCCGCCATCACCCGACGATGATGACACGATGGATTATTTTCTGGGCAAGCGGCCCAGCGGCGCGACCACCGACTCCAAGGTGGACCTGGGCATGATCGTGCGCGACGTGGATGAGCTCGTGGTGTTGAACGATGAGGCGCACCACATTCACGACCCTCGCATGGCCTGGTTCAAATCCATCGAAGATATTCACCACCGCTTGAAGCAAAAAGGCGCCGCCCTCTCCCTGCAAGTGGACGTGACCGCCACGCCCAAGCACAACCAGGGCGCGATTTTTGTGCAGACCGTTGCCGATTACCCGCTGGTGGAGGCCATTTGGCAGAACGTGGTCAAGCATCCCACTGTGCCCGATGCCGCCAGCCGCGACAAACTGAAGGAGCGCCAGAGCGCCAAATACACGGAGAAATACGCCGACTTTATTCACCTGGGCGTGATCGAGTGGCGCAAAGCCTATGCCGAACACGAAAAGATGGGTAAGAAGGCCATCCTCTTCGTGATGACCGATGACACCCGCAATTGCGACGACGTGGCCGAATACCTGCGAGCCACCTATCAGGAATTTGCTGAAAAAGACGCGGTGCTGGTGATTCACACCAATAACAATGGCGAGATTTCCGAAACGACTTCAGGCAAGAGCAAGAAGGAGTTGGATAAACTGCGTGCGGAGGCCAACTCGATTGACGAGCCGGACAGCCCCGCGAAGGCCATCATCTCCGTGATGGTGCTCAAAGAGGGTTGGGACGTGCGCAACGTCACCACCATTGTGGGCCTGCGCGCCTATTCCGCCCCCAGCAACATCCTGCCCGAACAAACCCTGGGGCGCGGCTTGCGTAAAATGTACTCTGGCGGAGTGCCGGAATACGTCAGTGTGGTAGGCACAAGTGCTTTTATGGACTTTGTAGAATCCATACAAGCGGAAGGCGTGGTGCTGGAGCGCAAGCCGATGGGCGAAGGCACCTCTCCCAATACGCCGCTGGTGGTTGAGGTTGACAAGGAGAATGAGAAGAAGGACATCGACGCCCTGGACATTGAAATCCCGGTGCTATCGCCCCGCGTCTACCGGGAGTATAAGAACCTGAGTGATCTGGACGTGGGCGCGCAGGGGCATCAGCGTGTGTTGTACTTGCAGTTCAGCGAGGAAGAACAGCGGGAGATCGTCTTCAAGGACATCACCACCGGCGAGGTGACGCATACCACCCTACTCGACACGGCCGGCATTGCCGATTACCGCAGCGTGATCGGCTACTTCGCGCAGGCGATTATGAAGGATTTGCGGCTGGTCAGCGGCTACGACGTGCTTTATGCAAAGGTCAAAGCCTTTGTGCAATGCGAATTGTTTGACCGCCCAGTGGAACTCGAAAGCCCCAACACCCTGCGCAACCTGTCAGAGCTGGCGGCCACCAAAACCCTGATGGAGACTTTCAAGAAGGCGATCAATGCTCTGACCGTGCGGGACAGAGGCGACGCGCAAATCCGGGACACCATCAAGCTGCGCCAGACGCGCCCTTTTGTAGCAAAGGATCAGGGCTATCTCATCCCGAAAAAGAGCGTGTTCAATCGCATCATTGGGGACAGCGATTTTGAACTGTCTTTCGCCCGCTTTCTGGACGATTGCGATGATGTGGTTTCCTACGGCAAGAATTATCTGGCCGTGCCTTTCAAGCTGGACTACGTGAAAGCGGACGGCGAACTTTCCACCTACCGCCCGGACTTTCTGGTCAACCTTTCCGACAAGCGGACTTTCATTGTCGAAACCAAAGGGCAGGAAGAGCTGGACCTGCCGCTCAAGATGGCGAGACTGCGGCAATGGTGCGAAGACGTCAATCGAGTGCAGGCGGATGTTCAATACGATTTCGTGTATGTCGATCAGGAAAGTTTTGAGAAATACAAGCCTGCCTCATTCGGGCAATTGACTGACGGGTTCAGGGAATACAAAACAAAGATGTAACGGCGCGCCCGGCAGGGGAAAAGGCAATGGATCAGCGATCTTCACGCCTGAATATCCGCCGCGCCCGTGTCCCGAATCGACACACCGGCGCTGTACAGGTAGAGTGCCGGACCAAAGCTCGCCGCTACGGCAGTCCACAGCGGGAAAAACGCCCGTCATAGCTATCCGCTCCGCCCTCCAAAATATTTTGTCTCATTTGTCTCACCTGTCGCCACCGTCTCAAGCGAACCCGCTAGGCTGAATCTGTAGTGTGCCGTGCGCACTGCGCCCAACGCCGGCCGGAAGGTCTACGCCCGCCGCGCCGCGCCCAAACTCTTGCGCTGGTTAATGGGCGGCGCAAAGACGTTTTGCGGGCCGATCGTGCTCGGCATCCGGGAAATCTCCCGGCCCCTCACCTTCGAGTCGAGCTACACGCTCATCGAGCACGCCGGCAAAGACTCGATCGAGATGGAGATCAAGCCGCGCGCCCTCGAGCAGGTGCGAAAGCTCCGGGCGGCGGTTGAGGAGCGAAACTTCGAGGAACTCTTCCGCTTGCTTGGCACTTCCGAATCGCAGCGCGTCTATCGTGCTGACGAGGAGGGAGAACCGGCAGACGGAGAGTATACCAGCGTCGAGAACACCATCCTCGAAGCGGTGCTCAAGGCCGACCCGACGGGCTTTCTGGTGAGCCATCCCTGGGTCAACGCTCAGCTCGCGCGGCGGCTTGCGCACTGGGCGTTCAAGGTAGCGACGGCGGGCGGGTTGGAACTGCCTGCATTTGCCCTGGCGGATGATGGATATCTCTTCTGTCATCAAGGCGAAATCTTTTCCGGTTCGGACTGGACGCCGAAGGAAGCGGCGGCAACGAATCTCGCCTGCCGCGACCTGTTGGTCGTCCGGTATCCGATCCGCATGAAGCAGGACCTCTTGCCGCTGTTCAATCTGGGGACGCGAGAGACCATTGCGCTGCTCACGGAGGAACTGCGGCGGGTGGGATGCGGAATGACAGACGCGGAGGCGCCTGACCGGGTGGTTGAGCGGCAACTGCGCCTCGAAGGTACACTCACGCTTCATTCCGAAACGGCCAAACGTAACGGCGGGGACTACGACTTCGACTGGGTGTGCGTGGTTGAAGGCGACAAGTTCCCGCGCTTCGTCCGCGACCGTTTTGCGCATCAGGAAACGGCCGCGAACCAGAAAAACAAACTCAAGAAAAAGCTGATCCCCTGGTGGAACCTGCCGCAGGTGGCCGTAAAGGCCAAGGGGAATCAGATCGGCGTGATTACCGATCTCAAGACCTCGTGCCTGGCGGCGGGCCGCGAGGACTTGGCCGGCCAACTGGCGCTAGAGCTCCAGGCGGCGCTCGACCAGTTGAAGCACGGCACCGAACCGAACCGGGAAGTGATCCAGGCGATTCGGGCCCAGGTGCCGAAGGCGCACTGGCTACCCGCTGTCGGGAGTCGTTGTCGTCGACGGGACACTTCCAATCCGCAATCGAGTCTTGCAGCCCCGTGCTTGCTCGTCTGCGAGAAACCGCTCAAAATTAGTGATAAGGTGTTGTAAGCTGACCTCGGAGAACCCGTTCAACGGGATCCAATTCTGATGACAATTTGGGCATGCGTTTGGAATCTGTCCCTTCCAGTTGGCGGGAGGAAACGATTGTGTTGCCCTGCACGACTTACACACTAGCTCGATCGCGGCCAGATCCTTTAAGTCTAACGTCCAGTACTTCTCAAGAGCCATCTGAACTCCCTTCGCGTGTGTGGACCGTTACTCTAAGCAGTTCGCGCCGCATTGATTGCGCCGATGATCGCTTCCTTTTCCTGCTGTTCGAAAAACCACCAATTTGTGCTCCACACTCGGTGGACTCGCCAGCCGTACTTTTCTTTAAGGACGCGCTCTCTTGCCCGATCACGGGTTCTCGCGACAAGTGAACTGTGGTAAGCAGCGCCATCACATTCGATGGCGAGCAAATTCCTTTCGCGTTCCTTGACGACAATGTCTATCCGAAACTTCCCAGCGCCGTATTGACATTCAATTTCGTAACCTTCGTTCTCAAGAAACTCTACGACCTGCTCTTCGAAGGGAGAGTCGCAATAGACGACGTTTGAAACACCATCGTGTTTTCTTTCGAAGCGTTTGCTTCCGATTCCAAAAGTCCGTGCGTGTACTGTGTTCTCCAGGCCCACGACCAATGCCTTCAGGCACTTAAACCCCTCGCTCTCAGCTTTGCTGGTTTCAAGGTCTGCGGCCGTGAGGGAGGATACGACAATCAGGCCACTGCGCGAACGCGTGATGGCAACATTAAGTCGGCGCTCACCGCCGCTTTTGGTCAGAGGACCAAGCACCGACGCGCTGAAATGGCCTGTGGGATTCTTCCCGTAGGTCAAGCTCAGGATGATGCGGTCCATCTCATCGCCTTGCACAGTTTCCAGATTCCGAAGAAAGAAATTGGACTCGTCAGCGCAGAATGAGCGAACTTCGGCAGACGCAAAAAGAGGAGAATGAAGCTGTTCGTCAATGAGTTCCATTTGCGGGATGTTCATCGTGACAACGCCCAGAGACTTGTCGGGGTACTCGCGGACGTGCAGTTCGATAAGCTTGACGACCTCGTTCGCTTCGACGGGGTTGTTCCTCTGTCCTGCTACTTCCGAGTAGATGGCATTAGGCACGTAGTGTAAGCGACGACCAATGCCGGTGACATGTGCGGGCGGACAAATCTCCAGTTCCCCGCCGTAAAACCAGTCGTTGGAGAACTGGATCAAGTCTGGCGTTTCACTCCGGTAGTGAGACATCAACATCACTTGCGTCTTATCATCCTCGAAGATGCCACCGAATTCTTCCAGCAGACTTTCGCTGATGCCAAAATCCTGTCCTTCAGCCTCGGCGTCTGGGCCAGCGAAGCCTGCGAAAAAGTCGGTTGGTGGTAGTTGATGTTTATCGCCGACGATGATGACTTGTTTTCCAAATGACATCGACAAGAGACCATCGAGAACTCGGATTTGCGAGGCCTCGTCGAAGATCACCAAGTCGAACGGGACACCATTTTTCTCGAAAATCGCTGAGTCGATGAGATTGGCGAGAGACGTTGGGCTCATCATCCAACAACGCTTGGCTGCAAGAAGGTAATCCCGATGCGCGTTGACCAATTCGCGAACCGTGCCGCGAACGCGTTGCAAGCCTGAAAGGCGGCGAAGCTCGCCTTCGCTGTGTGCAAAACTCGCTGCGGCTTTCTCCATAGACTTCTGCAGGTTCGCGTTCAGATGGTGCATGATCCATAAGGCCAGTTTCTCATCCTGCTCCCTGAAAACCTTGAGGGTCTGTTTGAATTCAAGTCCATGCGGCTTAGCAATCGGGTCACAAAGGCGAAGCAAGTTGAAGCAGAACAATCGTTGCGCCTGCTCTGGTTTGACCGTGCCTTCGAGAATCTTTTTCCACAGCGATTTGATTTCTGGATATGCTGGAATCTTCCTCTGCCATCGCTCCTTTTCTAACCATAGCGGATGCCTGGGTAAACCATTGAGAACTTCGGCGACACGGGTCAGAAGCTTTTCATAATCAGCAAGTCCCGAGGTGAAATCCTCGAAAAAGTTGCCCAGCTTCTCATAAGCATCTTCCATAGCGGACTGGTGACGGACCAAGAGGCCGCTGAGTTTTCTCCATAGCGGACTGTCTACGTCCAATTTTTGCCGACCGCACAGCCGCTCGAATGTATCGCGCCATGCAATCACCTCGTCAAGCCATTTCCAATCGGGATTTGTTTGGTCTTCGTATTGAAGTTCAAGATAATTTGTCAACGGTGCAAGTTGCTGATCGCAACGAGCGAATTCTTTCTGCGCCGCAAACGCATCCATTACGCCATTTGTTCGCTCGCCGCCAGCCCTTTCGTAGGCGTTCAGAAACTTCTGAATTCGTCCCCGGCCCTGAAGTTGAAACTTGATTGCCTCCTCTAGGTTGTCCGTTTCCTCCGGTATAGCGAGGGAATCAAGCCCGGAAAAAAGAGATTTCATCTGCAAGAGCAGCCTCGGATTCGCCGCTTCCCAAAAGGTCTGCCAGTGGACGTTACTAACCTCAAAGAGATCATTCCTCGCGCGCAGTTGTTCAACAAAGGCAGCCGCTTTCTCCAGCTTTTGGACATCTGCATGGTTGAGATAGTTTTCAGAGAGGTCAGGATTCTCGTGCGCTCCGGCCAAATATGCGGAGGTCAATTGCTTCAGGCTCGCATGGGTTTCTGAAGCGGACCGAAGGGAAGCGACAGTGTGGCGTGCCGCGACCGCATGAAGCGTCACTTCCTGCCATTGTTTGAACCTACGCTTCGGGATGGCGGGAAAGACCTGGCGCAACGCGTATTTGCATTTACGGTCGTCTACATAATTTAAGCAATAGCTGACCACGTTGAATCCGTGTTCGGCTTTCCTCTCTACATGTTCCCAATGAGTCTGTGCGACGCGCTCGAGAGCTACAAAATGGAGAGGCAGCGGTGCGCTCTTTGCTTGCGTGGCACATTCTCGAAGTTGAGCCTTCCAACCGGCGACCGACAGAACTGCTGTAGCCTTCGGTCCCCACCAGTTGCGGGGAATAAATGCTCCCAATGCACCCAAAGAGAGAACTGATTGCAGTTGCGCGCGCCGAACTTTGACCAACGGTGAGTAGACGAGCCCAATTTGATCGCAAATACGCATGTACTGCTTTTGGCTCTCTTCGATTTCACCGAGGCGGTTCGCGTAATTGACACCCCTTTCCGACAAATCTCGCCAGGAAGTTGCATTCTCGGTAGCAAGCAATTCATTGGCTTCTTTTTCCGCACCCGCTGAATAAATCTCCGTCAGTGGGACCGGATGGCGGGCTGCGACGAGGTCCACCCGCCGCTCCCACTGCGATTTCAGCCGCTCAAGCTCTGACAAACTGACGTGTGAGTTTCCCAGCAGTTTCGGGTAGCAAACTGGTTTCTGTAAAACCGTCTCCACTAGCGCAATGACGTCCGCCACGCTCGGGTCGGAGTTGATATGTATTTCAATTCCGACAGAAGCGGCCCATTCTCGCACCTCGTCAAGGGAATTGATCTGAACCCGAATTTTCTGGACCACGCTCTTCAATTCATTTTCAGCATTGGGATTTTCGTCGAAGCTTTGGACGAGCACCAAATTCCAAACGTTTTCTGAATCGGTAAGAACTTCAGCGAAGTCCGGCCATTCGCCCAAGCAGCCGAGCAGTTTGTTAAGACGCTCCTTGGAGAGCGCCTGCCAGTTGGGAACTTCGATCTTTGGCACATTCTTCAGTTCCTTACGCAACTGAATCAAACCGGCCAGTGCGTCGCGTTTGGCAACTTGGAGGGATGGATGAGCGATTGTCCGACCGAACCGCACGCGTTCGTTTAGGGTCTGCCGCGTCTCCCGGAGTTCGCTGAATGGATAAACGGGGGGATTGTGGGCCGCTGGAAATTTGTCCGTGGCTTGTTTTAGAAATTCGTGCTTGTCCAAATCTTCGTCGTGTAGATTCAGACGAGCCGGTTTGAGCCCGCAGTTGGAGAGACGTTTTTCGACCTGAACAATTGCTTCCCTCTTGTCGCACACCAGCAGTGCAGTGCGCCCGTGATACAAAGCGTTACTTATGATGTTTGCGATGGTCTGGGATTTGCCAGTGCCGGGCGGTCCCTCTACTTGCAGGCAACAGCCCTGGCTTGAAAGCTGCACCACATGCAGTTGGCTGTCGTCGCACGGAAGCACCAAGCCGAGATCCTCCAAGCCCTCGTCAGTAACCTCGCCTAGTTCGATAGGCTGTACTTTACTGCCCCCAATCTTAGCCTGAATAACCGGATTGCGAGCGAGAGCCTGTCGGAGAAGCGGCTCAGTCAGCCGCGCCTGAACGACCATTTGCTGACTGCTAAAAAGGCCCAGGTAGCTTTCGGTCTTGACCTGCAACGCGCGATTTCCAAGTTGTGCTTTTACCCAGTTGGTGGCCTGAGTTGGGTTGTTAGCCAAGCCGGTGGATATCGGAATGCTCATGCCTTTGAGGTGTGCCTCCAACACAGGATTAAACTTCCATGTTTCTTCCTCCCCTACGGTCGCTTTTATCTGTTCACCACTTGTTTGAAGCGAGGCGCGCTTCAAGCAAATCGGAAATAGTGATGTTCGCGGTTGCTGCCCTACTCCGCCGGCGATAGCCATCTCGACGGAACCAGAGCAAACGAACGCGCAGTGTTCACCGCGTTCACGAATGCGGGTTTGGTAGTTCTTGTAGAGGTTCCGCGTGATCGGGTCGCTCATTGTGCCTACTGCCAATGAACCCCCGTTGGCGATGGAATTAAATTCAACAGGCTGGAGCGATCGAAACCTCTTGACCGGCATCTTGACAAGGGGGTTGTTCAAGCCTTGTACCGTTGACTGTTTTAGCCATTTATCCAAGAATTGTGCAAAGCTTTCCGGCATGGCAATAATCTTAATCCTGAAGTTCTAATTGGTTTGCCCAGAGTCCGAAGTATACACCAGCGCCGACGCAACCTTCACGCCGAACAACGCCGTGCGGCCGTCGCCCGGTACAACGAGCACATCGAGAAGTGCAACCGCGCCATGGAAGCACAGGAGCCGGGACTGACATTTGCCGGGTCAGGGAGCAATGACCTGGACAGCTTGAAAAGAGAGTTGGAAGATGCGCGCAACCAAAAGCAAGCTGCCATCCAGGAGCGCGACAAGCTGCAGACGGAACTCCACCAGACCTCGGCGGCGATGGCGGATCTGTCGCTGCGGCTGGCAGGTTCGGCTGGCAAGGGCAGCGGGAACGGCGGGGACGCTGGTCCAGCGGGCGACGCAACCCACGCCGATTTGGTGCAACATATCAACCGGCTGCAGCAACAGTTGCACGCCGAGCGGGAGAAGAACAAGCGGCTTAAAGGGGGGAGTTAATAATGATGCACGTGGCAGTTCGCGGTTTCGGCAGCGTGTGGCGGCGGAGAGTCGAAGAGAGTCTATCCGATCCGAGGCGGTTTCAGAAGGCAGCTTACTTCAACACCACCGGGATCGTGGTAAACGGCAGGATCGTGCGCCATCGCAAGATTGCTGGCCATGTCCGTTTCAATGGGGCGGGCGGTTTCAACCCCAATTACCCACAACGCATGATAGGCAAGGTGTTCGAGTATGACGAGCCGAGTGTGTGCAATGGACAGAACAAGGTGTTCTTCCGCAACCTGGTGGGCGCAGCGGCAAACCCGGACTGCTACCTGGTCGTTGTTCGTTCCCGGGACTTCGGCTGGCTTGTTCTTGAAGAGCCAGACTGGAAATCGGATGACACTTTTCTGATCTCATTCAGCGCATGGCAGGACCAGCAGGAAGCCATGCTGCTGATGAAACCATCGTCTTGGCTGCGCAGCCGTGCCGGGAAGTTCGTCCTTGTTTCTGATCCAGCCCGTCGAGGGATGGCATGTCTTGAGCTCGCTGGCTAAACAGGAGGTATGGCGATGAGGTACGCCAAGGGAACTATCCAATTGAATCAGGCGCATGATTACCCGCTGCTTCGGCAGGTGCTGCGCTCGGACTTCATCCTGCACCGGCAGCTTTTCGAGTTTCTCGAAATCGGCCATTATGAGCGCAGCCAGCAGTCGTTTGCCTGGCGCGTGCGGCGTTTGCTCCGTCACGGCCTGCTGCGCGCGCAGAATGTGGCCATCTTCGGTGGCGACCTGGTTTACTCCGTGGCGCCACTCGCGGCGAACCATCTTCAAGGAACCGGCGAGGCGTGTCTGGTTTCGCTCAGCCGGCCAAGGCCCAGCCCGGTCAGCTTGCTGCACGCAGTTGAGTTGAACGAAATCCATCTGAGCGCATTGCGCTCCGGCCTGTCAATGTACTGGACCTACGCCATTGAGATCCGGTGTCAGAACGAGCTGACTCAATTTCATTACGCAAAGGACTATGATGCCGTAGTGCGAATCGGATCGAACGGCCATGAAGCGCGCTTCGCGCTGGAGTACGAACGGACGCCCAAGGCGAAGTCCTATTACGAAGAAGTCGCCAGATCTCTGGCGGAAGAGACCGCAGTCACATGTGTTCTGTACTTAGTTCCCGGCTGCCACATGCTGAATTACGTGAGCCGGCACTTCAGCAAAACGTCCGGGCGAGTGTGCTTTGGCCTGGTGAGGGATTGGCACGCCTCTCAGCTCAATATGCCGATCACGAAACCCGGTTCCTACGCCAGCCACCGGCTTCAGGAACTCCTCACCTGACGGCCTCCCCACCAGTTGTTGACTCTTCTTTGACTCTGCTTTGAATCGGATTGCCCTTCGCAGTCGTTCAATAAGTATCCAGCCCTCAATCGGATGGCTCTTGAGTATGGTATGGCATCTGACCGCTTTTTGGGCTGGAACGATATGTGTTCGGTCGCCGCGGCGGGAAGAGAATGTGCCCGGCACGATGGTTCGTTTATGATCGTGATTGTGGCACCGGCGGCGATCACCTCTCTGGTCGCTTTGGCACTATTGCATTGGTTCGAGTGTCGTGAAGCAATCTGAGTTCGTCTCATCATAATGAGAATGGTGTGAGCTCCAGAGACCATGAACGCGTTACTGGCGTGACTCGCGAGCGTCTCAGAATCAGTCAACCCAGCGAATGATAGACACCAGGTGAATTCGCACAAAGAGTCACATCTGGACATCCGTGCAAAAAAGATATGTGTTTTCAGATTCTTTTCAGGTTCACCGGCTATGCTTTGGATTTGGTGACGTTCACGCTCAGCCGAAGGAAGGTCTGCCATGATTCAGCGGTGTGGAGCGAGGATAAGGGCGCTGACGTTCCTAGGGTCAAATATTTTCTCAGCAATAACAAGAAGAGGTCAGATGGGGAAGCTGCTTCCCGGCTGGGATTCGGCGCTCAACCATCACACTGCATTCGTCCATTTTCCAATCGCGTTCTGGCTTGCTGCGCTCCTTTTTGAAATCGTCGCGGTCTGGCGGCGGAACGATTTCATTCACCGCGCCGCCGTGTGGCTGCTCTGGCTCGGCACCATCGCCGGCACCCTTGCCGTCGCTACAGGTCTCCACGCCGCGAGCAAGGTCCCGAGCGGTGTCGGCCACATCCTCGGAACCCACAAGGAGCTGATGCTCATCAGTTATTTCCTTGCCCTGGGCCTTTCGGCGTTGGCGTTGTTCGCGGGCCGCCCAATGTCTTACTGGCTGAGAGCGGTCCTGCTGGGGGGGCTGCTGATTCTCTCCGCCTTCATGGTTTTCGGAACTGATCGAGGCGCGGAGATGGTTGACCGCTACGGATTCGGCGTGAACGGCTCGATAAGAAGGGAGCCAGCGTCGCTGACGGCAGGGCCGATGCGCCCCGTGGCCGGTCTGGACTACGTTGGGTCGAAATCGTGCGAGCCGTGTCATGCGTCGATTTACGCGCGCTGGAAGCGGACTCCCATGGCCAACGTGGTACGCGATCCGCGAACACATCCGCACGCCATCCTTGCGGATTTCTCAAACCCGCCCTCGTTCGTCAACTTCACGAAAGATCAGATCGCCTTCGTCTACGGCAGCATCTGGAAACAGAATTACTTTACGAAGGTTGGCAACGAGTATTATCCCCTGCCGGCGAAATGGGACATCCGGGCCCACAAGTGGATCCCGTATCTTGTGAAGAAAGGCGAAGACTGGTGGGCTCCGTATTATCCTCCCCACAACCGTGACCATCCGACGGGGCCGACCTGCAACGGCTGTCACTCGGTCAATTACAACATTCAGACCCACGCCGTAACGGAATGGAACGTCGGCTGCGAGGATTGCCATGGGCCGGGCAGCGCGCATATCAAGCGTCCCACCAGCAGCAACATCGTCAATCCGGGTGATCTGAACTATATCGCCGGAAACAACGTTTGCATGCAGTGCCACGTGCAGGCCCGGCCGGCGCAAAATCCCATCCAGGGTCAGTATTACGACTGGCCGCCCGGGTTTCACCAGGCTATCACGCGCGTGGGCATCAAGACGGCGCTCACTCACCTGCAGGACTACTGGAAGCTTGAGCCGCACAAGCTGGGCGAATCGACCTTTTATTACTACGCTGACGGCACGGCCCACAAAAACCGGATGCAGGGCAATGACTTTGTGCAGAGCCTGATGTACCGGCACGGCGTCACCTGCTATGACTGCCACAACGTTCATGGTACCGACTATCCTTTCGAGCTGAAAAGGCCGCCGGACAAGATGTGTTCCGTGTGCCACGCTCCGGACTCGGAGAATGGCCCTTACACGAGCACCATTGAAGCCCACACGCATCACAAGCCGGGCAGCCTCGGCAGCAGTTGCATCTCCTGCCATATGCCGAAAATCGAGACGGAAGGAGTGCCCGGGCGGTTTGTCCACGATCACGCCTTCCGCTTCATCACGCCGGCGATGACCGAAAAGTACGGGATTCCGAACCCCTGCATTACGTGCCACAAGGACAAGTCAGACCAGTGGGCAACAAAATGGCTGGCGCGCTGGTACTCTCCGTGGCGGATGAAATGAGTGATGTGGCCTGGTGACGTAACTCTCTCAGAGGAGGTTTTCAGAGAACCATGATGCGAAAAGCGTTTATTGTTTCGGTATTGATATTGCTGGCTATTCCTGCTTTTGGCGCTACCTTGCGAAAGGTTTCCGTCATAGATCTGCCTGGCCCCCCGGGCAAGCGCTTCGACTACCTGACCATCGACTACAAGAACGACTATCTTCTCTCCGCGCACCTGGCAGCCGGGCTTCTTTACGTAATTGACCTCAAAACTAATAGGTTGGTGAAGGCGATTCCCGATGTGCCCGGCGTGGAGGGTGTCGTCTTCGCTCCTGACCTCAACAGGGTCTACACCTCCGACTGGTGGGAAAACAAAATTGGAGTGATCTCACTTGACCAGATGAAGGTCGTGAAGAAGCTTCCCACTGCATCGAAACCTGACGGCAGCGCCTACGCCGAGCCTTTTCACAAAGTCTACGTATCCGACGAGCGAGGTAAGGCGGAGGCCGTGGTGGATGTCACCGAAGATAAGATCATCAAGACCCTCCACTTTGACAGCGAAACGGGCATGCCGCGATACGATCCTGTGACCCGGAGGGTGTACGTCAATTTGCAGAATGACAACCTGTTTGCCGTCATTGATCCGGCGACGGATGCGGTTGTGGCGAAATATCCCGTTGGACGCTGCCGTGGCAATCATGGCATGGCACTCGATCCGGCACACCACCGCGCGTTTCTGTCATGCGAAGGGAACGACTTGATGACGGTGTTCAACCTCGACACCCATCAGCCGATCTCGTACCTGCCCGAGGCGCAAGGTCCCGACGTGATCAAATTCGACCCGGGGCTCGGGCGAATCTACGTCGCTTGCTATGGTGGCGCCATATCAGTCTTTCAGGAGGAAGACCCCAATCACTTCCGCAAACAGGAAGACTTCCCGGTTCAACACGCCGTTCACAGCCTGGCCGTGGACATTCGGACACACCGCGTTTACGCCCCCGAGCAGGAAGTGAACGGCCGGCCGGTCTCCCGATTGGTTGTGTACGAAGCGCTGAAATAGCTGCCTATGACGCCCTGGAACGGAAGGGACTACGGCCGAAGCATGGCCCCTGATTTTCGCAAACATGACGTGGCACTCGAAAGCGCCTTTCAGTCTCGAATTGAACTAAGGATTGGGAGATGCTGCAGGCCTCGCCGATAACAGCCAATCGAGCGTCCGTGATTAGGCCTAAGCGAACTCCTGTGCGTTGCGCTCCGGGCCTTGGGGTGCAACAAGAGGCGCAACCCCCTGACCACCCCGGGTACCGCCGTGGGCGCGACGGAGCAGGACGTCCAATTGCAATTCCTGAGCGAAGCGACCATATTGAGTTTGCTGGGTGGTGCCTTGGGTGTGCTAGCGGGAATCGCGGGTTCCGCCGCCTCCGATACACTCCGATGGCCAGTTCTTGTCCTGCCCCAGGTGATTCTGATCGCCGTAATCTTTTCGGCGGCGGTCGGCGTTTTCTTCGGCTACTGCCCGGCGCACAAGGCTGCACACCTGGACCCCATCGAGGCCCTACGCTACGAATAGTCCATTCGCACTGAATCCGGCCATGAGGATTTTCCTCTAATATGCGGGTGTTGATCGTCGAAGACGAGAAAGGGATGGCCGAACTCCTTAAGAAGGGGCTTGAAGAGGAAAACCATTCGGTCACACTGGCGTTCGATGGGCGGGAGGCTTTGGAGTTTGCCGAGCTGTACGAATTTGATGCGATGGTGCTTGATCTCATGCTGCCCAAGATCGATGGGTTCGAAGTGGCCCGCCGTCTGCGGAGGAGCAAGAATGAAACGCCGATTCTCATGCTGACCGCGCGGGATGCCGCGCCCGACATTGTGAAAGGTCTCGACCTTGGCGCCGACGACTATCTCACCAAGCCGTTCTCATTCGAGGTCTTCCTGGCTCGACTGCGCGCCGTCGCCCGGCGCGCCTCGGGCCCGCGATCTGCGTGCCTGGAGGTCGCAAACCTCAAGCTGGACCCGGCTGCACGCCGCGTGTTCCGTGGCAGCCGGGAAATCCATCTCAGTCCCACCGAGTTTCGCCTGTTGGAGTTCTTGATGCGGCGTGCAGGCCGGGTGATTTCACGCAACGCCATCATCGAAGCTGTCTGGGGCTTCGACCACGACGTGGAGGACAATACTTTGGACGCCTTTGTTCGCTTGCTTCGAAGCAAGGTGGATCGGGATTTTAGACAAAAATTGATTCACACCGTCCGCGGTGTGGGATACATCTTCCGCGACGAGTCGAAGCCATGAAGCCTGTGCCTCTGCGGGTGAAGCTGACTGCATGGTACTCCGCCGTTTTCCTGGCGGCGTTTGCCCTGTTCGGAGCTGTGGCATACTATGCGATGCGAGCGAGTATTAATACGACAGTGGACGAGGCTTTACACGACCAGATCAGCGGGGTTGAAAAACTCATGGGGCGTATTCTGCCCGAGGGAACTGAAAGGTTAGAAGATGAGCTTCGGGAGAACTTCGAAGTCCGGCGAGGAGCCGATTTTTCGCAGATCGCTGACGAGCAGGGACGGTGGATTTACCGTTCGCCTTTGATGAAGCGGTACGGAGTGTCTCTTCCCAAGACAGCGAGATCACGGATCACAGCGCTGGAAGTCAGCGGCCTGCCCTTGCGGGCTCTCACAACCAGCATTCAGGTGGACGGAAAGACCTTTCGAGTCCAAATCGCAGCTCCCATGGACGATTTCGAAGAGGCGCTGGAATCCTTTCGATGGGTCTTGCTTCTGTCAAGCCCTTTGCTTCTGGTCCTGGCGTCGCTCGGCGGTTATTGGATGAGCCGGCGGGCTCTCAGGCCGGTGGATGAAATCACCCGTGCGGCGCAAAATATCAGCTCACACAACCTCTCCAGCCGGCTGGCGGTTCCTGGAACTCGCGATGAGCTCCAGCGCCTTTCGGAAACACTCAATGGCATGCTGGGCCGCCTGGAAGCGGCTTTCAAGAGGATCACCCAGTTTACGGCGGATGCTTCCCATGAGTTGCGCACTCCGGTTGCCTTAATGCGGACGACGGCAGAGCTTTCGCTCCGCAAACCTCGAAGTGAAGGTGAATACCGCCAGGCCCTGGCTAACATTTTGAATGAGCTGGAGAAGACCTCGTCGCTCATTGAGAGATTAATGCTCTTGGCTCGCGCTGACTCCGGATTCGAGACGCTGCAACGTGTACGGCTCAATTTGGATGACCTGTTTCTCGAGGCATGCAAGGAAGGACGCACCCTGGCAGAAGCCAAAGGGATCGCTTTTTCCGAACGGATTGACAACACGCCCGTGGGCATTGCGGGCGACTCTCAAGCGCTGCAACGGCTCTTTTTGATATTGATGGACAATGCCGTGAAATACACTCCTCCAGGAGGTCAAATCACGGCATCGCTTACCAGCAGCGATGACTTCGCAGTTGCGGAAATTCGGGACAGCGGAATCGGCATCGGCGAAGTCGATTTGCCTCACATTTTTGAGCGATTTTACCGGGCCGACGGGGCAAGGTCGCATGAAGAGGGAGGGGCCGGATTGGGGTTATCGATTGGCCGCTGGATCGCCGAGGCCCACGGGGGATTCGTCGAAGTCAAAAGCCGGCCTGGCGAAGGGTCTGTGTTCCGAGTTCGAATACCTCTTGCCTCGCCAGACTCACCGGCCTGAAAGAATTGCACTTCGTCGAAACAGCCGCCTTGGATTCCCGCAGAGGCTAGACCATTTCTTAACCCCCGGCCTGTTATGAAATCTGCGTCGTCAGCGCCGTTGCCGTTATAGACCGCGCTGGATAGCGTTGTCGATTCGCTTCAGAGAAGGTGTGAAGGTGCGGGTGAGCTTGATCTCAAAGAGGGTCTCGCGAAGTTGTTGCAGGTTGGATCCGGTCAGGCTTTCGAATCGGGTCCCAGTGTTGTAAATGACATAGAGATTGCTGAAGGGATCATCATGCCGGTATTGATAGCGCAACAGGACGTTGGCGCTCACGGCCTGTGTGTTCGACGTATCCATCTGAACGAGTGTGCTAACATTCAGGAATCGGGAGAAAGAGTAATTGACCTGCAAACTCGCCAGAGCCACCGAAAAGTTCCGTTGCGGCAACGTAAATTTATCCCATTCGGCTGAAGTCGAAAAAGAGAACTTGCTGGTGGGGCGATAGGTGGTCCTTATGGCGGCTTCGTTTAGCTGGCCCGTGTAGTAAGTGCCGAAACGCTCAAAGAAGTTGTAAGTGAAACGGCGGTCCCGGCGCGATCCGTAGGTCAACTGATGCCGCGAAAAGTGGTACAGACCCGGCGGGATGAAGACACTCTTGTAAATGTTAAAGGGTTGAGTGAGACGCTGAGTGAAGTTGTCAAAAATATCGTCGTCAGTATAGGCGGCGTTGTTGAACAGGATTCGAAAAGTTCCCTGCCATTCCTGAGTCTGCAAGACTCCTGTTGTATCCGGGTAATAGTCGATGAATCCCTCGAAGTTCAGCTCACGCACCCCGGAGATATTAGGCCGGGGAGCCAGAAGCAGGTCCGCAAAACTGTTGTTGACATTGGTACGTTGGACGAAGCCTACCTCGGGATTAAAATTCGCTCCCACCTTGTCCTGCACAGCCTGAAACTGCATCCAGTCGGTCATGTAGGAAACATCGCCCCCGAGGTCGTAGTTGTTTTTCGTGCCACCCGGCGAATCCGTCGCCGCACCGTAAGCGTGGATGACGAGATTCTTGCCGATGACCAGCCGCGTATCGGCTCCGCCGGTCCGATTGAAAGGATCCAAAGCGCTCCCTGATTCTTTGTCAATTCCCATGAGGCCCACGTAGGACTCTCCAAACAGCGAGCGCTTCACCCGAACCACTGAGAAATTATCGGCGGGATTCGGACCCTCCGACCGGCTCTGAACATCCATGAACCCGACCTCGTAATTTCCGAGGGTACCTGTTACTTTTGCGCCGCCGTTAATGGGAACAATTTCGCCTGTATTCGGATCAATGCCGATCTGGCGGCTGAAGAATAATTGGTCCTGCAAGCCCATGGGGAAGGCAAAAACGTCTGCATTCTCCAGAAAGAACTGCCGCTTCTCAGGATAGAACAGCTTGTAAGGCGTCAAATTGAATTGCTGCTGGTCTACTTCCGCTTCGCCGAAGTCGGTATTGCCGGTCAAATTGGCAACCAGGTTGGACCGCAAACCGTATTTAATATCCAGGCCGCCAGTGTGGAGAAAATCCGTGCCCCGGCTGGCCGAAAGATGGTCGGCGCCGGTTAGACCATACGGCTGTAGGAAGAACAGCCTGCCGCTCCCAATCCCGGTGATCCCGACCAGTTTCCCTTCCTGCGAGACCTTTGTAATCCCAAACTCGCGGCGCCAGGCGGACCACAAATCCTCCTCGTTCTTGCGGCGGATGAAGCGCTTGAAATTCAACCCCCAGATGACGTTCTTCGTCTGCATGAAGTTTAATGTCGAGAAGGGGATGCCGACCGTCGCCGTCCACCCATTGCTGTTAATGCTTGCCGAGGCGCTCCAAATGCCATCCCAGCCCGTATCGAAGTCTTGTTGGCCTCCAGACTGCTGTTCTTCGGTGATGGTTCCGTCCGCCTGGGTCCCCAGCGGGTTGATTTGGAAGATATATGCACTGCGCCGGTCGTGGCTGGGGTCGATGAGAATTTCAAAGTAATCGTCAAGATTTTGCGGCAGATCACGCTGAAGCTGAGTGGCTACGATGCCCGAGGGTTTTGAATCGTAGCATGCAATGCCAAAGAAGACTTCCTTGCGCGTGTAGAGGATGCGCACCTCAGTTCGCTCAGTGGGCTTTCGCCCCTGGTAGGGCTCTCGCTGAAGAAACTCAGTGACCGGGTTCGCCAACCGCCATTCGGGATCGTTCAAAGTTCCATCGAGTTTGGGAGGATGGGTTACCGAGACTGCACGGGCTATCCTGGTAGTTTGAACGGGGAGGCGTTGGGGTCCGCGAGCTGACGAGCCGGGTGCAAAACATAATAGCGCCGCGATGACGGCAAGGTGTGCCCGAACCGGCGAAAGCGCATAGGCCCATACACGTCTTTGCATCAGGAGAAAGGTCGCCCGAGATCGTAAGAAAGTTGGAATCAAGAACGGGCGCGGCCGCGCAATGCGCAGCCGCGCTGGACCGCGCTTGCCCTCAGAGTCAGTGGCAACTCGTGCTGATCATCTTGAGACTGGTCACCTGCACGTCCGCGTACTCCCCTCCGCCTTCCTCCTCCTTCTCTTCTTCCTCGCCCTCTCCCGGCGCCCGAGTGATTTTCCCGGTCACCGTCACCTTGTGGCCAAGATGGTCCGCCAAATTCACACTCGTGCTCTTGATACCGTACTTCTTGCCGTTCTGAGTGATGGCGAATTCGTCCGCCGACTCACCCTTTGCTACGCAACCGGTTATCTTAACTGTCTGTCCCTTTTTCTCTTTCGGCGGCCGGCCTCCTGCTTGCGCCACAACAGCCAACGTCAGCACCATAGCCAGCAAATAAGCAATTCTTCTCGCGTTGGTAAGCATGCTCACCTCCTTGAAATTGGGGCCATGAACGGACCCTTTCCTCACGCTCCCAGCATGGCACGGCAACCTGAAAATTCCCTGAATTAGGAACGAAGCCCTCTGGCGGATGCTCGGAGACCGACTGGTTCACCTGGAGTTGGAGGGCATACTCGGCCCCTGCAAGGGGCGAGACACCTGGCAGGGTGATGGAACAATCTATGGCAAGGGGGTGTGAAGCGATTCTGGCACACCCCGACCTCATCGTCGTCATGATTCCTCCAGGCCCTCCCGCGACACGGTTGTGTTCCTGCAGGGGTGGCCATCTGCCTAACGGCCAAATAGAGTTTCGTTCGCGAGACCTAACGGTTTTGTTTCTCGTACTCGGCGCATGCACGCGATGTGTGTTCACCGCTATCGCCAGGAGTGAAGCGGAATGGTCCGGGAGATTAGGTCGGACACCGTACCGTAAAGGTGGTGCTTCCCAAAACATTTGCGGACGGCATTATCCACGAAGACGGATTCCATCGACCTGGAACAGGTCCCATGTCGGTGATCACCTGCCCGTCTCTTGTTAAATACATGGGACCAGGAGCAATTGCACACCGCAGCCTTGTTCTCCATCCCGCCGGATTATCCCGGCTGTTCAATAACTCACTGAATGACAAGGAGGTATTTACCATGTTTGGACCAATGACGGCCACGCCGATTCTTCGGCTGGATGCCGGCAAGGACCTAGAAGTGGCAGTGGCGGAGTTGCTTGCCGTTGCCGATTACCCCGAAATCTCACGCTGCATTCAGTTTCCCACCGGCGTAATGCTCTTCCTGCTGGTGCCGGGTGATCCTCAGTCCGGAGCTTTCTATGTTTACGACCGGAGGGAGAAGGTCTGGTACTGGGTGGATTTTGAAGACCAGAATTATGGCGGTTACAGCCTGGGGGAGTTGGAGACGCTCCTCGATCGCTGCCATTTTCTACGGCTGGTCGAAGATCCCCGGTCGCTACGGCGGAAACAATGGTTCGTAACCCCAGACCAAGCGCCGCAGCCGTGTAAGTGAATTCCCTCGAGCTCACGTTGCGCCTCGGGCGGGTGGATGAAGTGCGCAGCCTGGTTCTCCCGCAAGAAATCCAGGCGGCTAAGTTATTATCCTCGAATAAGTTACATCTAATCTCTCCGTTTTGCTTTCTCCCCCATCGAAAATTTGACAACTATTGGATTCCGGGATAAGTAAGAGTCAGGTTTCTTCATTCGCCTTCATGGGGCGCGGAGCGGATCACCGCTCGCACATCGTGCCCCGGTTTTCACTTCACACTTTCCTACCACGCCGGACGAATGGGCGGTCTCCGTCTGCATAGGGCCGCAGAAAGGGTAACCCCGTGTCAGTTGAGGTTAGCAGTGAACTCGTGCGCGATTATTTCCGGCTGTTTGTGAACCGCCGGGCGTACACGGTGCAGTCGATGCGGCCTCACCCGGAAACCGGCCGCTATTACTACTACCGGCCCACGGCCAAAGGCACGGGCCAGCCATTGAGCCTGACCTATGAGACCTTGCAGTGGCACCTTGAGGGGCACGTGACGATTGCCCTCTACGCTATCAACCCCTCGAACCAGTGTTCGAAGTGGGTGGCAATCGACGCAGACTACAAGGACGCGCTCGAAGACCTGCTGAAGTTGAACTATTACCTTGGCCGGGACCAAGTGCACGGCGCACTCGAGAAGAGCCGTCGCGGCGGTCACCTGTGGGTGTTCTTTGAGACGCCGCAACCGGCACGCAGTTGCCGGATTTATGTCTACGATCTCGCGCTGCGCTTGGGAGTGCCGGTGAAGGGCGGCGGGCTGCCGGAAGGGATTGAGGTTTTCCCGAAACACGACCGGCTGAAGGCGGACGAGTTCGGAAACGCGATTCGAGCCCCGCTTGGCATCCATCGGGGAGCAGGTCGCCGGTACTGGTTTTACGGCGCCGACTACAACCTTGCAGAACAGATGGCCTACCTCAAGCGGCTTCCCAAAGTTTCAAGCAGCCAGCTTGAGGCGCTGATTGAGGGAAAGGCGCTTCCTCCGCCCCTCGCTGGGCGAGACTCTACGGAAGACTCTGCAGTCTGGCGTTCGTCGGCGAAAGGCGGCCGGGAGTTTCACATCCTGGAACATATCGGCGCCAAAGTGCGCAAAGCTGGCCGCAACTACGTGACGCAGTGCCCGTCATGCGCCCAGGCGGGACACGACCGGAGCGGCGACAATCTGGCGATTTCGATTGAGGAGCCGCTCAAATACCTCTGCTGGGCCGGGTGTACGCGCGAAATGATCCGGGCGGCGTTGGGTTGCCCGGTTCGAGTTATGCGGTCCGCATAGGATGAAGTTTCTATGGGCGCAAAGGAGTTTGACCAGCCCAATTGGGCGCCGCTTGAAGCGCAAGGCGGGCCGGAGTTGTGCGAGCAGTTCATGTGGATGTGGCGGCAATCGGGCCTTGAGTTTTATAAGCACATCGACACGCGGCGGTACTTACTGCTTGATTCCGAAGGCCGCTGCTATCGGCAAACGGAAGGCGGCTTCGAGCCGGTGGATGCTGCCACTGCGCTCAAGCGCGCGAAAGGAGAGGAGTGACCATGAATGCGAATGCAGAAGCACGGAGGGGTCTGGTGTTACCTCGAAAGGCGCTGCGGCGGCTGGCAGAAACCGGGATTTTCGCTCAACCGAGCGTGAGCTTGGAATATCAGCAACTGGCCGGGCGTTACGTGGTGCGCGGCGTCGAGTCTGGTGGCGCGGTGGAAGCCCTGGGGCGCTACGTCACCTTCTGCGGGGAGCAAGGAGAGCCGATTGGATGGCTCCATCCGCTGGACGCGATCGGCGTGAACGGGGTGCATGCGCTGGTGGTGGCTCCCGCGTTGGTGCGCGTTGAGATGTTTCGCCGCGGCCATACCTACGATCTCCTGATCACGCGCCACGCTCCCGGGGTAAGAGAGAACGGGAAGCGACCGAGCCTTGAGAGCACCACGTTGTTCCGCGCTCTTGCTGGATACCTGGAACTTGATCTCACGCGGGCCAATAAGAAACCCGATCCACTTCCCATTCCGGCATTCTTTACCCGCGCTGGTGAGCCGCTGACTATTCCCAGCCAGTTTGAAGCTGTGATTCGCGCCGTCATGTTGGGAGGGAATTGTTGCGGATGTGTTCATTCACATTACCTGCGGGCGTGCGAGGCGGCAAGTTCACGGGGAATGCTGGCGGATCGAATCGAGGCTGTTGCTTCATCGGAGATCGATGACGCCAGTCGGAGACATAGAGATTGAGGTGGTCCTTTCTCTGGCGATTCGGGCGCGAGCGAAGGACCTTGTGCCGCTCTTGAATGCGCTCTCCAGCGGCCAGCAGTTCATCGTCATTGAGGATTCACGCTGTTATGAAGACCAACATATAGAGCCTGTTCAACCAAAATAAGTAGAAATCAGAACGAAAGCGAAAAACAACCCATGCCCGCAACGCTAGAAGAAGCACCAACAGCACCCACCGCCCGCGAGCCTCTCCGGCGCCGTCTGCCGGATGAGCGCAAGGCCTTCATCCATCACTTTTCGGTCGGCGGACACGAAGGCTACCTGATGGTCGGGCTGTACGAGGACGGCCAGCCGGGCGAGGTTTTCATCCGCATGGCGAAGGCGGGCTCGACCATTGCCGGTCTTATGGACTCCTTCGGCATCGCCGTCTCATTGGCCTTGCAATGTGGCCTTCCGCTGGCCGTCCTGTGCGGCAAATTCAGCCACACGCGCTTTGAGCCGAGCGGCTGGAGCACAAACCCGCAAATCGGGTACGCCAAATCCCTGATGGATTACATTTTCAGGTGGCTCGCATTGAAATTTCTCCCGCCCACGTCTCCTCCCCCAACGGGCGCCGAAGCGATGGCTCCGGCGCCCGCCCACCTCGAGGCGAACCCTCCGGGGGAAGAGCAGACGGACGCTCCCGCTTGCCGGGATTGCGGAGCGATCATGACGCGCAATGGATCGTGTTACCACTGCGCGAATTGTGGCAGCACCAGCGGATGCTCGTGATGCATGCGAAAGTGGAGGTAACCCAAAAAGCACACGGCAGCTTGGTAGCGCCAACGCGTTGGCTCCCCTCATTGAGCTCGCTGGCGTTTCTGTTTCCGGTGGTGTTTCTGTATTGGCAACTCGGCGGGCCATCGAGCCTGCTGACCGACCCCAGCACAGGCGTGCATGTGCGGACCGGGGACTGGATTCTCGCTCATCATGAGGCCCCGCGCCACGATCTGTTTTCCTTTTCTCTCGGTTATAAACGCTGGTGCGATTGGGAATGGCTGAATGACGCGGTATTCTCAATTCTCCATCGCTGGCATGGTTTGCCGGCTGTCGCAGCGTTCAGCCTTGTCTTGCTGTGTTTTACATCGTTGTTAATTTACCGCGCGGCACGATTGGCTGCAGGGCGCACGGTGGCATTTGGCGTGACCTGCCTGGTGATGGCCACATCCACCATCCACTGGCTTGCCCGCCCGCACCTTTTCACTTGGTTACTGCTGGCGCTGTTCTGCTGGGCACTTCAAAAGGCTGAGGCAACTGAAAACGAAAGATGGCTTCTGACGTTGCCGGCGTTGATGGTGCTGTGGGCCAACTTGCATCCGGGATTTGTCGCGGGTCTTTTAGTCATGGGTTTGTGGTGCGGCGGGGCTGCGTTAGAGGCATTCACGAGTAGAGACACGAAAGAGCGGCTGAATGCGGTTCGGTGGGCGGCTTATAGCGTGTGGGCACTCGCGGCCTGCGCGCTGGCAACGCTGGTAAATCCTTATGGGCTTCATCTTCATCAGCACATTGCGTCCTACCTGCTTTCAAGCTCAAGCATCACAGCACACGTTGCCGAGTGGCTTCCGCCAGACTTCCGCAACCCGCGATTGCAATGGTTCGAACTGTTTCTGCCCGTCGCGGGCGCCGCGGCAGTGTGGCACGGCACGAAACGCCGGTTCCGATGGTGCTTGCTCATGCTCGGTTTCCTGCACCTTGCGCTTGTTTCCGTTCGCAATGTGCCGCTCTTTGCCATTGTAAGCGCCGTCCCGCTGGCCTGGGCGGCAGAGGAGTGGCTTTCGCAGGGTAAATGGGGGCGGCACTTGCGCGAAGCCGAGGTCGCGCTGGCTTTCAGGCGTGCGCGCATCGGCGATGTGTTTATTTATGCCTTCGCGTGCGCAACATTTGCTGGCATCGTCTGGGGAAAACCTCTCGGCCTTGGACCGAGGGCTTCGCTGCCTGTCAAGGCCGCAATGCATCTTCCTTGCGGGCGGCTCTTTACGACGGACCGCTGGGCCAACTATCTGATTTACTCCCAGCCGGATCGCAAGGTGTTCTTCGACGGGCGTAATGATTTCTACGGCTCAGATTTCGTGAAGGATTATCTGACGGTGATGAGAGCTGAACCCGGCTGGCAAAGGATCATGGCGCAATACGCATTAACGGTCGCTCTCGTGCCGAAGGGAAGCGCGATCAAGGCGGCGCTTTCAGGCTCCGAAGATTGGAAGAAGGTTCGTGAGGATTCGGTCGCCACGGTTTTTGCGAGGAAAGTCCCCGCAGTCGCAATTCCTGCAGCTGTCTATCTCCATCTCGATAAAAAGGTCGATACGTTTGGCATTGCATCCCAGGCCGAGTAGCCGCACTGTTTAGCCGCGGCAAGGACACTGTGGCTGCTTAAAGGCGGCAGAAGCGTTCAAACCGCAGGAGCTTTTCCACCTCCTCCTCAGTCCGATCCAGCCATTTGCTTTTCCCCCATTGCAACCGAGTTCGCGGGTTGCTGTTGATAATCGTGTTCATCGCCAGGAGGTACTTCCATGAAATTTTCTGCTGATGCGTCATCGCTGGCTGAAGCCCTGAGCCAGGTTCAAGAAGCGGTCGAAAAGAAGTCAACTCTTCCGATCCTGTCGCATGTACTGGTCGAGGCCTCAACCTCCGGGCTGCGCCTTGCGGCCACGGACCTAGAGTTGGGCATGCGAACTTTTTGCCCGGCAAAAATTGAAGCGCACGGCAGTACGGCGGTCCCGGCGCGGCGTCTGCTGGATATCGTCAAATCGCTGCCGGACGGCCAAGTGCGTGTCCGAGAGCTTGAAAACCACTGGGTCCAAGTGACCTCGGGCCGGTCGGTGTTCAGGATGGCGGCCATGGCCAAGGATAACTTCCCGGCGCTGCCGGATGTTCCGCAGCCGCTCGCCGCTGTGCCGGCCGGAGCGTTGGCGGGGCTGATCGAACGCACGGCCTTTGCTATGTCCAGCCAGGAATCGCGGTACACCTTGAATGGCGTGTTGCTGGTGCTGAAGCCCGGCCGGGCGGAGATGGTTGCCACC
>Ga0207416_1001435_pt1 | contig 31636 bp, 30 predicted proteins | sample PaiPotPPM11metaG_FD_184107 | JGI IMG/M metagenome (GOLD analysis project Ga0207416, IMG submission 184107) | Iron sulfur acid spring bacterial and archeal communities from Banff, Canada, to study Microbial Dark Matter (Phase II) - Paint Pots PPM... ...
GATAAGGAGATGGCAAGAATCAGAGAGAGTATGGTAGACAAGGACTTCCTGGAATCCGAAGAATTCTTCGATCTCTCGGTGAGGGCACTGGAATACACCACTCGCACACGGGATCGAGAGAAATTATCCCTGTACGCAGCGATACTACGAGGAGCTACCGTCATACAGGATAGGGATGATTTCTCAGTCGAGGAATACCTACAGGTACTTGCAGAACTATCTTCGCCGGAGATTCGAGTTGCCAAGGCGATCTTCGAACAGCAGCGAGAGCTTCCGTCGAAGGACCAAGACAATCCGGCCTGGGTGATCCAGAAGGGATGGGACGATTTAGCTAATCAGTGCCGCTTCGTTCCCGAAGAAGACCTACCTTTCATACTACTCAGGCTGCAGAGGGCTGGCCTGATAAAAGAGTATGTCGGCGCCATCGCCGGGTACGCGGGTGGCGTCTATGCAGTCACGGGCTTTTTCAGGAAGCTGATGCGCCATCTCGAGAGAACGGGCGCGGAGAAACGGGCGTTCTGAATCCTCGTTCATCCGGGAATCCATGTCAAGGCTGGAAGGCCCACGAGGTGAAGGGGATCGTTTTCTGGTTCAGGCTGAAGAAGTCGGCCAGCATCGTCGGGTCGTCGCACTGGAAGTCGTCGAAGAGGACGTCGATCCCGAGATCCCGGCAGGCGATCGCCTTGAAGACGCCGTTGGGGAGCTGACTGTCGTCCGGCTTGCCGATGAAAAAATCCGGAGCGATGCCCAGGGCTTTCAGTTGCTCGACGAGGGCGTCCTTCTGGGACTGCGGCCTGCCCGTGAGGATGCCGACCTTATTGCCGGCCGCTTGTATGGCGGGCACAAAGGACTGGAAGAAGGTGGGAAAAGAAAAAACCATCCCGTCGAGGTCACACGCGTAGGTTTGCATATACGTCCAGTGTGGGGGTGGGGTGTCAAGGAAACGTCGAAGCGTCTCTCTGGCTCGAATCGGCAGGCAATAAGCAACCTAGCGACGATATAAGCGACGCCTGTGCCTATATGTCCTATCTGGAAAAATCACTGGACGTTACGCGGAGCGCCACTTATCCTTCTCAAAGGCCGGTCCCGTGCGTCTGGCCTGGGGAGGATCAAGGCGGCGATGCTCTATCTGCCGGGCGCGCCGAGGGTCGCCGAGTTCTTTGCTGGCATCGGACTGGTGCGGATGGCGCTAGAGCGGGAAGGGTGCCGCGTTGTCTTCGCCAATGACATCTCCCTGGAAAAACAGCATCTCTACGTCGCGAACTTCGATGGGTCGCATTATGTGCTCGACGACATTCGCCGCATTCGCGGTGACGACGTTCCGGACGTTGATATCGCAATAGCATCCTTTCCCTGCACAGATCTCTCCCTCGCCGGTACCCGCGCGGGCCTGCACGGACTAGAATCGGGAACGTTTTGGGAGTTTGCCCGTGTGCTCGAGGAGATGGGCCAGCGACGTCCGCCTGCAATTCTCTTGGAGAACGTTACTGGCTTGTCGATCTCAGCGGGTGGAGAAGACCTACGGAGAGCGTTGATTCGGCTCAACGATCTGGGGTATTGGTGCGATGTGCTGTTGGTTGACGCACCCTGGTTTGTGCCACAGAGTCGCCCCCGATTGTTCATTGTCGGCTCGCGCAATTCCATCCCGCAGGCCGAGATCACGTCCTTTACCTCGAGCTTCCTGGCTATCCCGCCGAGCCAATTACGGCCTGCCTGGCTGATCCGATTTCTGGAGCGACTTTCTGGAGTCCGGATGCAAGCGTTACCGCTTGACCCCCCTTTGCCCACGACCGCGACGCTCGCTGATGTCGTTGATCGGTTTTCGGTTGACGACGAACTCTGGTGGGATCAGGAGCGCCTGGACGCCTTTACCGCCTCGCTCTCTCCGCTCAATGCGCGCCGTCTCGAGCTACTCCGGGAGCATACGCGGCAGACCTGGGCGACGGCCTATCGACGAACTCGGGGTGGGCGGGCGCTCTGGGAGATCCGGTCCGACTCCATCAGCGGATGTCTGCGCACGGCGCGCGGGGGATCGAGCAAACAGGCGGTCGTGCAGGTTGGACAAGGCCAGATCCAAGTACGCTGGATGACCCCGAGGGAGTACGCCCGTCTGCAGGGAGCGCCTGACTACCACTTCGGTGAGGCTCGTCCCCTTCAGGTCATGTTCGGCTTCGGGGACGCCGTCTGCGTGCCGGCGATCGCATGGATTGCGCGCGAGTACTTACTACCGCTCGTGCGTGGTCACATCCCGAATGGTGCGGAAACGTGTGTCGCGGCCCTTGCCTAGTCCTTCGCAGGAGCTGACCCCTGATTTTCAGGCGATCCGCCGCGCCCTCCAGCAGTTCCTCAATACGCGAGACGAGGCGGGTCGCGTCATTGGCTCCGCCAGGTGCGGCGTGTACGCATTCTATGACTATGACAGCGAGCCGATCTACGTCGGACAGACCTACGAGTCGTTGCGCGCCCGTATCGGGAGGCATCTGACCAACCAGCGGACGGACGCGGTCGCCATGCGGGTGCTCGACCCGATGGAAGTGGCCAGGGTCGAGGTGTGGCCGATTTTTGGCTCTGGCGCAGCAAGTGTGATGCTGGGCCGGGCGGCCCTGCTCCTTGGTACTGCGCTGCTCGGGGCTGGCCGCCCAGGGCGGGCGCCTGGGCGCCTCGGTCGCTGTTAGCCAGCGCGGAGGCGGCAGCGGAGCAGGTCCAGCTTACAGCGGCCATACCCTTGTCGTTTGAGCAGCTTGATCTTGTGGATCGTGCCTTCCACGACGCCGTTCGACCAGACCTCGGTGAAGGCGGCCTCCACCGCCGCCCGATCGGCGAGCATCCCATTGGCGGTACCGACGAAGCTCGGCAGCTCGCTCGCCTGGGCGTCGGCCAGCCAGGCGTGGAAACCGTCAAGATCGCGGTCGCGCAGCAGCTTCCGGAAGCGATGCGCCAGATCGTGCGCTTGCGCCAGAGTCGCATCCCGCGCCAGGAGGAAGTCGAGGGCGGCGTGCTCCTCGGCGTCGAGTTGTTCCGGCGGGCGTAGGAGCAGCCAACGGCGCCGACGCGGATCGGGACGCCGCCGGCTGCTCCGATGGCGGAGCGGCTTGGGCAGCTTGGGCGGACGCCAAGAGCGGATCGCCTCCAGCAGCAAGGTGCCACTGCCGGCGTAGCCTTGTTCCACCACTTCGCGGGCCAGTTGGCTGCCGTTGGTGCAGCCTTCCTGCCAGCGGCGTTGCAAGTAGGCGGTGTAGGGTGCCAGCTTGGGGGAGTTGATACCCCCGGGACGGGGGTGGACGACCACGTTGTGCGGCGGCGCATCGCAACGCAGGAGGTGCTGCACGGTGGCTTTGTTGATCCCGAGGGCGTCGGCGATGCCGCGCACCGAGGCGCCCCGGTCCCGCAACTCGTGGACCCGTCGCCAGCGCGCTGCCCGTGCCGCCCGCCGTTCTGCCAACTTTTGCCTGGTCGGGCTGAGCGGTTTGGCGGGCGGCACGCGGTCGGCGTCCCCCGCTGGCGGCGCCGGGTCCGGTTGGCGCGGCTCGTCGACCACGATCGCTGGCGCCGGAGTTTCGCCGCCGGCAGCGCCGGGGCCGCTGGCCTCCTCGCGCTCGTCCGCGGCCGGCGGCGCCCAGGGCCGGCCCTTGATGACCTCGTCCAGGGCGCCGCTCACGTTGCGCGCCAAGTGGAACCGGTCCGCCACCTGGGTCGCTTCCGGCGCCCCTTGTCGTGCGCCCTCGGCGTAGGCGCCACCGCGATCGCGCACGATCACCGCGACGCCGGGATGTTCCCTGAGCCAATCGGCGAGCACCGTCGCCTCCCGTCCCTCCATGAGCTCGACCGGTTCGCGGGTCTCCATATCCAAGAGCAAGGTGGCGTAGCGCCGCCCCCGGCGGAGCGCCAGATCGTCCACGCCAAGGACGCGTGGCGTCGTCGTCCGCTCGGTCGGCCCCGCCCGAAGCAGCCGGAGCAGGGTGTCACGACTGGCTGGCGCCCCCTGCCGGGCCGCCAGGCGCGCGCCAGCCCGACCGCCCAGGGCGGCGGCAACGTCGGCCAAGACCGCCTGGACGACGGTGGTGAGGCGCCGCCGGCGGCCCAGGGCATCGCCAAAGCCCTCCGCGAAGGTCCGTCTGGCGCACGCTTCGTTGTCACAGCGGAACCGCCGCACCCGCACCGCCAGGCGCACGACGAAGCCCCGCCAGGGCAAGTCCAGCGGGAACCGCCGGTAGCGCGCCTGCACCCGGCGACTCGCTACGCCGCAACTCGGGCACGAGGCCGCCGCATCCTCCCCTTCGGCGTCCAGGAACAGCGTCTCGCCTTCGACTCGAAGACCGGTGACGCACAGCGGCGCCAGCGACAGCGTGCCCATGTCCGTGCCTCCCAGACACGCCCATGGTCACATCCGCATCGCCCGCCGGCCGCCACACTTGCTGCGCCAGAGCCGATTTTTGGGGTTTAGAGCGTCAGACAGAAGCGTCGCGACGAAGGCAGCTCAATCGGGCTGAATCGACGGTATACCAGGCGCTGGCTGCCAGGGCGGCCGTCTCGAAACTGCTGAACGAAGTTATTCCGGCTCCGCTCGAACCGACTGAACTGCCACCATCGTACAGTGGGGACATCGTGCCCGCCGCGCTTAGGGAGCGACTGGCGCATCCCGACGAGCGAAGTGCGCGCAGGGCCAGCACGGTTGCGAGGTTGCGAGCTTGGCGCAGATCATCCGCGAGCGGGACGTGTCGATCGGTCTCCGCCAGACTCTGCTAACGCAGTCGGAACGCCTTGTCCTGCTGGCGCGCCGACGGCTGGAACAGGTACGTGGAGCAACACCGATTGAAGAAGTGATCGCGGAGACGCGGCGGACAGGCGAAGAATGACGGATACTCAAAAACGTCGAAACTCCGCCGCCTACCCGGCCTGTCGGCTATCCTCGATCGAGCGACCGCTCCACGCGGCCCAAGACCGCCAGATAGTCGTCGGTTGACCCCGGCAGGTGGGAGCGCACCTCGCCGGTGAAGCCCTGCTCGGTCTTGATGAGGTGGGAGCACTCCCAGCGGTTGCCGTGCAGTGCTGGCGCGACCCGCACCACCAGGGTGTGGCCCGGCCTCGGCAGCTCGGTCTCGAACAGCGCGTAGTCGGTCTCGAGCTGGCGGACGCGCCAGCAGCGGCCCAGCGTCCCCCGCCGCCTCGCCGCCCCCACGGGGCCGAGCGACGCGCAAGTGCTAGGCCAGCCGGTAGGAGCGCGGCGGGATGCTGAACACTTCGTCAGCTCCGGCCGGGGTCCGATCATCCCTGCGTCATGGTGCGGCGCGCCGCCACCGGTCTGCTCGGCTGGCACGATCCGTGCCTGTGGTTGGCTCGTGCGCCGGTCGGCGGTCCCAGCGGGAATGGGCTGCCACCGGCAATGGCGAAACGGGAGGTGCTCGATGCTCACGGCGCTGGTGGGGTGGATCATCATCGGGATCATCGCGGGCTGGCTGGCGGGGCTGGTGGTCGGCGGCGCGGGCTTCGGGGTGATCGGGGACATGGTGATCGGGCTGATCGGGGCGCTGATCGGCGGCTTCTTGGTGCAGACGCTCCCGGGCAACCGCAATGGGGCCAGCGGCGGCTTCGTCTGGAGCCTGATCGTCTCCTTTGTGGGCGCGGTGATCCTGCTGCTGGTGGTCCGGCTGGTCTCGGGCGGCGCGCGCCGGCGCGGGACGGTCTAGCTGGCTACAGCCGCACCCGCCGTCCGAAGGTCGCGTTCCCGGTGGTGAAGGCGCGCCGGACCGCGGCGACGGCCGCCCTGCCGCCGGGGATGACCGTGCCGGAGTTGTCCTTCCAGAGGGACGATTGCAGCTGTCCCAGGTGGTTCCAGAAGTTCACGCCGATCACGAAGTTGCGGCTCTGCACGGCCGTCACCACGCTGTCGTAGACGCCGTACTGCACCCCGTCCCCGTAGTCGGTCTGGGTGTGGAAGCCCCACTCGGAGAGCATCAGCCCCGCCGGCATTATTGATGGAGGGGAAGGCCAGGGCGAACTTGTCCAGGTCGGAGCCGTAATCCGCCTTTCAGCTTTCGCCGTCCGTGATGCTCCTGCCCTCCTGGCGCACGATGGACAGCCCCTGACTAGGCATGTCGAGATATCCGCGCCCCGCAGGCCTGAGCTCGTCCCGCTGGTCGCCGAGCCGCCCACGTTGACCGTCTGACCGTACACGTCTATAAGGGAGACGCTGCGGGAACCTGGTAGCTGAGACCTGGTCATAACTTGCCGACTACCGGCACGCACCACACGAACGGGAAACCTCGGCCGCAGCGTGAGACGCGAGCCGCAGGCCCCGCCGCAGCATGCGACCCGCTGGGCGGCATGCCGACCGATCCGCGCGCGATCGAGATATGAGCAACCAGTGAGCACACTTTGGACTGGAGCGACGACTCCCCCCGTCCGATACTGGACTTGCCACATCTTGAACCGGCGACCGTGGGGACTCAGCCAGGACCAACGAGTGGTACGTTAGGAGACCAGCACCATGCGCCAAGCCGGATTCGCCGCTCGGTCGCGCGGCACGAGCCTGTGGTCCCACACCAGCCCGGACGCAAGCGCCTGTCTCACCGCGCTCGACCGTCTCCTCCTCCTGGCGCCGACGATCGCGGCCTTGTTTTTCGGGCTCGCCGCGCTGCTCGTCGCTGTGCCCTTCGCCCACCTCGCCGGCTACGCGGGCAACGACCAGTTCTTCTACTGGCTGGCGGGGGCGGCCACGCTCGGCTACGGGATCGCGCTCGCCGTGGGGATCCGGGAAGAGAGCTGGCGGGGCCTGCGCGCGGTCGTCATCGCGGAGGTGGTCTTCAACCTCCTGGCCCTCTTCGCCTGCGCACTGGAGCTCATTGGGGGCACGGCCACCGGGATCGTGTCCGTCATAACGGTCGCCTCGCTCGCCCAGCTCGCGATCGCCGTCGGCCTCCTCGTCGAACATCGCGCCGCCCCCTTCGGACCGGCCGACCTCCCCGGCGGGTGGGCCGCGCTGGCGGTGATGGCCATCGCCATCGTGGCGGCGTCGGTCTTCGGCCTCCTGGGCGCCTTCCTGCCGGTCGCCACGACGCATTTCTTTGGCTACCGGGGCGCCGAGGTCTTCCTCTACCGCGTCGCCGGGGCGGCGACGCTTGGCTACGCAATCATGGGCCTGTGCAACGTCCGCTCGCGCAACTGGCACGAGGTCCGCCTGCCGGTCCTGATGGCCAGCGTCTTCAACGGCGTCAGCTTTGTCGCCGCGCTGCGGGCGATCCTCCAGGGCGACCCGCTCCTCATGCCGATCATCGTCGCCGTGGCCACCTTCGCCGTGACCGTGCCGATGCTCTATGGCTTCATCACCACACGAACGAGCGACTAGCCCGGCCATGCCATGCGTTGCCAGAGCGACGGATCGGTGGCCGACGAGCTCCGCGGCGGACCGGCCGAGGCAGCCCGACGATGCGACGACGAGCGGAGTGCAAGGAGGTACGGCGTGCTGGCGGTGGATCTGCGGCGGCTGATCGCGGCGCCCCGCGGGGACTTGGAGCGCTGGTATCGGGACAGCCCGGCCGGCCAGATTCCCGCGGGGCGCGGCCGCGGGCGCCTACTCCTGGGCGCCGGCGCGGGCGCCAACCGCGCGGCGGCGTGGTACGTGCGCCACGTCCTCTGGCAGGGGAAGGTCTTCGATCCCCGCCGTGGCGAGCTGCGGAACCTGGTCACGCCGCTGGGAATCGCGGCGATCGTCGCCAAGGTCTACGCGGGACCCAGCTGGTCCGATGGGAAGCCCTGCATCGTGCTGGACTACGCGCGGACATCGCTGCTGGCCCGCTGGGTGCGGGACGAGATCCGCCTAGTCGCCCCCGATCTCTACCTCGGCGTTGCTCATGTGGGCACAGTGCCGGTGGTGCACTTTGCCCTGTGCTTCGGTGATGCCTGAGACGCTTGTTCACGGATGAGCCAATGCAGCGGGGTGATGCAGAGTGAGTCGCACCATGGCGAGGTAGATCCAGGCTTTGGCCGGCTCGGTCGGTGGCCCATCGTCGCGGACGAGACGTCGGCAGCCCACCAGCCAGGCGATGGAGCGTTCAATGGCCCACTGCCCCGCCTGCACGACAAAGCCTTCGGCGCCGGGCTTACGCCGGACGACTTCCACGGCGACCCCAGCGCTTCCCCGGCGAAGCCCATGAGGTGGCCGCGGTAGCGGGCATCCGCCCGGCCCGGAGTTCTTCGCAGCAATCGGGCGCAAAGGTGGCGCGGCCACCAAGGCGCGGTTGGGGAGCGAGCACTACGCATGCATCGGCAAAATCGGCGGTATGGTCGCCCGTGCGCCTTGGGGGCGCACCGAGGACGCTTGACCGCTCGGCGTGCCGGTATCGGGGGCACTCAGTTCCGACTGCTGTGGGTCCGGCGCCAAGTGCGGCGGGCGCGCTGCAAGGACTCCAGGAGGTCGGCGGCCATCGCGGGCGGCGGCACCTGACCCTGCCAACGCACGATTCCGGTCTGCCGGCCATCGGGGCCCATCTCCACGATCACGTCCAGTCCGCAGGCGCAGTGCGCCTCGTAGCCATTCGAGCGGAAGATGAACGCCCAGTCGTGTTCGTGCATACAGCAGAGTATTGCACCAAAGCACCCTCTCGGTTGGGCCGCAAGTGCCACTCCTGTCGAGTTGGCCAGATCCCGGGGATTGGGACCGTCATCGCCCACCCGGCACTCGCCAGTACGGCACCGCCGGCAACCTCTACCTGGGCGCTACCGGGGCCTTCCCTCCTCCGTAGCCATCCGGTACGATGGAATATCTGTTCTAAGTATGAGGTGCCTGGGTAGCGATGGCGCGACGCTTCGACCGTTCGCCCGAGTCGCTGGCATTCGTGTGGGGCTACACCGACACCTTCGCTCGGGCGCTGCGCGACGGTCACCATGCGGAGCCTGATGGTGCTATGCACGAGGCGCGCGGCACGGTGCTGACCTGGCTCGGGACACATCCGCTGCGTGACGATCGGTTCGAGGAGCTGCTCCGGCATCGCCTGGATCACGGCTCCCTGCCCCAGGTGAAACTGGTCTGTCGCCAACTACTCAACGCCTGGTCAGACTGGACCATCCGCGCCTGGTACGTCGAGCGTGGGCAGCGGTTGCCCGACGCGCCGGACTGGCCGCCGTTGCAGCCATCTTCGGTGAAGCGCCATCCCGAGAGTCATGACCGAAATGGTCCCGATGGTGCATAGTACCTCTGGTACGGCTACCATCGCCCGATGCGTGCCTGGTTTCAGTGACAACGGACCGCCGCGCCGCGTGGCGCACGGTGCCAGGATCCCGGGCCGGCTGATGCAGGCGAAGCGGAACATACAGCCAACTGGGATCTCGGTGAAGCGAGCGATCGGAACTAGGGAGTGGAGAACGGGCGGGTGCCGGCGACGCTATGGCTTGCCTCGGGCCTTTGCCGCGTCGATCGCCGCCTGCACCTGCGCCTGCAGGGCCGCGAGCGCGTCCTTGGCGGTCCTCTTGCCGCTGTACGCGTCCATCGCCGCGCTGGTCATCCAGTTCCAGGCGTCGTCCTCGTTGACGTAGGGCGTGCCGTCGGTGACCGACGCGTCGATCGCCGGCTTGAGCGTGGGACGCCCCGCCGGGGGGCCCGCGACCTTGGGGTCCAGGTAGGTCTTCGCCACCGAGTCCAGCCGCGCCGGGCACTCGTTGGTGGCGGACGCGATGGTGTCCTGCACCGCCGCGCCGGTGAGGTAGACCAGGAAGGGGAAGACTTCCGGACGGTGCTTGGACTGCGGGTTGATCACCAGGCCGGCCATGTTCGACCAGTTGCCGGCCTTCCCATTCTTGGGATCGTAGGGGAGCATGGCAGCGTCCCAGGCGATGCCGGTCTTCGCCTGCTCCAGCGACGACCAGAACGCGCTCACGCCGTAGTGCATGGAGATCTTGCCGGCGGTGAACGCCCCCGCCGCGTTCTTGTTCGCCTTGGTGATGCCCATCCACCAGGTGGGCTCGGCGTTGCTGCCCGCCTTCGCCATGGCCGCGGCGTAGTCGAGCGCCTCGACGCAAGCCGGGCCGGCGATGGTGCACTGGTCGAGCGCCTGGTTGTAGTAGCTGCCCCCGTGGGCCAGGGCGAGCGAGTACCAGCTCCCCTCGTACCCATCCCAGCCCAGGTGCAAGCCGGCGCGATCGACCGCCCCGCCCGCTTGCACGGTGAGCTTGGCGGCGTACTGCTGGAGGGTGTCCCAGGTCCATTTGGCCGGGTCCGCGGCCAGCTCGGCCGGCGGCGTCAGCCCGGCGGCGCGGACGTGGTCCAGGTTGTAGGTGAGCGCGCTCACGCCGTAGTCCCAGGGCAGCCCGTAGCTCTTGCCGTTGTAGTGGTACCACTGCACCGACGACGGCAGCATCTGCTGGAGGTTGGCGCCGACCGTCTTGTCGCGGGCTGCCAGGTCGTCGATCGGCCCCTCCAGGCCGGCGAAGGCGCGGTTCTTGAAGCCGTCGCTATCGGACAGGTAGGCGTCGGGACCGGTACCCGCGGCCATGACCACCGTGAGCTTCTGGTTGTTGTTGGTGCTGTAGAGCATGTTCTTCACTTCGACGGCGCCGGAGGCAGCGTTGAACTGCCCAGCCCACTTCCCGAAGGCGGCCTGGTAGGGCGTGCCGCCATAGTGCCAGAAGGCGAGCGTCGTCTTGGCCTGGGCGGGCGCCGTGGACTGGGCGCTCAGCGCCGCGGAGCTACTCGCGACCTCGGTGCTCGTCGACTGAACCAGCGAAGCGCTCGACGCGGTGCTGGTCGCGCTGCCGACTGATGCGCTCGTGGCGGCCGTGCTGCTTGCGCTGGACACGGCGGGCGACGCGGCGCTGCTGGGGGCCGCCACGGCGGTGCTGCCGGACGTGGCCGTGCCGCCGGACTGTGATGCCGCCGTGCTGGCGCCGCCGCCGCACGCCACGAGCAGCGGGACGGCGGCGCCGAACGCCCCGGCGGCGCCGAGATGGAGGAGCGTGCGACGGCTGATCCTCGACGAGCGCATGCGAACTATCCTTCCCTTCATCGGTACATCTAATGCTACAACGACCGTAATGGATAGCCGATCCAGCGGGATCCTGCGAACGCGGGTAGGAGATCGGGATCGGCCTCGAAGTCCACTGTCGGCATCGTAGCACGACGAGGCCGCGGCGGTACGCTGGCGGCGAGTACGTGGGCTGGCGAGTCAACCATCGGTGCCGATGGACGGGTGGCCGCGCCGGCGCGGTACGGCAACGCCGCCCATGGGGAGGGCATGCGCAGTGTTTCATCCGAGTCGTCGGCCCACTCACCGCGCTGACGGGTGCTCGCCCGCCTCAGAAGCCGATAACCACACGCTGCGCGCCGGGCCCCACGTCGACCATCAGCCGCAGCCGCCCTTCGTGCAGGATCCAGCCCTCCCGGCCCGGAGCTAACGCTGCCAACGGACCGGCAAGCGGTCGCACGCTGGCCTCGTCGTCGGAATCGAGACTCACCGACCGTACCACGTCGGCGGAACCCGCGATCTCGACGTCCAGCGTCAGGCCTGGGCAGGCGAACGGGCTATCGAGGTGGACCTCGAGCTGGCGATCGCCGACCTCCAGCCAGTGTTCGACCGACGCGGCCGTGGCGACGTAGCGCGCCAGGTCATCCGCGCGCAGCCAGAGCACCCGGTCGCCGAGGAGCCCGCCGATGCGATCCACCACCTCTGCCAGCGCGCGCAGGCCCAACCCGCTGCCGTCCGAATAGAGGGATTGCCAGTGGGTCAGCAGGATCAGGTCGCTCTCGGTCCGCAACAGATCGACGAGCCGGCCGCGCTCGCCGCGCGCATCGATCAGCCGATCGGCCATCGCATCGACGGTCGCCGGTTGCGACAGGCCGCGGCGGCGCGCTTCGGCCGGCTGGCTGGGCCAGAACTCATCGCCGGTCGCGCTGGGGATGCTGACGACGCACGACCCCCGAGCACGATCGCAGAGGGTGACCGTTGGCCGCACATGGGCCGCGCGGCCTCGGACGTGGAGGAAATAGTAGATCACGCCGGACCGGCCGTGCTCGCGAAACGCCCGCTGGATCGCGTGCGCGTAGACCAGCTCGTCGCCCCGGAAGTAGCACGGCTGGGTCAGGCCGCCCGGACGCAAGCCAACCTCGTCCAGCAAGGCGATGCTCCGAGCCATGTAATGGGCGAGCACGTCCTCATCCTGGCGGCCCATCCAGTCGTGTTCGGACTGGGCCAGCATGGTCCCGCTGGCGAGGTCAAGGGCGCGGGTGTGCGTGAGTACCTCCGGCGTCACATCGAACCGCGGCATGAGCCGATCGCGCACGATGGCGAGCCATGCCGCCAGCTCGTGCCGGCTGTAGCCCTCCCAACCACTGGTGATCGGCCCGAGGCCGGCCGGGTGGGGCAACACACTGAACTTGCCGCGCACCGGGGTCTGGACGACCCAGCGAGCAAAGTCCTCCAGGAACGCGGTACGGGAGTGTCCGACCCGACGCCAGACACCGTGCCACTGCGGAGCTGTGCGCTGGCGCTGGTGCGGTCGGCTTGGCCGGCGTTCGCTAAAACTGGATCGGCGCGTTGGCAGTTCAGCTGCGTCAGCGTAGATGGCGCTACCGTACGGTCCGGCTGTTCGCTCGCCCTGGCCGTGCTCCGATAGGCCACTGCCCCAACGAAAGGCAACGAGATCGCCCTCGTCCTGAGTGGGGCAGACCGGGACGCTGGCGGTGCAGGGGATGGCCGGCTGAGGGCACGATTCCAGACCTCGCTGCGAGCCGCCGACGCGCACGTCGCGGACATGCACACCATCGATGACGCGTCCTCGTTACCACCGGGCGACTGCAAGGCACAAGCCGGGATGTACGACCTGGCGAGCAGTTCGCGCATTGAGGACGACCGTCTCGACCGAAGTAGCGCACAGGTAGCTCTGAGGTGGTCGATCGCCCGCTATGCTCGTCGCGAGTGCATGGTTTACGGCTTTCTCCCTAAAGCCGTCGGGATGGTTCGCGCCCGGGAATTGGTCCGCATCGCGACCAGCGGCACGGCTCGGCCGCGCTCGAGAGTGGATCGAAAACGAGCATGCTCTCCGCTCCCGATGCTCTGGAGCCATGAGGAAACGACGGCCATTCGGAGGAATAAGGACCGCAACACTGCCTGTACGCCTGTCAGCTCGTACACATTGACGCCAGCGCGATGCGCACGCGCTTCCGCTAGGGAAGCAGTGTGGTCGCACCGCATCGGTCGACCCGGGCCCCGAGGGGGTCCGGCGGACGTACTGGCCTGCGCCGTCCGATCGGTGCCGAAGGCAGTCAGCACGGGCTACACTTGGGTCTGGACAGGTGACCGTGCGAGGAGTGGTAGTGGACGAGTATCGGCGCTCGAACGTGGCGCTCTGGGACCACTGGACCGCGCTCCACGCCGAGTCGGCGTCGGAGTACTACGACATCGCCGGGTTCAAAGCCGGCGCGTCCACCCTCCGGGCGATCGAGCTTGCCGACCTCGGCGATGTCTCGGGCAAGTCGCTCTTGCATCTGCAGTGCCATTTCGGCCTGGACACGCTGTCCTGGGCGCGTCGCGGCGCCCGTGTCACCGGCGTCGACTTCTCCGAGCGCGCCGTCGCATTGGCCCGCTCGCTGGCCGCCGAGCTCGGCATCGCAGCCCGCTTTGTCCACTCCGACGTCTACGACCTGCCAGCGGCCTTGCAGGGCACATTCGACATCGTGTTCACCTCCTACGGCGTGCTGTACTGGCTGCCGGACCTTCGCCGCTGGGCCGAGGTCATCGCCCATTTCCTCGCGCCCGGCGGGACGTTCTGCCTGGTAGAGCACCACCCCTTCGCGGCCGTGTTCAGAGACGGCGATCTCCGCGCGGCATCGCCCTACTTCCATGGCCCGGCGCCGGAGCGGGTGGAGTCCTACGGCTCCTACGCCGTTTCGAGCGATGAGTACCAGGGTGCAGAGTACGGTTGGAGGCGCCGGCTGGGCGAAGTAGTCGACGCGGTGGCGGCAGCCGGGCTGCGCCTCGAGTCCCCGCGGGAGTTCCCCTACAGCGACTTCCCGAGTTTGCCCGGCCTGGAGCGCGGTGCGGACGGGTGGTGGCGCCTGGCGGGGAAGGGCCGCGAGATGCTCCCGATCCTGTTCTCCCTCCGGGCCACCAAGTGAGCTGGGTAGGAGCGCGGCGGTAGGGAAGGCTCCGGCGGCGCAGGTCGGAGCCGGACAGGATGTACCGACACCGGGACCATCATGGCCGGGGCGACCATATGCGCGACCGTCATGCCAACCCGTGGCGGAACGCTCGTAGCACGACCTAGCCCGCCCGACTTCTACCCGACCAGCCACACCGCGCGGTGGCACCGCGACGAATGGGCGCCGGCACTCTCCGCCGTTGGGGTTGCCGATTGCCCGTCCTCGGACGCAAAGGTTCCTCCCGCTCGTAGGCGTGCGCGGCTGCATGCAGCCTGCCGGTCCGACACCGGCGCTACCGCGTGGTCGCGGTAGCGGGCGTGATGAGCGAAGGAGGCGCCATCGTCCCAATCCGATTCCGCGCGGCGGGTGGTCCGTCGCGCCGTGGGCTGTTGTCGATGATGCCGGGCGTCTGGTCGCTCGGCATCGTTCGTTTCCGAAAGGAGGATCCCGATGCCTCAGCATGGTCTGCCCGCGATCAAACGCCTCGCCGCCATCCGAGCGGCCGGCGTCCGTCTGGTGCGCGGTATCTGGCGCCGGTGGCGCCACCAGCAAGCGATGGTCTGCGTCACCGTGGTGATTGCGAGCCGGCGCCGGCGGTGGCGCGTACGACGCCATCTCCGCGCCGGAGCGCGGCAACTCCAGTGCGCCTTCGGCGAGCTGCCGCTCATCGTCGTGGCCCAGGAGCGGCTGGATGGCGGCAGGCGCTCGCGCTGCCACACGTCCTACCTGCGCGCCGATGGGACACCGGCTGCCGTCATCCGGTTGGCCCTCACGTTGGACCAGCAGCGGCTGACAATCGACGAACTGCTGGCCGCGCTGGTGGACGAATACGTCGCGCTCCCCGGTCCCGCGCCGACCGCTGCGGGCCTGGAGGAACTGTTCGCGGATCTGGGCGCGGCTCGCGACGGCGTCCCCAGGTCATGGGGCGTCTAACGCCCGGTGGCGGCCGCGGCAGATCGCGTGCAGGATGCCGTCGCCGTCACACTGTACCGCCCACCGCGTGTCGAGAAAGGAAACGATGCCATGGCGCAATCGAAAGTCGTGCTCTCCAGTCTGGCCGACCTCGCCCAACTGCTCGATATAGCTCCTCCGGCAGAGGCGGCGGCGGGACCGCCCGAAGCGGCCCCAGCCGGCGAGACGGGGCGGGAGCCGTGCCCAACCCACGTTCCAGAGTCTGGGGCGGAGGCTGTGGATCTCCACGCGCTGCTGGCCGAGCTCCAGGCCGCGGGCGCCGCGCTGACCAGTGCGACCGAGCGCGACCGGGAGGCGCGGAGCGCTGCCCTCGGTCAACTGGACGGGTATGACGCGCTCGTTGACCGGCAGCGCGAGGCCGAGGAGGCGCTTTCGCGCGCCCGGCAGGTTCGGCGGGACGCCGAAGCGCTGGCGGCCGCGGCTTTCACCGAGGAAGCCCGCGTCGCCGCGGACGCGGTCGCGCGGACGGTCGCCGAGGCCGAGGCCGGCGTGTCCCGGCTGGCAGCACAACGGCGAGAGGACGCCGAGCGGATGGCCACCCAGCCGGTCCTCCAGCGGCTACTGGAAGAGCGCCGCCGGGCTGAGGAGCACAAAGACACCGCGGCCGCCGAGGCGGAACGCGCTCGGCGGCTGCAGGATGGCCTCGCGGCGGTACAAGCTGTACTCGCAGCAGGCCAGTTCCAGGAAGCTGGGGCGATGTTGGGGCCGCTTGCCAAAGACCACCCCGACAGCGCTGATGTGCCTTCCTTGCGGGATATCATCCGGCGTCGGGCGCAGGCTGTCAAGGTCAGCGCTGCCGAGGAGGCACTGCGGACGGCGCGCCGCACGTATCGACAGGCGCCCGCCGAGGCCGTCGCCCGGCTCCAGGATCTGGATATCCGGGACCTGCCCGAGGATCTGCTGCGCCAGATCAAGGGGATCTGGGCAGCGGCCTGCGCCCGGCTTTGCCACGTGCGCGGCGTCACCGCGCCACTGCTCCGTTACCTGCCGGCGCCTGCCCACGGCCTCGTCGTGGCGCGCGAGCAGGAGGGCTGCTACCGCGTGGTGGGCGCCCTGGGCGCCCACGACTGGACGGCGGGCAGTCTCGTCCCCGAGACCTTCCTCCGGCAAGCACGCCCCTTGCGTGCGACGGGCCATTGATCGCGGACGGCGTGTCGCCACGGCGCCGTGGCCGGCGAGGACTCGGACTGGCAGAGGAGGAGCAGATGGACAGACCACACTGGCGCCTCGATCGCGTGCAGGTTGCAGGGTGGCAAGGACCGCCTGAGCTGCTTGTGCAGCGCCGTGCTCCCGATCGGAGCGAGCCTCCGGGCCTCGGCGATTTGGCCCGGTCGGGGGATCCCAGCCGCGGCTGCGGGCCGGATGTGGCCGGGACAGGCGGTCGGTTGGCCCGTCCCCTCCCTGTCAAGGCTTCCTGCTCGCGCCGGCAAGCGCCGGTGGGGACACCGGACCGGTGGTGCTCGTGTTCCCGGCGCTGACCGACGAGCAGCGCGCCGCCGTCTGTGCCGAAGCCGGTCCGCTGCTGATCGTGGCGGGACCGGGCAGCGGCAAGACGCTCGTGCTGGCCGTCCGCGTCGCCTACGTGATCCGGCGGGATGGGATCCCGGCGGAGCGCGTGCTGGCCCTGACGTTCGCCGCGAAGGCGGCCCAGGAGCTCCGGGCGCGGCTGGCCCGCCTGCTCGGCGAGCAAGGGCGCCAGGTCGACGTCGCCACCTTCCATGCGCTGGGACTGCGCCTGATCCGCCGGTGGCCGGCCGCGCTGGGCCTCCGACCGGGGAAGGTCACGGTGCTGACGAGCAGTCAGGCCCACCACCTGCTCGATGTCACCGCCGCGGCCGCGGGCATCGACCTCGCCACCCGGCCGGTGGCTGAGCTGGCGATGTGGCTGGAGCAGCTCCGGCGCAGCGACGGTCGCGGGCCGGCCGACGCTCCTTGGGCGACGCTCCTACAGGCGTACGAGGGCGCGCTGCGTCGCCACGGCGCTGTCGACTACGCCGCGATGCTGACCTGGCCCCTGCGCCTGTTCCGGGACCGTCCCGAGACGCTGCGGCTGATGCGCGACCGCTATCAGGTCGTCCTCTGCGACGAGGCGCAGGATTGTTCCTTCCCCCAATACCGGCTGCTGCAATTGCTTGCCGCGCGCCATCGGCGCCTGGTGCTGGTCGGGGACCCTCGGCAATCGATCTACGCCTGGCGGGGGGCGGACGGTGAGGTACTACGTCGCTTCGGGGAGGAGTTCCCGGAGCGGCGGGTCGTGCGCCTGACCCAGAACTTCCGCTCCAGCGGGCGGATCGTCGCGCTCGCCAACGCGCTGGGCCGCCCCCTCGCCGATGCGGGTCCGCTCTGGACCCGGAACCCGCCGGGGCAGCCGGTCCGCCTCTACCTCGCCGCCGACGAGGTAGACGAGGCCGGCTTCGTCGCCGCGGAGATCGCGCGGCTGCTCGGCAGTGGGGCGGTGACCGGCGCCAGCGAGATCGCCGTGCTCTACCGCGTCCACCAGCAGCGAGAGCCCCTGGCGCGGGCGCTCCGTGCCGCGCGCCTGGCGGTCGGGCGCGCGGCCGGCGAGGAGGCGATCCGGCTGTCTACCATCCACCAGGCCAAAGGGGCGGAATGGGCGGTGGTGTTCGTGGTGGGCGTGGAGGAAGGACTCCTCCCGCACTACCACGCCCTGGAGGCTCGAGCGGTGGAGCAACTCGCGGCGGAGTTGCGGCTGGCCTATGTGGCCGTCACGCGGCCCCGCCTGCGCCTGTACCTGACCTGCTGCCGGCAGCGGCGCCAAGGCGACCAGCTCCGTCCCCGTGGCACGTCCCGCTTCCTCGAGGGGCTACCCGCCGGCCTGCTCGCCAGGGCAGCCTGAGCACCGCGCCCGCCGCGATGCTGCGCCGTCCCGACCTTGCCATCCTGAAGCGTGCCCATCCCCTGCCCGGCGTCGTCGCCGGCTATGAGGTGGCGCTTTGCCGGAGCGGGCAGGTGCTGCTGGGCCGCTGCCCCTTCCACGACGACCACGAGCCCAGCCTGCTGGTCGACCCCCACGACGACCATTTCCACTGCTTCGGCTGCCGCGCCCACGGGGACCTGCTGGACTTCGTCCGCCGGATGGAGCGCACCGATTTCCGCGGCGCCGTCGAGCGGTTGTCACGCTGTCCGGAACGAGCAGCGATCCCGGCCCGCGACACGGCCGCGCCGCCGAACGGTTGGTTCGCCGCGCGCCGCTCTCCGCCCGCCTGGAACCTCAAGGAGCGTGCCTGCCTCACCTCGGCTGTGGAGCTCTACGAGCAACAACTCCGGGCCGAGCCCAAGGCCCGGGCGTACCTGCGGTGCCGGGGCCTGACACCGGAAACGATCGCCCGCCACCGCCTCGGCTACGCCGTCGGGGGCACGCTCGCTGCTGATCTCCGACGGACGGGCTTGCCCATCGCGGACGCCCGGCGCGTGGGGCTGCTGGATCGCCAAGACCGCGAACACCTGCGCGGTCGCCTGATCATACCGGAGCTGCGGGACGGGCAACCGGTCTGGCTCATCGGCCGCGCGGTCGGGAGCGACGGCGGCCGACGCTATCTAGGCCTGCCGGGTCGCAAGCCCCTCCTGGGCTGGGAAGCCGCCGTGGGAGCGCCGCTGGTCTTCGTCACCGAAGGGCCCTTCGATTGGCTGGTCCTCCGGCAATGGGGCTATCCGGCGCTGGCGCTGGTGGGCGCTCACGCCCGACCAGACCTGCTCCGTTCACTGAAGCAGTTCCCGTGCCTCGCGCTGGTCCTCGACAACGACGCCGCCGGCCAGGCGGGAGCGACCACCCTGGAACAGGTGCTCGGCCCGCGCGCGCACCGCGTCGCCCTGCCGGACGGTGTCAAGGACGTGGCGGAGCTCGGCGCCTGGCCGGACGGGCAGGCCCGCTTCGCCAGCTCCGTCCGACAAACGGAGCTGCCAGTCGCCGCCTGAGCGCCGGGCCTGCCCGGTCTCCTGGTCGTTCGCGGTCAGCGAAGGTCCGCCTGTGCGCGTACGTGTGCATCAGTTCCACGCCTGGCCGGTGGGTTGCTCCGTCCAGGCGTGTCGTTGTCCCAATCGTGCCAATGAGTAAAGAGCTAGCGTTAGGAGTTACACCGTGTCCGCCTCACTCAACTCGGTCCATCTGATCGGCCGCGCGGGCCGCGAGCCCGAGATGCGCTATACGTCGAGCGGGCAGCCCGTTACCACCTTCTCCCTCGCCACCGACCGGCGCACCAGCAAGCTTGACGACGATCCCGGCCCGGATTGGCACCGCGTCGTCTGCTGGGGGAAGCTGGCGGAGTTTTCCAACCAGTACCTGACCAAGGGCCGCCTGGTCTACATCGCCGGTCGCCTCGCCTACCGGACTTGGACCGGTCAGGACGGCCAGCCGCGGCACAGCACCGACATTGTCGCCAGCGACGTGCTGCTGCTGGACCGCCGTCCCGACGGCGAGCTGCCCGTCCCAAGTGACGCCGAGCCGGCTGAGGGCGATGCGATCCCGTTCTGAGCGCCTGCTGTGCCCGCCGCTGCCGCACTTGCGCGCGCACCGCGGCCGGGTGGTGTGGCTGCTCCACCCTCGATCCGCCACGACCGGCGACACCCTCCGCCTCCTGGCCATCGTCGCCAGCCCGCGTCCACCTTTCCTGCGACGCCTGCGCCTGTTCCGGTCACCAGCCATCACGGCGCCCGACGGCTGCCCACCACGAGCCGCCTGACCGAGGCCGGAAGCGATGCCCGCTGTCCTCGACCTCCTGCCGCGACGCCAGCAGTTGGCGCTGGCCGTCCGCGCGAAAGGCCCGACCGAGATCGCGCAGACCCTGGCGATCCACGCTGGGCAGTTCTACGATCGCGAGCCCTTTGACGTGGTGGCCCGCGAGGTCTACGCGCTCTACGCCGCCGACAGCGCCGACGCCGCAGACCGCTTCCGTCACCGGCTCGACCGGCGCCTGCGGGAGCGAGACCATCGCGCCGTGAGCTGGGATCCCCGGACGGTCGGGTCGCCGTGAGCCGGCCGCCGAGGTCGCAGCCGGCCCTGCCGTTGCTGCCCGACACCACCGACCTGCTGGACCTCGTGCGCCAGAACCTGCGGCTGCTGACCGACCTGGCGGCGCATTACGAGGTGGCCCGCCTGGGGCCGCCAGCGGATGCCCGCGTGATCGCGAGGCCGCTCGACGTGGCCGAGTACCTGGCTCCGGAGCTCGCGGATCTGGCCCAGGAGCAGTTACGCGTCGTCCTGCTCGACACGAAGCACCGCGTCGTCGGCTGCGAGCTGGTGTACCAGGGCGGCATCAACTGCTGCAACATCCGCCTGGCCGACTGTTTCCGCGGCGCCGTCCGCGCGGGTGCCGCCGCGCTCATCCTCGTCCACAACCATCCCACTGGGGACCCGACGCCGTCACCCGAGGATGTAACGGTGACGGCCGACGCCGCCCGGGCCGGCACCCTCCTCGGCGTCGACGTGCTGGACCACGTGATAGTGGGCCAGCAGGGAAGGCACGTGAGCCTGCGAGAGCGCGGCCTGTTCACCCCGGCGCGAGGGCCGTCAGCGTGAGCACGGCAGCGGCACTGGGGTCGAGATCAGAGATTGCCGCCGCGCTGGGAGCGGCGGGCAGAAGGGAGCAACGACCATGACCAGCACTGCTATCCCCGTTGAGCGTGGCTGCGGGAGGCGCAAGCGCGGCGGGATCTACGGGGAATGCGGGCTGAGCCGTTGGGGCCGCCCGCTCGAAGACTTCCTGATGGATCCGCCGGTCCTGGTGGACCCTCCCGCCCTCGGCGTCTCCCCCATCGGCGTCACGCTAATTGAGGACCCGGCGACGGGGAGCACGCACATCGTGGACTGGGTCGGCGAGGAGCACTACCCAAACGTGTGCGACCTGCTCGAGGAGACGAGGCGTTTCGGCCTCTCCCGGCGGCTGCCGCGCACGCTGGACTTCGGACGGCTGGACGCGCACAGCCGCATCCTGCTCGTCCACCGGCGCGCCGGCGTCGTCGACGTCGCCCCCTACGCCGACGACTGGCGGCGACCCTGCCCCAAGGCGCTGGCCGAACACGCCGACCCGCCCCGGGCGCCCAGCGTCTGCGCGGGCGTCTGGTGGGAAGATGTCGTGGGCGGCGACCCGGTGGAGGAGGCGCCGGCGGGATCGCCCGCCGATCCGCGACGCGTCCGCCGGTCGATGCCATCCTTACGTTACCTCGCTCGTCGCGGGCCGGACGGCGCCACACCGACCTATGCGCCGGCCATCTTTGCCAGCTTCCCGATCTCCCGGCTCGTGGTGATCCGCGACCCGGAGGGCGGTACGCACGAGCCGGCGCTGGACCGGGCCGGGCAAGCGAGCCTGCCGGTGGACATCGAGGACGCGTGACTATGGACCGTCTGGAGATGGAGCAGATCCCCCTGCTGCCGGAGACGCCGCTGGAGTTTTCCTCCCGGGACGTGCCGCTGGCGTCCCTGCCAGCCGACGCCGCCATGCTCGGGGCCGCGCCGGATCCCGCCCTGGTGGCCAGCATTCGGCGGCACGGCGTCTTGCAACCCGTACTGCTGCTGCGCACCGTCGGTGGGGCGCTGGTGGTGGCGGAGGGGCGCCGGCGCGTCAAGGCCGCGCGCCTGGCCGGGCTGGATGTCATCCCCGCACGGGTGGCGGATGGCGACGATGACTTGGCGGCAGCGTTCGCGCTCGTCGCCCACGGGACCCGACACGACAATCCCGCCGCCGAGCTGGACGCCATTGAGCGGCTCCTGGCGCTCGGCGCCACCGAGTCGGTGATCGCCGGGGTAACCGGGCTCAGGCCGCAGACCATCCGGCAGCGGCTCCGCCTACGCCAGCTCGACGGCGAGCTGCGCGAGGCGCTCCGGCTAGGCCGGATGGCTATGGGCGTGGCCGAGCAGGCGGCGAAATTACCCGAGTCCGCGCAGCGGCGGCTCGCCGTCAGGCTCGACGAGACGGGGAAGGTCACGGCCGCCGACGTGGCGGCCGAGCGGCAAGCGCGCGCGCAGGAAGCCTCCGCCGCGCTGCCGTTCTTCCTCCTGACCGCGTCCCCGACCGCCGACGAGGTGGAGACGCCCCCGCCGCAGCGTTCGGACGTGGTGTTCAGGTTTACCTCCTGGCTGGAGACGGCGCTGCAGCCGGCGGAGCGCAGTCCAGTGCGCGACGTGGTCGCGCTCGGTGGCGGGACGCTCCTGGTGCAGCTGGACGATGGCGCGGCCTGCACGATCCAAGTCAGCGCTGGCGTGCCTGCCTACGCCGAAGTGGCCTGACCGCCAGCAGCGGCGGATGACTTCGCCGACCAGGGTCGGGGGATGGGCATTGCGTCCGTCCCCCGGCACCACCCGACACGCGACTCCGGCCGCTCGGGCGCGCCGTGTGGTCAGGAGCCGATCACCGGAGCCTTGCAGAGCCAGCGGCACGGTGCCGCTGGCCAATGGAAGCAACAGCGTGCAGGAGGAAACAACATGGTGATCGTGGCGAAGCAAGCCAGGACGGCGGGGCTGCCGACCGCGCGCGAACAGCGGGCGGATCCATTGGGTACGCGACCGCCGCGCCAGGGCGCAGACAGCGTCGCGCCTGGCGATTTCGGATCTACCTTGCGTGCCTTCCGAGCGCGTGCCGGATGGTCGCAAAACGCACTGGCGAAGACAGCGGGGCTCGACGCGAGCTACATCAACCGCCTGGAGCGCGCGGAGCGTGAGGCCCCGACACGCGAGACCGCCCTGGCGCTGGCGCGGGCACTGCGGCTATGCCCGGGGGAGGTCGACCGGCTGCTCTTCAGCGCGGGCCACATGCCACCGAGCATTGAGCAGCTCGGCCCGGACGACTCCACGCTGGCCGCGGTCGTGCGGGTGCTCACGGACGATCGCCTGGCGCCCGAGGCGCGGGCCGACTTCCGAGCCGTGGTGGAGACCATCGCCGATCGCTGGCAGCGCCGTCGTGGCGAAGCGCTGGGTGATACGGCTGGCGGGGCGCCCACATCCGGTAGCCGGCTGGCCACCCGGCCGAACAGCGTCGCGCCGATGCCGGTGACCGGTATTGGGCTGAGCCGCTAGTCATGAGCAGCCCATCCGTGATCTTCAACCGCCGGGGGACTCGTGCCTCAAATCCGTGGAGGATGACATCTTCGAGGACAACTCGGATGAGGATGCCGAGTGGGTCGTCCCTTCGGGGATGATCTGTCCGATCTCGACGCGTGTCAATACCCCAACACCGCACTGAAGGAGATTCCACGTGTCATCACTGCATCGATCGATAGCCGCTCGCGAACCCGTTCCTCCGGTACCCGCGCTCCCGGTGCTGGAAGCCGGCGGCTTCCACGCCAGCGTCGACGCCTTCGCGCTCCAGGAGCAACCGGGTGGCGGCTCGTACCAGCACTGGCTCTGGTGTATCTCTCTCCTGGGACCCCAACAGACCGTCAAGGCGCTGTGGGCACGACTGCTGAAGGGCGAGCTCGCCACGCTCAGCCTCGAGACGATGCGCCGCGTGCGCTTCTGCCGTCTGGCTCCGGAAGGCCCAAAGGGCTGGCGCTTTTTCACCGCCAGCCTGCCGGACGCTGGCGGCTATCAGGGCGTGCTGGTTTCCGAGCAAGCCCTCTTCACGAGCGAGCGCCCCGATTTCCTGCTCCTGGTGCGCCGTACGGAGCAGGCGCCGATGCTCCACTATCGTTTCCTGAATCGTCGCGTCGACCTCCCCTTGCACGCGTCGTGGCGGTACTGGCTGTGGGACCGGGCGTGCCGGACCGGAGAGGCGGCCGTCCTTGAGACAGGCGGGCTCATCGCCTATCGATGCAGCCCGAATCCGGCTGCTCTCGCGACGGAGGTGGCGGCCGCGGTTCGACGGCGCCTGCTGCATGTTGGCGAGGAGACGACCGCCCCAGTTGCGAGTGGCCGGGGCGAGCCACAGATATGATGGGAGAAAGGGGCAACCCGTGGCTCGACTAGCAAGCGCCGCCGAGGCCGGATTCTACCCCACGCCACCCGACGTGGCCGCGGCTATCGCGGCCCACCTGGTGCCGGCAGCGGTCGGTGGACGTCGAACCGTCCGGCTGCTCGATCCCTGCGCCGGGGAGGGGGCAGCGGCGGCGACCATCGGGCAGGCGCTCGGCGCCGAGACGTTCGGGATCGAGCTCAACGAGGAGCGCGCCGCGGTCGCGCGCGACCGCCTCGACCGCGTGCTCTGCGCCAGCGCCTTCGCCGTGCGCATCGGCAACGGCGCCTTCTCCTGTTTGTATTTGAACCCGCCGTACGCGGAAGACCCCGAGCACCGCCGCCTGGAGCACGCCTTCCTGACCGCCCTGACCCGCGCCCTCGGCGGCAACGGGGTGCTGACCTTCGTGATCCCCCAGCGGCGATTGGCGGTATCCGCCCGCTACCTGGCCGCTCACTACGCCGCGTTCGCCGCCTACCGCTTCCCTGATCCTCAGTACGCCGCCTTCCAGCAGATGGTCCTCTTCGCCACCCGGAAGACCAGGCCGATCCCGGATGTTGCGGCGCAGGCGCGCCTGGAGGGATGGAGCAGCGGGGGCTTGCCGCCCTTGCCGTTGGTCCCGGCGGTCCCACCTATCCGCGTCCCGGCCTTGCCGGCCGGTGATGTCCGCTTCGGGTCGCTCTATTTCGATCCTCGCCAGGCGGCAGAGGAGGCCTGGCGGCGGGGCGCATGGGCGCAGCCGCGACTCGCCGAACAGCTCTGGCCCCCCGATGAGCGGCCCGTCCGCCCGCTCATGCCGCTGCGGCGGGGCCACCTGGCCTTGCTAATCGCCGCCGGGCTGCTCGACAACGTGGCGTTGCGGCAGGGCGATCGGCACGTGCTGGTGAAGGGCCGGACGAGGAAGAGCTTCGTGCCGAGAGCGAGCGACGATCCGGACACGGTGGTGGAGCGCGAGGTGCTTGAGACGAGCATCATTGTGCTCGACCTGGACAGCGGCGCGCTGGAGCTGGTCGAGCACGGTGGCCAGGCGCCCGGAGAGCGGCGGGTCGCATGAACTATGGCGAGTTCCTCGATCGGTTCAAGGATGCCCTGGCCGCCGTGGTGCTGGCCAGTTACCCGCCACTGTACACCCAACAGGAAGCTGCCGACGTCGATCTGAGGCGGCTGTTGCGCCCCCCGCTCGGCGCCCAGGCCGACGCTATCCGGGCCGCGGCGCTGTCGCTGCGACGCCAGCCGTCTACGACCATCGTCGGGGAGATGGGCAGCGGCAAAACCTTCATCGCCGCCGCGGCCGTCTTCCTTGCCGGCCAGCGGCGGGCGGTAATCCTGTGCCCGCCCCACCTGGTGCGGAAATGGCAGCGGGAAATCATGGTGACCGTGCCGGGCGCGCAGGTCGCCATCGTCCGCACCATCGGCGAACTGGAGCGCGCTCGCCGGCTGAGCGGCGACTTCATCTGCGTCGTCCTCTCGCGCGAGCACGCCAAGCTGGGCGCGCGCTGGCGCCCGGCCGTGGTGCAGCGTCCGGTGCGCGACGCCGGCCATCTCCTGCGGGATGACCGGGGTGAGGTCCTTCGTCTGTGCTGCTGCCCCCGTTGCTTTGCATCGGTCGTAGACGAGCAAGAGGTACCGCTGGACCTGGCCGCGCTCCGGGCGAGGAAGCGACGCTGCCGCGCCTGCAGCGGGCCGCTCTGGCAGGTGGATCGCGGCGGGCCGCGGCGGGCGCCTCTGGCCGACTACATCCGTCAGCGCATGCGCGGCCACTTCGACCTGTGCGTGCTGGACGAGCTGCACGAGTACAAGGCCCGGGGATCGGCCCAGGGCATCGCCGCGGCGGCACTCGCCGCCGCTTGCCCCAAGACGTTGGCACTGACGGGGACCATTGCCGGCGGCTACGCCTCGACGCTCTTCTACCTGCTGTACCGCTTCTCGCCCGCCATTCGAGTGGAATTCGGCTACGACGACGAGGCGAAGTTCGTCGGACGGTACGGCATCGTGGAGCGGGTGAGCAAGAAGGATCCAGACGCCTACGGCGACGATGGCCGACACAGCAAGCGCCGCGACTATCTCGTCCGCACGGTGGAGAAGCCGGGCATCGTGCCGGCGGTGTTGACGCACCTGCTGGGGAACACCATCTTCCTGCGCCTGGGCGATGTCGCTTCCAACCTGCCACCCTATCGAGAACAGGTCGTCTGCCTGCCAATGGACGATGGCGCCACCCTGGGTGAACCGCCGCAGGCCGCCTGCTATCGGTGCCTTGCCACCGACCTGCGACAGGCCGTGCTGGCCGCGCTGCACGAGGGCTCCCGGCGACTGCTGGCCGTCTATTTGCAAGCGCTGCTCACCTACCCCGACGCCTGCACGCGTGAGGAGGTGGTGCTGGATGTTACGTCGGGGCAGGTGATTGCTGCGGCGCCGGCCCTTCCGGAGGATCATCTGTACCCGAAGGAGCGCGAGCTCGTGGACCTCGTGCGACGAGAGCGGGCGCGGGGACGACGAGTCCTGGCTTATCTCACCCATACCGAGACGCGCGACCTCAGCCCGCGCCTCCGCGGCATCCTGGAACGCGCCGGCTTCCGGGTCGCGGTGCTCAAGGCCAACAGCGTCTCGCCTGACCGGAGGGAAGAGTGGGTAGCGGCCCGCGTGCGCGAGGGCGTCGACATCCTGCTCACGCAACCCCGCCTGGTGCAGACCGGGCTCGATCTCGTGGCCTTCCCCTCGATCTGCTGGCTGGAGCCGGACTACTCCATCTACGTGATGCGCCAGGCCAGCCGGCGGAGCTGGCGCATCGGCCAGCGGGAGCCGGTGGAAGTCAGCTTCCTCATCTACGAGCAGACCATGCAAGCGGAGGCGCTGGCGCTCGTCGCGGCCAAGCTGCGCTCTTCGCTCATGGTCGAGGGAGAGCTGCCTGACGATGGGCTCGCCACTCTGGACGATGGCCAGGATCTCTTCCTCGCCCTGGCCCGGCAATTGGCCGCGCCGAACGGCGCCCCCGACGGGCGATCGCTCGAGGCCCTGTTTGCTCGTGCAACGGCGGACGACGCCGAAGCGGACGATCTCCTCGTCGTCGGCGGGAACGTGGTGGAAGCGGCGCCATTGATCAGTTCGGCGGCAACGGACAGTCCCGAACCGCCTGATCCGTCCGTGCCGATCGCCGACGAGGCGCCCCGCGGGATCAGCTTCCTGGAACTGGCGCATCTCGCGCGGCAACGCCGCAGCACACATCGGGTTACCCCCGGGCAGCTCTCGCTCTTTGGCCAGTAGCCCATCGAAGGACCTGGCGAGCGCCAGCAACGCAATGTCGCCGCGATCGTCGCTGCTCTCCGTTTCCCTGGTAGGCTCGGCGCGTGCATACTCAAGGAACGCGGCGCCCGTGAGTATGCACGCGCCGCTACTTGTGCCCTCGTGTTCCCCGCCCAGTCAAGTAGCGCGCCCGTAGCGCCGAAATAGCCCGCGTCCCCCTATGGTGACGCGGAGGCACGGTGACCATCGCCTGCCTTGGCAGCGCGGTATGCGGATGGCTGCGAGCCGAGCCGGCTCACGTCTGCGGCGGCCGAGTCAGGAGACGGCGTTGACGAAAGGAGCGCGTGAATGCGTGCGGTACAGGAAACGGCCGATCGTCCGTTAGTGTCCGTCACCGAGGCGGCAACCCTGGCGGGTCTCAGCAAGTCGGTGGCCTATCGGCTTGCCGCCGCCGGGGTGCTGCCCGGGCTGGTCCGCATCCCCGGCGCCCGGCTGCTCGTGCGCCGGCGCGTCTTGGAGGCATGGCTCGCTGGTGTCGAGGGATTGGGGCCCGAGAATGCCACCCCACCGGAACACCGGGTTGCTAACCTCGGCCACCCGTCGACGGCGAGCGTAAACGGCACCGACGACTCCAGAGTCATGCACGGGACAAGCGGCCGCTAGCGTCGGCCGGGCGACGCTGTGCCGCCTTCACGAGCGACCGCTGATCAGCCATCGTCTGTCGATTACGGCTCGGTGTTGCTTGATCGCTGTCGCCATCTTTCGCTGTCAGCTCGTTGGACGGGGGCCTCCGCCCGCGCCCGACGCCCACGGCCCGGTGACCGTTGGGGGTCCTTCCATCCGTTGCTCGCGCGCCGCGGCACGGATATCACCAGAGCGAACGAGCGCTGCCTCAACTCGCTCAAGATGGCTGCACCGTCGTCCACGGAGCAGCGTACCCCACACCGATCCGAAAAGGAGCCATCGCAATGACAACGACAGGGCAGGACGACAAGCGCCCGCGGTCACGTGGCCGTCGTGGCGCGGGCGAAGGAAGTATCAGCCGGCACCACACCGGCGCCTGGCGCGGCCGGCTGATGGTGGGATACCGCCCCGACGGCAGTCCTGATCGGCGGGAGGTCTACGGGAAAACCCGTGCCGAAGTGCAGAAGAAATTGGCGGAGTTGCGCCGCCAGGCCGAGTACGGAATGCTGAGCTCCGTGCCGGTCGATCGCCAAACGGTTGGAGCGTTCCTCCAGGCTTGGCAGGAAACGATCAAGTCGAGCGTGCGCCCCATGACGTGGCGCCGGTACGGACAACTCACGCGCATCTATTTGGTTCCGGCGCTCGGGCGGCACAAGCTCGTGGCGCTGCGGCCGGAGCACATCCAGAAGCTCTACTCGGACCAACTGGCCGCCGGACGCGCCGCTCGGACCGTGCGGCAGATCCACGCCGTCCTCCATCGCGCGCTGGCTCAGGCGGTGCGCTGGGGCTACCTCCCGCGCAACGTGGCGGATATCGTGGACAAGCCCCGCGCCGCACCCAGTGACCTGCGACCGCCTACGCCAGCGGAGGTCCGCCGGCTGCTGGAGACGGCCTCTGCGGCGGGAGATGGCCTCGCCGCGCTTTACACGGTCGCCGTGTACACGGGGTGCCGGCAGGGCGAACTGCTCGCCCTCACCTGGGACGATGTGAACCTCGACGCGGGCCTGCTGACCATCCGTCGGACGCTGCTCAAGGTGGTCGCTGGCGCCGTCCCGCTGTTCGGTCAGCCGAAGACGATGCGCAGCCGGCGGACCGTGAACATGGCCCCGGAAACGGTGCGTGTGTTGACAGAGCACATGGAGCGCCAACTGGCCGACCGTCAGGCAGTAGGGTCGGACTACGCGCCCTACAATTTGGTCTTTTGCACGCACCTGGGGACCCCGCTCCGGGCGCGTAACGTCGTGCGCAGCTTCAAGCGAGCGCTGGAACGCGCCGGCCTGCCGGAGTCCGTTCGCTTTCACGACCTGCGGCATGCCTCCGCGACCATCCTGCGGCGTGCCCGCGTCGATCTCAAGACGGTGAGCGAGCGCCTCGGGCACAGCAGCATCGGCGTCACCGCCGACCTGTACCAGCACGCGGTGCCCGAGCTCGACGAGGACGCCGCCGCACGCCTGGAACGGACCATCCGCGGGTCGGACAAGCATGCCACAGACTCGGCTGGGGAAGCGCTACCCGAGTAGCCAAGGGGACGGTCGCGCGCGGACTGGCGGCCCGGTGTGTCGGGACCGCCAGTCCGCCCTGGAGACATACCCGTTCTCTCGACGGGCACTTGGATATGCCGCGAGGCGGCAGGATCTGGCGAAAGTGCCTCCAGTGGCGGCCGGGTGGGACGGCGGGGAAACTGGACGGGAACCTTTCGATCTGGTCTCGGACCCGCCATCCGAAATTCCCGAGTTGGCCGATCGGCGGTCGCAATTCTCCCGATCGGGTGCGCTGATCCGGGCCGCCATCTTTTGCGTCTCTTCCTCCGTCCGGCCCCGGGAGGTGACGCGATAGGCTCTGAAGCGATGCCCGCAGCCGCCGTCGCCAAGGCGGGTCCCGGTGGTCGCGGCTCGCTTGGCCGACCTACTGGACGGGTGTATGCCGGCTTTTTTTGTTGCTCGTGGCCCGGTACCTGCCGCTGCGAGCGTTCCAGAACGTGCAAGCAACGGCGCGGTGGCACTCCCGATCGTGAATGCCAGTAACACGGACATGGGGAGCAGCAGGCGCGGGGTAGCCCTTGCGCGATCACACGTCCGACGTGTGGAGAGTTAAGGCTCGCCGCATGGACCGCGAGGCCTCCTCGCCTAGCGTCGCGGAGCGGCGGGACTTGCCGCGAACCGGCGACGAGACGCCAGCAGCGAGACCGATCGCGCACAATTGGGGGAGTAAATGGGGGAAGGATGCGAAAACAGCCGTCCCGGCCTGTCGGAGCGCCCCTATCTCCCTCTGGTGGGACTGGTGCCGAGGCGCGGAATCGGACCGCGGACACGCGGATTTTCAGTCCGCTTGCGGGTGTGCCAACCCGTGCCAGCACGCACCATTCCCTCTGGTAGCGTGCCTGCGATTGTCGCGGAATGGCGCGTTTTGGCAGCCCGAATCAACGCCATTAGGGTACTCGATAGGGTAGAAATGCCTCTGGCGGGCCCAGCCGCGAGGAGCACTACCTACCAGGCGGTTTCACGGCGCGGCGGTAGTCGCGGCACATATTGCTTGCCACGCCGTACGACAATGCCGGATATGCCGCGTTCCACGCGAGCCGGCGATCTTCCCAGGTCTGATCCGTGCGGCCTTCCACGAAGTCGACCAGGGTCGGCAGCGGCCGCTTTGCGGTCCGCTGCCGAAATGTCACCGATGATAGGCGCCAGCCCCGTCGTCGCTCCCTCCGGTAGATCTGCATGACCTCCTCCGGCGAGGTGGATGGATGGACGTAAAGTGTGATTCGGCTCCTCAGTATGCCGTAGAAGTGCCAGTCCTGCCGGTGCGCTGTCGCGCGTGGCATGGCCGGTGGTACGCCCGTGAGCAGGAACGTCGTCGTCTGGTGGCCGTCCCAACCCGCTCGTTCTGCCAGGTCTTCCGATACCTTGCGTAACTCGTCTAATGGAGTGCCGCTCGTCGTGGAAACTTCGATGGGTACGCGGGTGATGCCCGCGCCGTCGCGGAACCGGAAAGTGAACTCGCATTCCAGCAAGCCGTCCGACGCTGGCGACTTCCAGTAGGTTATGACCTGTGAGACTTCGCCTGATGGCAATGATCCTTCCACCATCGTCGCCGGGTCTCGGCCACCTTCCTGCTGCTTGATCCAATCGTTGACTTGCTCGACGGGCAGGACACGACCGTCGAGATATCGTTCCCTGAACCAGCGGACACCCAACTCTTTCTCGGCTTCCTCCGCCATCTTGCGCGAGAGGACCACAATGCGGCCATCAGGCGGGAGCACCGAGCGCTCCTGCTTTGGCCGCGGCGTATTGCCGCGAGCTGCAGCCTCTACTCGTAAGTATCGTTTGACAAGTCCGCTAATGTCCTGAGATACTCCGTGAACGAGTTCTTCAAGTTCCGTGGGGTAGTCCTCGGCCACCAGATCCCATAGCGGGCCGTCAACCCGGTGACCGAGTTTGCCCTCAATGGCCGCAACCACCGCTTGCTCATCACGATAGATCGACCGTCGCATTATCAGTAATCCCATCCTTATTTGATATTGGATACTGGCAGCGTACCAGAAAAACGTTCTGAGTAGAAAGGAACAGCGTGATCCTCCGCCTCGACACCATGTCGCCGGGCCAACGATTCCGGGTGCTCCGCGCTGCTCGTGGTCTCAAGCTCTGGGAGCTTGCATTCCAAGCGGGTCTGCCACAAGGCCGGCTCAGCGAGATCGAAACCGGGCGACGAA
>Ga0207416_1001436_pt1 | contig 31576 bp, 25 predicted proteins | sample PaiPotPPM11metaG_FD_184107 | JGI IMG/M metagenome (GOLD analysis project Ga0207416, IMG submission 184107) | Iron sulfur acid spring bacterial and archeal communities from Banff, Canada, to study Microbial Dark Matter (Phase II) - Paint Pots PPM... ...
GCTATGCCCGATGCCGGGGTAGACCAGCGCCCGGCATCGGGCATAGCAATCCGCCAAAACGGCGTCGGAAACCGTTCCCAGAAATTCGATGTTTTTCCCTGCCAAGGCGCGCAACTCGCGCTCCTGCGGTCCCGTACCGGCAATCTTCAGCGGCAGGCCGAGCCGGTTAAAGGCGTCAATCGCTACGTCCACCCTTTTATAGGCCATCAGGCGGGTCACAGCCAGAAAATAGTCACCTTGCTCGGGCGAGAGAGGGATCGGCTTCACTCGTACCGGCGGATAAATGATCACCGCATCCCGCCTATAGAACTTGGCAATTCGCGCCGCTGTAGCGGAGCTGTTCGCCACGAAGTGGTCCACACGGTCGGCGGAAACACGGTCCCACACGCGAAGACGGCTCAGAACCGGATCCACCATGACGCGTTTCCAACCTTGGCGGAAAACGGTGTTGCGGTGGAAATGGTATTCGGACCACAAGTAGCGAAGGGGCGAATGACAATAACAGATATGGCAAGCTTCCACCGGTGGCAACACCCCTTTGGCGAACGCAAAGGAAGAACTCAGGATCACGTCAAATCCGGTCAAATCAAACGTCTCAACGGCGAGCGGGTAAAGCGGAAAATAGGCGCGGAAATATCGCGCCGATCCCGGCAAACGCTGGGCAAACGAGGGGCGTATGTCGGCATTCGGAAACATCTCCCGCGATACGGCTGCGTCCTGTACCAGAGTGTAAATCGGCGCCTCTGGGAAGACGGCGTGCAAGTTCTGGAGCACCCTTTCCGCCCCACCCACGTGAATGATGCAGTCGTGTATCAGCGCGACTTTCATGGAACACCCTGGCGATAAGTCATTTGCGGAACGTTATCTAAACATGATAGAAGCATATTCGTAACGGGGCATCGAAGCTGGCATGTGGCTCTCAGATGCCTCACGTAACGGCGGGCTCATCCCTTCGCCTCTGATATTATGTAGCGCCGCCCTTTAGGGCGGCACTTGCCGGGCTGAAGCCCGGCGCTACAACTCGCATCGCGGAGGCTGCAAAGCGCGGGACGCAAAGAGCCTTTCCTGTTGCCCGAACAGAGCAGGTAGCCGGAACCATCAGGAGGGCTTGCAAGCCAGGAAAAGCAAGTTGTTATCCGGTAATACCTTCGGAATTGCCTCAAGAAGCATACCAGAAGGGTCGTATCGCCCAGCCACGGCGAAGCCAGCATTCACCAGCAGGCCCTCAACCTCTGAAACTCTGTACAACCGGATTCCGAAAGGGTGGCCGGCAGGAGGGTCACGCCGGGTCGAGTCCTCGGAGATCTGCATCTGAAAGAGGAAGCGCCCATCCGGCTTGAGGACCCGGTGCACTTCGCGGAAATAGCTCGCCACCGAAGACCGAGGGATGTGCTGGAAGACGAAAAATGAATAGCAGCAGTCGAAAGCCTCCGAAGGGACGCCGTTCAAGGATTTTCCGTCAACTCTCTGGAAGCTTACGTTGCTGGCTTTGACCTTTTCTCTGGCTTGCTCGACCATATGATCGGAAATGTCAACACCCAGCACCGACTCAACCATGGGATAAATACTCTTGACGACCCGGCCAATGCCGCATCCAATGTCGAGAACCCGAGCCTGGGGACCCAGAAGCCCAAGAACCTCCAATGGCTTCACTTGGTAGCGGGCGGATTCGAAGAACTCCTTTTCGTCCGTGCAGTCCGTGAGGATAGCCGCCGTTGGCGAAACCCGGCTCGCAAAATTCCAATACACGCGGCCGGGCAGCTTGGCCATTGTGTAATATTTCAGCCGCCGTAGGAGATTTCGGACAGGCTTCGGTGTGTGCTCGAACGCAAACGAAAGCGGGCGGGAACCGCTCATTAATTTTCTCCCCTTCCCGGGTCAAGGTAGCGAAGAGATCAGACCGGACAATCCCGAACCATTGCCGGGCATTAATGCCGACTGCAAGTTTACCATATCGCGGGTCCCGGTTTGCCCGCGCATCGCTGGCCGGTAGTGGGTCAGTTTGCTGTAGCGGCGCTCTATGAGCGCCGGAAACTGTTGAGAAATAAAGTTCGGCGGTCACAGACCGCCGCTACAGCAACCAAACTGCACCACTACCCGCTGGCCGGGACCGACTGCCTCTTCGGCTACCCATGAGCACATTCCCACCGCCTTGCGAGAGCATTTCCCACGACACTTCTCAGGGCTTCAGTTCCTGAGGCTTAAAAACCTCAGCGGCTAAAGCCGTGTGATCACGCCCGTCTTTCGCGGCACGCCCTCAGGCGTGCCCTGACGCCGCACCCACACCAACTTCCCCACCCCCGCTTTTCCAGGTTTATAAGCTCAAGGTTTTTTGTTGCGGCCTTCAGGCTGGAATGGAGCTCCCAAGAGCTCCCCGTAACGGCGGGTTTATCCCGCCAGAACCGGCGGCGGCATTGATGCCGGGTCGCATACGGAATCAGTTCATACCTGAATCGCTTTCGTGGATTTCACAAAGGGAATCAGCTACTGGCGGAAAGATTATGTTCCCCGCGAAACTTCACTGCCGGTTGCGACCTTGCTCTCGCAAGCGATCGTTCACCTGCCAGACCTCCCTCGCGGAATAATGGATCGTTGCGCTCACGAGCTTCGCTCCATTCCGCGCGGGAAGCCGCCAACGTCAGTCCGATCAGCGACATCAGCGTAAGGGCGATTGAGCCGCTGCCCAAAGCATGATCGGTCAAGCTGTGTACGGCAATGCCTGCCAGGGAAGCCCGGGCGCCGAGTTGAAAAGCGTGATATTTCGATTTGGGAAACCGTCGCAGGAAAAGGGTAAGCTCCGTCCAAGCACACCACCAGACATAGAGGCTCACCACGAGCCCGACGATCCCGCCCTCCGCCAGGAAGTGTAAATAGGAATTGTGGGCTGTCGAGGAATTGTTCATAATCTTCCCCCCGACGGCCACATCGACAATGCCAGGCAAGCCCTCAAATTGCCTCGCCAAGTCATTATAGCGGCCGAATCCGATTCCGACGATCGGGCTGAGCGAAAAATCATGAAGGGCATCCCGCCAAAGAATGAACCGGGTTGCATTTGTCCCCCAGTTCGGATCCGTAATCGTATCGATCCGGTCGAGCAGCGTGGAACTGCTCACGACAAGGACAATCACGGGCACGGCGAGAAGAAGCGCAATCTTAAACGCCTTTCGCAGCTCTCGCAGGGGGAGCAAAATAGTCCCGCCAGCGACAAAGGCCAGGTAACCACTGCGCCCAAACGTAAATGCCAATCCTGCCAGGCAAGAAAGAAACATCATCCACACATATATCCTGACCCTTCGTCCGAGCCTTCCCTCCATCAGCAGCGCGGCCAGCATCAGGCTGGCGATGGCGTACATTCCGGCCGCCGTATCATGGGCTTGATACCACGCATAGAACAGACGCGAGCCTGCAAATTCCGACTCCATGCCAGCAAGTCTGAGGGATTCAAGAGGGGCGGTGTAAGGCAAATTCAGGAGCACGGCGCTGCCGCACACTGCCATGAGGCTGAGGCATGTGAAAAAGAAAAACCAGAAGAACTTAAAATACCCGGGTCGCAATCGCCAATGAAGCAGGAAAAAGAAGGCCGGATAAGATACCAGCAATGCTCCGTCACGCCGCAGAAAGCCGTAGGAGAAAAGGTTGTCGATGCTACGGGTAGACCAAAAGTAATTTGCCAGCCAGTAGGCCAAAAAAACGACGATGGCGAACTCCAGCCTTCTGAATTTCACTCTGTCTGCCAGCCATCCCGCCAAGCCTCGGAGGGAGCAGACCACTATTCCCCCCACGGCCAGAAGGGGCAACTCGTTCTGGATCAGCAGGGCAAACAGAGCTGCGAGAAAAATTATATCGAACATGGGATTGGCAGCGGTATTTCTTTGTTACTACGGGGAGCAGGGACCATGTTATGACGACTATTGGGGCGGTGCTTTCCGCAGCGTCGAAAACGGCGATGAGGACACCGGCGCTACCATATAAGCAATCACTCGATCCTGCTCCTGGGGCTTGCGATTGAAAGCGTGAGGGCATTCCATCAACCCATTTCGTGGCGCCATATCCTGCATCTTTCCTAAGTCACGAATCTCAAGGTTGAGGTCTGGGGGCTCCCGCAGAGACTTCTATGGTTCAGCCACAAGATACAAGATAACCAAATTCCCGTCCTCCTTGCCGGTAGGAAGTTCCCGGACCGGAATGGAAGCCTTTAATTGGCCCGCCTGGAACGCGGACTTGAGCCCTAGTTCGTCTCCATAGGCCGTCAAAACCTTAATCAGGTTCGGGTGGCTCACCTGGGGCAAGAGGATGGAGATCGAGTTTCCAGGTTTTAGCGAAGCCCTATTCAAGAACAGCGCAATTGCAATCCGGCGGCCATCCTCGAATCCTAAGGCGGAGCCAAGGCTACCTTGCAACTTCGCGCCGGAAACCTCCACGGAGAATTTGGAAAATGAATTTAGCGCTCCCGGTCCTAGCACCTCATTGATTACGGTCAAGCGCTGGCCCTGGCCGGTGAGCACCACTCGCCCTTGACGGTCCGTCGTGGTTAAGCAATTTGGTCCGTCCGGGCCCGCTCCCCAACTTGCGAAGTAGAAGAGCTTATATTGGTTGGGATCGTCCCAGCCGGACTGTAGCGCCCAGTGAAGGATTTGCAGATAGTTGACTGGAATAAAGTTGGGATCCGCAGTGAATCCCAGCTCTGTTTCCCAGATCCCCTTGCACTTTCCGGTCTTCACCCAATGGTCGTACAGATACTGAAAGTTGGATAAGCCCTCGTAATGCACGTCCAGGATATCGGTCCAACGCCATGCGTCGTGGTACGCGAGGACGGAGTCGAATTCCTGGAGGCTGTTGCTGGCGGGCCAGCCTCCGAATACAACGCGGCCTCCATGACTTCGGATGATCTTTGCCGCCGGCAAATAGACCTTGTCGACGAACTCCTCATCACTGCCCAACCAAAATCCAGCTTGGCGAGTTGGCTCGTTCCACACCTGAAAGTAACGGAGGTTATAGGGAGGGCGGCTATATCGGGCAACCGTGTGCTCAACAAAGTCTTTCCAGTCCTCAACGCGCTTCGGCGGTGAGAAAATCTTGCCCGAAGTGCTTTCCGCCCAAGGAGCAGTATAGTCGAGGACGGGGAGTATCTCAACCCCTTCCGCGTGCACCTGCAAGACCAATTCGTCCGTTTTCTGCCAGTTCCATTGGCCTCTCTTGGGTTCGATGCCGGCCCATGGGAAATCATTACGCGCCCAGCCGAACCTTAGCTTCTTAACGGTCTCGGGTATCGCCATGTTATCGACAGAACTAAAATCGCGAAACGTTACTTGGGGCGTTCCCGGCGGAGTGGAGTGTGAGTCAGCCGCCAGCAGCCATTTCGGAGCCGAGAGGAGGGCCAAAAGGATTTGGGAATAAATAAGCAATCTCATTCTCATGAAATTAATTTCTCCTTAGCTACCTAACGGGACGAAACATGGCAATTGCGCTTCATGGACCGCTCGGCAAGTTCCCGAACCTTTCGATAAAACGCCAGCCTTCGCTGCTCAAGCACGGCAGGCTGATAATCCATGGCCTTTTCCCAATTCCGCCTGCTCATAAGATTCATGCGCCCGTGCGCAGAGAGGACCTCGCGAATTTTTGCTGCCAACTGACGGGCGTCACCGGGAGCAACCAAGTTCTCTGGCGTAAGCAGTTCCGGAATGCCCCCGACCGTCGAACCGATGCACGGACAACCTCTCGCCATGGCTTCAACCATTGCACGTGGCAACCCCTCCTGGCGGGACGGAAGGACGAATAGATCCAATTCGTCCAGGAACCGCCACACCTGTTCCCCGGGCGACAACGCGCCCAGAAAACGGACACGCTCCTGGATTCCCAGATCGGAAGCCATATTTTCCAACATCCGCCGGTATTTGCCATCACCTGCAATCGCAACATCGAAATCCAAACCGTCTCGGAGGCAAATGGCCGCGGCACACAAAAGAATGTCGGGCGCCTTGTACATCTGCGCCAATGCCCCAAGGAAACCGATTCGAATCCGCTTGCCTGCGGCAGCACTCCCCGGAAGCGATTCCTCAAGCCTCTGAAGCCTTTCTTGAAGTTCATGAGCGGTTGCTAATCGATCACCTATATCCACATCGGAAGCAAAAGTCGTCCAGGCGTGGGGGCCTGGAGGATATCTCTTTTGAAGGGCCCCTTCCGTGACATATGAAACGGCGGTGGCGTCCACGCACATGCTCCGCAATTGTTTGGACCAGAGATGGCGGACGATTGGTCGCACAATAGACCGGGTTGCACCTGGGGACAGAATGTCCCAAGGGTCAGCAACAACCTCGAGTGCGTAGGGGCGGCCCAGGATACGTAGGCTCTTCCAGGCAAGCTGGCCAATCGCTCCCGGAACCCGAAGCACATAGGCGTCAACGCCTTTTATTGCCTGCTGCACCTCACGTCTTAGCACGCGGTGATTCTGAAAGTATTGCCAAGGCCCGAGATAGTCTGGCAGGTCATGAAAGCGAACCCGGGGTCCGCCGGCAGGAGCAGGTATTGATGGCCTGGCCTTTATTTGCCGCACACGAGCCAGCACGACGACTTCTTCGAAGACGCTAAGATACCGTTCCCAAAAGTGACTCCCCGGCATCGACATCGGAGGCCCTAGGTGCACCCCGCCGTCCGGGTCTCTTTCGAAATGATGATCGATGGCTACTAGAACCTTCATGGCATCCCTTGAGTGCCGCAGGTCAGTCTCGACAGTTCGCCTACGGTTGCCTGCACGAGAAGCTGCACCCCTTCGGGAGTATTGCGCTCTCGAAGTTCCCTTAAAGTTCTTTCAACGTTCTGAGAGTTGTGCGAGCGCAATTTTCCCACGAAAACTGCCTTGCACGCTCGACACCACGAGCGGCCAACTCCTTTCGTAGCGTTGAGTCGTTAAGCATGCGCTCCATGACCGCCGACATTTCCTCAACCGACTCAGGATCGAAGTAAAGTGCAGCGTCCCCGCCGATCTCAGGCAGGCACGACCGGTTGGAGCTCATGACGGGCACACCACTAGCCATAGCCTCCACAACCGGCAGTCCGAATCCCTCGTAAAAGGAAGGCATAACCAGGCATGCCGCCCCTCTGTAGAGAAGCGCCAAATCATGATCGGGAACGGAGCCTGTGAGAACAATTCCATCTCCGGCGCTTGGATCCTCACATAGCTCTGAAATCTCCGCATAGCCCTTACGCCACCGCCAGCCACATAAAACAAGTTGGAAATCGAAATCCTTCTGCCGGCTCATGACCAAACGGTAGGACCGGATGAGCCGCGCCAGGTTTTTCTTTCTGACAATGGCACCCACGTACAAAATATAGTCGCGAGTTAACCCGTAGCGATTAGCCAGTGTTTCCTTTTCGCGCGGAAGCAGCCGCTGGGCCCTGAACGAGTCCAGATCGACGCCGAGGTAAGTAACGACGATTCTCTCAGCAGGCACATTCCATGATGAGATCATGTCGTTTTTCGAGTATTCAGAATCCGTAAAGATCAAATCCGCATTGCGCATGTTTGACCAGTTTGCCCAGCGCTCAAGGAGGCCGCTGGCCGTGCGAAAGTCGCGCGGAAACATGTTCACCCCAATATCATGAAGATTAACCGCCAGTCTCCTCGGTTTCGCCAAAATCGGCACTGATTCAGGAACAAAGAAGGCTTCAAATTCCATCGCCTTTGCTATCACCGTTGACAGCCCCCGCCTCCAAACGCGGCGGAAGCGCATTGCCTGGGTGTGAACAATCTCAAATCCACTGCGAGAAATCAATCCGCATGCATCGCCGCCGGTATTCGGAGGCAGGAGAACATGGATTGTCAATTGACCTGAATCCCGAGTTAAAATTTCGATATGTTTGAGCAAGTTGGCCAGATATCGGCCTTTCCCAGTGCGCCGGAACGGCTCTGTCAAGAACAGACCCTCGATGTAAACCCTTTGTGCCATAAAGAAAGCGCAGGCCTCATGCTCCCGAACCACATCATATCAGCGGTGTGAATTCATACCCAGTGATTCACTTTGGGAGCCGTTCTGCCTTAATGAAACCAACCTCCCGGCTTCCCCCCGTGCTCGAATCCTTTAAATGAAAGTGCGCTGTACGGACGACTCGAAAGCCCGCACTTTCCATGCGATCCATTAATCTCGAGAACTCCCGGTGATACTCGATGATCATTTGGCTGAAGGTTCGCAGTTCCCTATCTGCCGCTCCAAGAATGACCTCATACTCGCAACCCTCGCAGTCAATCTTTGCCACGGCATCGTTAAGGCCAAAACTTTCCACAAGGCGCTTGAGCGAGAGGATACGAACCTTCTCGCCCGTTTCGCATGCCACAAGCTCTGAACTCGGATCATTCTTTAATTCCGGATTTACGGTGATCGTACCTTCCTTCCCACACCCCACGTTTAGCAGTGTGATCTGCCGTTCCAGAGCATTTAACTTAATGTTTGTTTCGGCAAACCGGTAAGCATAAGGATAGGGCTCAAGGGCGTAAACCTGGGCCGCGCCGCGAACTGCGAAATAGACGGCGCTATCACCGATGCTTGCTCCTACATCCAGAACCTGCTTGCCCTCAACACGCAACCATTTGTAATCCTCGTATACAAATTGCTCCAATAGCACGCTGTAGGCTTCGAGCATGGGATCGATCTTGAAGCGCAGCAGTTGGTTGTGAAAAGTAAACTGAATCTCGCCGTTCATCACAGAGGCCCGGTGTCCATAGGCCTTCAACAATTCTACACACCATAAATACCGTAGTTTCAGGCGGGCCCACTCCTCTTGAGATTCCACAACCGTAGATCCACCTGACCTCCACTCGGCGAAAACATGATTAGTGAACCCAAGTCTGAATAAGGTCACTTGCGGCCAATTGCGGAAAACCTTTCGAATTTCCGCTAGGCCACGCCACTTCCATTTCACAATCGCTGCAATGTCGCCAGGTTTCATAGTCACGCCCTTAGTACCAATCGGAGATCTTACTCTCTGTCCTGTTGCGCCCGTGGTCGTTTTTGCATAGATAGCAGGCAAGCCCCGGTCTGATTCCGACTCGGCCGGTAATGATCTCATCTGGCTCCTAAGTATAATCGCCTCTGGCACAACCATTCCGGGGAAGTTTGGAATTACGCTCGTTCCATAGAGCGGCCGTGGGGGGGGACGGAAAACCCTTGAGAACCGATGCAGTACTAAGCTTGCGCCGTCTCGCGCCAATACCAGCATATGCGCCCTTTCGCATTTTGGGTTTTCATCACGCGTTCACGCACGCATAGAAAGGCTAGGTAAGCATCTGTGCCAGACGCTTGAGGAAACCCCTTGGAACGAGCGCCCATGAAATTAAAGGCCGCGCTAGAATAGCGGGCAGCATTGCAACAAGGAGGAGCCAGAGCGTCCAAACAATTCGCTTTCTGAAGCTATCAATATCGCTCCACCGCCACAAGGCGATTATTCCACGGAGCGCCAGCGTCAGAGGTCGATCCGAAGGCAACGGATGGGTCTCCGGATCCAGGCGCAATGAGGCCAGGCGTACCTTAATGTGTTGAATCTGGCGAAGCGCCAGCGTCTCCTTGTCTGGGGCCACTATTCCCAGTTTGGTGGCTGTTGCGATCACTACGCCTACATTTTCGTAATCGCAGAAAATATATGCATGAAACTTTTCAATGTTAAGGGAGTTCTGAAGCCAGGTGTTCGAACCGTGGATACGGTACTGGCCCAACACTTCACGGAGTGTAAGAACGCTGCCAAAGAACGGGGTGGTTGTCAGCAAGTAATTGTCAGCCGCAATGCGATGTCTGTCCTCGTCAACGGGGAGCACCGCCGCGAGCGCTCGCCGCGAAAAAGCATTACCACTGGTAGGCGGGGAATTATAAAACCCCGTTTGAAGCAGTAAGGAGCGTACATCCATTGGGGGAACAGCGGTTCGCCAGCCCGGAAAGGAGAAACCTAGGGAGTGACCGCAGGCATCCACACACTCCAGGTAGAATTGGACCTTCGCCAGTTCGGGTTTCCAAGCGCGAACCACTTGCTCCGCTGCCTTGTTCAATAGAAGATCATCCGCGTCAAGGAACATGACGACCTCACCCCTGCTTGCCTTAAACCCCGCGTTAAAGGCCGAGGCTTGTCCCCCGTTTTGCTTTAGAACAGGGATGATTCTTTCTTCATAGCTCCTGACAATATCCCGGGAATCATCCGTGGACCCGTCATCGACAACAATAACCTCTGTTTCGGGGTAAGTCTGGCTGAGGGCGCTTTCAATTGCTTCACCCAGAAAGCGTGCATAGTTATAGTTATTTATGATGATGCTGACCAAAATGTCGCTCAAGTAATCTCCACTCTAACCCGGATTATTCACGAACACGTCGTTATTTTGCTCAAGCCAGTAAACATGCGGATATGCGATAACGGCGTGAGAAACCCATTCGACACTGTGTCGTTTTTCCATGAGAGCCGAAATTACGTTCCAGACCCCGCCAAATCTGCCTTTGCTGCAATTGGGCTATGAAATTCATGAATAAAGCGGGCTAAGCGGTTAGTCAACGATCCTTCGCTTAAATTCACGTGCGCGTGCCAAAGACCATTCCATCAGGAGCCTCTTATCCTTGAGCAAATGCAGCCAGTCTTGCAAGCAACTGCCTTCGAGCTTGACGTATTCTGCGGGTCTGTATATCGGCGGAGGATTATGCCAATTAAGTAGAAGGTTATTCCGAAGAAAAAGGAAAGGAGTCCTGGCTGCATATTTTCGGTTTGCCGCTAGGTGTGTTGGCAGCTCGGGAATTAGAACCTCGAACGCCTCCGTCACAAGTGCAATCCCCTTAGTCTTCAGCATCCTGCTGATGTCGCGGATCGCCTCGAGCGGCTGGGGGAGGTGTTCCAAAACTTCAAAGGTTATGACGGCGTCATAGCCAGACGATAAGCACTGCTCGTAGTTGTCAACGACTGTGATGTTTTCTCCTAAGACGCCGTAATAGTCAAACCGCTTCAGAGCAAAGTCTGAAGTGAGACTTCCCGGCACGTCGAAGTAGTCTAAGCAGAAACCTTGGTTGGCCAGATACAGAGAGTCGCTTCCAGCCCCATCGCCTAGCATAAGTATCCGGAGCCTATTGGGTAACAGAGCGGCTTTCTCACTGTACCGGAAAAGCCTTTCCGCTGCGCCAGCGGTCCACATTTGTCTGTTAGGTGCCGCCCAAAAGACCAGGGTTTCAAATATGAAGCCATCTCCCTCCCGATACAACCGTTCCATGTGTTCGTCATATTGGTGGGGCGTAACCTTGAAGCGTTCGACGTCATGGCGCACATTCCAGCCCAGCTCCAAACTCTCCATCCACACTCTGCGCTCGGCCTCACACCGCGAAATGGCGGTAAACCGCACTACTTCATCGACGACTTCCGAAAATGTTTGAGGGAGGCGGTGCTTCACTGCCATTCATCCTTTGTAGGGCGTGGATTTTGGATCACCGTGTTTAAGAGCTCCGCTTCTGAGATGTGCCCACCTTTCGCCTCGTGTACGCTCATAAAACCGCTATCTTTCCGTATCATCGAGATACTTACAACCTACCTTCCGTGGGTTGCCGCCCAAGCGTCCCGCGCGTAACCAACGCAGCACTTCAGGCTTGATGGCCAAACGATGATAATGGGCAACAATATCAGTGATGGCCAGCCGATCACGGGTTCGAACAACGCAAGTCCGAATGCAAGCCACCACATTGCTGCAAGAGCGTACTCAGGCCTGCCAACCCTTCTCGTTGTGAAATAATGGAGGACCCAATAGCTTGGCAATGCTGCTGCCTCCGCCCAGCCGTAGCCGATTATGCCAAGGCGGGGCACGAGCACCAAAGCCGAGCCAGCAAAAAGGATAATATGAACTGCATGAAAAATGGCCATGTCCCAATTTCTCCGAAGTACATAAAGCGAAGACGAGGAAAGGACGAACCCAGAATTTGAAAGGTAGCCGAGGGCGATGAATGGGTAGACCAACATGGCGGGAATCCACCGGGGGCCGAAAACTCGGGCAAGAACCCAGGAGCCAAACCCGGCGAAAATTGCCAAGGGCGGACCTATCATGAGCATTTGAAGCCGCGTTCCCTCAGCGATTGCCTTCGTTAGTCGTTCGAGGTTGTCCTGCAATCGAGCCAAGGCAGCAATAGAAATGCGTCCGGCAGCACCCTTGGCGAAGCTAAGAGCCTCCACAACTCGAACTGCCAACGCCACAAATCCTACCGCTTCTCCGCCTGCATAATGACCTACAACCAGGGGATTTACTAGGGCCCGAAGCTGATAGATCCAGACTGAAGTGGAATATCCGAGGCCATAGCTCAGCATTCGTTTCACGAGGTGCATGTTGAAACAAAAATAGGGACGATAGCGCGTAACGATCAGAAGAAGGGCCATAATCAGAGCCTGTTGGCACCACCATCCCGCGACAGGAGCCCAGACACTGCGATTTCGAAATGCAAGAGGTAATGCCACAAGATAAAAGCAAACCTGACCACCTAATTCGGTGACTACAATCCGTTTGTAGTCGAGTTCGCGCTCTAGTTTTGCCAAAGGGACTTGCTTGAGCATCATGAGTGGCAATGAGAGACCCATGGCGCCCGCAACCGGATGGAATCCAGGAATCCTCATCCACTGGTTGAGAAGCGGAAGCGCGAGATAGGCAGATCCCATGCCGAGAATTGCCAGAGCCACAAGCAACGTGAACGCCTGATGATATACTTCCGGGCAGTCCTCGCCCTCCGGATGCCGTATCAGGTAAACTTCTATGCCCCATTGTGAGAGAAGCTGAGTGTACGTTACGATACCGAGAACGGCGGCATAAAGTCCATAGTTGCTTGGGCCAATTTCTTGAAGTAAATAGACCGGTCCGAGGACACCAATGACCAAGCTAACCGCCTGACGACCTGCCAAGAAGCCCCCGCCCTTGAAAACTTGCGATCTCAGGCTGGCTGGCAGAGATTGATCGCGTTGATTAGTCACAGCCCTCTGTGAAACACACCATCCCGGCGAGGAGGGCTTTATTGCAAGGAACTACGGCACTAGTCAGCATCCTACCTCAAACCTTGGCACCGATACCTTGTAGCCAGGTTCACTCATGACCTGGCGAAAATACGCAATACAATCCTCTAGGCCCTTTTGAAGGTCAACAACCGGCTTCCAATCAAGGAGCATCGTGGCCCGTCCAACATTTGGGCAGCGCATCCTGGGGTCATCGACAGGGAGGGGCCGGTGACCGATGATGCTGGGGCTTCCGGTGAGGCACAGGACGGCTCCAGCGATCTCCCGCACGGTCATTTCCGTGGGATTGCCAAGGTTCACAGGGCCGTGGATTCCCTCCAGATCGTAGGCCACCGACTCATCCGCGCCCTTGGGCCTTGCCACGGTGGCTGACCCTTCTCGCCCATCAGCCAGCAGAAGACGTGTCAGGCCCTCCACTAAGTCGCTCACATAGCACAGGCTGCGTGTCTGGCTGCCATCGCCATAGACGGTCAGCGGCTCGCCCCGGAGCGCTTGAACGATAAAGTTCGAAACCACTCGCCCGTCTTGTGGCCTCATGCGGGGGCCGTAAGTATTGAAAATCCGCGCAATGCGTGTATCCAACCCATGGTAGCGGTGGTAGGCCACGGTCATGGCTTCGGCGAACCGCTTGGCTTCGTCGTAAACGCCTCGCGGCCCGGTTGGATTGACATTTCCCCAGTAGCTCTCCGGCTGGGGATTGACCAGCGGATCTCCATAAACCTCGGAGGTGCTGGCGAGCAAAAAGCGGGCTTGCTTTGCCTTGGCAAGTCCGAGCGCATTGTGAGTTCCAAGCGATCCCACCTTCAAGGTTTGGATGGGAAGCCGGAGATAATCCGGAGGGCTGGCCGGAGAAGCAAGGTGGGCAACGGCATCGACCCGGCCCGTAACCTCGACCGGTTTCGAGATATCGTGAAGCCGGAACTCAAATCCGGGATTACCCTCGAGATGCTGGATATTGACCCGGCTTCCCGTAGAAAGATTGTCAATACACAAGACCGAATGCTCAAGGGCTAAAAGCCTTTCGCACAGGTGGCTCCCCAGAAAGCCTCCGCCACCGGTTACCACGATTCTCAATCTCCAACCTCCGTCTGCGCCAAGACAATCTGTACTCGTATCCCGCCTCAGACCGTTACTGTTGCCGGACCTGCAAGGCTGCGTCCCACCCCCAGGTATTGAAACCCCTGGGAAGTAACCTCTCCAGAAGAAAACAGGTTCCGTCCGTCAGCGATTAGGGGCCGTTCCATCAAGGCATGAACCCGCCTCAAATCAGCCTTGCGGAACTCGTCCCATTCGGTAAGAATCAGAAGCGCTTCCGCGCCTTCCACCGCCTCGTAAAGATCTTTGCAATACCGGATAGCGGGCAGTTCTGCTTTCGCTTTGTGAGACGCCTGCGGATCATAAGCAGAGACCAGAGCGCCCTCCGCAATCAATCGCCGCACGATTGCCAGCGAAGGCGCGAATCGCACATCATCAGTATTGGGCTTAAATGCCAACCCCCATACACCAATCTTCTTTCCCCGCAAAACCCAAAGCTCCTGCTTGACCCGTTGCAAGAACTGCTCTCCCCGGCGAAGGTTGATTCTCTCGACTTCCTTAAGAAGTGAAAAATCGAGGCCGAACTTTTCGCCGATTCTGACAAAGGACTGCAGGTCTTTGGGAAAACAGAATCCCCCGAACCCGATCCCTGGACGAAGAAAAGATGGACCGATGCGCCGGTCGAAGCCGATGCCGCCAGCAACCTTGTCAATATCGGCTCCTGCAGCCTCACACAGGTCGGCAATCAGATTAATAAAGGAAATCTTCATCGCCAGAAAAGAATTCGAAGCGTGTTTGATGATTTCAGCGCTGTTAATGTCCGCCACCAGAAAGGGAACTTGGTGTTGAGAATGGCAGGGTGAGTGAACAGGACAGACGAACTCCTGCTTCAAGATTGGCTGATAAATTTCCTCTAGCATCTTTGCCGCCGTTGAATTTTCCACCCCAACAACAATTCGGTCCGGATGGAAGAAATCTTCCACGGCGCTGCCTTCCCGCAAGAACTCCGGGTTCGATGCGACGTCATAGGATAATCCGGTCCGGCAATAAAGGCCCAAGTGTTTTTGAAGCTGGCGTCCGGTTTGCACCGGAACCGTGCTCTTTTCAATGACCAGCCGGTACCCTCGCGCAAATTGAGCAATATCACGGGCCACGCTTTCGATTCCTGTCAAGTCAGCCTCGCCATTCTCCAGAGGCGGCGTGCCCACGCAAATAAAAATGGCTTGACCTTTGTCGATGGCTTCGCGCGTTGATGTGAAGGTTAGACGCCCACATTGCCGGTTTCGTTCGACGAGAGGCTCAAGGTGGGGCTCATAAAAAGGCACCCCTCCAGCTCGAAGCTGTTCCAACTTTTCCTGATTACTTTCCGCGCAGGTCACATGGTGGCCAGCTTCAGCGAGGCATGCAGCCGAGGTAAGCCCAACGTATCCAGCCCCAATCACTGCAAGATTCATAGGAACATCCGTTCAATTCAATCTAAGAGAGGAAAAAAATTCCCCTCCGGCGGAGCCGCGGTGGGGTTAACACTTAGCGCAAATGAAGGATTTCGCCGTGAATGTGGAGTTCTTACCCCGTGGTCGTACTGTCCCCAGTAGCGCTTGAATGGCCGTTCCGTCCGTACCCGTATCCAAAACCATATTGGCCGCTTGAATACCCGTAACCTTCGCGCTCGAAATCTACGGCGTTCAGGGCCACGCCGAGAATGCGGGACCCCGCGCCATACAACAAAGATCGGGCGCGCCGGACCACATCGTATGGAGTCGAATGGGCGCGGGTGACCAAGATGGCAGCGTCCGTGAGAGTCGCTAAAATCCGGCTATCGGCAACACTCAAGATTGGAGGTGAATCGACCAGGACAAATTCGAACTGGCTACGAAGTTTCCTGAGCAATTCAGCAGTCAATTGTGAAGAAAGAACCTCAGCCGGGTTCGGCGGGATAGGCCCACAAGGAATCACCGAGAAATTGTTCACCCCGGGCACTGGCAGAACAGCCTCGGAAAGATCGACATGACCCGTCAGGCATTGTACAAATCCAGGGCGGTTTTCAACCCCTGTCGAGCGATGGACAGACGGACGGCGCATGTCGCAGTCAACCAGGACAACGCTCTTCCCTAAGTTAGCCAGTGCCGCTCCCAAATTGACGGCGGCAGTTGTTTTGCCCTCGCTCGGCACAGCGCTGGTGATCAGCAGAAGCCGGGGAACGGGGCTCGCAGAAAGCAACACGGACGTCCGCAAAGACCGGAATGCCTCGACTGACTCAGAGGCTGTCTGGACGCCAGGCGCTGAGTCAAAGTGTCCATTGGGGGCAACCGCCACCAACTGTTCCTCATCGGCCTTGGCGCCGTGCTTCCCTGCGCCATTCAGGTAAAACTTGGGCAGCATGCCCAGCGAGGGCAATCGCAGCAGATGCTCCACATCGTCGGAACTCTTCAGAGTCTTATCCAGGTACTCCTGGAAGAATGCAAGACCGACGCCCAGACCTAATCCCAAGGCTAGACCAAGAGCTAAATTCAAGAAGATCCGTGGCTTTACTGGACTCCTGGGAACAATGGCGTTATCGACCACGTGAATGTTGCTCGATTTGAGGCCGGAGGACACCTGGGCCTCCTTCATTCGTTGCAGCAAGCCATCGTAGAGTTGCTTGTTCGAATCGACCTCCCGCTCCAGGATGTTGTATTGAATCAACTGCTGGTTTGTTTCGGTCAAACTCTTTTTTTGCCTATCGATAGCCTTATTAAGAATGTCAACGCGGTCCTGCGCTGATTCATATTTGTGCTTGATATTATCCTCGATAGCCTGCTTTTGCCGGCCGATTTGTTTTTGAATCGCGTCGATTTCTCTTTGGACCTGCCGTGCCTTGGGATAGTCAGGTTTGACCCAAGTCGTGATCATCGCTAAATTTTTCTCAATATCTGCCCGGCGCTCCAAAAGGTCCTGGAAAACGCGGTCGTTCATAACTAGAGGTAGGTCTTCCGTCTTTCCCTCCTGAACCATGCGGTAATCGGCTTGTGCTTCGAACAAATCCCCCTGGGCCTTGGAGTATTCCCCCAGCAAGTTCTGCAACCCAGCATCCGCCAAGCTCACATTACCCTTATCCGCAGACTGGATGAACAGAAGTGAATGAGATTGAGCGTAAGCCTGCAGGGCATCTTCAGACTTCTCGAGCTTTGCTTTGAGGCCGACCAAGCGGGTTCCCAGCCATTTTGATGCCGCTTCTGTCTCATCCCATTTGGTCTCAAGATTTTGCTGAATGTAATCCTCAGCAATCTGGTTCGCGACGCGCGCCGCAAGCTGCGGGCTGTAGGAATCAAAAGCAACCTTAACAAGATCGCTCCGCTGCATAGGGCTGATATCTTCAAAGCTTTGCAGGTGGGCGACCGCGTTGGCGAAATAATCTGAGGATGCGTCTGGAGGATTGGGATCAGAAAGAGATGGAAGCTGGCGAGGATTCGGTGCAATGAGCCCGAAGAGTATTCTTCCTTTGTAGAACTCAGGCAGCTTGTATAGCTGAAGATTCCGGACGACCCGCTCGGCGAGGCTCCGGCTTTGCAGGATCTTATACTGGGTTTCGCGGTAGGAGTCAATGTCGGCCGGACTGATGTTGACGATCTCCTTGAAATTAACCACACTGGTGGGGGGCTCGGGATCAATCTCCAGCGTTACCCTCCCCTCGTAAACCGGCCTTTCTTTGAGCGTCCCCAGGGCTACGGTGGAAAATACCACCACGATACAGGCGATAACGACCCATCTTCTCTTGAGAACAATGGCCCAGTAATCTAGGAGATGTGGAATCTCTTCCGGAGACACGTCCACAACCTCCACTTCCCTCAAGCCCTGTGGACTGATCTGGGATTGTGAGGCGTACCGGCTACCATCAATTTTTTCAAGCTCGTCCATGCTACTCCTTGAAACCTAAGAGGGCGCCTTTCAGGGGTGAAAGATCAGGTAGCCGCTGAGCGTTGCTATGGCTGCAGAAATACCGCCCTTTGCAATGGCCTTCCCTCCGCTACCAGGAACGAATAGCATATCATTAGCCGCCAGTCTGGGATCAGGAGACTTACCCTTGAATATCTTATCTAAATTCAAAGGGCTTTCCGTGGTGTGCCCGCCTGAAGTCCGGCGAATGATCTTGGCGTGAGACTTGCCCGCATTAGGTGCTAATCCTTGGGCCACTGCCAAGGCCTCCAACACGGTCATGCTTTCATGGTCCTCAAGAATTACTTGTTGGGGATGCATCACTCCATCACCCACGATGTAAACCACTCCGGCGCGCGGAACCGTGATCAAATCCATGGGTTTGACCTGGATACTCGGCCCTTCTTGGTTCGAATAAAGCAATTTCTTAATATCAACTCTCAGTTTGTCTGGCGCGACAAAATCCACCCCGTCCATCGGCTCCAGGTTGTCGAATCCCGCCTTACGGGTGATATAGAGATAACGGCCTGCGCCTGGCCCGGCCGTGGTCGATCTCACAAGCCCTCCCGCCATGGCAAGTACCTGGATAATATTGCGGGGGCCCGGCAGTTGGTACAGCCCCGGCTTTTCAACCGACCCAACCAATGAAACAGGACGGGCCTTAAATTTCTTCACAAAAATGCTAACTTGAGGATCTTGTAGATATTGCTTGCCCCAATCAGTTTCCAACTCATGCTTGAGTTGCAGGGAAGTCAATCCCTCCGCCCGGACCGGCCCCAGCAGCCGCACCGAAATCGTCCCGTCGTTTTCCACCCGAACTGTCTGCTTCATCTCCGGGAGGTTGAAAACTTCAAGGGTCAACACATCTTCCGGTCCAATGAGGTAATCGGGATTCGTAACGTCGGTTGGTAAAGCACTTTGCGATGGTTGATTGTCCTCAGTACTCTGGTCCAAGGCTGTTGACGAGTCCGCCTGCTGTTGGTCAGGCGAGCCTGTCTGTTGCTGATCGTCAGCGGCGGGAGTCTGGTCCTGAGCCCAAAGAGGCCTGACTGCATTGCGCAGCAGGCCCGCAGCTAAAAAGGCAATAAGGAAAAGCTTCAAAGGCATTTTCATGGCGTCCACCCTGCAGAATCTTGAAGAATTGTTGAGGGATTGGGTTGCCGCACAGCGTCCGACACATTGTGAAACGTAAAATACACCAAGGAATACAATCTAAACAAGATTTGCTCCATTGTCAAGTTGAGCTTGTCTCAAGTAGTATAGACGTTCCTCAGATTAAACACCCCAGGGGAATGATTGTTGCAGGTTTCAAAACTCCGGATCTCTGTGTATTGCTTAATGGGAGTAAGTTGTTTCCAGTCGAATCTTTGGGGGTTAGAGAGTATATGAGAAACTCACCTTCACCCGGTGATGAACGTGGACAATTGGATAGAGCCGCTGGTAAATTCGCGTCCAAAAGCGCGAGTGTGGGGGTGATTGGCCTCGGTTATGTCGGCCTGCCTCTGGCTTTGCTTTATGCCAGAAACGGCCTTTCAACCACCGGGTTTGACATTGATTCTATCAAGATTGGGAAGCTGGCCAAGGGGGAAAGCTACATTCACCACATTCCCAGCCAGTCCGTGAGCGCAGAAGTTGCTCGCGGAATGTTCCGGGCCACCCCTGACTTTTCCAAGCTCCGCGAAATGGATGCCATCATTATCTGCGTTCCTACCCCCCTTGACCATCATCGCGAGCCGGATCTTTCTTTTGTAGAGGGTACAGCGGAGGCCATCCGTCCTCACCTCCAACGTGGTCAACTGGTGGTATTGGAAAGCACGACCTATCCCGGAACCACAGAGGAAGTTGTCCTGCCCATTCTTGAAAAGTCAGGACTTTGCTGTCCAGTTTCTCCCTATTCTATCGACGGGCAAAGAGTTCAAGGGGTTGCCGTTCACCCCCCTGATTTTCTCCTGGCCTTTTCACCCGAGCGGGAAGACCCGGGAAACCCTAACATCCGCACGGAACAAATCCCGAAGGTGATCGGGGGTGTTAACGGGCCCAGCGCCACGGCGGCCCAGGCGCTCTATCAGCAGGTTTTTGAGCGCACAGTAATGGTCAGCTCATCACGGGCCGCTGAGATGGCTAAAATCCTGGAGAATACCTACCGGTCCGTCAACATCGCCCTGGTGAATGAGCTCAAGCTGCTTTGTCTGCGCATGGGCATTGACATCTGGGAGGTCATTGAAGCTGCTAAGACCAAACCTTTCGGTTTTACTCCCTTCTACCCAGGTCCCGGTTTGGGTGGGCATTGCATCCCCATTGATCCTTTCTATCTCACCTGGAAGGCGCGCGAATACGAGTTCCCAACCCGGTTTATTGAACTTGCGGGCGAAATTAACTCCTCCATGCCTTCCCACGTCATCGCTGAGGTTTCGGACGCTCTTAATAAGCGAAATCAATGCCTGAAGGACTCCAGGATTCTGGTCCTCGGCATCGCCTACAAGAAGGATGTCGACGATCTCCGCGAATCGCCCTCCTTGCGGATCATTGAGCTGCTTCAGGACCAGGGAGCCATCGTTGACTACCATGATCCTTACTTTCCCCAATTGCACAAAATGCGAAAATATGATTATCAGGACTTTGTCTCCATTGATCTGACGGCCGGGAACCTGAGTCAATATGCGGCCGTTCTGATTGCCACCGATCACTCAAGTTACGATTATTCGTTTATCGTCCGGAATGCTCAGCTTATCATCGACACCCGCAACGCTACCAAAAACGTTCGGGAACACCGGGACAAAATTGTGCGTTGCTGAGGCCGCCGTGGACAATCTTCCTTGGTGAAACCTCTCTCCGGCAAGTTCGGGCGGCCGCTAGACATCATGCGGGAAGACAACCAAGTCATGCCTTCTTCTCCCACTTCTTTCTCCACCCGGCCCAAAGCGGAACCCAGGGTTCCCATGGCCCGCGTCCGTCTCGGCTCGAAGACGGTCAAGGCCGTCGAACGGGTCCTTCGCAGCGGCAACCTGCGAGCCGGAACGATCACCGAAGAGTTTGAAGCCCGATTCGCTGCGGAAGTCGGGGCAAAGTACGCGATCGCCGTCAACTCAGGTACGGCCGCGCTGCACATTGCCTATGCAGCCTTTCTGCAAACCGGGGACGAAGTCATCGTTCCCGATTTCACCTTTATTGCCACTGCCTCAATGGTAGTGGCCGCCGGAGGCAAGCCCATTCTGGCAGACGTCAATCCAAGCACATTCACGCTGGACCCTGTCGATGCTGGGAAACGGGTCACTCCCCGGACTCGCGCCATCGTTCCCGTGCACCTTTACGGTCATCCCGCCGAAGTCACGGAACTCACAGAACTTGCTCGCCACAATCGGTTGAAAATCATCTGGGACGCAGCCCAAGCTCATGGGGCACGATTTCAGGGAAATGACGTCGGATCGTTTGCGGACGCGGTTTGCTATTCGTTTTATCCCACCAAGAACATGACCTCCGGGGAAGGAGGCATAATCACCACCCAGGATTCCGGTCTCGCTGCTGAGTTCAAGCTGCTACGGTCTCATGGTGAGCGAACCCGCTACAATCACACTCGCATTGGATTCAACTACCGCATTACCGACATTGCAGCGGCTATTGGACTGGGCCAGCTTGAAACTCTTCGCGCCTCCGTTGAAAGGCGCCGGCAGAACGCGGCGGCCCTGGCTCAGGGCCTGGCGGATATCGATGGCATTCATCTTCCCATCGAGATGGATTCGTGCGCCCATGCATACCACCTGTTCACGATCCGCATCGAACCTCGCATCCTCGGCATGACGCGTGATGAATTCCGGCAGGCGCTCGCCAGCCACGGCATTGAAACCGCCGTGCATTACCCACGGCCGCTTCATCGTCAACCCGTGTTCTCCGGCATGGGCGAAGACTCAGACTTTCCGGTGAGCACTCTCCTATCCGAAACGGTTATTTCTCTGCCCGTCCATCCCCTCCTCACAACAAACCAAATTCGACGCATCATAACAGCAGTGCGGCAAGTCACAAAAAAGTCCAGTCCATAGCTGGCTTTGGCAGGCTCTACTTGCCAGGTCCGGCGAGTCTCAAGACTCCATGTTGAGATTCGCAATTGCACGGAAAGATTCTTTGGCCGGGTGAGCGCATCACACGCCCCTTTTGGCAGGCCTCTCCCTTCGAAAGAGGGCCAATACCGGGATCATTTTGAATCATGTCCCTCTCCCTTCGGGAGAGGGTAGCGCGCAGCGCCGGGTGAGGGGAAAACACGGTGCCTTGCTTGCGATTTGGTGAAACTAGGCGGAGACAGCCGCTCCTTCGGAAACACAGAAGCGGTCAAAAGCTGCTGTCAGGTCGTTTGCAATATCATCGGCGATCCGGCCCTCGATCTGCCAACGTTCAAGCATGAAGACCAGTTTGCCGCCGCTGAGCAAAGCAATGGAAGGCGATGATGGGTCGTAGCCCGTAAAGTAGCTTCTGGCTTGCGCCGTGGCGTCCGTATCCTGGCCCGCGAATACTGTGGCAAGCACCTTCGGCCGGTTCGCGTTGGCTAATGACTTAATCACGGCTGGCCTGGCCTTGCCTGCGGCACAACCGCAGATTGAATTAACCACCACGAGCACGGAACCTTTCTCGCGGCCGAGAACCACGTCCACCTCGCCCGGCGTCTTCAACTCAATAAATCCGGCCTGCGTCAGTTCCTCGCGCATCGGGCGTACAAATTGTTCTGGGTACATGATATTAAATCCTCCATTCTCCTGCCGGACGTCGCTATCTTCCCGTTTAGGGTTCAGCCAGTCCGGGTCACAGACAAGGCGGTACGATGACCGCCTCACACTGCGAGTATACCATGCGCCGCGCAAACATCAATGAGCGGAGACATGAACATCGTGCGGCCGGGTGCCACCGAGCCCGCCCCTACTCATGCCGCAGCGCCACCATGGGATCGACCTTGGTTGCTCGGCGCGACGGGATGTAGCAGGCGACCAGCGCAACGGCAGTCAGAATCAGCGAGACGCCAACGAACGTCAGCGGGTCTGTAGGCTTCACGCCGTAAAGCATACTCGCAATTAATCTCGTAAGGCCAATGGCGGCGGTAATGCCGATGCCTACACCGATCAGCGCCAGCATCATGCCCTGCCGTACCACCATATTGCGGATGACGTGCGGGGTTGCTCCGAGCGCCACTCTCACACCCATTTCATGCGTGCGCTGGGCCACCGAGTAGGAGATCACGCCGTAGATTCCGATGGCGGCGAGCAAAAGGGCGAGACCGGCGAATGCGCCGAGCAACGTCGTGTCCAGGCGGGTCTCACCCAGAGACTCTGAAATGATCTCATCAAGCGTCCTGACCTTGTCAAACGCCTGTACTTGTTGAGCTGCCAGACCGCTGCTTGGATAGACTTCACTAAATGCGCCGACCGTACGGTGCCGCGCACCGCCAGCCACGTTTGCAGAGTTGGACTCTGCTTGTAGGACACGTATAAGGCGGGGTACCGAAGATCCAGGCTCGACAATTTCTCGTCCTCGGCCACGCCCACTACCTGCCATGCTATCTCCGGCCCCGGCGGCTGACCCGTCACCCATCGCGAAGAAGAGGATGGGGGACGAGTGATCTGCGGAATCAGAATGCGCTGGCCGATGGGATCCCGGCCTCTGAAGTAGCGCTGAGCCATAGTTTCATTAATCACTGCCACGGGGAGAGTCCCGGGTCCATCCGTCTCCGCAATCCAGCGCCCCTTTAGCAGACGCATACGCAGCGTCGCAAGATACGACGGGCTCACGCGCTTGAAGCCGCAGACGGGCCGGCTGGCCATATTGACAAAAGGCTTCCCCTCGATTAGAAACGGCATGCCAATCCCCCAGCCCTCGAGAGGGAGAGCCTGCGTAATGGCGGCTTTCCGCACGCCCGGTACCGCCTGAATTTTCGCCAACACCTGTTCCTGGTAGTTGATGATCCGAGGCCCGTCCGGATACTGTTCGGGTGCCAGGGGAAGCCCCATGGTGATCACGTTGGCGGCGTCAAAACCAGGATTGACCTGCAGGAGTCGGTAGAAACTGCGGATCAGGAGCCCCGCCCCGTCAGGCGCAAACGTCCGTCCGAGCTGCGCTTTGCCGCCGGGGATCTCAAAGTAATTTGCCGAGACGCTTTCGGAGGAGAGGTCCACCGGTACGCCAGCATCGGTCAGCGTTTTGGTACCCCAGTCCTCAGCCGCTATCGCCGTGAATACCGTGCTCTGACGCTTCCAATCGAGAAAGTCAGGTGCCGAGACTTCGCTAAGCCCACCACTAGGCGGCTCTTCAAACACTATGACAATCTGTTCGGGATGGGGGTACGGCAGCGGATTGAGGAGGACAGCATCCACGAAACTTAAAATGGCCGTGGTCGCGCCAATTCCGAGGGCCAGAGTAACGATGGCGACCGTGGTGAAACCTGGAGCATGGCGAAGCTGGCGGACACCGTATCGCACGTCCTGAAACAGCGTTTCAATAAAGGCCAAGCCCCGCCGCTCGCGGTAAACTTCCTTTACCTGCTCGATTCCACCGAAAGCCCTGAGCGCGGCATACCACGCTTCCTCCGGCTGCATGCCCTTACGAAGATTCTCTTCGACCAGCATTTCGAGGTGAGCGCGCAACTCTTCGTCAAGCTCTTGCTCGCGCCGCTTTCTTTGAAAAAGGCCGGCAAGCCGCGCCAAAGCCATTCGCAACCGGGTCATCTCAGGCTCCTTCGGCGCCCGCCAGCAGCCGGGCCATCACCGCCGCCATGCGCTCCCAGCTCTCGGCTTCCGCCGCCAATTGCTTGCGGCCGGATTTGGAGAGCGAATAAAAGCGGGCGCGACGGTTCTTTTCCGATGCGCTCCATTTCGAGCGAATCCATCCACGCTGCTCCAAGCGCAGCAGCGCCGGATAAAGCGTGCCCTGATTCATTTGCAAGAGATTTTCCGAAACCTGCTCGATGCGGCGGGCGATGCCATAGCCGTGCAGCGGGCCCAGCGTGTCCAACGTCTTGAGCACCATCAGATCGAGCGTGCCTTGCAAGACTTCTGCCCTCGTTTTGACCATCGCGCCGCCTCCTTTTGGCCATCTACATGGCGTAGCCTAAACCCGCTGATGTCGGATGTCAACATGAAAGTGCAATTGGGGTATGATATCGACAGCGGCTTAAACGGGCCATGCCTTATTGTGTAGCGCCGGTCCGCGACCGCCGAAGCTCGCATCTCATTGAGCGGCGCCTGGAATTTCTATATTTCTGAAGTCCGTGAGTTTCAGCCAGGTCTCCCATGCTGTCATTCTGAGCGAAGCGAAGAATCACTGTATTTGACTCCTTGCTCGGCAGCAAACGAACCGGAGATGCTTCGCAGAGTTTATCCTGAGCACATACTGGGATTCTTCGCTTCGTTCAGAATGACAGGCAGGCCGCCCAAATGTAAAAACCCGAGTCGCCGCTCACAGAGCGGCGCTACAGCAGAGGTTTTCACGCCGCCCCTCCAATCCCCACTCCGTTCGATGTGACCGGCACAATTTGGCCCAAGGTTCAGCGGCTTCAGGATAGAATAAAAGAATATGGTTCAGACCCTTTTTGGTTCAACGGAGAAGAAGCCGGGCCTCTTCGACCGCCTGAAATCCGCCGTCGCCTCCACCAAGGCGCAACTGGTTGACCGCATCGAAGGAATTGTCGAGGGCAAGGAAAAGATCGACCAGAGTGTGCTGGATGAGCTGGAGGCAACCCTCATCACCGCTGATCTCGGCGTGAAAACGGCTCAGGATATTCTGGCCAGCATTCAGGAAAAGATCAAACGCGGCCAGATTCAGCGGCCGCGTGACGTGCGTGGCGTGATCGAGCAGGAGATCCTCGCCATCCTGGAAAATCCCCGGCGAGGCCACGACGGCGCGCCAGCGGCGCCTGCGCTCAAGCAGCCGCCCGCCGGCCTTCCCGAAGTGATTTTCATGGTGGGCGTGAATGGCGTGGGCAAGACCACCACCATTGCCAAGCTGGCTCATTATTACCTTCAGCAAAACCGTAGGCCCTTGCTTTGCGCCGCGGATACTTTCCGGGCAGCGGCCAATGAGCAGCTTGAAATCTGGGCCGGGCGGCTGGGCGTCGAGATCGTCAAGCAGAAACCCGGCGCCGATCCTTCCGCCGTCATCTTTGACTCACTCACCTCGGCGAAGAAGCGCCATGACGACCCGGTGATCGTGGATACTGCCGGGCGCTTGCACACCAAGTTCAACCTGATGGCTGAGCTTAAAAAGATGGTGCGCATCACCGGGCGGGAAATTCCCGGCGCGCCGCATCAGGTGCTGCTGGTGATTGACGCCACCACCGGCCAGAACGGCTTGCAGCAGGCTCGCCAATTCACCGAACATTCTGGAGTCACTGGCATCATCCTGACCAAGTTGGACGGCACGGCCAAAGGCGGCGTGGTGGTGGCCATCGCCCGCGAGCTCGGCTTGCCCATCCAGTTCGTCGGAATCGGCGAAAAGATCGAAGATCTCCTGCCCTTCAATCCGCGCGAATTCGTCGAATCGCTTTTTGAGGCGTAAAGGGCATAGCGGAGCACAATGGGAAGGCCGTGGTCAGGATAGGCCGTGTCAGCCTGGATTATTCATGAAGTTCTATTCAAGGACCGGAAGGGCGCGGTTTTAACCATGCCGTTGGAGCACGCCATTTTTCGGCGGGGTTAAAACCCCGCCCTTCCGGTCTCCTTGTCAGACTCATGAATAATCCAGGTCAGTTGGCCGGATACACTGACCGCTTGCCGGTGTGCGGCGTCGTCACCGTTCGGCAATGTCTCAGTTTCTTTGCTGTAGCGGCGCTCATAGAGCGCCGCTACAGCAAAGAAACTGAGACACTACCCACCGTTCAGGAGAGTCCGGGAATAGAATCAATCGGTGGTATACTATAAGTAAAACTTATGGTCAGCGAGTATGTTGAGCAGCGCAACGGTGGATACTACGTGCAAGGTACGCGCGTGACGTTGGACTCCGTTATCTGCTGCTTTCTTCGTGGCGAATCCCCGGAAGGCATCGCCGAGTCGTTTCCCGCGCTTAATTTAGAGCAGGTATACGGCGCGATCACGTTCTACCTTGCAAACCGCCCAGTGGTCGACGCGTACCTTGAACAAGGCCAGAAGGAATTTGACCGCCTGCGAGAAGAATCCCGCCAGAAATATCCTCTGCTTTACGCGAAACTGGAAGCAACCCGGCGTGAGATGCCGAGCACCCGCCCGTGAGACCGCGATTTTTAGCCGACGCTGACTTCAACCAAAAGATCGTGGCGGGCCTTCGCCGCCGCGAGCCCGCAGTTGATTTCGAGACCGCCACGGAAGGCGGAACTATAGCTCTGTCTGATCCAGAAGTTCTGGATGTGGCTGCGCGCGCAGGGCGAATTCTAGTAACTCATGACCGCCAAACTATGCTGGGCCATTTCACTCGCTTTGTGGAAACACGAACTAGTCCCGGACTCGTCATCGTTACCCAACAACTGGACATCGGGATAGCCATTGAGGACTTGTTACTGATTTGGGCGGCTTCCCGCTCGGAGGAGTGGCAAAACAAGGCGGGATACGTCCCGTTATGACCGGGTTCTTTACGTTCTCGTATTAACCCCCCTTGCCTTGCTCCCGGCTGCAAACCCCGCTGCTTCCTCCCCCCGCAGCGCCCGCCACTTGCCCACTTCCAACCCTTCCAGAGTCACCGGCCCAATCTGGGTTCGAACCAGCTTCAACACCTTGAATCCCACCGCTTCCATCATGCGGCGCACTTCACGATTCTTCCCTTCCGTCAGCACCACTTCCAGCCGCGTATATTTGCCGCGATCCTCCATGCGGCGGACGCTCAGGGGCCGCGCCCAATCTCCGCGCTTCATTTCGACGCCCGCATTAAGCTTGTCAATCACGTCATCGGGCAGGATGGCGTTCACCTTCACCTGATAAGTCTTGGGAATGCGGGAAAGGGGGCTGGCGACAAAATCGGCGAAACGGGTGTCATTGGTCAGCAGCAAAAGGCCGGATGAATCCTGATCGAGCCGGCCCACCGGAAAAATCCACCGTGCCGGAATCATTGACGGTGAATGATTGCCGAGAAAATTGTAGACCGTCTTGCGGCCTTCCGGATCACCGTGGCTGGTGATGACCCCCTTGGGCTTGTAAAACGCGAGGTAAACCTTTCGAGTTTTTCTCAGCCGCTGGCCATCCAGGTGAATCGCGTCGCGCTCCGTCCGCACCCAGCAATCGGGGTTGCGAACCACCTTGCCATTCACCATCAACCGACCCGCCAGAATCGCCTCGCGGGCATCGGTGCGGGATGCCACTCCGAATCGCGACAAGACACGGTCCAACGTCACCCGCGTCTTCGAGTCCTGAGCCTTGCTTGGAGGACCGGGACGGTTATTGCTGCGGCCTCTGTTTTCCGGTGAAGGTTTCATGAATATGGGGAGGAACAGGATTTCCCGGCGGCTTCAGTCTTCGACCTTCACCCGGTCCAGTTCCAGAAATTCGCGGACCAGCGGCTCCTCCGAGTTTTCCATTTCCTGAACGGTCCCGAAAAATCCAACCCGGCCTTCGATCAGGAAAACCACGCGGTCCGCGAGCTTTTGAGCCAGGCACATATCATGCGTGACCACCACCGAAGTAAGGCCGGTATGCTTTTTCAACTTCAGCATCAGGTCCCCAATGGTGTGCGCCATGATCGGATCGACCATGGTGGTGGGTTCGTCATAGAGGATGGCTTCGGGCTTTGCCGCCAGGGCCCGGGCGATGGCCACGGCGCGCTTCGTCCCGGTGCCCAAGTCAGCGGGCATCATGTCCCGCGCGTCCTCAAGGTCCACAAGACCCAGCATCTTTTCGACCCGCGCATCGATTTCACTGTCGCTCAAAACTTCGCCGCGCTGGGCGCGCTCGATCAGCGCATAGGCCACGTTTTCGCCCGCCGTGAGCGAATCAAACAGCGCGCCGGATTGGAACACCATCGTCACCCGGCGCCTCACATCTGCCAGCGCCTGCTCCGTCATCTGTGAGATTTCCTCGCCGTCCACCATCACCTTCCCCTCATCGGGCTTAAGGAATCCCATTATGTGTTTCAGCGTCACGCTCTTGCCCACGCCGCTCTTGCCCAGAATCACCAGCAGTTCTCCCCGCCGGACTTCGAAACTCACGTCCTCGAGCACCAGCAAGTCTCCAAATGACTTCCAGACGTGGACGAATTCGATGAAGTTGTTGGCGCCGTTTCCGGCCGTTTCTTTTTCCATATCAGGAATAAGCCCGCGCCTCCATTCGCCGCCGCGCCGCGTCATAATCGGCTGGCGAATTCATGTTAGCAAAAATCGCTTCAGAAAACCCCTGCCGCGCTATTTCAAGCGCGCTCAGGATTTCGCATCGCACCTTTGGAAACAGAAGTGAGATTTTCCCCTTCCCGCTTTCAAGTGACGCCCGGAAGACTCCTCGAATGCGCCGCCGGTAGACAGCGCACAAAGGTTGAAGGCGGTGGTCCGCAGTCTTCGGAACCGTTGCGTCCGCCCCAGACTCGATCGCCCGGCGGCAAAGGTATTCCAGAAAGTCAGCTCGAAGAAAAGGAAGGTCGCAACTGATGAAGAGGTTGTACTCGGTTCGGGTGTGGGCAAGTCCCGTGTAGATTCCCGCCAGCGGGCCGCGTCCCGGGAAAAGATCCGTAAGAACCGCTACATCGGGATCGGCGGGCGTTCTGCTCAACCCAGCCACTGCTACCGAGTTGCAAACGTGACCCAACAGCCGGAGCTGCCGCCGGAGCATCGTCTCATGGTCTAAGACTAAGCCCTGCTTTGGTCTTCCCATGCGCCGGCTCTCACCGCCCACCAGCACGAAGCCTGTGACATTCTGGAACCTTCGCCGCACGGCCCATCTTAACATTGAGTGCTTCGAGCGCTGTCGGTGGACTCGACACCCCCGTCATTCCAGCGGAGGCGGGAATCCATCCCCACAACCGATTCATTCCATTGATTATCTACTGAAAACACTTGACAAAAGTATACTTATGGAGTAATATAGTAAGAGTAATCAAGCCGCCAGGATAATCCTCAATGGATGCTTCAAGTGCAATTCGTAAGCCGAGCCCCTTGCAGATTGCCGCCAACCGGCGTAACGCCCAGAAATCAACCGGACCACGGTCCACGGCAGGCAAGCGCCGCGCCGCGCTGAACGCCCTCCGCTGCGGCCTTTGCCCGCCTGAGATTGAGATCCAGCTTCGCTTGAAGGGCGAAGATCCGCGCGAGTACCGCAAGCTGCATCGTGACCTCATCGCCCTTTTCCAGCCCCACGACGAGGCCACCCGCCACGTCCTGGAATTGATGATGCAAACCTGGTGGGAAAAGGCACGCCGGATTCGCCAATGGACCGCCGCAAGCCCGCCCAATTGGGAGGATCTGGACGCCCGGCTCGACGGCCTGCTGCGCTCGATCGTCCATCTTCTGCGGCTTCGCCATGAGTGGTGGCGCCACCGGCTATTCTCCGTCCTGGGAACCACTGGTTCCCCGGAAGTCGTGCGCCGCAAGATCGAATCGCGGCTTTCCATCTTTGGGGCCAAGTCCGGCGCCCGCAAATATCCCCGAACATCATACAAGGAACAGCGGGACGAGTTGGTTAAATTGGCCTTCGCTCAGATTTTGGCGGAAGTGGACCCGGCGGTTCTGGGGGCGATCGAGGCGGGACCTGAAGGCGAGCATGGCGAAACGAACCCAATGGCCCTAATTTCCTTGTTATCAAAAGGATACACGGTGAAGGGGACAAAACCAACCCAAGCCGGCCATCTCGCGCCTCGTCAATCATTTACTGCAAGATTCGGGCGGGTTTTGGAGAAATTCAAACGGAAGGGCGCGGGAACTATTGCAGATTCGGTTTAGAGCGGGTTTTTGGCAGGTTGGGTTCGTTTCAACCCCATAAGATGGTCTGTAGCGCCGGGGTCTTGCCGGCACGGGCCACCGCGGTCAATCCCCCCTACAACTTTCCGTGTTCTGCGGGTGCAGGTGGCGCCACCCCCACTTCTTTATGCTTGATCTGCTTGATGCGGTCGCGCAGCTTGGCCGCTTTTTCAAATTCGAACTTTTGGGCCGCTTCCCGCATCTGGGTTTCGAGCCTGGCAATGAGCTGCTCGAGTTGATCCTCTGGCAATTCCTCACCTTCCAGATCATCCACCGGCACGGTTACGTAGTCCGCGTTGGCAACCGCCGCCAGCACCATGTCCACCGGCTTCAGAATGGTCTGGGGGGTAATGCCGTTTTCCAGGTTGTACTGGATCTGCTTGTTGCGGCGGCGGCTCGTCTCACCCAGGGCCTGGCGCATGGAATCCGTCATGACGTCCGCATAAAGAATCGCCCGGCCGTGAATATTGCGCGACGCCCGGCCAATAGTCTGGATCAACGAGCCCGCCGACCGCAGAAAGCCTTCCTTATCGGCGTCGAGAATCGCCACCAGCGAAACCTCGGGCAGGTCCAACCCCTCGCGCAGCAGATTGATGCCAATCAGCACATCGAACTCGCCGCGCCGCAAATCTCGAAGAATCTTCACACGTTCCAGGGTCTCAATTTCCGAGTGCAAGTAACGGCAACGAACGCCAACCTCCGAATAGTACCCGGACAAATCCTCCGCCATGCGCTTGGTGAGCG
>Ga0207416_1001438_pt1 | contig 31557 bp, 27 predicted proteins | sample PaiPotPPM11metaG_FD_184107 | JGI IMG/M metagenome (GOLD analysis project Ga0207416, IMG submission 184107) | Iron sulfur acid spring bacterial and archeal communities from Banff, Canada, to study Microbial Dark Matter (Phase II) - Paint Pots PPM... ...
CCCCTAACCCCTCCCCACAAGGGGGAGGGGAACGACCAAGAATCTTCCACTTGGTCACCGAGGGTTGCCCCGCGGGGTCGTGCTTCATCCACCAGCCCCGCGTCACGTCGAGGCGGCCGAGCGGGAGGTCGATGACGCCGTCGTCCGCCTCGGGCGCACCCTCGACCACCGCCCAATAGGTCTTGCCGATCTCGCCGTTCTTGAACCGTTTGCCGAGCGCCGCGAGCGCCTTGCGATGGCGGCCGAGCACGAGGCAGCCGGATGTGTCGCGGTCGAGACGGTGCGCCAGCGACGGCGATCGTGGCAGCCCAAAGCGTAGCGCGTCAAAATGATCTTGCAGGCTCACCCCGCCTTTGGGGCCGTTGTGAACGGCAAAGCCCGCCGGCTTGTCGATCACCAGCATCAGCCCGTCGCGGTAAAGGAGCCGCGACACCATCTCTTCCGGGGTCATGTCTTTCGGCGACATGACGAAACCGCTATCACGGGCGCGGCATGCAAGACAGTACGACCGACAGCGCAACGGAAACGGCCGAAACCGCCCAAAGCCCTGAAACCAAGGGCAATTGGTGGCAGCGCCTCGCCGGCGGGCTCAAGCGCAGTTCCTCGGCGCTGAGCGCGATCTCGGACCTTGTCACCAAGCGCAAACTCGATGCCGCGACGCTGGACGAGATCGAGGACGCGCTCATCCGCGCCGATCTCGGGCTCGAAACGTCGGGCCGCATCGTCGCGGCGCTGAGCGAAGGCCGTCACGACGCCGAAATCTCGCCCGACGAAGTCAAAGCCGTCGTCGCGGCCGAAGTCGAGAAGGCGCTCATACCCGTCGCGCAGCCGCTCGTCATCGATACGGCGAAGAAGCCTTTCATCATTCTCGTCGCCGGCGTCAACGGCTCCGGCAAGACCACGACCATCGGCAAGCTTGCGGCGAAGCTCCGCGCCGAAGGGCGTTCGGTCATGCTCGCGGCCGGCGACACGTTTCGCGCCGCGGCCGTCGCGCAACTCAAAATCTGGTCGGAGCGCACCGGCGCTGCATTCATCGCGCGCGAGGCGGGCGCCGATGCCGCCGGTCTCGCCTTCGATGCGATTGCCGCGGCGAAAGAGCGCGGCGTGGATGTTCTTCTCATAGATACTGCCGGCCGGCTGCAGAACCGCACCGAACTGATGGACGAATTGCACAAGATCGTCCGCGTCATCAAAAAGCTCGATGCGCAGGCGCCGCACGCGGTCCTTCTCGTGCTCGATGCCACGGTCGGGCAGAACGCGCTGTCCCAGGTCGAGATTTTCAAGAAGGCAGTCGGTGTCACAGGCCTCGCGATGACCAAGCTCGACGGCACTGCGCGCGGCGGCATCCTCGTCGCCATCGCCGCGAAGTTCGCGGTTCCTGTGCATTTCATTGGCGTCGGCGAAGGCGTTGACGATCTTTCGCCGTTTTCCGCGCGCGACTTTGCCCGCGCGATTGCTGGATTGGATTCATGACGACAACAACGAAGCCGCAGCTCAATCCGTTCCTGAAACTCGTGCTCGATCTCGGGCCGCTTTTGCTGTTCTTCTTTGCCAATTCGCATTACGGAATCTTCGTCGCCACCGCGACATTCATGGTCGCGATCCTTGCCGCGATGGCCGTGTCCTATGTAATGACACGCCATTTCCCGATCATGACCATCGTCACCGCGATCGTCGTCGTCGTGTTCGGCGGATTGACGCTCATCCTGCACGACGCGACCTTCATCAAGGTCAAGCCGACCATCATCTACGCATTGTTCGGCGCGATCCTCATCGGCGGCTTGGGCTTCAACAAGCCGCTGCTCGGCATCGTGTTCGATTCACTGTTTCATCTGACCGAGGAAGGCTGGCGCAAGCTGACGTTGCGCTGGGCGCTCTTCTTTTTCTTGCTCGCCGGGCTTAACGAGATCGTGTGGCGCAACACCTCGACCGATACCTGGGTCGATTTCAAAGTGTTCGCCGTGATGCCGCTGACGCTGTTGTTCGGCGCGCTGCAAATGCCGCTGTTGAAGAAATATTCGGTCGAGCCGGCGGAGTAATCGCCGTCATTCCGGAAGCCGCGCAGCGGCTATCCGGAATCCATAGCCACGATCGGTGCAGGATTTTCACGGACCGTGAATGAATATGGATTCCGGGTTCGCGCCTTTGGCGCGCCCCGGAATGACGGTCAGGAGCCAGCCGCCAGCGCTTTTTCGATCTGCGGCCTCAGCACGGCATCGATATTATCCGCGGTGATCGGCCCGACGAGCTTGTATGCAATCTTGGCGTCGCGGCCGACCACGAACGTCTCCGGCACGCCGTAGACGCCCCACTCGATTCCGGCGCGGCCGCTGTCATCGGCGCCGGCCGCAGCGAATGGATTGCCGAAGCGGGTGAGAAAACGCCGCGCGTTTTCGGCTTCGTCCTTGTAATTAATGCCGATCAGGCGGAAGCGGTTGTCTTGCGACAGTTGCAACAACAGCGGCGCTTCGTCGCGACACGGCACGCACCACGACGCCCAGACATTCACGACGGTGACGGCGCCTTTGAAATTCGCCGGATCGAGGCCGGGGAGCGGCGCGCCGTTACGATCGAGGCCCGCGATCGGCGGCAGCGCGGTTTGCGGCGCCGGATGGCCGATCAGCGCTGAGGGAATGAGCGCCGGATCGCCGGCAAAGAGACGGAACAGAAACAAGGCGGCGAGCCCGAGAAATAGCGCGAGCGGGAGGAGCACGAGGACCCGGCGCCGGCGCAGACCGCTGCTCTCGCCTGCCGTCATGCTCATGCTTGTTCCTTTGCCGCTTCCTTCACGGCCTCGGTGCGTGCCGGTCCGGAGCCGCGGGTAAATCCCTGCAGTTCCAGATCGGCGAGCGCGCGCCGTTGCGCGCGGTAATCGAGCGATATCCAGGCGACCAGCGCACCGATGATAATGACGGCGGCGGCGTAAGACGCGGCAATGAAGTTGAGATGCGCTGTCGTTTCCATCTTCAGCTCGCGGCGCTCGCTTGCAGGAGGTACAGGGTGCGCACCCGGCGGCGCAGAATTTCGTTGCGCATCGCCGCGAGCAACAGCGTCGCGAACAGCAATGTGAACGCGCCGGCCATGATGAAGAGCGGAATGAGTATCGTCGGATCAATCGTCGAGCCGCCGAGACGGAACACCGAGGCGCCTTGGTGCAGCGTGTTCCACCAATCGACCGAGAACTTGATGATCGGCAGGTCGATCGCGCCGACCAGCGTGAGGATGGCGGCGGCGCGCGCCGCGCGCGACGGATCGTCGACCGTGCGCCACAACGCGATGACGCCGAGATAGAGCAGAAGCAAAACGAGCTCGGATGTCAGCCGCGCGTCCCACACCCAATAGGTGCCCCATTCCGGCCGCCCCCACAGCGAGCCGGTGACGAGACAGAGCAGCGTGAAGGCCGCGCCGATCGGCGCCGCCGCCTTCGCCGCGACATCGGCAAGCGGATGCCGCCACACCAGCGTGCCGAATGCGGCGACCGTCATCACGCCCCAGCCCAGCATGCCGAGCCAGGCCGACGGCACGTGCAGGAACATGATCTTGACGGTGGCGCCCTGCTGATAATCGTCCGGCGCGATCATCGCCTGATCGACGCCGAAGGCGAAGGCCAGCACCGCCACCCCGCTCAGCCACGGGATGGTGCTGTTGGCGAACTTGAGGAATCGCGCAGGGTTGGCGAGATCGGTGAGGGCCATCGGCAATTTCCTACAGGCGCATCCTATCAGGGCACAATGCCGCCGCAGCCACTTGCCCTCACTTTTGCATGAGCATCATGGCTATTTAATTGACGCATCATTCGATCCGCTACTCGATTTCTTGCCGCAAGGCGGCCGCGGCGGCAAACGGGCCGACCACGAGACTGGCGAGGGTCAGCCCGCAAAGAATCGTGAACGGCGTGCCGAACGGCACCGGGCCGGTGACAGCGGCGTTCGCCGCGGCGACGCCGAAGATCAAGACCGGAACCGTCAGCGGCAGCACGATGACGGCGAGCAACAAGCCGCCGCGCCGCAGCGTCACCGCGATCGCGGCGCCGATCAGGCCGATGAAAGTCAGCGCCGGCGTGCCGACCAGAAGCGTCAGCACCAAAGCGCCCTCGGCCGCCGCATCGATGTTGAGGAACAAACCGATCAGCGGTGCCGCGATCACGAGCGGCAGGCCGGTGGTGAGCCAATGCGCAAGCCCCTTCATCGCGACCACGAGTTCGAGCGGCGCCCGCCCCATCAGAATGAGATCGAGCGAACCGTCTTCGTGATCGTTGGCGAACAGCCGATCGAGCGCCAGCAAGCTCGCCAGCAGCGCCGCGAGCCACAGGATCGCAGGTCCGATGCGCTTGAGCAGCGCGAGATCGGGTCCGACAGCAAAGGGCGTGAGCGTCACCACAACGAGAAAGAACAAGACCCCCATCAGCGCGCCGCCGCCGACGCGCACGGCGATGCGCATATCGCGGACGAGAATGGCGGCAAGCGCGCTCATGACTGTTCCCCTCCCCCTTGTGGGGAGGGGTTAGGGGTGGGGGTCGCGAGGGGATGCGCATGTGTTGGCGCTATCGCATTGCCTCCCGACCCCCCACCCCGACCCTCCCCCACAAGGGGGGAGGGAGTTATTTGACCGAGCCGCAGTTCCAGTGTCTTGTCGAGGCCGATCGGTCCGTGCGTCGCCGCCACAATGAGCCCGCCGCCGCCGAGATGCGCCCGCATCAAAACCGCCAGCCGGCCTTGCGCCGCGGCGTCGAGCGCGCTGGTTGGTTCATCGAGCAGCCAAATCGGCCGCTTCGCCGCGATCAGCCGCGCGATCGACAGCCGCCGGCGTTGCCCCGCCGACAGATACGCCGCGGGGAGCCCGGCGAGCGCACCGAGCCCGACCTCGGCAAGCGGTTCATGGCCATCGTCGGATGGCGCGCCGAAGAAATCGGCCCAAAAGCGCAGATTCTCGGCGACCGACAGCGACGGCTTTATGGCGTCCTGGTGCCCGAGATAATGGGCCTGTTCGCCGATGCTCAATTCAGGATCGCCGCCGTCCAGTGTGAGCCTGCCCTGCGCGCTGCGCAGAAGTCCGGCGATGGTGCGCAGCAGCGAAGATTTTCCCGCCCCATTGCGGCCGGTGACCGTCAAAGCCTCGCCGGAGCCGACCGCAAAGCTCACGCCGCTGAAAACGTCGCGCCCGCCGCGGTGACACTGCAGTTCGACAGCGGTGAGCCGCATCAGCGAAACCTTGAGAGGATGACCGCCGTCAGAGAAACCGGGCCGCATTACCGACCCAAAAACCCAGCCATTCCGGCCAACCACGGCATGTTAGCGGACAATTCCTTGCCGAACTGGCACTAGTTTAGAAAAGACCTTATAAACCGAGAGTCGGATCGCGGCGCGCCGGTGACGCCTGCCACATTCGATTTCCCCTTCCTTCTCTCTCCCGCGAGCGGGGGAGGGAAGGGAGGGGTTGCGGCCCTCTTCGGCAATCCATTGCCTCCGTTTTGCACCGGCGCCCGGCCGGCAGCTTGGGAAAAAAGTCATGACTTCGCTCGACAGCTTTAAATGCCTTCGCCCGCTCAAAGTCGGTTCCAAGACCTACGCCTATTACAGCCTTCCGATCGCGGAAAAGAACGGGCTGAAGGGGATTTCGCGGCTGCCGTTCTCACTCAAGGTCCTGCTCGAAAATCTCCTGCGCAATGAGGATGGCCGCACCGTCACCAAGGCCGACATCCAGGCCGTCGCGCAATGGCTCAAGACCAAGACCTCCGACCGCGAAATCGCGTTCCGCCCGGCGCGCGTGCTGATGCAGGACTTCACCGGCGTTCCCGCCGTCGTCGATCTCGCCGCGATGCGCGATGCGATGGATCATCTCGGCGGCGACGCCAAGAAGATTAATCCGCTGGTGCCGGTCGATCTCGTCATCGACCATTCGGTGGCGGTGAATTTCTTCGGCCACAAGGACTCGTTCAAGAAGAACGTCGAAGAGGAGTACAAGCAGAACCAGGAGCGCTACCGCTTCCTGAAATGGGCGCAGCGTTCGTTCGAGGATTTCCGCGTCGTGCCGCCCGGCACCGGCATCTGCCACCAGGTCAATCTCGAATATCTGTCGCAGACGGTGTGGACCTCGAAGACCAAGACAGTTTTCCCCGATAAGACCGTCGCCTCCGAACTCGCTTATCCGGACACGCTGGTCGGCACCGATTCGCACACGACGATGGTCAACGGCCTCTCCGTGCTCGGCTGGGGCGTCGGCGGCATCGAGGCGGAAGCCGCCATGCTCGGCCAGCCTTATTCGATGCTGCTGCCGGAAGTGATCGGCGTGCGGCTCAACGGCAAGCTCAAGGAAGGCGTCACCGCGACCGATCTCGTCCTCACCGTGACGCAGATGCTGCGCAAGCGCGGCGTCGTCGGCAAATTCGTCGAATATTTCGGCCCGGGTCTCGCCGGCCTGACGATCGCCGACCGTGCTACGCTCGGCAATATGTCGCCGGAATATGGCGCGACCTGCGGCTTCTTCCCGATCGATGACGACACCATCCGCTATCTGCGCGACACCGCCCGGACGGCGGACCGCATCGCACTCGTGCTCGCCTATGCCAAGGCGCAGGGCATGTACCGCACCAAGTCGACGCAGGATCCGGTGTTCACCGAAGTCATCAAGCTCGAACTGTCCTCGGTCGAACCGTCGCTTGCCGGCCCGAAGCGCCCGCAGGACCGCGTGACGCTCAAGGACGTCAAGAACGGCTTTGCCCAGTCTATGGACAAGGAATTCGGCAAGGCGTCCGAGATGGACAAGCGCGTTCCGGTCGAGGGCAGAAAGCACACGCTCGGCAATGGCGACGTGGTGATCGCGGCGATCACGTCCTGCACCAACACCTCGAACCCGAGCGTGATGGTCGCCGCGGGTCTCGTCGCGCGCAAGGCTGTGGCGAAAGGGCTCACAGTGAAGCCGTGGGTGAAGACCTCGCTCGCGCCCGGCTCGCAAGTCGTCGCCGAATATCTCGACAAATCCGGCCTGCAGAAAGATCTCGACACGCTCGGCTTCAATCTCGTCGGCTTCGGCTGCACCACCTGCATCGGCAATTCCGGGCCGCTGCCGGAAGAGATATCCGAGGCGATCAACACCAACGACCTCGTCGCGGCCGCGGTGCTGTCCGGCAATCGCAACTTCGAAGGCCGCGTCAATGCCGACGTGCGCGCCAATTATCTCGCGTCGCCGCCGCTCGTCGTCGCCTACGCCATCGCCGGCTCGATGCAGATCGATGTCGCCAAGCAACCGCTCGGCACCGACCAGAAAGGCCGCAAGGTCTATCTGCGCGACCTCTGGCCGACCAGCCGCGAGATCTCGGAGGTCATACGCAAGAACATCAACAAGGCGATTTTCGCGCGCAAATACGGCGACGTGTTCAAGGGCGACGCCAACTGGCGCAAGATCGCGGTCAAAGGCGGCCTGACTTACAAGTGGGACGACCGTTCCACTTACGTGCAGAACCCGCCGTACTTCGAAGGCATGGATAAGCGCAGCCAGCCGATCGAGGACATTGTCGACGCGCGCGTGCTTGGCCTGTTCCTCGACTCGATCACCACCGATCACATTTCGCCGGCGGGTTCGATCAAAGAGGAAAGCCCGGCCGGTGAATATCTGCGCGACCATCAGGTGCGGCCGAAGGATTTCAATCAATACGGCACGCGGCGCGGCAATCACCAGGTCATGATGCGCGGCACTTTCGCCAATATCCGCATCAAGAACCAAATGATGCCCGGCGTCGAAGGCGGTTACACGATCCATTATCCGTCGAAGCAGCGCATGACGATTTATGACGCCGCTATGCGGTACAAGTCCGAGCATGTGCCGCTGGTGGTGTTCGCCGGCAAGGAATACGGCACCGGCTCGTCGCGCGACTGGGCGGCGAAGGGCACAGTGCTGCTCGGCGTGCGCGCCGTGATTTCGCAGAGCTTCGAGCGCATTCACCGTTCCAATCTGGTCGGCATGGGCGTCATTCCGCTGTGCTTCGAGGAAGGCACGTCCTGGCAGACACTCGGCTTGAAGGGCGACGAGCAGGTCACGATCCGCGGCTTGCACGGCGACCTCAAACCGCATCAGCGCCTGCAGGCCGAGATCATAGCGTCCGATGGCGGGCTCAAGCGCGTACCGCTGATCTGCCGTATCGATACGCTCGAGGAACTGGACTATTTCAAGAACGGCGGCATCCTGCAGTACGTTCTGCGCCACCTTGCGGCGTAAACGGCACCCCCTGCGGCATAAACTCTGTGGCTCCGGGCATGATCCCGAAAAGTGGAAACCGGTTTTCGGAAAAGATCATGCCCCATCGAAAATCAAGACCCTGACCCGATTCAATTGAATTGGCTCAGGGTCTTGAGCACGATTGGGAAACAATTGTGCGCTAAGTTCACGCGCGCCCTTGCCGCGCCCTCTTTCTGCCTCACCGCGAATTGAGTGGTAGGTGACTGCCGCCCCACTTAGTAATGACGGCGTCACGACAGGCGTCACCAAGGGGCGAATCTTCGCTTAGGGTGTGCGGTGGAGGTTGTTGCAATGGTACATCGCCGCCTCGCGTCGGCTCCGCTCATCGCCGGTCTATTGATTGCAACTTTTGCCGGTGCGCACGCCGGTGAGCCGCGGGCGCTGCTTGAGCTCTTCACCAGTCAAGGCTGCTCGTCGTGTCCTCCCGCCGACAAGCTTCTCGGCGAATTCTCCGCCGATCCGTCCGTCGTCGCGCTCAGCGTGCCGATCGATTATTGGGACTATCTCGGCTGGAAGGATACGCTCGCCAATCCGGCGCATTCGGCGCGGCAGCGCGCCTATGCGCATGTGCGCGGCGACCGCCAGGTTTACACGCCGCAGATCGTGGTCAACGGTGCGACGCATGCGCTTGGCAGCGATCATGCCGCGATCGAACGCGCCATCGCGCAGACCGATCAGAAACCGGGCGTGATGTCGTTGCCGGTGCTGATTTCGATGGGCGGCAGCGGATTGAATGTGCAAATCGACTCGGCGAAGACCGATCACGCGGCAGGCGAAGTCTGGCTGTGTCCGCTGGCGAAGTCGATCCCGGTCACGATCGAGCGCGGCGAAAATCACGGACGCACGATCACCTATCACAACGTCGTGCGGAACTGGGTCAAGCTCGGCGACTGGACCGGCGCAAAGATAAACTGGAACGTGCCGATCTCGGAGATCGAAGCCAGCGATGCCGATGCCGCAGCCGTCATGGTGCAGGAAGGCACGCACGATAAGCCGGGCCTCATCCTCGGCGCGGCGTATTATCCGCTCGGTCAGCAGGCGACGGTCGACGGCGGACTGACGTCGCAAGCCAGATAACGTCCGGCCAGGTAACGTCCGGCCAGGTAACGTCCGGCGCCTCTCCAGTCAGACCGGCATTCCCTTCATCTCGATCGCATCGCGCTTGGACGGTACGCCGAACATGCGCGTATATTCGCCGCTGAATTGCGAGGTCATTTCATAGCCGACGAACCACGCCGCCGCACGTCACGCGTCCACAATAAGAAAGGCCGGCAACGCGCCGGCCTTTTAAGCACATGTAACAACTTGGGGGGTACTACCTAACTGGCCCGGTCCGACCGCGCCCCGGGGGGCTGGGGGGCTGAGGAATCCGGAACGTCAATCGAACCGGGCCCTGAGGCAACGGGCTACTCATTCGCAGTCTAGCTTGGCGTGTGCTTGGCCGAATTAGGGCCGCATTATGATTCACTTAACGAACGCGTGATTCCAACTGTCCATAACGCCGCAGCTACGGCGTTTTGTGCGCTCCGATCCGAATTTGTCTCGACCAGAGCGCGTCTATTTCCGCGGCACTTTCGTCGCAGAAGAGGCTTGCCGCCGGTCCGTTCTGGCGCGATCATGAAGCTTCGATGGCGTGAACCGGATCCCGCAGGATCTGAACAACAAGTCCCAAGACTAGAACCTAAGAAGCAAGTCCAACGATGGAGGCGCCGTATGGATTTCGGCGAGACCGATCCAAGCCAGTGGCGCGGGGGCGAGCAGCGTTCCGCCGTTCCCGCAGCTAAGGTTACCTTCAGCCGGCGCGAGCTTGACCGCATTCTGGGGCTCTATGGCCGCAAAGTCGCCGCCGGCGAATGGCGCGATTACGCAATCGACTTCCTCAAGGACCGCGCGGTGTTTTCGGTTTTCCGCCGCGCTTCGGAAATCCCGATCTACCGCATCGAGAAGAATCCAAAGCTCGAGCGCCGGCAGGGCGCCTATAGCGTGATTTCGGCGACCGGCCACATCTTGCGCCGCGGTCACGAACTCGACCGCGTGCTCAGTGCGCTCGACCGCTCGCTTCGCGTGGTGGCGGGATAACGGTTTACCGTCGGACGACGGGAATAACGGGTTGCCCAAATTCTCACGGCACCGACGTATCGCCCTTGCCGAGTGCCAGCTGCATCAGCGGCGTGTCGAGCCACTTGCCGTGCTTGAAACCGACCGAGCGGAGCGTGCCGACCATGTCGAAGCCGGCCGCCGCGTGCAGCGCGATGGAGGGAGTCTGCGCCGAATCGCCGATCACCGCGATCATCTGGCGGAAGCCGCGCTGCTCTGTCTCCGCGATCAGCCGCTTGAGCAGAAGCATGCCGATGCCGCGGCGGTGAAATTGCGGCGCGACATAAATCGAATTCTCGACGGTCCATTTGTAGGCCGGCCGTGCACGATATGGCCCGGCATAAGCATAGCCGGCGATGGCGCCTGCATACGCGGCGACCAGATAGGGATAGCCGGTGCTCAGAAGCGCCTGTTGGCGGCGCGCCATTTCCGCCTCGTCCGGCGGCTCGAGCTCAAACGACGCCGTGCCCTGCGCGACGGCATCGGCGTAGATCCGCGTGATCGCTGCGATATCGCCGGCATTGACCGGCCGCAGACTGACGCCGCTCATCGGTCTGGTGTCATCCATGCTGCGATTTCCCGATCTCCCGCTGTGTCGACTACTCCAGGCCGCCGATTTCTGCAAAACTTTGCGGCGCGGGGCGCCGCGTGTTGTTCGGCGGCCTCGCTGAAAAGGCGGTCCGGGTGAGCGACGAGGAAAAAACCGTAGAGCCCGCCAGATCGCGCCGCGTCGTCGTCACGGCGTTGGGGATCTCGCAAACGCTCGCCTGGGCCTCGAGCTATTATTTGCCGGCGATCCTCGCCGATCCGATCGGCGAGAGCCTGCACGTTCAGCGCACATGGATATTCGCCGCCTTTTCGATGGCTTTATTGATCGCGGCCTTCGCCGGGCCGGTCGTCGGCCGTTTCATCGACCGCTATGGCGGCCGCGGCGTCTTGGCGCTTTCCAATATCGTCCTGGCCGCCGGATTGCTTGCGCTCGCCGCCGCCAACGGGATCGTCGCGCTGTTTGCCGCCTGGGCAATCCTTGGCGTCGGCATGGCGCTCGGGCTTTACGACGCGGGCTTTGCCGCGCTGGCCGCGCTCTATGGTCAAAACGCGCGCGGCCCCATCACTGGCATTACGCTGTTCGCCGGCTTCGCCTCGACCGTCAGTTGGCCGGTCTCGACATTTCTCAACGATGAGCTGGGCTGGCGCGAGACCGTGCTGGTATGGGCCGCGCTCAACATCGTTATCGGCCTGCCGCTCAATCGCTTCGTGCTGCCGCTGCCGGCACATCCCGCGCAGGGTTCCCGCGCGGCCGACAAATCGATCGGCTGGGAGCCGCGCAAGGAGATGTTTCTCCTGGCATTCGCCTTCGCCGCCGTCTGGTTTGTCACCGGCGCGATGGCCGCGCAGCTCCCGGCGCTGCTCGAACGCGCGGGCTCTACTCCGGTGCAGGCAGTCGCCGCGGCGTCCTTGGTCGGGCCGGCGCAAGTGGCGGCGCGGCTCGCCGAGTTTGTGATCCTGCGCCGCATTCACCCGCTGGTTTCGGCGCGGATCGCGGCCTTGCTGCATCCGTTCGGCGCCGTGCTGTTCGCCGTCATCGGCGCGCCCGCGGCTGCCGCCTTCGCCGTCTTCTACGGCGCCGGCAACGGCCTTCTCACCATCGCGCGCGGTACCGTGCCGCTCGCGGTGTTCGGCCCGCTCGGCTATGGCGCGCGCACCGGCCTGCTCGGCGCGCCGGCGCGCGCGGCGCAAGCGTTCGCGCCGTTGCTGTTCGGGCTGTTGCTCGACACTATGGGGCTCTGGGTCATCGCCGTCTCGGCGGCGCTGTGCCTTGCCGCCCTGGCGGCGCTGTTGTGCCTGTCGGCGAAGAAAACATAGTTCAAAAACAAAACGCCCCGGGCTTTTGGCCCGGGGCGCTCGCGTTGCAACGATGCGTTGGCTTAGCGGCGATCGCCCATCAGCCGCAGCAGCATCATGAACAGGTTGATGAAGTCGAGATAGAGCGACAGCGCGCCCATCACCGCCTTGCGGCCGGTGACGGTGCCATCGTCCTGTGCGCTATACATCTCCTTGATGCGCTGGGTGTCCCAGCCGGTGAGGCCGGCAAACACGACCACGCCGATCACCGAGATCGCCCAATCAAGCCCGCTCGAGCGCAGGAAGATGTTGACCAGGCTGGCGATGACGATGCCGATCAGGCCCATGAACATGAACGAGCCCATGCCGGAAAGATCGCGCTGCGTGGTGTAGCCCCACAAGCTCAGCGCGCCGAAGGTCGCCGCCGAGATGAAGAACACGCGGGTGACCGACGATCCGGTATAGATCAGGAAGATCGACGCCAGCGACAGGCCGAGCAGCCCGGCATAGACGAAGAACAGCGTGAGCGCCGTTCCGGGCTGCAGCCGGTTGATGCCGAAGCTGATGGCAAAGACCAGCCCAAGCGGCGCCAGAACCAGGACCCACATCAGCGGGCTCTGGAAGATGAGGTGACCGAACGACGTCAGTTGCAGGCCGGCGCCGGTATCCGTCACCGCGGCCGAGAACGTGAACCACGCCACCAGTCCGGTCAGCGCGACGCCGGCGGCCATATAGTTGTAGACGCGGATCATATAGGCGCGCAGCCCCGCGTCGATCGTGACCTGGTCCGTGCGATAGCCGGTCCTAGCGGTCGCGAGATTCCGATCAAAATCGGACATGGAATTAACCCCTGGGTTGTCCCGGTGCTTCACCGGGCTAGGCGTTCGACGAACGCCACGTGGTTTGAATCTAGTGCGAAAGCCAGGGCCGCGCCAGATGGGTGCGACGCCATAAATGGGGGTGTTACGAACTATTCATGCTGCTTAATGACGGCGGGAAAGACCGGCCAAACCTGCGCAATTCAGAGATTTCGCAGCACCGCCGCGGGTTTGCGGCCCAGTGCCGAAAATGTTCCGGCAAGCCCGATCACAACCGTAACCATAAGCGCACTCAACGCCGCGCCGGCCGCGGTGCCCGCCACGAAGACGAAGGGGAAATCCATCACCCGCGTCACGATGAGGTCGGCCGCGAGGGAGCCGGCCGCGACGCCGAACACAACCGTCGCCAGCCCGATCAGAAGATATTCCAGCGCATAGGCCGCCGTGAGCCGCGGCCGGGTCGCGCCGAAAGTCTTCAGCACCACGGCGTCGTAGATGCGAAAGCGTTGGCTTGCGGCGAGCGCGCCGCCGAGAACGAGCGCCGCGGCAATCAGTGTGATCGAGCTCGCGCCGCGCAACGCCAGCACCAGATTGCCGATCAGGCCGCCCACCGCGTCGAGCGCGTCTTTCACCCGCACGGCCGTCACCGTCGGGAATGCGTCGGCGAGCGCCTTGATGATCGTCGTTTCCTCTGCCGGTGTGCCGCCGTCGGCGAAAGTCAGCGTCGCGATATCGGTGTGCGGCGCGCCCGCGAACGGGCCGGGTGAGAAAACCAGAACAAAATTGATGCCGAGATTTTCCCATTCGACGGCGCGCAGATTGGCGATCCGCGCCGTGATGTTGCGGCCGAGCACGTTGACCGTGATCGTATCGCCGACTTTCAGATCGAGATCGTGCGCGGTGCGGCTCTCGAGCGAGACCAAGGGCTCGCCGGAATAATCGGCGCCCCACCACTGGCCGGCAACGATGCGCGAGCCGGCAGGCACCGCGCGGGCATAAGTGATGCCGCGATCGCCACGCAGCACCCAGCGCGAGCCTTCGGCGGGCTTCAGATCGTCGGCCTTGATGCCGTTCGCCGACACGATGCGCCCGCGCAGCATCGGCACCTGCTCGACCTTGGTGCCGGGCGCCGCGTTGCGGATGAATATGTCGAAGCGGCCAGCGTCGGCCGCCGGCACATCGAGGAAAAAGAATGTCGGCGCGTGTTCCGGCAATGCGGCAGCAAATTCGCGATGCAGATTGCCGTCGATCTCGATCACGGTGACGAGGAGGGCTAAGCCGAGCCCCAGCGAGAGCACGACGCTCGGCGTCAAAGCTCCCGGGCGGTGGATGTTGCCGATGGCGAGCCGCAAGATCGTCGAGCGCACCCGTGGCGCCCGGCGTGCGATCCACATCGTGAGTTGCGCGATGAACCGCAGCATCAAGAAAACGACGGCCGCGGCGATGACGAAGTACACGGCAACGCGCGGGTCATAGCTGGTGACGATGGCGAGCGCCGCGAGGAGGGCGGCGATTGCCGCGGTCGCGACAACATAGCTCCGGCGCGGCCAGTTACGCTCGGCGGCGATCTGATCGCGAAACAGCATCGTCACCGAAATATCGTGGGCGCGCCCAAGCGGCCAAAGCGCAAAGGCGAGCGCCGTCAGGAGGCCGTATGCGATCGAAAGCATGAGCACCGCCGGATGCAGCGCCGGCGCGAACGGAAGCGGAATGATGCTGCCGAATCCCCAAGCGACAGCAAACGGCAGCGCCGCGCCGAGCGCGGCGCCAATGAGCGTTGCGAACAGCGCGACAAGCAGGGTCTCGCTGCAATAGACCGCGAATACGTCGCCGCTTGTCGCGCCTAATGCCTTCATGGTTCCGATCACGTCGCGCTTGCGCGCCAAGTGACTGGCAACCGCATTGGCGACGCCGACGCCGCCGACGAGGAGCGTGGTCAGACCGACCAGCGTCAGGAATTGGGTGAAGCGATCGACGCTGCGTTCGAGCTGCGGCGAGGCTCTGCTGCGGGTGCGGACGTCCCAGCCGGCATCCGGCAAGTCCTGCTGCGCCTGCTTCTCGAGCGCGGCCACCGTGCCGTCGCTTGCATTGTTTTCCGGCAAGCGCAGCCGGTATTGCCAGCGCACCAGGCTGCCGGGTTGCAGAAGGCCCGTGGCGCGCAGCGCCGCCTCGCTTATCAGTACGCGCGGGCCAAGCCCGATGCCGCCGGCGATTTTGTCCGGCTCGCTCTTGAGCGTCGCGCGCAGTTCGACCGTGATATTGCCGATGGTGATGCGGTCGCCGGTTTTCAGATCGAGCCGCGTCAGCAGGCCCGGATCGACCGCCGCGCCGAAAGCGCCGCCACTCTGCGCAAAAAGCTCGGGCAGCGGCAGCGCCGGATCGCTCACAACGGTGCCGACCAGAGGATAATTGCCGTCGACCGCTTTGACTTCCACCAGATTGGGGCGACCGTCGCTCGCAACCTCTTTTGTGGTTCTTGCCATCGCGCGCAATGTTGCCACGACCGACACTGTGCCGCGCGCATCGAGAAAGCCGCGCTCGGCCGGGCTTGCTTCGCGCTGAATAAGAGAGAAGTCGAGATCGCCGCCGAGGATGGTGCGTCCGGCGCTGGCAAGACCATCGTTGAGGCTCGCCGCCACCGAGCCGACGCCGGCAATCGCCATGACGCCAAGCGCGATGCAGGCAATGAACACGCCGAAGCCGCGCAAGCCGCCGCGCAATTCGCGCCAGGCAAAGCGCAGCGCGATGCGCGGCCGCAGATAACGGATCGGGGTCGCCGTTGGCGACAGCATCAGCGCGCCTCCGGCATCATGCGCCTCAGCGCGAAATGTGTCGGCGCAAAGATGAACACCGGCAAGCCGAGCAACAAACCCATGAGCCAGATATAGGGGGGAAGCCAGGTTTGGGCCGCGGTATCGCGCATCCCCCAAACGTAATTGATGTTGACCGGCGTCAGCCCCGGATGCGGCGTCGGCGGCGGCATGAGAAAGAAGCAGATCAGCATGACCGCGAAGAACAAAGCGGTCCATAACGGCAAGGCGCGCCGGTCATAGCCGATCGTCCAGACCAGATAGATGAGGAGAAACGGCAACCAGCCGTGAAACGACGACAGCAAACGCAGAAACAACGAATGGCTTGAATCGAACATGTAATCCGTCATGCCGGTGAGGGAGTAACCGGCCGCGTTGACGAGAAAATCAAACACCCAATACGTTTGTGCCACCAGAATTCCGACGCAGCCCATTGAGACCAGCAGCGCGTTCTCCGGCCAGATCGCAATCAGAACAAGGATCAGCGTGATGTCGCAGAAGTACAAAAAGTTCGTCGGTCCGTAATAGTGCCAGTAGACCGGAATGAGCGCGGCCATGAAGCCGGTATAGGCGAGCTTGAGAAGAAGCGGCACGCGCGAGGCGGTTGGCGTCATGTCAGTGCCGCGGCGCCGGCGCGGCCTTCGATCTGGCCCGAGCGCATCCGGATCACGCGATCGCAGCGCGCCGCGAGCGCATTGTCGTGCGTCACCAGCACCAGGGTCGTGCCGCGCTCGCTGTGGCCGCGGAACAGAAGCTCGACGATATCACTGCCGGTGGTCTCGTCGAGATTGCCGGTCGGCTCGTCGGCGACGAGGATGGCGGGATTGGGCGCCAGCGCGCGCGCCAGCGCGACACGCTGCTGCTCGCCGCCGGACAGTTCGGCGGGATAATGATGAAAGCGCTCTGCCAATCCGACGGCGTCAAGCTCCTGCTCGGCGCGGGCGAGCGCACCGGGAATGCCCGCGAGTTCGAGCGGCACGGCGACATTTTCCAGCGCCGTCATGGTCGGGATCAGATGAAAAGCCTGAAAGACGATGCCGACATTCTTGCCGCGAAAGCGCGCGAGCGCGTCCTCGTTGAGCTGTTGCAACTCCTCGCCGTCAACCCTCACGGAGCCCGCATCCGGCCGCTCCAGTCCGGTCATCACCATCAGCAAAGTCGACTTCCCCGACCCCGACGGCCCCAGCAAGCCAACAGCCTCGCCACGCCCTATATGAAGATTGATATCGCGCAGGATATGGACGCGGGCGGCGCCGCGGCCGAGTGACAGGTTGACCCCGCTGAGCACGATGGCTTCGCCGGCGAAAGGAAACCCCGAAATGTCGTTCATGCGTTTGACTGGCCCAAATCTTTCAAAAGAACTTGCTCTAAAAGAACTTGCGCCAAAAGAACTTGCGCAAAGACGGCTAACCTCGCGGCCAGTTTCACTCGGGGTCTCGCTATTTGCGGGCGCCCGCTCATATGGGTGGCGGCGCGGTCTGCGCCAAATCGCAACTGCGGCATTTTGTACCTTTTCGCTGACTTTTTGGACAATGACACATGCAGCCCCGGCGCAGACGCCGATTCAGATCGCACCGATCCAAATCGTCGCATTGGGCGATTCTTTGACCGCCGGATATGGGCTCCCGGACAAAGACGGCTTTGTGCCGGGCCTGCAAGCGGCGCTCGCCGCCAAAGGTATCGCGGCGACTATCGCCAATGCCGGCGTCTCCGGCGATACGTCTTCCGACGGTCTGGCGCGCCTTGATTGGTCGGTGCCGCAGGGCACCGACGCCGTCGTCGTCGAGCTCGGCGCCAACGACATGCTGCGCGGGATCAGGCCGGAGGTGACGCGCGACGCGCTCGATAAAATCTTGCAGCGGCTGACGGCGCGTCACATCGCCGTCATGTTGTGCGGCATGCGCGCCGCGCCTAATCTCGGCGCCGATTATGGCCAGGCTTTCGAGCGCATCTATCCGGAGCTTGCCGCAAAATACGGCACGCTATTCTACCCGTTTTTCCTCGACGGCGCGGCCGGTGACCTCAAACTGACGCAACAGGACGGTATGCACCCCAATGCAGCGGGCGTGGGCGTAATTGTTGAGCGCATTTTGCCCAGAATTTTACAGCTGATCGACCAAGTCCATACGCAACATCCCTCATAATGGGTTGCGCATGCACGCCGTTCACAGCATTCTGCGTAGGCGGCGAATCGCTAACACGAGCAGGAGTTTGTCATGCCCCGCTTGTTCACCGGACTCGAAATTCCGCCGCTCGTCGCCCAAACCCTCGCCATCATGCGCGGCGGTCTGCCGGGCGCCCGCTGGATTGACCCCGAGAATTATCACCTCACGCTGCGCTTCATCGGCGATATCGATGACGCGCTGGCGAACGAGATTGCCGGCATGCTGGGCCGCGTGCATCGCCGGCCGTTCGAGCTTCGGCTCGACGGTCTGACATCGTTCGGCGGCAGGAAGCCGCGCGCGGTGGTCGCGCCCGCGGCGCAGGTCGCGCCGCTGATGGAGTTGCAGGCCGAGCACGACCGTATGCTGCAACGGCTCGGGCTTGAGCCCGAAGGTCGCAAATACACGCCGCATGTCACGCTCGCGCGCTTGCGGGATTCCTCAAGCCATCAGGTCGCCGACTATCTCGCCGCGCGCGGCCATTACCGCTCGATGTCGTTTGAAGTGTCGCGCTTTGCGCTGTTTTCCTCGCGCTCGTCGGTCGGCGGCGGCCCTTACATCGTCGAGGAAGCCTATCCGCTCGCCGCGACCGACATGAAGTGGGCACAGCGCGCGAGCTGATTACGCCCGCAGCATTCGCGTTTGCAGATCGAGCATCGCGGTGGCGAAGCCGTGGCTGTCCGACATCAGTTCGCGCATCATCGACATCGGCGTCGGCCGCGACGATTCGACCTCACCGACCACGCTCTCGAAATCGAACGTCAGTTCGGCGTCGAATTTGCGCGCGAGCTGCTGCATGCGGTGGTTCTCGGCCATGCATGCCATGTGCAGATGGCGGTAGCCGCGGTTGCGCGCGGTGAGCAACGTGCGCGCCAACAGCGCCGAGCCGACACCGTGCGATTGATACGGCTTCTCGACGCTGATCGCGGCTTCCGCCTCGCGCGCAAAGCGGATGCCGAGCGGCCGCAGCTCCGCCGCGCCGCGCATCGTGTCGCCAACAAAAAAGCCGTACACGATCGCGTCGAGCGAGTTGGCGAGATCGACATATTTGCGGATGAAGTCGTCGGACACGCCGCCGGCGAACCGGTTGCGCCGGCTTTCGGGATCGAGGCGAAGGATGTGCTCGCGGTATTTGGCCGTTTCGCCGGCCCACATTTTGCGGATCACGCCGCCTTCGGGAAGTACTTCCTGCATTTCAGGGCTCCTGACTTTACGTCGCCAAAAGCCCTCCCCGCGCCTTCCTCCCAGAAAGCAAACGGGCGAAGCGAGAATTCCCCGCACGCCCGCCGAATCAAAAACTAATGTCGGTGTGGCGCGCAAATTTGGCAAGGCGAAGGATTGAGCAACATGCCTACATCCCGTATACGCATGGCTCGCTAAGAGTTTGCGACTATTTGACGACAATCAAAAACGTCGCGCATAGACCTAAACGCAAATTCGGCACGTTTATACCGCGCGACATCCCGCCACGTTTCACTCACAACTGTTAATATCTGTTAACTGTTCATGCCGAGCTCGGTCGCAGCCCACTACGCAGAAGCCGTCGCCGCCGGCAGAGTCGAGGAAGATCAGGCGCAGCTTTCGGTCGTCGCGACGATGGCGCGACTCGAAGCGCAGATCGTGGAATATCGCCTGGCGCGAAAATCCTCGGCGCTCGGCTGGCTGTTCGCGAGCCACTCCCGCGCGCAGCCTGCGATCAAGGGCCTCTATATTTACGGCGAGGTCGGCCGCGGCAAAACCATGCTGATGGATTTCTTCTTCGACGCCAGCCCGGTCGCGCGCAAGCGCCGCGCGCATTTTCACGAATTCATGCTCGACGTGCACGAGCGCGTGCATGCCATCCGCCAGAAGATGAAACTCGGCGAATATCAAAACGAGGATCCGATCCGGATCGTTGCCGATGAACTGGCGGAGGAGGCGTGGCTGCTCTGCTTCGATGAGTTTCACGTCACCGACATTGCCGATGCCATGATCCTCGGCCGGCTGTTCACGCAATTGTTCGAGCACGGCATCGTCTTGGTCGCGACCTCGAACGTGGCGCCGGAGGATCTCTACAAAGACGGATTGAACCGCGCGCTGTTCGTGCCGTTCATTCATATGCTCGAACAGCGCATGGACGTGGTGCGGCTCGACGCGCGCACCGATTTCCGGCTGGAGAAGCTCGGCGGCAAGCCGGTCTGGTACGTGCCGGCGGATGCGGCGGCGGACAAAGCGCTCGACGAGGCCTGGCGGCGGCTCACCGGCGGACATCAGGGCTCGGCGCAAGATCTTCCATTACACGGACGCAGCGTGCATGTGCCGCGCGCCTTTATGGGCGTCGCGCGCTTTAATTTTCACGATCTGTGCGAACAGCCGCTCGCCGCCGCCGACTATCTGCGCATCGCGCACGAATTTCACACCGTCATTCTCGATCGCGTGCCGGCGATGACGTTCGACAATCGCAATGCGGCGAAGCGCTTCATTATTCTGATCGATACGCTCTACGACATGAACGTGAAGCTGATCGCCTCGGCCGCGGCGGAACCCGATGCGCTTTACAAGGCCGATCAAGGCTATGAGGCGCTGGAGTTCAATCGCACCGCCTCGCGCCTGATTGAAATGCGCTCGGACGCCTATCTGGCGCGGCCGCATGGCGCGGCGCATGGACAGACATCCGGTTCGTCGGCCGGCATCGTCGAGACGTAACCCATGATCCCGAAAAGTGGGAACCGGTTTTTGGCTATCCGGTGACGCTCGTCGTCAACATGGCAGCGACGACAATGGCCATCAGCGCCGTCGCGCACCAGCCGAAAATCATCAGCGCGCGTGAGGCGGCGAATTTGCCCATGATCTTGCGGCTGCCGACGACAATCATCATGGCGATCATCAGCGGCACGGCGACGACGCCGTTGACGACGGCGCTCCAGAACAGCATGCGGATCGGATCGAGCGGGGTGAGCGCCGCCCCCAGTCCGGCCAGCGTCGCTGCCGCGACGACGAGATAGAAGCCCGGCGCACCGCGCGCCGGCATTTCGAGGCTGCCTTCCCAGCCGAAACTCTCCGCCACCGCATAGCCGGCAGAACCGGCGAGCACCGGCACCGCGAGCAGTCCGGTGCCGATGATCCCGGTCGAAAACAGAAAGAAGGCGAACGGGCCGGCCAGCGGCCGCAACGCTTCGGCGGCTTGGCCGGCGGTGCCGATGTGCGTGACGCCATGGGCATGCAGCGTCGCCGCCGTGGTGATGATGATGAAGTAGCCGATCAGATTCGACAGCACCATGCCCGTCGTGGTGTCCAATCCGATGCGAAAGGAATCCCGTTGGGCCAGATGATTGCGCAGCGCCGCGGCGGCCGCGGCGTCCTTCGCGTGACTGCGCAGCTTGCGTCCCTCCGCTTCGAGCGAGGCCTGCCAGAAGAACATGTAGGGGCTGATCGTGGTGCCGAAGATCGCCACCAGCATCAAAGTGTAATCGCGATCGAAGGACAGGCGAGGCATGAAGGTTGCGCTCAAGACCTCGCCCCAGGGAATCCGCACGCTGAACGCGGCGGCGACATAGGCGAACAGCACGAGCGTCAGCGTTTTCAGGTATCCCGAATAGGAATGATAGGGGATCAATATTTCGGCGACGAGGCAGCCAACGCCAAACAGTGCGATGTAAACCAGGACCGGACCGCCGGCGACGAGGTGCAACGCGTCGCCCATCGCCGCGATGTCGGCTGCGATATTGAGCGTGTTGGCGACGAGCAGCAGCCCGACGATCGCATGGAGCAGGAAGCGCGGCAGCGCCTTGGCCAGATTGGCCGCGAGCCCCTGTCCAGTGACGGCGCCGATCCGGGCGCTGACCATCTGGATCGCGATCATGAACGGCGTGGTGAGAAACATGGTCCAGCCCAGCGCGTAGCCGAACTGGGCGCCGCCCTGGGAATAAGTCGCGATGCCGCTCGGATCGTCATCGGCGGCGCCGGTGACGAGACCCGGTCCAAGCATACGACCGAGCACGCGAAAAAATCCCTTCGCCGGCCGGGCTTTGGTCCTGTCAGTCGTCATTTCGCGCGCTCTTTTTGCCGCCGTGCCGGGTCGGGCGGTCGGTCAATTCTAGCAGGACTGTTTTCGTTCCGGTCGCGCGCAATCGCTGCCCGATCCGGCTTGAACGCGCGCGCTGAAAGAGTTAATGACCGCCACTGCTGGGCCTTTCCCCGTCAATCAAGGAATTCTCTCTATGGCGCGAAACAAGATTGCGTTGATAGGCTCGGGTCAAATCGGCGGAACGCTGGCGCTTCTGATCGGTCTCAAGGAGCTGGGCGACGTCGTCATGTTCGACGTCGCCGAAGGCGTACCGCAGGGCAAGGCGCTGGACCTCGTCCAGGCGTCGCCCGTCGAGGGGTTCGACGCAAAGCTCACCGGCACCAATTCCTACGAAGCAATCGAAGGCGCGTCGGTGTGCATCGTCACCGCCGGCGTGCCGCGCAAGCCCGGCATGAGCCGCGACGATTTACTCAGCATCAATCTCAAGGTGATGGAGCAGGTCGGCGCCGGCTTGAAGAAATACGCGCCGAACGCTTTCGTCATCTGCATCACCAATCCGCTCGACGCCATGGTCTGGGCGCTGCAAAAGTGCTGCGGCCTGCCGAAGAACATGGTGGTCGGCATGGCCGGCGTGCTCGACTCGGCGCGCTTCCGTTATTTCCTCGCCGACGAGTTCAACGTGTCCGTCGAGGACGTTACCGCTTTCGTGCTCGGCGGCCATGGCGACACCATGGTGCCGCTGGTGCGCTATTCGGCCGTGGCCGGCATTCCGCTGCCCGACCTCGTGAAGATGGGCTGGACCACGCAGGCGCGCATCGATCAGATCGTCGACCGCACGCGCAACGGCGGCGGCGAGATCGTCAGCCTGCTCAAGACCGGCTCGGCCTTCTATGCGCCCGCGTCATCGGCGATCGCGATGGCCGAAAGCTATCTGCGCGACAAGAAGCGGGTGCTGCCGGCGGCCGCATGGCTTAACGGCGAATACAATGTCAAAGACATTTACGTCGGCGTTCCGGTGGTAATCGGGGCCAAGGGTGTCGAGCGCATCGTTGAAGTCGAGTTCAACAGCGCCGAGCGCGCCATGTTCGACAAGTCGGTCCAGTCCGTCGAGGGCCTGGTCGACGCGTGCAAGAAAATTGCGCCGGATCTGGGGAAGTGAAGTCATCCGTCACCCTGAGGTGGCCGCGCACGGCGCGGCCCAGCCAAGTCGGCAATTGCCGACTTGGAACTTCAAAGTCCGAAATCGGGGAGATTTCCGATTTCGGGTGGGGCGACGGCCATCCAAGCCGGCCGCCGCCGGCTTGGCAGTAATAATTCGAAATCGGTTTACCGATTTAGGTTGGCCTCGGCTGTCATCCTTCGAGGCTCGCTTCGCTCGCACCTCAGGATGACGGAATCTATCCTCGGTTAGATCAGGACCATCCATGAATATCCACGAATATCAGGCCAAAGCGGTGTTGCGCGATTTCGGCGTGCCGGTGCCGCGCGGCATTGCGGCATTCACCGTCTCCGAGGCTGAAACAGCCGCCAACACGCTCGGCGGGCCGGTCTGGGTGGTGAAGGCGCAGATCCACGCCGGCGGCCGCGGCAAAGCCGGCGGCGTCAAGGTCGTCAAAGAGGTCGCCGACGTGAGGCGCGAAGCCGAGCGGCTTCTCGGCTCGACGCTGGTGACGCATCAGACCGGGCCGCACGGCAAGGAAGTCCGCCGCCTCTATATCGAGGAAGGCTCCGCGATCGAGCGCGAATATTATCTCTCCGCGCTTGTCGATCGCGCGACCTCGCGCGTCGCCTTTGTCGTTTCGACCGAAGGCGGCATGGACATCGAAGAAGTCGCGCACAAGACGCCGGACAAGATCGTGACGTTTTCGGTCGATCCGGCGACCGGCTTCATGCCGCATCACGCCCGCTACGTGTCGAGCGTTCTGGGCTTTAATCGCGAGCTCGGCAAGCAGGCCGAGAACATGTTGCCGAAGATCTATCAAGCGTTTGTCGCCAAGGACATGAGCCTTCTCGAAATCAATCCGCTGGTCGTCACCAAAGCGGGCGACTTGATCTGCCTCGACGCCAAGGTCGGCTTCGACGACAACGCGCTTTATCGGCATCCCGACATCGTGGCGCTGCGCGATGTCACCGAAGAGGACACCAAGGAGATCGAGGCGTCGCGTTACGATCTCAACTATGTCGCACTCGACGGCACCATCGGCTGCATGGTCAACGGCGCCGGCCTCGCCATGGCGACCATGGACATCATCAAGCTCTACGGCGAGACGCCGGCAAATTTTCTGGACGTTGGCGGCAGCGCCACCAAGGAGAAGGTGGCGGCGGCGTTCAAGATCATCACCTCCGATCCGAGTGTGAAGGGCATCCTGGTCAACATCTTCGGCGGCATCATGAAGTGCGACGTCATCGCCGAAGGCGTGGTCGCTGCCGTGAAAGAAGTCGGCCTGCGCGTGCCGCTCGTGGTGCGGCTCGAAGGCACCAATGTCGCGCTCGGCAAGGAAATCATCGCCAAGTCCAACCTCAACGTCACCTCGGGCGACGATCTCGACGATGCCGCGCAGAAGATTGTCAAAGCGGTGAAGGAGGCAGCGTAATGTCCATCCTCATCGACAAAAACACCAAGGTCATCTGCCAGGGCTTCACCGGCAAGAACGGCACCTTTCATTCCGAACAGGCGATCGCCTACGGCACCAAAATGGTCGGCGGCACCTCGCCCGGCAAAGGCGGCACGACCCATCTCGGCCTGCCGGTTTTCGACACCGTGGCCGAGGCGCGCGACAAGACTGGCTGCAATGCCAGCGTGATTTATGTGCCGCCGCCCGGCGCCGCGGATGCGATCTGCGAGGCGATCCAGGCCGAGATTCCGCTGATCATCTGCATCACCGAAGGCATTCCCGTCGCCGACATGGTGAAGGTGAAGCGTTCGCTCTCGGGATCGAAGTCGCGCTTGATCGGGCCGAATTGTCCGGGTGTGATGACGGCCGGCGAATGCAAGATCGGCATCATGCCGGCGAGCATTTTCAAGCCCGGCAAGGTCGGCATCGTGTCGCGCTCCGGCACGCTCACTTACGAAGCCGTGTTTCAGACCTCGCAGGTGGGGCTCGGCCAAACCACCGCGGTCGGCATCGGCGGCGATCCGGTGAAGGGGACCGACTTCATCGAAATGCTGGAAATGTTCTTGGCCGATAAGACGACCGAGTCGATCATCATGATCGGCGAGATCGGCGGCTCGTCGGAAGAGGACGCTGCCCAATTCCTCAAGGATGAGGCCAAGCGCGGCCGCAAGAAGCCGATCGTCGGCTTCATCGCCGGGCGCACCGCGCCGCCCGGTCGGCGGATGGGACATGCCGGCGCGATCATCGCCGGCGGCAAGGGCGACGCCGAATCCAAGATCGCCGCCATGGAATCGGCTGGAATTAAGGTTTCTCCTTCGCCGGCGCGTCTTGGTAAGACGCTGGCGGAAGTATTGAAATCCTAATTCACTCCTTTCGTCTTTTCCGTGCCGCATCCAATGACTAAATAGGGTAAAAGAGAGTTCCCGAGCGCCGGGCCGGGCCGATTCGCTGTCTTTCGCAGCCAGTCGGTTTCTACGCATTTGCGCTTTGCTCCCCATCCACTCGCTCGGGATTCGCTCAAGGATCGAACCATGTCTCGCCAAGACGCGAACGCTGCCTTCGCCCTCACTTCCTTTCTCTACGGCGGCAACGCCGATTACATCGAAGACCTCTACGCCCGCTACGAGACCGACCCGAAGGCGGTCGATGCCGAGTGGCAATCGTTCTTCCAGAGCCTCAAGGACGACGCGCGCGACGTGGTGAAGAACGCGAGCGGCCCATCGTGGGCACGGCCGGGCTGGCCGGCGCCGGAGCGCAGCGAGCTGATTTCCGCGCTCGACGGCAATTGGGAAGAGGTCGGCAAGGCGGTCGGCGGCAAAGTGAAGGCGCAAGCGCAGACGCGCGGCGTCGATATTTCGTCGGCCGATGTCGAGCGCGCCACGCGCGATTCAATCCGCGCTTTGATGCTGATCCGCGCCTATCGCGCGCGCGGGCATTTTTACGCCAATCTCGATCCGCTGGCGCTGGAGCCGCGCAAGGCCGAAGGCGAACTCGACCCGCGCACCTATGGCTTCACCGACGCCGATCTCGACCGACCGATCTTTCTCGACAAAGTGCTTGGGCTCGAATTCGGCACCATCCACCAGATCGTCGCCATCCTGCGCCGCACTTATTGCCAGACGCTCGGCGTCGAGTTCCTGCACATTTCCAACGGCGCGCAAAAAGGCTGGATCCAAGAGCGCATCGAAGGGCCGGACAAGGAAATCTCGTTCACGCCCGAGGGCAAGCGCGCCATCCTCAACAAGCTTGTTGAAGCCGAAGGCTTCGAGAAATTCTGCGACGTCAAATTCACCGGCACCAAGCGCTTCGGTCTCGACGGCGGCGAGTCGATGATCCCGGCGCTGGAGCAGATCATCAAGCGCGGCGGCGCGCTCGGCGTGCGCGAAATCGTGATCGGCATGCCGCATCGCGGCCGGCTCAACGTGCTGGCGCAGGTCATGGCGAAGCCGCATCGCGCCATCTTCCACGAATTCAAAGGCGGCTCGTCGACGCCCGATGCCGTCGAAGGCTCCGGCGACGTGAAATATCACCTCGGCGCCTCGTCGGATCGCGAGTTCGATCAGAACAAGGTGCATCTGTCGCTCACCGCCAATCCGTCGCATCTCGAAATCGTCGATCCGGTGGTGCTCGGCAAGGTGCGCGCCAAGCAGGATCATCTCGGCGCGACGCCCGATGACCGCACCATGGTGATGCCGCTCCTCATCCATGGCGACGCGTCATTCGCCGGCCAGGGCGTGATCGCGGAGTGCTTCGGGCTGTCAGGCCTGCGCGGCCACCGTACCGGCGGCTCGGTGCATTTCATCGTCAACAATCAGATCGGCTTCACCACCGATCCGCGCTTCTCGCGCTCGTCGCCTTATCCGTCCGACGTCGCCAAGATGATCGATGCGCCGATCTTCCACGTCAACGGCGACGATCCGGAAGCAGTGGTGTTTGCCGCCAAGATCGCCACCGAATTCCGGCAGAAATTCCAGAAGCCGGTCGTCATCGACATGTTCTGCTATCGCCGCCACGGCCACAACGAAGGCGACGAGCCGTCGTTCACGCAGCCGCTGATGTACAAGGCAATCGCGAACCATCCCTCCACGCTGCAGATCTACGGCGACAAGCTCGTCGCCGACGGCGTCGTCACCGCGGGCGAAGTCGACAAGATGAAGGCGGATTGGCGCGCGCGGCTCGATACCGAGCTCGACGCGGCGCTCGGCTACCGCGCCAACAAAGCCGATTGGCTCGATGGCCGCTGGGCCGGATTCAAAGCCGCGGGCGACGCCGACGATCCGCGCCGCGGCAAGACCGGCGTTGATCTCGCAACGCTGAAAGAGATCGGCGAGAAGATCACGGCGCTGCCTCAGGGCTTTCATCTGCACAAAACGCTCAACCGGTTCCTCGATAGCCGGCGCAAAGCCATCGAGACCGGCGAGGGCATCGATTGGGCGACGGGTGAGGCGCTCGCCTTCTGCTCATTGCTGCTCGATGGCCGCCGCGTGCGGCTATCCGGCCAGGACAGTGAGCGCGGCACCTTCTCGCAGCGCCATTCGGTGCTGATCGATCAGGAAACCGAGCAGCGCTACACGCCGTTCAACGAGTTGCGCCCCGGCCAGACCCGTTACGAAGTCATCAACTCGATGCTGTCGGAAGAGGCCGTGCTCGGCTTCGAATACGGCTATTCGCTCGCCGAGCCGAATGCGCTGACTTTGTGGGAGGCGCAGTTCGGCGATTTCGCCAACGGCGCGCAAGTCGTGTTCGACCAGTTCATCTCGTCCGGCGAACGCAAATGGCTGCGCATGTCGGGCCTGGTCTGCCTGTTGCCGCACGGCTATGAAGGGCAGGGGCCGGAACACTCCTCGGCGCATCTCGAGCGCTTCTTGCAGATGTGCGCCGAAGACAACATGCAGGTGGCGAACTGCACGACGCCGGCGAACTACTTCCACATCCTGCGCCGTCAGCTCAACCGCGACTTCCGCAAGCCGCTCATTCTGATGACGCCGAAGTCGCTGTTGCGCCACAAGCGCGCGGTGTCGAAACTCGAAGACATGGGGCCGGACACGTCGTTCCATCGGCTGTTGTGGGACGACGCGCAGAGTTCGCCCGGCGAAAAGATCAAGCTCGTGCCCGACGCAACAATCCGCCGCGTCGTGATCTCGTCGGGTAAGGTCTATTACGATCTTTACGAGGAGCGCGAGAAGCGCGGCATCGACGACATTTATCTGCTGCGCATCGAGCAGCTCTATCCGTTTCCGACCAAGGCGCTGATGACGGAACTGTCGCGCTTCAAGGACGCCGAGATCGTCTGGTGCCAGGAAGAGCCGCGCAATATGGGCGGCTGGGTGTTCGTCGATATCTTCCTCGAATGGGTGCTCAACCAGATCGGCGCCAAGCATCGCCGCGCGCGCTACGCCGGCCGGCCGGCCTCGGCGTCGACCGCGGTCGGGCAGATGTCGCTGCATCTCGCACAGCTTAAGAATTTCTTGGAAGACGCACTGGGGTAAATGGACTTGACCACCCCTGCCTGATCAATCGCGCTGCCCGTCACAAAACCGGGCGCGACGCTGAGAATACAGAGGAATTCATGGCTGAGATTCGCGTGCCGACGCTCGGTGAATCGGTCACCGAGGCGACCATCGGCAAATGGTTCAAGAAAGCGGGCGAGGCGGTGGCGGTCGATGAGCCGCTGGTTGAGCTTGAAACCGACAAGGTCACGATCGAAGTGCCGGCGCCGGCCGCCGGCGTGCTGAGCGAGATTGCTGCGAAGGACGGCGAGACCGTCGCCGTCGGCGCGGTGCTTGGCCAAATCAAGGAAGGCGCGGGAGCAGCGCCTGCCGCGAAGGCCGCACCCGCAGCAGCGCCAGCCGCCAAGCCCGCGGCGCCGGCCGTGCCTGCGCCGGCGAAAGCGGCAGACGCGCCGCTCGCGCCCTCGGTACGAAAACTTTCAACCGAAACCGGCGTCGATGCCGCGACCGTGCCCGGCAGCGGCAAGGACGGTCGCGTCACCAAGGGCGACATGCTCGCCGCCATCGAGCGCGCCGCGGCGCAGCCGACGCCGGTTGCACAGTCTGCCGCCGCCGTTGTGGCCCGCGCGCCGTCGCCCGCCGACGACGTCGCGCGCGAAGAGCGCGTGCGCATGACGCGGCTGCGCCAGACCATCGCCAAACGGCTGAAAGAGGCGCAGAACACCGCGGCGATGCTCACGACCTTCAACGAGGTCGACATGAGCCACGTCATGGCGCTGCGCACCCAATATCGCGATCTGTTCGAGAAGAAGCACGGCGTGAAGCTCGGCTTCATGGGCCTGTTCGTGCGCGCCTGCGTGCAGGCGCTGAAGGAAATCCCCGCCGTCAATGCCGAGATCGACGGCCCCGATCTGATCTACAAGAACTACTACCATATCGGCATCGCGGTCGGCACCGAGCGCGGCCTGGTCGTGCCGGTGGTGCGCGATTGCGATCTGAAATCTCTGGCCGAGATCGAGAAGTCCATCTCCGACTTCGGCCACCGCGCCCGCGACGGCGCGCTCAAGATCGACGAAATGCAGGGCGGCACTTTCACCATCACCAATGGCGGCATCTACGGCTCGCTGATGTCGACGCCGATCCTCAACGCGCCGCAATCCGGCATTCTCGGCATGCACAAGATCCAGGAGCGGCCGATGGTCATCGGCGGCAAGATCGAGGTGCGGCCGATGATGTATCTCGCTTTGTCCTACGACCACCGTATCGTCGACGGCCGCGAGGCCGTGACGTTCCTGGTGCGGGTGAAAGAGTGTTTGGAAGAGCCGGCGCGGCTGGTGCTGGAACTTTAATCCCGTCATGCCCGGACATAGGCGAGCGAAGCGACGCCGTTCTTCGAACGTCTATGTGCTGGCATCCACGTCTTCGCGCTTGTGAAAAAGACGTGGATGGCCGCAACAAGTGCGGCCATGACGACTGAGGTGTGGAGTTTTTATGGCTTACGATCTCATCGTTATCGGCTCCGGCCCCGGCGGCTATGTCTGCGCCATTCGCGCGGCGCAGCTCGGCATGAAGACCGCCGTCATCGAGAAGATGCCCACGTTCGGCGGCACCTGCCTCAATGTCGGCTGCATCCCGTCGAAGGCGATGCTCAATGCCTCGGAGCTTTATGAAGAAGCTGCGCACAAATTCGGCGACATGGGTATCAAGGTCGGCAAGCCGAGCGTCGATCTCGCCGCCATGCTCAAATACAAAGAGAAGGGCGTCGAAGGTAACGTCAAAGGCGTCGATTACCTGTTCAAGAAAAACAAGATCGAGACGTTTATCGGCGCAGGGTCCATCGCGGCGCCCGGCAAGGTCGAGGTGAAAGCCGCTGACGGCAAGACGCAGGTTCTCGACACCAAGAACATCGTCATCGCCACCGGCTCGGACGTGACGCGGCTCAACGGCATCGACATCGACGAGAAACGCATCGTGTCGTCGACCGGCGCGCTCGATCTCGGCAAAGTGCCGCAAAAGCTGCTCATCGTCGGCGCCGGCATTATCGGGCTCGAGCTCGGCTCGGTGTGGCGGCGGCTCGGCGCCGAAGTGATGATCGTCGAATTTTTAGATCACATCCTGCCGGGCATCGACGGCGAAGTCGGCAAGCAATTCCATCGCATGCTGCAAAAGCAGGGGCTGACGTTCAAGCTGTCGTCGAAAGTCACCGGCGTCGATACGTCGGGCAAGACGCTGAAGGTCAAGGTCGAGCCTTCGGCCGGCGGCGCCGCGGAGACGCTCGAAGCCGATGTGGTGCTCGTGGCGATCGGACGCGTGCCTTTCACCGAAGGGCTCGGTCTCGAAGCTGCCGGCGTGAAGAAAGACAATCGCGGGCGCGTTGTCGTCGACCCGCATTTCCAGACTAATGTCCCCGGCATCTACGCCATCGGCGACGTGATCGCGGGCCCGATGCTGGCGCATAAGGCCGAAGAAGAGGGCGTCGCGGTTGCCGAGATCCTCGCGGGCCAGGCTGGCCACGTGAACTACGATGTCATTCCGAACGTGGTCTACACCTATCCGGAAATCGCCTCTGTCGGCAAAACCGAGGAAGAGCTGAAAGCCGCGGGCGTCGCCTACAATGTCGGCAAATTCCCGTTCACCGCCAACGGCCGCGCCAAGGTGAATCTGACCACCGACGGCTTCGTCAAAATCCTCGCCGACGCCAAGACCGACCGCGTCCTCGGCATCCACATTCTCGGCGCCGATGCCGGCAATATGATCGGCGAGGCCGCCATCGCCATGGAATTCGGCGCCTCGTCCGAGGACATCGCGCGCACCTGCCACGCCCATCCGACGCTGACCGAAGCGATCAAAGAGGCGGCGCTCGCGGTCAATAAGCGCGCGATTAATTTTTGATCGCGTCCGTCACCCTGAGAGCTTGTGAAGCTTTCGAGGTTGCGTTTGCTGTTCGACGCAAGAGTACATTACATCTTTGGGCAGGTCAGCGAGGATTGGGTTTGGTGCTCCGTTCTATGCGCTGGCG